>Ga0193742_1000789_pt1 | contig 20136 bp, 18 predicted proteins | sample L2c1metaG_FD_165511 | JGI IMG/M metagenome (GOLD analysis project Ga0193742, IMG submission 165511) | Soil microbial communities from a riparian zone of the East river system, Colorado, United States - L2c1 | ecosystem: Environmental > Terrestrial > Soil > Riparian zone | place: USA: East River... | reverse complement strand
ATATGCACCGCCGCGATCGACGCCGCCGACAGGGTTTCGAGCACGAAGTCGCGGTCCGAAACCGCATCGAGCGAATTGGCCATCGGCCGGTCGAAGCCCAATGCCTTGGCGGTGGCGTGACGGTCGATCGGAAACGAGGTGCCGGCAAGTGCTGCCGCGCCCAGCGGCGATTCGTTCAGGCGCTTGCGTGCATCGCCAAAGCGGCCGCGGTCGCGCGCGGCCATCTCGACATAGGCGAGCAGATGATGCCCGAACGTCACGGGTTGCGCGGTCTGCAGATGGGTGAAGCCCGGCATCACCGTGCCGGCATGTTCCAGCGCCCGCTGCACCAGGACGTACTGGAACGCGGCCAGCGCGGCATCGGTCTCATCGATGATATCGCGCACATAGAGCCGGAAATCGGTCGCGACCTGGTCGTTGCGCGAGCGCGCGGTATGCAGCCGGCCGGCGGCGGGCCCGATCAGATCGGTCAGCCGGCTCTCGACGTTCATATGGATATCTTCGAGCGCGCGCTTGAATTCGAACGAGCCCTTTTCGATTTCTGACAGAATCGTGTCTAGACCTTTACCGATATTTTTCGCATCACCCGCCGTGATAATGCCCTGCGCGGACAGCATCGCGGCATGAGCCTTCGACGCGGCGATGTCCTGGGAATACATGTGACGATCGACGTCGATCGAGACGTTGATTTCCTCCATGATCGCATCGGGACGCTCGGTGAACCGGCCGCCCCACATCTTGTTGCTCATGACTTCTCGCTACTTCTTGTTCAGGCTCTGGCATTTATCGTCGAAACCGGCGAAACGCGGTGCCGGTCCCGGCCGTAACAACAGCACTGCATAGCCGTATCTGCTACAGGATGACAAACGATATGCCCGAAACTTCAACCCCTCGCCCGGCCGCCACGCGCCGGATCCCGATCGCCATCGGCGCCGTCCTGATTGGCGCGGCGATCGGCTTTGCCGGGGTCTACGGGTTCGGCAAGCGCGGTTCTGGAGGTGATTCCGCCTGTGCCGGCGCGGTCGACCTGGCGCGCAAGATCGGGCCTCTGGCGCATGGCGAGGTGGCCGCGCTGACCATGGCAACCAGCCCGCTCAGGCTGCCCGACCTCGCTTTTGAAGACGCCGACGGCAAGCCGCGAAAGCTCTCGGACTGGCGTGGCAAGACCGTGCTGGTCAATCTGTGGGCCACCTGGTGCGTGCCCTGCCGCAAGGAAATGCCGGCCCTCGACAGCCTGCAGACCAAGCTCGGCGGCAAGGACTTTGAGGTGGTCGCGATCAACATCGACACCCGCGACCCTGAAAAGCCGAAAAACTTCCTGAAAGAGGCCAATCTGACCAGATTGGGCTATTTCACCGACGCAAAAGCCAAGGTCTTTCAGGATCTTAAGGGGATAGGCAAGGCGCTGGGGATGCCGACCTCGATCCTGGTCGACAGCCAGGGCTGCGAGATCGCCAATCTGGCCGGTCCCGCGGAATGGGCCAGCGACGATGCCGTTAAGCTGATCAAGGCCGCGGTAAAGCCGGCGACGGCGGGATTCTAAGGGTTTTAAGCGATCGCGTTCAGATTGCCGCCGACGCCCGCCGCAAGGTTGGCCGTCGAGGGGGTGCCAAGCAGGGTCTGGACCGCGAATTTCTCGGCGTCGTTGTTCTGTTTGATGATCGAGGTCTGAATCTGCTGCTGCAGACCGCCCTGCTGCATCGCGAGCATGCTCGAAACCATAGCCATCATGTCCATACGCAACACTCCCAAGACGCCGGGGGAGGCTAGCCGACGGTGGTTAACGTTTTCCAAAACATGCCCCCGACGAGCTGAAAATGGAGCCCACGGCGAAGCCTTCCACCCCACGGCCCCCGACACTTCGATCGTCGCCGTAGCGTCTCTTGATCGCGGCGTAATAGGGCTGGACCATGCACGGACGGCACAAGGGCGGCTTCTATGGTTGGCGCGTCGTCGGCGCGGCTTTCGTTCTGGCTGTTTTCGGATTGGGAATGGGCTTCCACGGCCCGGCCGTCTATTTGCACGCGGTTCGCGCCCAAACAGGGTGGCCGCTGGCTCTGGTCTCGACGGCGGTCACAGTTCATTTCCTGGCGGGCGCCATGGTGGTGGCCAACCTGCCGGCGCTCTACCGGCGCTTTGGCATCCCGACGGTGACGAAGACGGGCGCGATCGTTCTCGCGGTCGGCGTGTTCGGTTGGGCCACAGCGGCGTCGCCCTGGCAATTGTTCGGCGCGACCCTGCTCAGCGGCGCAGGATGGGTCACGATGGGCGTTGCGGCGATCAATGCGATCGTGGCGCCATGGTTCATACGCGACCGTCCAGCCGCGCTCGCCATGGCGTATAACGGCGGCAACATCGGCGGGATCGTTTTTTCGCCGCTCTGGGCACTGGCGATCGGCGAGATAGGATTTCCGGCCGCGGCCGCCGCGATTGGTCTGGTGATGGCGATCGCGATGTGGCTGCTTGCGGATTTGGTGTTTTCGCGGACGCCACAGCAAATGAGACTGGTGGCGGATGGCGACACGCCGGGATCGCGCCCAACCCCTGCCACGTCATCCACCGCAACGCCGCTGCCTGGATCGTCGCTCTGGAGCGATCGCAAATTCCTGACGCTCTCCACCGGGATGGCGCTGGGCTTGTTCGCGCAGATTGGTCTGATCGTGCACCTGTACTCGTTGCTGGTGCCCGCACTTGGCGTCTCGCGGGCAGGTCTGGCAATGGGGCTGGTTACCTTGATGGCGATCGTCGGCCGCTCGCTGATCGGCTGGGCAATGCCGGCAAATATCGACAGAAGGCTGGTAGCGTCCGCCAGCTACGCGGTGCAGATAGCCGGCTGCGTCGCTTTCGTTGCCGCGGCTGGCAGCAGCGTGCCGCTGCTGTTGCTCGGGGTCATCTTGTTCGGCGTCGGGTTCGGCAACGGAACGTGGTTGCCGCCGCTGATTGCCCAGGTCGAATTCGACAGCGACGACGTGCCGCGCGTGGTCGCCCTCATCGTCGCGATATCGCAAGCAGCGTACGCTTTCGCGCCGGTCGCATTCGGCATGATAAGAGAGCTCGTGCCGCAAGCAGGCGCGGACCCCGGCGCGGCGCCCGGCCTTTTTGCCGTTGCCGGAATTGTGCAGGGGTTGGCGATCTCGGCATTTCTGGCCGGCCGGCGTCGGCGGGCACCGGTTGGCAGAGCGTAGCCCGGCAGCATCAAGGAACGAAGCTATCAGCGCGTCGGGACCGGCTTGTCGCCGCGGTAGTCGTAGAAACCGCGCTGGGTCTTGCGGCCGAGCCAGCCGGCTTCGACGTATTTCACCAATAGCGGGCACGGCCGGTATTTCGAATCCGCCAGCCCCTCATGCAGCACCTGCATGATCGACAGACAGGTATCGAGGCCGATGAAATCGGCCAGTTCCAGCGGGCCCATCGGATGGTGCGCGCCGAGCTTCATCGCCGCATCGATCGCCTCGACGTTGCCGACGCCTTCATACAGCGTGTAGATCGCCTCGTTGATCATCGGCAGCAAAATGCGGTTGACGATGAACGCCGGGAAATCCTCGGATACCGCGATCTGCTTGCCGAGCTTGGCCACAAAGGCCTTGGAAGTGTCGAAGGTCTCGTCGTCGGTGGCGATGCCGCGGATCAGTTCGACCAGCTCCATCGCCGGCACCGGATTCATGAAATGAATGCCGATGAATTTTTCGGGGCGGTCGGTCGAGGCGGCAAGCCGCGTGATCGAAATCGACGAGGAATTGGTGGCGACGATCGCTTCCGGCTTCAGCACCGCGCAGACGTCGTGGAAGATCTTGCGCTTGGTCTCTTCTTTTTCGACCGCGGTCTCGATCACCAGATCGCAATCGGACAGGCCATCGATGGTCTCGGCCGAGACGATGCGGGCCAGCGCCTGCTTGCGCGCATCCTCGGTGATGATCTTCTTGACGACCTGGCGCGACAGATTGCCGTTGATGGTCGCCATCGCCGATTTCAGCCGGTCGGCGGCGACATCGTTGAGTACCACGTCGAAGCCGGCCAGCGCCGCCACATGGGCAATGCCATTGCCCATCTGGCCCGAGCCGATCACGCCGACCTTCTTGATTGTCACGGCCATCTTGTCATCCACCCGAACGGCGCGCACATCGCGCCTGTTCATCCCGTTAGGCCCCGGTCCGAACCGAGGCTTAAACCTGTTTTCGACGCGTTTTCTTCACGCGAACCGGTAGCCACTTCGCTTGAAAACGCCGTCCCTGAATAAACACCGGCCGGAGCATACGCATCCGGCCGGGGTTTGACTGCTGTTATTTTCCGAGCTTGCCGAGCGCCTCGGTCAATTCCGGAACCGCCTGGTACAAATCCGCGACCAGGCCGTAATCGGCGACCTGGAAGATCGGCGCGTCCTCATCCTTGTTGATCGCGACGATCACCTTGGAATCCTTCATGCCGGCGAGATGCTGGATCGCGCCGGAGATGCCGATCGCGACGTACAGTTCCGGCGCCACCACCTTGCCGGTCTGGCCGACCTGCCAGTCGTTCGGCGCATAGCCGGCATCGACGGCAGCACGCGAGGCGCCGACGCCCGCGCCGAGCTTGTCGGCGAGCGGTTCGATGTATTTGGCAAAGTTCTCGCGACTCTGCATGGCGCGGCCGCCGGAGACGATGATTCTTGCGGATGTCAGTTCGGGGCGGTCGCTCTTCGCGACTTCCTCGCCGACGAAGCTGGAGAGGCCAGGATCGGCCGCGGAGGCCGCATTCTCCACCGTCGCGCTGCCGCCGTCACCGGCCGCGGCGAAGGTCGAGGTTCGCACCGTGATGACCTTCTTGGCGTCCTTGGACTTCACCGTCTGGATCGCGTTGCCGGCATAGATCGGCCGCTCGAACGTATCGGGCGAAACCACCTTGATGATTTCCGACACCTGCATCACGTCGAGCAGGGCGGCGACGCGCGGCATCACGTTCTTGAAGCGCGACGTCGCGGGCGCGACGAAGGCGTCATAGCCGGGCGCCAGCGCCACGATCAGCGCGGCCAGCGGTTCGGCGAGGTCGTGGGCATAGGCATCGCCCTCGGCGAGCAGCACCTTGGTGACGCCGGCAAGCTTGGCCGCGGCCTCGGCCGCCGCCTTGGTGCCCTGGCCGCCACCGGCGACCAGCACGTGAACCTCGGCACCCAACTGGGTGGCGGCGGTCAGCGCCTTGTTGGTGGAGTCCTTCAGGGTCTCGTGGTCGTGTTCGGCAATCAACAGCGTGGTCATCAGAGAACCCCGGCTTCGGTCTTGAGCTTCGAAATCAGTTCGGCGACGTCCTTGACCTTGACGCCTCCCTTGCGGCCGGGCGGTTCTGTCGTCTTCAGCACTTCGAGATGCGGCGTCAGATCGACGCTGTAATCGGCCGCGCTCTTGTCGGCGATCGGCTTCTTCTTCGCCTTCATGATGTTGGGCAGCGAGGCGTAGCGCGGCTCGTTGAGCCGCAGATCGGTCGTGACGATCGCCGGTCCCTTCAGCTTCACGGTCTGCAGACCGCCATCGACTTCGCGCGTCACCTTGAAATCGGTGCCGTCGACTTCGAGCTTGGAGGCAAAAGTCGCCTGCGACCAGCCGAGCAATGCGGCCAGCATCTGGCCGGTCTGGTTGGAATCGTCGTCGATCGCCTGCTTGCCGAGAATGACGAGGCCGGGCTTCTCTTCGTCGACGATGGCTTTGAGAATCTTCGCGACCGCCAGCGGTTCGACATTGCCTTCGGCTTTGACCAGGATGCCGCGATCGGCGCCCATCGCAAGACCGGTGCGGATGGTCTCCGAGGCCTGTGCCGGGCCGATCGACACCACCACCACTTCGGTCGCCTTGCCGGCTTCCCTCAGCCGCAGCGCTTCCTCGACGGCGATTTCGTCGAACGGATTCATCGACATCTTCACGTTGGCGAGTTCGACGCCCGTTCCATCGCTCTTGACGCGGACCTTGACGTTGTAATCGACCACCCGTTTTACCGGCACAAGAACCTTCATCGATCCTCTTTCGCTTGAATTCTGGGGTTTGCTTGGCTTTTCTTAGCTTGGGCGCGGAACCTAAAGGTCCCGCTATCGGCGGTCAACGCGCGAAAGCCAAAAATCGACCCCTTTAGAAGGCCAGAGCCTGTTCCGTTTCGATTATCGATACGGGGCTCTGGATCGCTTTTTTTGACGCGTTTTCTGAGCGCGAACCGGGTCCACTTCGCTGGAAAACGCTATGTTTAGCGGTTCTGGCCGGGCACCCACAACACGTCCCCGGCGCCATTGTCGTTCATGGCGCGGCTGGCCACGAACAGGAAATCCGACAGGCGGTTCATATACTGTATGGCAGGGTCGCTGACCGGCTCCTCGGGCCTGGCGGCGAGTTCCACCATCATCCGTTCCGCCCTGCGACATATGGTGCGGGCGAGATGCAGGTATGCCGCCGCGGGGGTGCCGCCGGGCAGCACAAACGAGGTCAGATCCGCCAGATTGGCGTTGAGCGTATCGATGTCGCGCTCGAGCCGTTCGACCTGGCTCGACAGCATGCGCAGGCGCTCGGCCTTGCCGTCGCGCTGGGGCACCGCCAGATCAGCGCCGAGATCGAACAGATCGTTCTGGATCAGGCCCAGCATCGTATCGAGCGCGCGGGCGTCTTTCAGATGCAGCCGCACCACGCCGATCGCGGCGTTGGTCTCGTCCACGGTTCCATAGGCGCCGACGCGCAGATCGTATTTCGGACGGCGTTCGCCGGTACCGAGCGCCGTGGTGCCGTCGTCGCCGGTCCGCGTATAGATTCGATTGAGCACGACCATTGGCGTGTTCCCTATTTGCTCGTCGCCCAGACCACCAACATCGTGATGACGATGGCGATGAATTGCAGCAACACCCGCAGCCGCATCAGATTCTGCGAACGGCTGGGCGAGCCGCCCCGCATCATGTTGATGAGACCCAATAGCAGAACAATTGCAACGGCAGCGACCGCGATGGGGAGGATAATCGAACCGAAAAAAGATGCCATCGGCGCTACATAACACCGTGCCGGGCCGACCGCTATACGTTCACAAATGACCCAACGATCTGGCTTTTAAGCCAATAATATCAGAAGCTAGATTCATGTTTTGACGCGTTTTCTTCACGCGAACCGGTACCCACTTCGCTTGAAAACGCTCTAGTATCATAGATCGAACCGTCAATCGCCAGGCCAGGGTGGCATGTGAGGCAGGTCAATTACGTCTATCACATCGTGATGGATGCATTTTATACGTTCCTCGCCGATGACGGCTGGGCGATCGCCAGCCATATCGCGCTGTCGACGCTGATGGCGCTGTTTCCATTCCTGATCGTGCTGACCTCGCTGGCCGCCTTTGTCGGCTCCAAGGAACTTGCCGACCAGGCCGTCGAGCTGCTGCTGCAGGTGTGGCCGCAACAGGTCGCCGATTCGCTGTCAGGCGAAATTCACGATGTGCTGACGACGACCCGTGGCGACTTGCTGACCATCGGCGCGGTGCTGGCGGTGTATTTCGCCTCCAACGGCGTCGAGGCGTTGCGGGTGGCGCTCAACCGCGCCTATTCGGTGATCGAGCCGCGAAGCTGGTACTGGCTGCGGCTGGAATCGATCGGCTACACGCTGGTCGCGGCCTTCACGGCGCTGGCGATGGCGTTCCTGATCGTGCTGTTTCCCCTGGGGCTGGAGGCGGCGCGGCGCCACATCCCGTTCTTCGTCGAGACCAACGAGCACTTCCTCAACGTCACCCGCTACAGCATCACCATCGGCGCGCTGATCATCGCCCTGTTCATCCTGCACGCCTGGCTGCCGGCGGGACGCCGCGGCTTTCTGCAGATCCTGCCTGGCATCATCTTCACCCTGGCGGCGTCGCTGCTGTCGGGCATCGTGTTCGGCCAGTATCTGACGCGCTTCGCCAGCAATTACGTGACGATGTATGCGGGATTGGCCTCGGTGATCATCGCGCTGGTGTTTCTGTATTTCATCGCCGCGATCTTCGTCTATGGCGGCGAACTCAACGCCGCGATCATCAAGTCGCGGCTGCCGCGCGGCGTGTCGCTTCAAGCAGCGCAGTCGCTAGCGCCCGCGGACTGACCGGCTTGACCAGAAAGGCGTCGGCGCCGGCAGCGCGTGAGGCGGCCTCGTCTTCGCCGCGGCCCGACACGCAGATGATCGCGATGCGGCCGTGCGGCGGGTCGAGCGCACGAATGCGCCGGATCGCCTCGATGCCGTTGATGCCCGGCAGCACCATGTCCATCAGCACAGCGTCGAAACTTCCCTGTGCTATTCGATCTGGCGCGGCCTCGCCCTGGCCGATGAATTCGGTCTGGTGACCGAGTTCGGTCAAGATGGCGTTGAGCACGACGCGGCCGAACGGATTGTCCTCGACGCTGAGCAAATGCAGCGGCCGCGACGCGCCCGCCGACAGGCCGCCGTCGGTTCCCGCCATGATGGTGACCGGGCCCTTGGCCGGCGACATCACGACGCTGAGTGTAAAGATGGTGCCGCCGCCGCGTCGTTGCGTCACGACGATGTCGCCCCCCATGGCGCGCGCGAGTTGCTTGACCGACGACAGCCCAAGCCCGGTGCCGCCGAACCGCGATGCGATCGAGACATTGGCCTGCGAGAACGGGCGGAACAGGCGTTTGATCTCGCTGAGCGTGAGCCCGATGCCACTGTCGGAGACCGCAAACGCAACGCCGATCTTGCCTTTGGCCGCGCGCAGCGGTGATACCTGCAACGTGACATTGCCTTGTTCGGTGAACTTGACCGCGTTGTCGACCAGGTTCTCCAGCGCCGCGCGCAACCGGACGGGATCGCCGGTGGCAAATGCCGGAAGCTTTTCGGAAATCTCGACCGACGACTGCAGGCCCCTCGCCGCCGCCCGCCCGGTCAGCGAATCGCCGGCGTTGCGCGCCAGCGTGCGCAGGTCGAAGAAATCGTGGCGCACCGTCAGCCCGGGACCGCTGCTGCGGGCGGCATCGACGAACAGGGTCGCAAGGCTCGCCAAATGTTCCGCGCCGGCCTTGATGGTGTCGACCCAGCGCCGTTCGCGCTCGTCGAGGTCGGAGGTCGCCAATAGATTGCTGATCGCGAGAATGCCGGTCAGCGGCGTGCGCACCTCGTGGGCAAACGCCGCCAATGCGGCTTCGACCACGCCGGGTCCGGCCGCTGCTTTCCGCGTGGCGCGCTTTTTCGCAGCGGCGCGGGGTACGCGCTTCTTCTTCGGCTGCTTTTTGGTCAGCCGTGTTGTACGCCGTGAACGCGGTGATGCCGCCATGATCCCCTTAACCCATCGTGGAACCGAGCATGGCATGCCACGGCGGCTGGAGTCACGACGACGTTTTCGCAACTCTCAGTAGAATTACGGAAAGCCTACCAGACGACGGATATCGGCCGGCGTCGCACCCTCCCCGCGCAATTCGCGCAAGGATATAGCCTTGGTCGACTTCGACAGCTTCTGTCCGGCGCCATCGAGGATCAGCCGGTGATGCCGGTAGGACGGTTGCGCAAGACCCAGCAGGGATTGCAGCAACCGGTGCACGCTGGTGGACCAGAACAGGTCCGCACCCCGCACCACATCGGTGACGCCCTGCAGGGCATCGTCGATCACGACAGACAGATGATAGCTGGTCGGCGTCTCCTTGCGCGCCAGGATCACATCGCCCCAGGCCTCCGGCCGCGCAGCCACAATTCCGGTCTCGTCGCCCGGGCCTTTGCCGTGCTCGACCCAGTTCAGGTCGGCCGCCTGCGCTGCGGCGGCGGCCATATCGAGCCGCAACGCGTAAGGCAGGCCCTGTTCGATCAATTGCCGGCGCGCTGACGCGGAAAACGACTTCGCCGCACCCGGATAGAGCGGTGCGCCGTCGGGATCCCGCGGCCAGGGTGCAACGCTTTCCCGTTCGGCGACCAGCCGGGCGATTTCGGCACGGCTTTCGAACGCGGGATAGATCAGGCCGCGGCCTGACAGTTTCTCGACCGCTTCGTGAAACTCGGAAAGATGCTCGGATTGCCGCCGTACCGGCGTTTCCCAGGATATCCCGAGCCAGGCGAGGTCTTGATAGATCGCGGCCTCGAATTCCGGCCGGCACCGCGTCGCGTCGATATCCTCGATGCGCAGCAAAAATCGTCCACCGCTCTCGCGCACGCTGTCAAAATTCAACAACGCCGAAAAAGCGTGGCCGAGATGGAGGTAGCCATTGGGGCTTGGCGCAAATCGGAACACGGGTGGCGGCATTCTCAACACTCATCGTCATTGCCGGGCACAGTAGTCTGCCTTGCGCAGACTGCGTATACTTGTCTGCGTACCCGGCAATCCATCAAGTTGAAATCATGCTTACTCTGTTACGATAGGAGATGGATGCGCGGGTCAAGCCCGCGCATGACAAGCTCTGCAAGTTGATTGACCTTTCGCAATGACCATTCACCTCAACTCCCAGACCGACCTCGAAGACGCGATTGCCGCCCTCGTCGTGCAGGACAAGCGGCTCAAGCCGATTCTCGAACTCACGGGCATGCCGGCGTTGCGGCAGCGCGAGCCGGGGTTTGAAGGGCTGGCGCATATCGTGTGTGGGCAACAGCTCTCCACCGCCAGCGCCGGCGCGATCTGGGGACGCCTCAGCGCCGCGTTCGATCCGTTCGATCCCGAACTCATCCGCAAGGCACGCGCCGAGCGGCTCGGACGGCTCGGCCTGTCGGCCGCCAAGATCAAGACGCTGAAGAACATCGCGCGCGAACTGGCCGCCGAACGATTGAACCTCGACGTGCTGGCGGAAGAGGACGCCGACGCCGCGCACCATACGCTGACGGCGCTGCACGGCATCGGCCCGTGGACCGCCGACGTCTATCTGCTGTTTTGCCTCGGCCATGGCGACGCCTGGCCGGCCGGCGATATCGCGATCCAGGAAGCGATCAAGGTCGGGCTCGGCCTGCAGGCACGGCCGACCATAAAGCAGATGGCGCCACTGGCGGAGCCGTGGCGGCCCCTGCGCGGTGCGGCGGCGCACCTGTGGTGGAGCTATTACCGCGTGCTGAAGAACCGCGAGGGTGTGCTCGCGAAATAAAATCGCGAAAACAACCCCATGCAAAGAAAGGAACCCGCTGACGGCACTCGTGATTTTGTCGTCAGCCGCGCAGCCGCACCCGGTCCTCGCGGGCGCAGGCCGTGACGAAATCGATCACCACGCGCACCGCCGGCAGATCGACGAGATCCGGGTGCGCCAGGAGCCAGAGATCGGCGACGCTGACCAGTTTTTGCGGGGCGACCCGGACCAGATCCGGATCGTGGGCGCCGACAAAGCAGGACAGCGCCGAGATCCCGAGGCCAGCCTTTGCCGCAGCCAGCATGTCGCCTTGCGATGAACAGCGCAGCACCACCGTTCCCTGCCGCGTAATGAAGTCGCTCCAGCGCGCCAGCCGCTCGTTCGACATCCGGTCGGCAAAACCGATTACGCTATGCCCCTTCCATTCGTCGCGCCGCTCCGGCAGCCGCCGCCGCGCCGCGTAATCACGTGAGGCATAGAAGCCGGTGCCGAGCCGGCCGATCCGGCGGCCGATCAAATTCTCTTCGCCGCTGTCGACCGGGCGCAGCACGACATCGGCTTCACGCCGGCGCACGCTGGCCGGAAACGGATGGGTGATGATCTCGAGCTGGATGTGATCGTGCGCGCGCAGGAACGGGCCCAGCCGCGGCATCAGCCAATGCGAGGCCAGCGTCGCGCCAATCGACAGCTTGACCACCCCGCGGGCGTCCGCACCGGTCGCCGACACCGCGGCTTCGGCACGCAAGGCGGCGGCCGCCATCGCATCGACATGCTCGCGGAACTTGCGGCCTTGCGAGGTCAGCGACAGGCCGTCATTGGAGCGGGCGAACAGGGGAATGCCGAGCTGGCCCTCCAGTTCGGCGATCTTGCGGCCCACCGTCGGATGGCTGGAGCGGAGCTGGCGCGCCGCCGCGGCAAAACTGCGGGTTTCGGCCACCGCGACGAAGGTCTTGCAGAGGTCCCAGTCCATCGCAATCCAGGACCTCGCTATGTTCATTACTGACTATTCACCTGTTCATTATTGAACAGTCGAAGCGACGCGTCCAGCCCTATAATGGATGGAAGCAAGCCGGCTGGAGCGGAACGCTCGCCGGCCTCAAAACCCCAGAGGGAGGATTGAATGCCGTTGCCCCCGTCGCTTGCCCATTCGCTTGAACTGCCGGTGGTCGGCTCGCCGCTGTTCATCGTGTCCGGGCCGGAGCTGGTCATCGCCCAATGCAAGGCCGGGATCGTCGGGTCGTTTCCGGCGCTGAACGCACGCCCGGTCGAAAAGCTCGGCGAATGGCTTGATCGAATCGAGAACGAACTCGGCGAATACAAGGCGCTGCACCCGGAAAAGAAAGTCGCGCCCTATGCGGTCAACCAGATCTGCCACGCCTCCAACGACCGGCTGATGAAAGACATGGAGACCTGCGTCAAGCACCAGGTCCCGATCATCATCACGTCGCTGCGGCCGCCGCAGGAGATCGTGGAGGCCGCGCATTCCTATGGCGGCGTCGTGTTCCACGACGTCATCAACGTCAAACACGCGCGCAAGGCCGCCGAACAGGGCGTCGACGGGCTCATTCTGGTTTGCGCCGGCGCCGGCGGACATGCCGGCACGCTGTCGCCGTTCGCGCTGCTGCGCGAGGTCAAGCAATGGTTCAAGGGCACCATCCTGCTGTCGGGCGCGATCTCCGACGGCTGGAGCATTGCCTCCGCTCTCGCGCTCGGCGCCGACCTCGCTTACATGGGCACGCGCTTCATCGCGACTGAAGAAGCCAACGCAGACCTCGCCTACAAGCAGGCGCTGACCGAACATGCCGCGCACGACATCGTCTATTCGAACCTGTTCACCGGCGTGCACGGCAATTATCTCGGTCCCTCGATCGTGGCCGCGGGGCTCGATCCCGACAATCTGCCGGTCGCCGACAAGACCAAGATGAATTTCGGCTCCGGCGGCAACACCAAGTCCAAGGCGTGGCGCGACATCTGGGGCTCGGGGCAGGGCATCGGCCAGATCAATGACGCGCCGCCGGTCGCCGAGCTGGTGGCGCGCCTGAAGGCCGAGTTCGACGACGCCAGCGGTGACTTTCTCAAGCGAGCGCGCGCCTGAAGGCGCGCGTTACAACTTCGACAATAAATCAAAAATGAGGGGCGGAAATGATGAGCGTGTCGCGCACTGCATTGGGCATGGTGTTCGCGTTGTTGGCGAGCGCAGCCGTCGCCGCCGACGACAAGGGCGAAGTCCGCATCGGGCAGACCCTGCCCTATAGTGGTCCGGTATCCGGCTTCGGCATCATCGGCCGCGCGCAGGAGGCCTATTTCGAGAAGGTCAATGCCGAAGGCGGCGTCAACGGCCGCAAGATCAAGTTCATCACCCTTGATGACGCCTATTCGCCGCCGAAGACGGTCGAGCAGACCCGAAAACTGGTCGAGCAGGAGGAAGTGCTGCTGATGTTCGGCTCGCTCGGCACCGCCACCAACAACGCCGTGCATCGCTACCTCAATTCGAAGAAGGTGCCGCAACTGTTCGTGCTGAGCGGCGCCACCAAATGGGCCGATCCGAAGAATTTCCCGTGGACCATGCCGGGCATGGCGACCTATCAGTCCGAAGGCGTCGTCTATGCCAAATATATCCTGCAGACCAAGCCCGATGCGAAAATCGCAATCCTCGCCCAGAACGACGATTTCGGCCGAGACTACGTCGCCGGCTTCAAGCGCGCGCTGGGCGAGAAGGCCGCGACCATGATCGTCTCGGAAGCGAGCTATGAGACCAGTGCGCCGACCATCTCTTCGCAGCTCGCGACGCTGAAGGCCTCCGGCGCCAACGTGATGTTCGGCGTCGTGCTCGGCAAATTCACCTCGCAGATGATCAAGGGCGTCGCCGAACTGAACTGGAAGCCAGACCTTTTCTTTGTGCCGACGTCGGCGTCATCGATCTCGTTCCTGGAACCAGGAGGACTGGAAAACGCGGTCGGCTTGATTTCGTCGAGCAACCAGAAGGACACGATGGACGCGCAATGGGCCGACGATGCCGGCGTGAAGGCGTATTTCGCGTTCATGAAGCAATATTTGCCCAATGCGGAGCTGAGCAATTCGAACTACGCTGCCGGCTACCATTATGCCAATCTGATGGTGAAGGTGCTGACGGCGTGCAAGGACGATTTCAGCCGCGAGAACATCATGCGCCAGGCCGCCTCGCTGCGCGAGGTGGCGCTGCCGCTGCTGTTGCCGGGGATTACGGTATCGACCGATGCCGAGGACTACCTGCCGTTCCAGCAGTTGCGGCTGCGGCGCTTCGACGGCAAGAGCTGGGTCGGTTTTGGCGAGATTCTGGACGACCGGTAGGGGGAAGGTTGATTTTGAATCGAATCGGCACACGTCATCCCCGGACGAACGCACTTGCGTTCGCTCGGGAGGTGCGAGCGAAGCGAGCCTCGAAGGATGGGCCACGGGCGCTCCTCATCCTTCGAGGCGCGCAAGAGCGCGCACCTCAGGATGACGCGATCGAGTGGGCCGCTTCAACCCAACTCATCATGCTTTAGGGAGTGCGTGACTGTGATCATCGGCGGCGAACGCATCATTACCTATCCCGAAATCCACGACCGCATTGCGCGCGCCGCGACGGGATTCCGCAGCCTCGGCGTTGCCGGCGGCACGCCGGTTGCCATGATGCTGCGCAATGATTTTGCGCTGTTCGAGGTTTCCGGCGCCGCTGCGGCGCTCGGCAGCCCGGTGGTGCCGATCAACTGGCACCTGAAAGCCGAGGAGGTCGCCTACATCCTCGCGGACAGCGGCGCCGGAATACTCGTCTGCCACGCCGATCTGTTGCCGCAGATCAAGGACGGCCTGCCCTCCCATATCAGGCTATTCATCGTGACGACGCCGGCCGAAATCGCCGCCGCTTTCAATATTCCGCCCGCGCTGACGCAGGTGCCCGACGGCATGACCGACTGGGACGTCTGGCGCGACACCCATCCGGCTTCGCAGGAACCGCCGATCGGCAGCGCGCCGATGTTCTACACCTCAGGCACCACGGGCCTGCCCAAGGGCGTGCGGCGCAAGCCGATGAAGCCGGAGCAACAGGCGGCTTCCGCACGCGTCGGCACCATCGCCTACGGTATCAAGGCCGACAACGATCAGGTCATCCTGATGAATGGGCCGATGTACCATTCGGCGCCGAATTCCTACGGCATGCTGGCGTTCCGCAGCGGCTGCAAGATCGTACTCGAACCGCGCTTCGACCCCGAAGACATGCTGCAACTGATCGCGCGCCATGGCGTCACCCATATGCATGTGGTGCCGACCATGTTCGTGCGGCTGCTGCGGCTGCCGGACGAGGTCAAACAACGCTACGATCTGTCGTCGCTGGACTTCATCGTCCATGGCGCCGCGCCCTGCCCGCCGCAGGTCAAGCGCGCCATGATCGACTGGTGGGGAAAGGTCGTTCACGAATATTTCGGTTCGACCGAAACCGGCATTCCAGTCTGGCACTCGGCCGAGGAAGCGCTGGCAAAACCCGGCACCGTCGGCAAGGCGATCGAAGGCGGCATCGTCAAGATTTTCCGGCCCGATGGCGAACAGTGCGACGTCAACGAGCCCGGCGAAATCTTCATGCGCCAGGTCGCGACCTCGGATTTCGATTACCACGGCAAGGCCGAGGCGCGGGCCGAAGCCGGGCGCGATGGCCTGGTCAGCGTCGGCGACGTCGGCTACCTCGACGACGACGGCTATCTGTTCCTGTGCGACCGCAAGCGCGACATGGTGATCTCGGGCGGCGTCAACATCTATCCGGCCGAGATCGAGAATACGCTGATCGGCATGGACGGCGTGCGCGACTGCGCGGTGTTCGGCATTCCCGACGACGAATTCGGCGAGCGGCTGTTTGCCTGCATCGAACCCGAGCCAAAGGCAGCGCTCTCGCCCGCCGCCGTGCAGGAATTTTTGCGTGGACGCCTCGCCAATTTCAAGGTGCCGAAGGACATCCAGTTCCTCGACGCGCTGCCGCGCGAGGCCAGCGGCAAGATTTTCAAGCGCAAGCTGCGCGATCTGCATGCGGATGGTGTGCTGAGGGCGATTGTGTAAATAGTGGCTCTCCGCACCTTCCCCGTCATTGCGAGCGAAGCGAAGCAATCCATCTCTCCGCACGAGGATAGATGGATTGCTTCCGCCTTCGCTCGTTGAGCTACGGCGGACAGGTCGTCGCTACGGTCCTCGGATAATCGAACGGTGTTTGAAACGAACCGCGTTTTAAACAGCATTGCTGTTGCAAAACGTTCATCGGTGAGCGCAAAGATCGCGGCAGGTCACCAGCAAGGATCCGATGCATGCACGCCACCGACTTCATCGTCGTCCGCAACGATCTGCAGCAATGCAAATCGATCGAAACCCAACTGCCTGACGCCGCAACGCTGCCGGCCGACGCGTTGCTGGTCAAGGTGACGCGCTTCGCCTTCACCGCCAACAACATCACGTACGCCGTGGCCGGCGATCAGTTGAAATACTGGCAGCTATTTCCGGCGCCGAAGGATTTTGGCAACATTCCGGTATGGGGCTTTGGCGAGGTGATCGCCTCGAAGCATCCCAATGTCGCCGTGGGTGAAACCCTGTTCGGCTATTTCCCGATGGCGACGCATCTGGTGATCGAAGCCGCCGATGTCAGCAAGCGTGGCCTGCGCGACGGCGCCGCGCACCGGCAAGGCGTCGCCCCGGTCTACAACGCCTATGCCCGCGTCAGCGGCGATCCGGCTTTCGCCGGCAAGCAAGGCGACTATCAAGCGCTGCTGCGGCCGCTGTTCATGCTGTCGTTCCTGGTCGACGACCTGCTGGCGGAAAATGAATTTTACGGCGCGCGCCGCGTGATACTGTCGTCGGCCTCCAGCAAGACCGCGTTCGGCCTCGCGCATCTGCTGCACGGGCGTGGCGGCATCCAGGTGATCGGCCTCACCTCGGCGCCGAATGTCGAATTCGTCAAATCGCTCGGCTGCTACGATGAGGTCGTGACCTACGATGCCGTGACGTCGCTGCCTTCGGATTCGAAGGTCGCCTATGTCGACATGGCCGGCAACAGCGGCTTGCGCGAAACATTGCACCGGCACTTCGGCGACCAGATGAAGTATTCCGGACGCGTCGGGCTGACCCATCGCAGCACCTCACCGGACGAACCGGAATTGCCCGGCGCGAAGCCGATCTGGTTCTTTGCGCCCGACCAGATTCGCAAGCGGGCTAGGGAGTGGGGCCCGGGCGGCGTCGACACGCGATTTGCCGCGGCATGGGCAGGCTTCGCGCCAAAGCTGGATCAATGGCTCACCGTGACTGAAGGTCGCGGACCGGCGGCCGTGCAACAGGTCTATCTCGATACCCTCAATGGCCGTGTGCCGCCGGATCAGGGGCATATCCTCGCTCTTTAGGGAATGTCCGCTATCTCCTCGCGCCCTTCCTGCCGTCTCCCGAATGGGTATAGGCTCGCCGAACAGGGATAACGCCGCACAGACGGCCGGTGACGAGAAGCGCGCATGCTCGACAGAACGGACGATATTTCGGTGGCCGCCGACCATTGGCTGGCGCAGTTCGAGGAGGCGCTGACGAAATCGGATAGTCGCCTGCTGAAGACCCTGTTTCATCCCGAAAGCTATTGGCGCGATGTGCTGGCGCTGAGCTGGAACATCCAGACCGTCAACGGCGCGGACGCAATCCTGAAGGAGCTGGGCGTGCACGCGCCGGCTGCCGGCCCCAGCGGCTTCGCCGTCGATCCCGACCGCGCCGCGCCGCGCAAGGTGATGCGCGCGGGCACCCATGCGATCGAGGCGATCTTCAAATTCGAGACCAAGGTGGGACGCGGCGCTGGCATCATCCGGCTGATTCCGGATGCCGACAACGTGTTGAAGGCCTGGACGCTGCTGACCGAGCTTGGCGAGCTCAAAGGCTTCGAGGAGCAGATCGGCGTTGCGCGGCCGCGCGGCAACGCCTATTCGCGCGATTTTCGCGGCCCCAACTGGCTCGACCTGCGCAAGGCATCCGCCGGCTATGCCGACCACGATCCCACGGTGCTCGTCATCGGCGGCGGTCAATCCGGCCTCTCGATCGCCGCACGGCTGAAGCAACTCAATGTCGATACGCTGATCGTCGATCGCGAAAAGCGCATCGGCGACAATTGGCGCAAGCGCTACCACGCGCTGACGCTGCACAACCAAGTGCAGGTCAATCATTTGCCCTACATGCTATTCCCGCCGAACTGGCCGACCTACATCCCAAAGGACAAGCTCGCCAACTGGTTCGAGGCCTATGTCGAGGCGATGGAGCTGAACTTCTGGACCGAGACCGAGTTCGAGGGCGGCAGCTACGACGAGAAAGAACAGCGCTGGACGGTGACGCTGCGCCGCGCCGACGGCACGAAGCGCACCATGCATCCGCGCCACGTGGTGCTGGCGACCGGCGTCAGCGGCATTCCGAGCATCCCCGAGATATCAGGCCTGAAGGATTTTCGCGGCACGGTGATGCATTCCAGCCAGTACGATGACGGCGAGAACTGGAAGGGCAAGCGCGCGATCGTAATCGGCACCGGCAACAGCGGCCACGACATCGCGCAGGATTTGCATTCCAGCGGCGCCGATGTGACGCTGTTCCAGCGCTCGTCGACGCTGGTCGTCAGCATCGAACCGTCGGCGCAACTGGTCTACACCCCCTATAATGAAGGCACGCTCGACGACAACGATCTGATCGCAACCTCGATGCCGCTGAAGGTCGCGCGCAAGAGCCACGCGCTGACCTGCGCGAAATCGAAAGAGCTCGACAAGGACCTGCTCGATGGACTGGAACGTGCCGGTTTCAAGCTCGATTTCGGCGAGGACGATACCGGCTGGCAGTTCAAATACCTGACGCGAGGCGGCGGCTATTATTTCAATGTCGGCTGTTCCGACCTGATCGTGAAAGGCGATATCGCCCTGAAGCAATTCGCCGACGTCGAAGGTTTTGTCGCCGGCGGCGCCAGGATGAAGAGCGGCGAAACCATCGCCGCCGATCTGGTCGTGCTCGCGACCGGCTACAAGCGGCAGGAAGAGCTGGTGCGGCTGTTGTTCGGCGAAGCCGTCATGAACCGCGTCGGCACCATCTGGGGCTTTGGCGAGGAACAGGAACTGCGCAACATGTACACCCGCACCCGCCAGCCCGGGCTCTGGTTCATCGCCGGCGGCCTCGCACAATGCCGCATCGGCTCGAAGCATCTGGCGTTGCAGATCAAGGCGATCGAGGAAGGGCTGTTGCCGCGCTGACTACTTCCTTCTCCCATCGAAGTCGGATTTATCCGACTTCGACAATTTGATTTACCCAACTCGGGTAAACCCGAGTTGGGTGGGAGAAGGTGGCGTGGACGCAGTCTACGCCGGATGAGGGGTCTGTGTCCGCGGAAGCAACCCCTCACCCGTCTCGAATTTCGCTGCGCTCATTCGAGCCACCCTCTCCCACAAGGGGAGAGGGGAAGAAGGGAGAAAACACACATGCCGTCCATTCTAGGCTCGGGTGAACATCGCTATCGCGTGGTGGAGAACTGGGCGAAGCTGCCGGCGGGGTGGAATCTCACCGACGTCGCCTCCGTCGCGGTCGACAGCAAGGATCGCATCTACGTCTTCAACCGCGGCTCCCACCCGATGGTGGTGCTGGACCGCGAGGGAAATTTCCTCAGGAGTTTTGGCGAAGGCCTGTTCAGCCGCGCGCATGGCCTGCACATCGACGCCGACGACAATCTGTATTGCACCGATGACGGCGACCACACCGTGCGCAAGTGCACGACCGACGGCAAGGTGCTGCTGACGATCGGGATTCCGAACCGCCCCAAGCCGTATATGAGCGGCGAGCCGTTCCATCGCTGCACCCACACTGCGCTGTCGCCGAAGGGCGAGATCTATGTCTCGGACGGCTACGGCAATGCCTGCGTCCACAAATACACGCCCGACGGCAAGCTCATCAAGACCTGGGGCGAGCCGGGCAGCGACCCCGGCCAGTTCAACATCGTCCACAATATCGCGACCGATGCCGACGGCTTCGTCTATGTCGCCGACCGCGAGAATCACCGCGTCCAGGTGTTCGACGGCAACGGCAAATACGAGGCGCAGTGGAATAATCTGCACCGGCCCTGCGCGCTGCAC
>Ga0193742_1000787_pt1 | contig 20174 bp, 27 predicted proteins | sample L2c1metaG_FD_165511 | JGI IMG/M metagenome (GOLD analysis project Ga0193742, IMG submission 165511) | Soil microbial communities from a riparian zone of the East river system, Colorado, United States - L2c1 | ecosystem: Environmental > Terrestrial > Soil > Riparian zone | place: USA: East River... | reverse complement strand
ATCAACCATCTCTGGCACTTGCTAGCTGACATGTCAGTAGACGATCAGCACTGTTCAGCCGTCAAAGAATAGAACGAAAAGTCGATATTTATGTTGAAGCACTGAAACATGAAACGTTGGTGCTACCAGCTTGCAGGCTATCTACAAACAAGCACTGGCTAACGCACAGAGAAATATGAAATAACAGCAGTGTATATGCGTGCATTGCCCGACTCCCTCGCTATTTGCTCTACCGCGGCGATTATTCGGTTATAGCTTGTATAATATATACCGGACAACGTTACGCCACCTTTCCTTCCCAAGTTGTACACTGACAGGTAAATTATAAATTGCCCAGATGACAGATGTGTTTGTCAATCTCACGTCAGCCTAAATTATCGGTGGTCGCAAGTCACTCGGGGCCAGAACTGATTATTATCGGATTCTTAGTAGTGGGTCATAAGCCATGAGATAACATATTCTCCTCTCACGAAATGTAAGTGCGCCACAATCTTGCCAGTAGATGATATATACAAACGTCAGAGGCTCCCGGAGCAGGGTCGGAATTTCCAAATGACATTTTGAGGGATAATTTACAAAGATATCTTCCCAGCATCCGAGGAAATCGAAACATGCAGGGGTCATGGATGATGCTTCAACAGTCGTCGCCGGTAACTTCCGGGTCGACTTCGGCGGTAAATTTTATGGTATACCTGTACAATCGTCATGACGCGAGTGACTAACTTTGGCATAAAACGGACCTACCTGGAAGCTGGGTTGTCCAACGATGAGACACCTAATAAAGAGATAGCTCTAGTAGAGCCATCCACAGCCGGAATTCATGATCCGGCGACTCAGCCACCCAAAAAGAAAAGGAAACGAACACCAAAGTCGAAACGAGATGGTAATTTAGGGAAAGATGTCGCTGAAAGTAAAGGCGAAGCAAGAGAAAATGATCTTCTGAAAAAGGATACAAAAGAAGACCTGGGGCAGAGCAGCACCACTGCGCAAGCTGCTACTGGAAAATCTGCGAAGAGAAACAAGAGAAATAAGGAGAGGCGTAAAAATGGTAAGTCCTTCCCGAAACATAGCTTTGTTATAGATATATGGGCTCAAACATATTCATTATTTAGTGATTTCTGATTCTGAAGCAAGACGACAAAAGCGGATTAACCAAAAATTGGCCGAAACGACGTGTTTTGCTTGCAGAGAGAAAGGCCATGCAGCAAAGGATTGTCCTACTGTTCAAAAATCTACAGAAGACGGTGATGGGGAAGAGAAGGCGACAAACGTGGTTGGAATTTGCTACAGGTGAATTCACTTATCCTAACTCTCATAGGACACGTTAAATGGTATATATATATCATAGATGTGGTTCAAAGAGACACAGTCTTTCGCGGTGCAAAAAACCTTCAAATCCAGCAGATCCCTATCCCTATGCTTCTTGTTTTGTCTGCAAAGGGAAAGGGCATTTAGCATCTGCGTGTCCGCAGAATAAATCGAAAGGCGTCTATCCAAACGGTGGATCTTGTAAACTATGTGGTGATACCTCTCATCTAGCCAAAGATTGTGGCATCAGGCAAAAGGGTCAGCCTTGCCTTCCCTTCTTCCGGAGCACTGTTGCTGACTTGAATTATATATTCCACAAAGTGACCGACCCAACAGCAGTGTTAGGTATGGGTCGTGAAGCTGGACCAGACGAAGACGATTTCCACACCTTCAAACGCAGAACCACCGAGGTGGACCACGACGAGAAGCAGGCAATTAAGACGAAGCAAATGCTTGAGGTCAGAGCGGGTGCGCATTCTGGGGTTATAAGGGCCTTTGGGAATGTACCGTCGGCGATGGCAAAAAAGAAAATTGTGGTTTTCAAGTGACCTGATTGTTTTCGTTACGAATTTTTTGTCAATAAAAACGGGTTAACAGTCGCAGCCGGGCCGGTTCCTTGTCTTCCCTGAACCACCATCTTATGATGTCTCTGACCACCAAAATAATCTATGGCACCGCCTGGTACGCGTCGATTTTAGGGTCCAGTAGTCTTCCAATATCATACTAAAGGCCTTTTAGGAAGAAAGAACGGACAACAGCATTGGTTATTTCTGCCGTTCTCCAAGGTTTCAGAGCTATCGATACTGGTGAGCGTTTTGCCACAAAATTGCGGGGAACGCTTCTGGTTTCAAGTCATAATCTCATGTCCGAGTATTTCTGCTAGCCTGCCAGCCCAAACATTATCGGTGTGCTTCTCATTGATGTATAGTTCTTTTACTGCGGCCGTAAGCTCACACGCCCTTGTCAGTGAGGATTTGGTTGGTGCTGCTCTACTTGAGCTTCAACAGAACCACAACATTCATCGTCAAGATTTATTTCTCCAAACAAAGTGATTCCCGTCTAAGTAATCGTGCTTCGTATAACATTTACGTACCTGACTCTCAGATTCACACCGATCGGCGGTCAAGATATCACCAAACCCATCCCCTACAACGCTTCTGACCCTATCTCCCAACAAATTACCACGTCCTGTCAGAAATCACTCGCGAATCTACGCACCACCTACCTCGATAGTTACTTGCTCCACTCGCCGCTCCCAACGATCGAGCAGACACTCGAAGCATGGCGTACGCTTATGAAACTACAAGATGAGGGTAAAGTACGCATGATCGGATTGAGCAATACGTATGATGTTAGGATACTTGCTGCTCTGCAAAAAGTGAGGACGGTACAGGTGGTACAGAATCGCTGGTATGAAGGGAATCATTGGGATGAGCAGGTGCTTAATTATTGTCGAGAACATGAGATTATGTATCAGTGCGTATGCTTTTTTTACTTGCTTCCCATAATTTCTTGGACTCTGTTGTCTTTCGTCATTTGCTGACTGTAAAATATAGATCTTTTTGGACGCTTTCTGGATCGCCTTCGTTGATGACGCATCCTGCAATAGCCAGAATTGCGAAAGCTTCTGGTCTTACTGCTGCACAGACTGTCTTTCGGTTCGCGCAGCTGAAAGGCGTGATACCACTGTCTGGTACAACCGATGTGACTCATATGGGGCAGGACGTGGCTATTGAAAACCATTCTCTCAAAGAGGAAGGCTTGGAAAGTTCTTGGACGGCGGTAAAGCAAATATTAGGAGAATAATACAGCCGCCGAAGATGCCATAACGAGTTGTAGACTATTCTCATTTCAGCAGCTAGTCGTCAAACCAGGCCAAGAAAATGAACAGAAATAAGCCCTTCTATTAGTCTTTTCACATGTTTCGATCTATCTGTCTAGCAAGGTGAACATCTATTAAACAATTTCGATCATAGGGGGTACATGGAAACCGAGGCATTTATGCCAAAGTCTTCGGACTCCCACCCTCGCCTAATAGACTCTCTTCAGGCCCCAAAACTCTGGGTCCATCTCCCACCCGAGTGTGGATCAACGCTTTCACTGCGCCTACCTCGTACCTTTTGGCTACAGCCTCGTTGAAACCTTGTGGAAGGGCTGCCTTTGCATTGAGATCCGGGGAACCCGTTGCACCAAAAAGACCTAATACATCCTTGAACGAACCCTCCTTCTGTGGGAAATACGACACGATAAGCTGCAAAATTTCCCTGATATTTTCTTCCAAAGCATAGATCACGGCGTTCGGGCCTGCATCGTAAGTATACGCTGCTTTGTATCCGCCTCCAGAAGCGACGGAGAGGCGGTTGTATTCCACGATCAGTGCGATTATGGTACGACTGACGTCGTTCATATAAAATATGGGAGGTTCGGTGTCCAATGCAACTGCATGGAATTGGTTTGAATCTGCCATGGTGATCTTGGCAAAGGCATCGAAATCCTTATCCAAAATGGCTTTAGATATTTTCTGCATACGTTCTGGAACAACTTGGCTGATACGGTGTTGAAGGAGAGGGGAAGTCTCGACGGTGCGTTGCATGCCGCTGGTGGAAGAGGTACCTTTTTTGTCGTCAGAAACGACGCAGATGAGGGCGTGGATGGCTGGCCAATGGGATTGGGGAGCGACTTCAATGGCGAGAGAGTCTTCGCCTGTTGAAGATTCACCTTTTTGCCATGCGACGAAACCTCCGAAGAGCGATCGACATGCGGAGCCAGAACCTTGACGTGCGATAATTGAGAGGACAGAGGGTGAGACATTGAGAGCATAGAGCTGCGCCAGGGAGGCCACCAGGGCTGCGAATCCTGATGCGGAAGATGCAAGTCCTGCGGCAGTGGGGAAGTTATTGTATGATGCGATGTGAACTTTATATGTTGACAACTTGGAAGGACCAAACGTTCGGATGAATGGGTGGATATAAATTAAATGGGGAAGTTAACGATACCTTTGGTTCATTTGGGTTCTTATCTTCCACGATTTCTTTGCGTAGACGCTTCATTTCAGCGATACATGTCGCTAGCCTGCCTTCAGGTTTGATTTCGTCCACTTTGCCGTTAAGCCATAACTGATCGTGCTCAAACGATGGATCGGCACGTGAAGTGGTGGTGGATCTGAGGTGATCTTGATCAAGAGTCACGGACAACGAGGAATTGGTGGGTAAGATGAGCTTGGTATCTCGTTTTCCCCAATATCTGGTGATAGAATAGCGGAGATAAGTATCGGTAGAATTTGTGATACGACGACCGGACCTACTTGATAACTGCGATGTTCACAGGGGCTGAGGCGGTGGCTTCGTATTTAAGGGACATGGTGGATTGGGTGAAAGGATTAATAGTATGATTTTGGTTTTTATAATGAATTTGAACGCCTGAGAAATGGGTATATTATCTCCAACCCCTAAAGATTCTAGGAGCGATGGAACGGCAAAAGAGGAATCTTTGTCAGCATTATTCGCACGGGTCGTTTGCAGTGCTCCAACAACAAAGGCCATTTGCCCAACCATCATCAGTGAACAACGCACAGACCATATATCGACAACGAGCACGTATTTAGGACCTGCGAAGGACATTTGTTATCAGCTGCAGCTTGGTACTCTACATCGGCTCGCCAATGCGATGTACTACCCTCAGCAATCCCCAGGCATCTCCCAAAAGTTGGCTAACCACCACGATAATTCACCATGGAGACTCCCTATTCTTGTCCAGCAGCAGCAGGGTCAGCAGTCTTCGGTTGGCCCACCCCCGCCCTCTCCAGGATATGCTTTGTACACGAATGGCCTCCAGCATCATCCCGGACATCACCCTCTCACCCACCCTTCAATCCAACACCACCACCAGAATTCAATGCCCCATTACCCTTCACCGCCCAATCCTCATGCTCATCAGCAACATCTCCTCCCTCAAGGGTCTCCAGCTACACCCGTCATAACTCCCCATTGGCAGCAACAAATTTTGAAATGCGAGGTCGAGATACATTATTTTTATTATTATTAAATCTTATCGCATTAATTCATTTTAATTCATTTTTTATTTTCAATAGATGATACGCTCATCTCGTACGCCTCATCATAGAGCACGCGCTAGTGCAATGGCTTCACGCACAATTGCTAAATCCGCCATCCCAATCACAAACCCAAACCTCATCAAGCCACAAACCCCTTCAACAGAAACGAACGGAAAAGATTTGGAGTCCCCTGATTCCTCTCCTTCCAGTGCTGGAGCCGTAAACCATCCTTCATCAACAGTGGCACCTATTGCCGAAGTACCACGGCCAACTGCCGCCAAACCACCCCAGAATACGTGGAACGCACTTGATATGGGCGGCCTTAGTATCAAGAATATTCCCCCTAGCTCTGGTCTTTTTTCCTTCACATTTCTCATCAACCTCTATCTCAATCATAATTCCCTTTCGTCCATTCCTCGTGAAATCTCAAAACTGCGGCATCTGGAACTGCTAGACCTCTCAGGCAATGGTCTTTCTATGGTTCCTCCAGAGCTGGGCATGTTGACGCAGTTGAAAGAGCTCTACTTATTCGACAATCACCTCACCACGATTCCTCCCCAGTTCGGCACTCTTCATCAACTACGGACACTCGGCATAGAGGGAAACCCGCTGGACGCCAACCTCAAGACCATTGTTCAAAAGGAAGGCACTGCAGCCCTAATCTCCTTCCTTCGAGATTCATGTCCGGTTGATAATCCACCACCGCCACGGATTTGGAAGGAACTTCTCCACGAGCGGGATATAGTGGCACAAGACGCAGAGGCATTTAGCGTCTTGAGTTACAACATTTTGTGCGAAAAGTACGCCACGGAGAGGCTGTACGGGTACACCCCTTCGTGGGCTCTGGCGTGGTCGTATCGCAAAGAGTTGATTCTGACTGAGGTGACCAACTACAGTGCCGATTTCCTGTGCTTGCAGGAGGTAGATATCGCACAGTTTGAGGATTACTTTACAAAGAATCTAGGTGAAGAGGGTTATGACGGGGTATATTGGCCCAAGTCGAGATATAAGACGATGTGCGAGGCGGACCGGCGGCAGGTCGATGGGTGTGCTATATTTTACAATCGGAAAAAGTGAGTTTATTTTAAGTACTTATGCTGGTTCCTAACCGCTTTCTTATTATAGATATAAACTGGTTGAGAAATATCTCATCGAATTTAGTGCTATCGCGATGCAACGTCAAGACTTCAAGAAAACCGACGATATGTTCAACCGTGTTCTAGGCAAAGATCATATCGCTATAGTATGCCTCATGGAGAACTCGAATACTGGTACCCGTTTCATTATCGCCAATGCCCATATCCAATGGGATCCAGCATACAGTGATGTCAAGTTGGTTCAGGTCGCCTTGTTACTGGAAGAGATTGAGAAGATTGCGAATGGTTTCGCAAAGTACCCGCCACCCAAGCCGACAATGGATGGCGAGTTGTTAACACCGTCAGAACTATCCATGTCAACTCCATCACACACAGACGACTTGGACGGCCCAAGTCTAGAAGCCGCCAACACAGCTTTGGATGGAAGTGAATCTACCGCTGATGCTGATAGCCAACACCCACCTCCTGGTTCTTCTCAATCATCACAACCTTATCGCCCTCCACCTATTTACACCGATGGCACCAAAATTCCTCTTATCGTCTGTGGTGATTTCAACTCTGGTTCGAATTCAGGGCTCTACGAGTTCCTTTCAACAGGATCATTGCCACCCGACCACCCAGATTTCATGTCTCATATGTATGGGCGGTATACGTCGGAAGGCATTCGTCATCGATTGGGGTTGAAGAATGCCTATGCGGCTCCTGGGGCGGGTGAATTGGCATTCACGAATTACACACCCAATTTCCGGGGTGTGCTTGATTATGTGTGGTATTCGGCTGCTAATGTGGCGGTGACTTCGGTGCTTGGTGAGGTCGATAGAGGTTATTTGGAGAAAGTGGTCGGGTTCCCCAATGCTCATTTCCCATCAGAGTGCGTCTTACCTTTCTTCCTTCTTTTTCTCTTCATTGTCTCTCTATTATTCATTCGCTTTTTGATTTTCTACAACACATTACACTGCTGACCCTGGTCACACAGCCACGTTTGTATCATGGGCAAATTCCGCGTCAAACCTCCACGAGAATCTCGATCAACAACCACAGTCTTCCACAATCGATCGTAGATGATTCAAGTCAGGAGGTGGGGATTTTTACGGTACAAACAGAAGAGCTGGCAGCATTCCTTCTTTTTTTTTTCCTTTTCCTACAACGTATCACAGATGAGTACTTGGCAGTAAGGGGTTTTCTTTAGCACATGTTTATTATAATTTGGTTTTTCACTGATTTTCCTTTCCTTCTTTTCTTTTGCCTCGTCTGTGTCGTGTGTGGTCTGCTGTCGTTTCTTGGTGTTTCTCCGAGTCCCATGCCTACTCAAACATTGGTCCATATAGTATTGTATCTGCTCATTGTTTTTTTGGCTTTTTTACTGTTATTTTATTCTTCTACTTTCTCTCTTCTCTGTACACGTTGGTTTTTCCCCCCCGCTGTCCATTGTTTTTCTTTTCTTCTTGCAACCCATCTTCTCTTCTTTTTTGCTCCTCTATTGTTTAAATATTTTTTCTTCACATCGCTGTGTTTTTTTTTTTGTATTCTTTTTCTCCACTTATTATTAGTACTTGCTGTCAATTCTATCCATTCCACAACTCTGTAAAACCTGATTGTAAAGTGATTGAATACTAAGTACTTCTTGATCATTTCTCTTTGGCTCCGAAAACAACTTCTTTGTCGTCAATAACCATCAGCAGTCAGAAAACGGAAACTGTCCTAAGAACGCAGATGGCACTTGTACTCGACAACTAACGTGTCCATACAGCTCTCGAATGACCCTCCTTCCCTCGTACAGAAGGCTTACCGGTTCAATGGACAAACAAGGCTCCCCCGATCCAACGTTTGGGGCCATATACAATAACTAAGGTAGGTTTCATTACCCATGTGTTTCACGTACCTAAGTTGACCTCTTCACGTTCTAGTGTCTTCCCCACCAACCATCAACTGTGAGATAGTCGATTAATGTTGGAGACAAAAGTAGAGGTCTTCGGTGGTAGGTCAGTGCTATTTCATCACATCTTCTCCCAAATATCATAACGCACCCGCAGCTGCAAGTAATACAACGAAATGTCTCCGCAGCGACAGTTTGGCGTATATGACATCAAATCCAATGGACCATACCGGCTGGTACCTGGTTTCACGAGTGGTCTACTTGTCTTTATTCCTTGTCTTGGTCGTTCTTTTCTTTTTTCGCCTATCCCGAGCCTCAGTTTTACGTCGTTACCGGCAGGAGGAGAAATGCTATGGGCCTGACGAGACTTGCATAACGAGGTCGTAAATTTACTTTGAACATAACCTCACAAGATCAGCTGGCGAGGTAAACGGTGCTATGACCACCAACTACCTACTTCATTGCCGTTGAAGCCACCTCGATACCGCCTCCAATAAAACCGTGCCAATACCACATCCATCACTTTATCTCCTCATCCGTCTACTATCCATCGTTGTTCAAGATGGTTTGGGAAGCCTTCCCCTAGCTCTCGATCCTCATATCGGCACGGTTGCGAAGCCTACCTACCACGCTACCTATCGGAGTTGGATAGAAACGACATGTAGTGCCAGGTAAGAATAGGAAGAAGCAAAAGTGATTCAGCAGAAGGACGTTCTTTGATGGACCATTACATATGGCACGATCGCCGGTTGGGATCAGGCGTTTGGTAGTTGCAGTGCTATTTATACTGTTGTATTAATTGATTATTGTCAAGTCTCTGACCTGGTTTTTCATGTGCAGAAGTGAGGATAGAACTTGAAGCTGGAAAGCTGGAACTGCAGACTTGACCGTGACCCAGGGAAGAGCAAATTTATACAGCCACCGATGATGCTATGCGCTCTTTCTTGACTATCATCATCATGTCGAGCGAAGACCATCTAAGAACAATCGCATACGCAAAGTTGGTGGATGGAAATTCAAAGGGAAGTTAACTGGTTATCGACCTAGAGTCAAGCCCTGTTAACCATATGGCATCAGCAGAACAAGGTGAGTAACTGAATCCTGTTGTCTAACTTTGATTACTACTTCAACAGCTTCATACTCTCAAAGTCATTTACCTTTCACTGGGGTCGGCGTGGATCACACACCTGCCGCAGCAATCCCGAATTCAAGAGCACCCACAATTTCCCCTCCAGTTTCAGTACCCGTTTCGGCGTCGATACCTGCTATGCTCAGTCAACTTGGTTCCGTTAGTATCCAAGGACCACTGACAGAAACTCCACCCACGGTCGGTGTCCAGGTTTCGCTCACGATCGTTGTCGCTAATTACACTCATTTAGCACATGTCTCCGAACACCCATAACCCAATTTCCGTCTTCCAATATGCTCACGACGTACACCTCGATCACTCGATGATTAGCATTGTAAGCATCATTCTGTCTGCGGAAGCCAAAATGTTCACTGATGTCGTCGTGTCAGATCCATTGGCATATGCCATCCAATGCTGATCAAAATGAACAATCAAGGCCTCGAATCTTAATGAGCGTGTTGTTATCTTCGGAGTGGGACAATTGTCGCTAACACCTAGTTCATAGGATGGACTACGCGAGAAACTCTTGCCACGCGCTGAGTTCGCAGAATACGATGCAGCATCTCCTGCTCCACGCAACGCATGTACGGAGAATACTCGCGAGGCAATCCTTGAAACACTGCGGGCATGGGCAAGTGATAATGCGGCCACAAAGGTATACTGGCTCAACGGGATGGCTGGGACTGGTAAAACAACAATCGCTTACTCATTCAGTGAAATCCTTGATGAAAATGGATCCCTTGCTGGTACCTTCTCTTCTCATCTCCGGGTTGATACCAGTGATGTTTGTTGCATCATTCCCACCATCTGTCTTCAGTTGGCTGCCAGTGGGTATCTTCCCTCTTTCTCCCATCTCATCTTGGATGTTGTGGAAACCAAAACCTGACTGCAAGTCTTGGGGGATTGTTAAACAATTCTTGAGTTTCATTGTTAGACCACTCACTGCTGCATACAGGACTACCAGAGGAGTAGTTGTCCCAGTTATTGTTCTTGATGCTCTGGATGAGTGCTCTGACCCCTGGTGGCCGAGTTGCTTTCTGTGATCTTAAATCACAGTGCACCTCTCCCAGTCAAGTTCTTCATCACTAGGTGTCTAGAAATAAGGCTCCAGGAGTCTTTCAATAAATCCTGGGCTCATTCAAACTTCATCCTTCATGAGGTTGAAAAGGAGATTGTCAAAGCTGAGTGTAAGGCTGCCTCCTTACAGAGCGTATTTGGTTGTGTTTGGGGCGCTCCCTATTTAAGGAAGCGCACGTAGATAGATTCCGCACCTTTTTCCCTTCCTTCTGGCCTCCTCTTTCCTCTTGCCTTTTTGTTCTAGTTCTCAGAGAATAGACGTTGATCCTGCTTGTTGATGTGTGAGTTCTGACCTTTTTGAGTGTTCCCCAGCATGGGCTTCCACCTTTTTTTGAGCACGATCAATGTCTACAGTACCCCTGTCTACCGTCCCTGACCGGCGACATGCCTGATGCAAGATCTGTGACTCTGACTGTTAAAAACACCCTACAAAAATAAAATAAAATAAACAAACTGAGTATTGTCTCAGACGCACACAGGCTTTAACGTCACCACTTTACGGTCAACGCTTAACAGCAAACAGTCAACACTTAATGATAAACAATAAATGTTTCCCCCTCCGTTACAACTGTCACCGTATAACTGTTCTCTGTATTGGTTCGTCTTCTCTCCTTTCCACCACATTGATTTCACATCAATATTCACCGTCCTTCAAACCGCCTTTTACATGCATATATTTTGCTAAACGTGCATATATTCATGCCTGACTGTCAAACGTTCTCCCTCCAGTTACTAGCATTACATTGGCCTCTCGCTTCTCTCACCATCTACAAAACTTAGCTCCTCTGCATACACTTGTTTTTCCACCTTCTTCTGTCCCTTCCCCTTCTCCCCCTCCCCCGACACATCCTCTGCTTCTCCATCTTCTTCTTCCTCAACCGATTCTTCCCATTCCTGTTACGTTATGTCCACTGTGCAATCGACCATTATGGACACCGCTACCCTTAAATTCCATGAAAGCCACAAAGCTGCCGCCATTTTGCTTCCTGGTCGACCCCTGCTATTGTCAACCAATTTTAGGAATATGTGACAGCGTTTTTTTCAAAGGCAATTGTGACTGCTGTGGTAGATCTGGGTTGAATGAAGTTGAGTATCGCGCTTGTTGCTGAACACGTTTGAGGCGATCGGTAGAGCTTGCAATTTTTCGGTACTTGCTAAATTGTGCGAGCGCACGAGCTTTTGAAACCTCCTTCCCCTTGATAAGAACAATGGGGCTGATAGGCGCTCTGAAGCCTCCGAGTCATGGGTAAGTTGAGACATTGACTCTTCGACTTCAATCTGGATGTCTGTATTGATTTTGTGAGGGTTTTCAGCCCCATCTTCTGCCTGCACTTTGGGGATCACTAGATCTTCTTGACTCTCATCTTGTCGTCATCTCCAAGTGGGATGTTAACTAACAGGGAATCAAATGGTGAAAAGATGTTGATATTCAGATCCTTTTCCAGCTCCTTCAAAATAGGGACCAAGAACGGACACTCTTCCTCAACTAAACGCGCTCCCCTTCTCCACGATGTCTGTAAAGAGACATTTTTGACACATACATCGCCCCTCCAAGCAGCAGGTTTGATATGATCAGAGCGGTCAGGTAGCAGTGTTGAGTCGCGTGAAAGGGTAGGAAGTTTTAACCGTCGGGGGGCACGGTCCCAGTGAGGGTATTTAGCCAATATATTCGAAACCTCGGCACAGCCACTCAGGCACAAAACCAAGGAAAGCATATCAAGGTTTGAGTCACTTCCAACCATTGTGCGTAGAATCCTGAATAGTTCCTTGAGGCGATCGGTTCCAAGTAATATAATCCAAAACAAGCTGTCTGGGTCGTCCACTTTGGCTTTAGCAACGCAAAAGAAAACATTCTTGATCATATGCATGACATCAAGGTATAGATTGGTGGGGATAAATGTCTTCCCTGTTGCCAATTTAAATAGTGCAAGAGTCAGATGGGCAGCGGCACTGAGATGTTCGAGTTGTTCTGAAAGTGACAGGTCGACACATAGGAAGGGGAAAACAAGGTGATAGAGAATTTTTCCTAGACTAGAAAGGGCATCCTGAGCTGCTTTAAATCCAGGTCCATTTCCGTCAGAGGCATCAGGGAGAGTCCATATGTCCTTAAGCATTTCAAAGGCCAATTTTACGTCCTGCTGATCCTCTGGATTGAACAACGAGTGGATATGATCGCCTGAAAATCTGTTCGACTTGAAATGCATGCGGATAATATCAGGCGTGATTCTAAAGCCATTGACCACCACACCGCGGGGTCGAAGGAGGAGGTTGCAGAATCTCTTGAAGATATGTTTCCAATCCTTGTCGCAGGTTAAGTCATCATCACCAACATGGAAATCCATAAATCAGAGTGGTGAAAGAATTGGATATATTGGAGAGTCAAGGGAAAGCTTGTTCTTGAATGTGAGGAGACTGAAGGAAGTGCCACGGCGAGTTTCACCATCGGATGCAATGGAAACAACATGGAGCTTGGTACTTTCACGACCGGCGTTGACACCATCCAGAGTGGTCTGAATTACAGACGCATGTTCAGGGCCAGATTCTCGCTTGCAGTCCCCAGATGCAAGGACAGCACGACCAGGGTATATTTTATTGTCTTCACAAAGGATTCCGAGTGCGCCAATTGTTGCCTAAAAATAGATTGATCTTGTCTCGAAACAGAAGCAATGCGGAAGTATTTTTCTCACCTCAGGTGCATAGTGAACTTCTCCATTATCCAGCGATCGAAACGCTTCCTCCAGGTCTCCCTCATTGACAAACTCCATTGATGTGTTGTGGGTGTGCTCCCTGCAAAATCCTAGAAAGTAGTTTGTCTTTGGGTCCCAGCGTAGGCGCTTCTCCGTGGCAATTTCATCAAACATCAGCACAACGTGGCGGACTTGCGTATTCATCAAATCCAACACACTTGCAAGGCTCGCCACAACATTTTGTTGAACCTCTGAAGCTTTTGGCATCCCTGGAGATGGTACAATGGGAGGTACAATAGTACGGCTGCGCAAGTATGTCACAGTTGGGCCATGTCCTGATCGATGGTTAATATGCGCAACACGATTACCTGCCAGCTGCCAGGTGAGTAGTCCCCACATATCCTCCTCCTCACTATAGCTGTTAGGCTGATAATATCCATTTGCAGCATCTTGGAGAGTTGAGATAATTCCATCGACACCCTTTTTCTGTTCCAGCGTGATGTGAACCACCTGACTGACCCTTGACACTTTGCCGCTCACAATTGCAATCACCAGTCACTTGTAGTCTGATAATGCGGTCGCTTTTCCTAACAGTGCACGCATCTGGTTCAGCCCACGTAGTTGCAGAAATGCAATCATGTCCAATTGTTGATGAAGGACTTCTTGAAGGCCGCCCATGCCATGATACGCATATGGTGAGTTTACATGTACTCCGTTGTCCAGGCGGTTAATGATTCCTTCAAGGCTTTTGTTTTTGGGCAGATACAGACAGGGTGGGCACGATGTATCAGCCCCATTCAAAGAGCCATGGCAGGTGCGCGCGAAAAGTGTCATGACTCCATTGCTGATAAGCAAGTCCCAAGGAAGAGAACGGTTGTCATGTAGTGTGAATGGATATATAGAATATGGGGTTTTTCCACAAGGGAACTTCAGTATGTATCCTTGACATCTTGTGTGCGAAGAACCCGAGAGCTGAATTATTTCTCTTGCAGGGGTCTCCACAAGCTCAGAATCAACATCAATAACAACAGCAGACATTGAGGGCACACTTTTATGTGGATTTGATCCTAGGATGGTCCCTTGTTGGTTTGTGGTGCTTCATTGCAGTTTCTCAAGTTGGCTTGTCGATATGCTGGTCTAGAGGGTCAGTAGTTTCCTTCCAACAGGGTTTTTGCCACTCACATCCTTTCCAATGTGTCTAGCAGCCCAGAAAACTTTCCTTCAAAGAGGCCCTCACTTACGCCACGCTCTTCAATGAAGTACCTCGTGAATTCCAGCACCCCATCCATGCCTTTCTTGCCCCGACGAACGATATTATTCATCCTATTCTCAGTGAGTCCCCAGCCAAAGACCTCCTTCAAGAAACGGTTTAGGTTTGCTTCCCAGAGTTCATCTCCTTCAATATTTGACACATCTTGGTTCCGAGGATCATCACCAAATGGTGCCAGGATGTCATTTTCAGCGCCTTCCGGAATGTTTACAGGTAACCTTCTAATCAGCCCCTCGAGCTTTGTGATGAATTGACTTCTTCCATTGGTAGGCTTGTTCTCCACTAACACCGAAGCCACTCCCCCATTATCATCCCTCTCCTCGAACTCCCACTCAGGTAGAGTGGTGGAGTTGGAAAAACTGGCAGGGATTGTGTTGCTTTGGATCAAGGAAGTTCCTTTCACCATTGGCGGGACCATTGTGGGTTTTGGCTTCATAAATGTGAGCAGAGACCCCTGGGCCATACTCTTTCCCTTCTTGTCCTGTCTTGCTTTGAGCTCCAGGCACTTCTTGGTTCCGCAATGCCTTTTCGTGAGGTTTGAAATCCCAACCGTGCCACAGTTAACTCGCATTCCACAATCGGGGCAAATTGCATATCCTTCATGGTCAACTTCAGGTTCCTTCAAATTTTTTAGCTTGAATAACCCAGTATCTGACTTTCTTACCACTTCTGCAGGCTTCATTGTCATTTAGAGCTGGATTCCAGGCCCCAGGGAGAGATTTAAAGATCAAAATGTTATCTTGATCTTATCTATATCATTATTTTTACATGATCGGCTTCTAGCCTTGTATTTTCAACTGTAAATACTTCAGAACAGTCCTTATAAATGAAAGAATGAGTATAGAAGACTTTTAAAGCCATATCAGCTGAATGTTCCTTTTTTTTTTTCACAGCCTCCAGGACTAACTAACCAACCTCCAGTCTGGGATTCTGATCCCTGCACCCCCTTGAGAAACACATACTGTAATGTGCAGTGTGTTTCTTGGATTTTTCTTTCAGAAACACTTTTTGTGTTTCCATGGGAAAACCCTTTGGAAATCACAAAACATGTATAGGAATTATTCCAGGCAAAACACCTGGTGGCAGCAGTGTCTTGAGCCCTCCAAAGTGTAATGACCTATGCTAGATCATCAAGGTTATTTATCCAATCACGTGATGCGGAATTTGACGCGTCCATTTAATTACATAATGCGAAGGACGACTTCCCGGCAACTCCGAGTCCACCAGCGCTTATTCAAGTTATTGGTAACCAGACACCTGTCTAGTTCACAAGATATTCCCTTTTCCTACCAGTCTATCTATCTTTGGTTTTTCGGCACCGCCATTAGACTGAAGGTTATATCTTTGCACAATGACAACCATTGCGCACTCTTCTTTACCTGTACCACCATCTGTACCGTTGGCATACACCATTGCTTCATCGACCACACATAGTGGAAAATATGTTCCAGAGAATATTATGGTTGACAAGCCCCAGGAGCAGTCAAGTCGATGGAGTGGCGCGTTGCAAGGAAATGCCGCTGACCAATGGATAATCCTACGTTTGGAGTCATTATCGGTCCTTGGTGAGTTTCGTCGGATATACTTGGACTACACTGATGAACTCTTACTCGTATTAGAGAAGATAACATTCGGAAAGGTGAGCGTGATAGAATGTCGAGGACTTCATCGCCTTGATGCTCCTGTCGACAGTTCTTCAAACGTAAGGGTAATGAAACTCCAGTTCCAACCAATGTCTGATGCTCGCTACAGCTCATCCATGTAATGTGAAAGAGATTAAAGTCTTTGCTGGCGTCACGGAAGACCACATGTCTGAGGTGCTCCATGCAGGGCTTAAGAACGACACTACCGCAGAGACTTTCAATATCCAACACGTCAATAGCGCTGGTGTCTGTATCCCCACTCAATTTGTCAAAGTCATGCCTATGTTGTGAGTCCTCGTCTTATTCACAGCCATTTTATTAAAAATTCTCTGATTTTTGGCTTATGGTTCAGAGCCCACGGCCAGAATTTTCATACTTCAATTTGGCACATCGCAATGACAGGAATCGTTGATCCCAGCTATGTAGAAGAGGTCCGTGGGAGACATAATGAGGTGGGCCAGGTTGCTGGTTTGGCATTGCTTGAAGTTAATATGCCTAAAGTATCGTGAAACGGCCGTCCTTCGACACGTCCTCAAACACCTCCGTCAACGACGATTGCTCACTCCCTACCAAACCATCCTTTCTCGTGCCGATACCCAACTCGAACATCCACTTGTGACTCAGCTACACGAAAGCCTTGTCCTACAAGGCGACTGGTCCCGCTCAGAACAACTCTTGGATGTATTGTCGTCTTCTGGTCTTTTCGATAGTTACCTTCAATCATGTCAACCACATGCTATGTGGACTCGTCTTTTCGGCACTGATGCAGATGGAGACGTACCTCCTGCTCGTGGAGGACATGCAATGTGTATTGATCCCGTCAATGAAATGATCTATATCTTCGGTGGGTGGAATGGAGAGAAAAGCATGGACGATTTCTGGGTCTACAGTATCAAAGACGACAGATGGCAGGTTTTGAGCCATAGCACTTCAAAAGAGCAGAACGCTCCAGGCGCACGGTCGTGTCATAAAATGGTGTTTGATATGAAAACAGGGAGCATATACCTCTTGGGGAGGTTGAACGATGCTGATGGTCTCAGGGCACCTACTCCTTCCAATGCCAGGACGCTAGCTGGTGTACCTGTTGGAGCACCTGGTTTGCCTCAACAACAACCGCAACAACAGCAGCCTTCGACCACTACAGCAACATCTGAGGAAACTACACCACCAACAACCTTCTGTTCTGAGTTTTATCGCTATCATACTCGTGGGGTGGATTCTGGGAAGTGGGACTTTCTAGCATTTGATACCGCCGTAAGTCTTGAACGGAAACATAGTAATGGTTGAATCTAATAATTGCTTGGCAGTCCTCTGGTGGTCCGCCGCTGATATTTGATCATCAAATGGCCATGGATTGCGAAGCTCAGATTCTATATGTTTTTGGTGGACGAGTCGTTGATGGAGATTGGGACACATCAAAGTACTCTGGTCTATACAGTTACAATGTTCGTCAGAGTAGATGGCAATCATTGCAGTAGGTTAATTGCCTATCGAATCCGGCTTCTTCACTCAAACGTTATTATTTGCAGGCTGCCAGAAACACTCAGCACTCAAGGACATCCCATTATTCCCCCACGATTCGGTGAATTTTCCTTGGACTTTTCTCATTCTCGCCATCCTCATGAATGCGAATTTCCAGGGCATTCAATGGTCCTTGACCCTACTCTTAGAACCCTGTATATCTTTGCCGGACAACGAGACGATAGATACCTTTCCGACATGTATGCCTATGACATAAACACAGGCATAGCAAAGGAGATTTTTTCCAACTTTAGCAGTGCGGGAGGTCCCGATGCTTGTTTCACGCAGAGAGCAGTCATCGACCCTACCCTCAAAGAGCTTTATGTGTAAGCCACTTGTTTTATCGACATATCGCTCACTGTTTTGTTACCTTGAAATAGCTTCTGTGGACTAACCCGAAATATCACGACGGGTGCACGCAATACTCTTCGTGCATACCTTTCGAACTGGGTATATAGATACGGTACACGACCGGGAAAGTGGACGCAAATCCTCCGTCAACCTGATCGTCCAGCTTCTGAATCGCCCCTGCCACGATTCGCACATCAAGTGGCCTATAACCCTTTCACGCGTTCAGTGTTCTTACATGGGGGTAACGCAGGTAATACGAATGAGAAAGGCGCTGGCTTAAAAGGAGGCAGAGATGCAGACGGCGATGGTTTTGGTTTTGAAACTGAAGATGGGCGGGAGGCTCCCGTTGCGGGAGTTAAAGAAAGGAGGCTGGACGACTTTTGGAGGATGGAGTTAAAGAGGTCCGTTGATCTTTGACGTTCTACTTAATGCTTGTTGACTATCTTGTTGCAGACCTGGACCGGAGGAGATTGTCAGACAAGCCAAGTTCCAAATTCGACGCCAGCAGTAAGTCAAATGATTGTCCTATATCAACGATTGATGTAGACTAAAAAAATTCGTATCACACAGATTTCGTGAGATGTGCGAAGAAGCACCACCCGTCAGAGCTCTTAATTTCCTGCAGAATGAAGTTTCTAGTGTGGTCGACCACAGAAATGCAGAAGAAACAGAAATGTTTCGATCTTTACTTACGCACCTGCTTGCTCCTGCGCCGGTGCCCCCAGACACAACGGAAAAAACGGTACCCACGTCAACGTCATCCCACCACCACCGTCATTCTCTTTCGCATTCATCGACCTCTTCCAACTCTACCACTACTACCACTTCATTAGAACATAGGGAGAGCAGTAGTAGACCAAGGAAGCGATCTCGAGGAGACCCAGAAGAAGAGAGTGAAGGCGGTGTTTGGACTAATGAAATTGCAGAATATGACTCTCAAGGATTTAGTAATGGAGGCAGCACGCAACGACTCCGGGACATGGTCGACCCTTTGGAGGCACTGATTCGAGGAGAAGATGAGGGTGGAGGCGCACACCCAGAGTCACAGTCTCAGTTAACTGGAGCGAGGTATACTCAGCGAACAGAGGTCTTTGAGCACCTGTTGAAGTTTATTGCGGATAGTGAGAAACAACCCTCGGATAGTTTGTTGGATTTAGTGGGGGGAGATAAGCACTTTCGGAGTCAATTTTGACAGCCTCTTTAAAGTGGCTTTCCTTGTCAAATTCTATTTGTACCCTTTGTACTTCTGTGTGAATCGTTCCACAGCTTATGTACCGATCCAATATTGATCTCGCAACGAGCACACAATTGACATAAGGCGAGGCAAATGGTCGAGTTATGGAACTTGCAATAAGATGCAGATTTTGGCCCGACTTGCCATTCGTCAGATATAAATGGGATTTTGAGCCTAATGAAGTATATATTAATATTTTGTCCTTCGCAACCTTCGACCCTCAGCGCCCTCAGCATCCAGGGGGGCACACATATGTAAGTGTGTTAGACAAGTTTGTTGGAAAGTCGGAATGACACGATCATCTGTATCCTGGCGAGCAAAAAGAAGCCTCCTCGGCCCCCCCTGGGCATTTAATTTGCAGGAAGGAAGGAAAATGTGTATTTTTATATATTTTTTTTTCACTCGTCCAAGTTGATAGCTTTTCCAAATTTTGCATAAAGAACGACCTTGAGGTCTTTCATCTGCACCTCGCATCTGTCTGCTTGAAGTGCTAGAGTAGCCACCTTTTCATCAATCGAAGATTGGTCTTGTTCTAAGCGTTTAAGGGCACGAGTTTGAGGCATGTGAAGGAAAGCTTCGCCGACTTTGTAACTAAAACAAAAGGAAAAAGAAATTTAATCAAAGGCCCTTGGCGGATCTAGAGAGATAGAGAAAATGAAAATGAACATGGTGCGTACAGGATTGCTTCGTCCTCGTCTACGAGCTCTAGCTCTGTTGAAAGATCATCAAGGGCCTCTTTTTCTTGCTGATCGAAGAGTCATATTAGATCCACGCCAAGTTTTTTTTTTGCAAACTTTTTTTTTTACCTTCAGTTCCCCAAGTTTTTCTTGAATGATCCTAATGCGATTATTCAATTTCGAAAAACTATTGATTCGTTGTTGATCCTCTGGATAACTTTCCAAAGTCAGTTTTTTTTTTTTTGTTCAG
>Ga0193742_1000785_pt1 | contig 20188 bp, 20 predicted proteins | sample L2c1metaG_FD_165511 | JGI IMG/M metagenome (GOLD analysis project Ga0193742, IMG submission 165511) | Soil microbial communities from a riparian zone of the East river system, Colorado, United States - L2c1 | ecosystem: Environmental > Terrestrial > Soil > Riparian zone | place: USA: East River... | reverse complement strand
GGCGCCCCTCGCTGATCACGCTGAGCGACTACCCCACGGCTCCGCGGTAACCCAAATAGAGGCGCATCAAATCTGGCCGAACTGGGTACTTAGCGATGCAAAGTGGCAAGGAGGATCCATGATTCGCATCCCGGACCCAACGACGTCGCCGTGCCGAACCTGCGGCCACCCCACCGTAATCGCCGAGTTCGCCACCGGACCGCACCGCGTGCATTGCGGAACCTACCGAGCCACCTGCCACACAGTCCGCCCCACGACGCTCCGTACCAGCAAGCGGCCCAAACGCCGTCCCCTGCGCATGCCCGACGTGGCCGCCTGACCGCCCCCGCCTGACCGCCCCAGTCCCACTTCGCATAGCGCGCCTACACCTCGCACAGTGTGTGCGGTACGCGACGTGCAGGCTGGGTATGCGAGGTGGGGCGGGTGGCCGGCCGGTGCGGTGTAGACGGCGGTGAGATGCTGGCAGCGCCATGATCGACGGAGGGATCGACGCTGATGCATCTCGACCTGAGCGGGAAGACCGCCCTGGTGACCGGGTCGACACAGGGAATCGGCCTGGCGATCGCCACCGGTCTGGCCCGGGCCGGGGCGCGGGTGGCGGTGAATGGGCGCAGCGACAAGACAGTCGACGCGGCGATTGACGAGCTGCGCGGGCAGGTTGACGGCGCCGAGGTAGTGGCGGCAGCGGCCGACGTCGCCACGCCGGAGGGCGCCGAGCGGGTGGCCGGGCTGCTGCCGGAGGTCGACATCCTGGTCAACAACCTCGGTATCTTCGAGCCGACCCCGGCGCTGGAGATCGACGACGAGCAGTGGCGCCGCTACTTCGAGGTCAACGTGCTCGCCGGGATCCGGCTGACCCGTATCTATCTGCCCGGGATGATGGCCCGCGGCGGAGGGCGGATTCAGTACATCGCGAGCGATTCGGCGGTGGTGACCCCAACTGAGATGATCCACTACGGGATGTCCAAGACGGCGTTGCTGGCGGTATCCCGCGGTTTCGCGAAGGAGGCCGCGGGTTCCGGGGTGACGGTGAACTCGGTCCTGGCCGGGCCCACGCACACCGCCGGGGTGGAGGAGTTCGTCTACCAGCTGGTGGACAAGGACCTGCCGTGGGAGCAGGCTCAGCGCGCCTTCATGCGCGAGTATCGGCCGCAGTCGCTGTTGCAGCGCCTGATCGAGCCGGAGGAGATCGCCAACATGGTGGTCTACCTCGCCTCGCCACTGGCCTCGGCCACCACCGGTGGAGCGGTGCGCGTCGACGGTGGCTACATCGACGCAATCCTTCCCTGAGGGCCCATGCCCCTGTGCCCGGCTCTGACCGGTTCAAGCCTCCGGTTCCCCCGCTTGCGGCGCCCGGTAGGTTTCGGATTTGGCAACGGGCACAGGGAGGACGGACGTGGCCGGAGGTGACGTTCCGCGCCCGGGGAAACCGGTCCGGGGCTCGGCCACCGGCCGCCCGATCATGGCGGCCCTGGACCTGCTCGGGCGTCGCTGGACGCTGCGCCTGCTGTGGGAGTTGCGGGACGGTCCACACGGGCCGCGCGCGGTGCTGGCCCGCTGCGACGGCCTGTCCTCCTCGGTGCTCTACCGCAGGCTCAGGGACCTCGAGGAGGCCGGCCTGGTGACCAGGGAGCCCGAGGGCAGCTACACGCTCACCCAGCTGGGCGCCGAGCTGCGTGAAGCGATCGCCCCACTGGGTTCCTGGTCGGAGCGCTGGGCGAAGCGGTGACGGTCAGCCGCGATTGAGGCGTTGGCGTTGCGGGACCACCACGTAGCGGGGGTCCTTGGTGGACTCGACGCCGGCGTGGAACACCCCGAACCGCTGCAGTGCACTGCCGGCCAGCAGGGCCAGCCCGGAGGCGGCCGCCCCGGCGCGGCTCCGGTGCGCGAGCAGCGCCGTCCCGGCCAGCCCGGCGGCGGTCAGCACCTCGGACGCGCGTCGCAGCCGAGCCGGGTGGCCTTGCTGGTACACCTCCCGGACCAGGCCCATCCGGTGTTCCATCACCCGCGAGGCCACCAGCTCACCGGCCGCCCCGGCGAGCGCGAAAGCTCGCGCCGGACCCGCCTCCTTGAGCGGCGCGCAGAGCATGCCGAAGCCGCCGCCGCTGGCCGCCGCCGACCCGACGAAGACGAACGGCAGCTCGCCGCGGGCCTCGTTCCAGCCCGGCACCGCCGTGTGTGACAGCAGCACCGCCGTGTAGGAGGCGACGCCCGGCGCGGTAGCCGCGCTGAACAGCCCGGCGGGGCGGGACAGTGTCCGCAGCAGCCGGGCCGGCCAGCTGCGCCGCCACCGGGCCGGGATCAGCTCGGTGGCCGCGGCGGCGCCGACCCCGGGTCCGAATGCGGTCAGGATCCAGGTGCCCACGCTCATCGGCGAGGTCGGCTTGGCCACCCGCAGCATGTGGTGGAAGCGCTCCGGGCGGCCCAGGTCGGAGACCAGGAACCACATGCTGGCCAGCAGCGCGGCGAAGGAGCCCAGCCAGCTGGCCCGACGCAGCCGGGGGCGGCCGGTGAGGTCGGCGCCGGCGGCGACCACGGCCGTGCCGGCGGCCAGTCCACCGGAGAACAGGTAGGCGGCGATCTTCCACTCCCAGACCGGCGCCTTGAGCACCGGGCGGCCGTAGTAGGAGCGGAACTCCGGGTCCGGCACCACGGTCGGCTCACCGCCGCCTTCCCGCCGCCGCCCGCCCTGGAACATCTGGGCCCGCCGGCCGCCGCCGTGACCGTTTGCCGACACGGCGGCTGGCTCCCCTCGGTGCTGCCCGGTCACCGGCGCGCTCCGATCGTAGAGGCGACGAACGCGCCCACGCCGGCCAGTGCGAACGCGGCGGCCGCCGCGCCGGCCCGGCGCCACATGGCCGGCGCGTCCCTGGTCGGCACCACCGGGTCCGGCGGCAGCCCGTACACCTCCGGCTCGTCGAGCAGCAGGAAGAACGCGCCGTCCCCACCCACCCCGTCGTTCGGGTCCCGGCCGTAGAGCCGAGCCTCGGCCACGCCGAGCCCGTGCAACTGGGCCAGTCGCGCGTCGGCCCGCTCGCGCAGCTCGTCCAGCTCGCCGAACTGGATGGACTCGGTCGGGCAGGCCTTCGCGCAGGCCGGTTCCATGCCGTCGCCGAGTCGGTCGTAGCAGAGCGTGCACTTCTGTGCGCGCCCGTCGTGCTGCCGCCGGTCGATCACCCCGTACGGGCAGCCGGAGACGCAGTAGCCGCACCCGTTGCAGATGTCCTGCTGCACCACCACGGTGCCGAACTCGGTGCGGAACAGCGCCCCGGTCGGACACACATCCAGGCAGCCGGCATGGGTGCAGTGCTTGCACACGTCCGAGGCCATCAGCCAGCGGAAATCGGTGCGCGTCTCGGCACCGGTGCCGTCGCCGGGCAGGGCGAACGAGGGCATCCCCAGGTCCTCCGGACCGGCCCCGGGCCCGAGCGGGCGCGCCTGCTCCACGAACGCCACGTGCCGCCAGGAGTCCGCACCCAGCATGCCGGTGTTGTCGAATGACATGCCCAGCAGGTCGAGGCCGTCCTCTGGGACCGCGTTCCACTCCTTGCAGGCCACCTCGCAGGCCTTGCAACCGATGCAGACCGAGGTGTCGGTGAAGAAGCCGACCCGGTCCGGGTGCCCGTGGTGGCCGGCGTCGGCGGCGACGTCGTCGAGCGGCCCGGACAGCCGGTTGCGGCTGGTCATGTCGCCTCCTTCGGTGCGTCGGGGGTGTGGGCGCGCGCGGAGTGGCGTACTCCGGCGGCGGTGGCGATCCGTTTGCCGGTCTCCGTGGTGATGCCCGCGTCGGCCCGCAGCCGCTCCAGCATCTCGAGCAGCGCCGGCCCGCGCGGCCGCGGCCCGGGCCGGACGTCGCAGGTGGTGACCTTGCTCTCCTGGATGAACACGTTGGGGTCGAGGACCACGCCGAACAGGTCGTTGACCACGTCCCCGGTGACCAGGCCGCTGTGCCCCCAGTGGTAGGGCAGCCACACTTGGTGCACCACCCGCCCGTCTACCCGCAGCGGGGCCAACCGGTCGGTGACCATCACCCGCGCGTCCACCGCCGCCCGGCTGGTCACCACATGTGCCTGGCCCAGGTGGGTCAGCCCCCGCTGGCGGGCCAGCTCGGGGGAGACCTCCACGAACAGCTCGGGCTGCAGCTCGGACAGGTAGGGCAACTGGCGGCTCATCCCACCGGCGGTGTGGTGCTCGGTGAGCCGGGCCGAGGTGAGCACAAACGGGAACACCTCGGCGTGCGCCTCGGGCGGGGCCGGGTTGGACGGGTTGTCCGGCCGCCCGTACACCTTCCGGGTCGGGTTGCCCTGCTGGCCGTAGAGCGCGTTGCGGGCCGGCGACTCGTGCGGCTCGTAGTGCGTGGGCATCGGGCCGTCGATCAGCCCGTGTGGCGCGTAGAGCCAGCCCTTCCCGTCCGCCTGCATGATGAACGGGTCGTCGCCGCGCAGCCCGTCCGCGCCGCACGCACCCTCCGCTGGCACGTGGCCCGGGGGCGTGGTCTTCGGGAAGTCCGGGATGTCGTCGCCGGTCCACTCGCCCTGCTCGGCGTCCCACCAGATGAGCTTCTTACGCTCGCTCCACGGCTTGCCCTCGAGGTCGGCCGAGGCCCGGTTGTAGAGCACGCGGCGGTTCATCGGCCAGGTCCAGCCCCACTCCTTCTCGTACTGCGCCTGGTCGCCGTGCGGCTTGCGCCGGGCGGCCTGGTTGACCTCGTGGGCGTACACCCCGCTGTAGATCCAACACCCAGACGCCGTGCTGCCGTCGGACTTCAGCTCGGTGTAGTCGGTCACCGCCCGATCCGGGCCCAGCTCCACGCCACTGATCCGGCGCAGCACGTCCTCGGCCGAGGGCTCGGCCCATTCGTCCTCGCCGAGCATCCGGTAGTCCCAGGCCAGCGCGTGCACCGGCGCGTCACGGGGTTCGGTCGAGTCGGCCAGCTTCTGTCGGACCAGCCGGCCCAGGTGGTAGAAGAACCACAGCTCGGAGCGCTGGTCACCCTTGGGTTCGACGGCCTTCTCCCGCCACTGCAGCATGCGCTGGGTCTGGGTGAAGGTGCCCTCCTTCTCCACGTGCGAAGCCGCCGGGAAGAAGAACACCTCGGTCCGGCAGCGCTCCGGCGCGATCTCGCCGGTCTCGATCTCCGGGGCGTCCTTCCAGAAGGTGGCGCTCTCGATCATGGCCAGGTCGCGGACCACGAGCCAGTCCAGGTTGGCCATGCCGAGGCGCTGCAGCCTGCCGTGCGCCGAGCCCACCGCCGGGTTCTGCCCGAGCAGGAAGTAACCGAACACCGAGCCGTCGATCATGTCCATGACCGTCCGATAGGTGCCGTGGTCACCGTTGACCCGGGGCAGCCACTCGAAGCCGAAGTCGTTCTCCGCCGTGGCGGCCTCGCCGAAGTACTCCTTGAGCAGCGACACCAGGTACGCGTCGGCCCCGAACCAGTAGCCCTTCTGGCACTCGGCGCGCAGTTCGTGCATGTAGCCGGCCATGTCCGCATGGGTTGGCGCGGGCATCGGCAGGTAGCCGGGCAGCAGGTTGAACAGCGTGGGGATGTCGGTGGAGCCCTGGATGCTGGCGTGCCCGCGCAACGCGAACACCCCGCCGCCCGGGCGGCCGATGTTGCCCAGCAGCAGCTGCAGGATCGCGCCGGCCCGGATGTACTGCGTCCCGACGCTGTGCTGGGTCCACCCCACGCTGTAGACAAGTGCCGTGGTGTGGTCCCGGTTGGAGTTCGCCGTCCACGCCTCGCAGACCTCGCGGAAGCGCTCCGGCGGCGTCCCGCACGCCCGCTCGACCAGCTCCGGGGTGTAGCGGGCGAAGTGCCGCTTGAGGATCTGGAACACACACCGGGGGTGCTCCAGGCTCGGGTCCCGGATGATGTCGGATACGCCTTCGAGCGCCGCGCCGCCGGAGCCGTGCTGCAGCGGGGCCGAGGACTCCTTGTCCGGCGCCGAGCTGCGGTCCGCGTCCGACTCAGGAGGCTCGGTGTTCTGGTAGCGCCAACTGGACCGGTCGTAGCTGGCGGTCTCCGCGTCGTAACCGCTGAACAGCCCATCCAGGTCCTCGGTGTCCGCGAAGTCCTCCCGGACCAGGAACGAGGCGTTGGTGTAGGCGCGCACGTACTCGCGGAAGTCCAGCTCGTTGTTCAGCACATAGTTGATCACGCCGCCGAGGAAGGCGATGTCGGTGCCGGCACGGATCGGCACATAGGTGTCCGCCAGCGCGCTGGTGCGGGTGAACCGGGGATCGATGTGGATCACCTTGGCGCCCCTGGCCTTCGCCTCCATCACCCACTGGAAGCCGACCGGATGGGCCTCGGCCATGTTCGAGCCCATGATGATGATGCAGTCGGAGTTGGCCAGGTCCTGCTGGTAGTCGGTGGCGCCGCCGCGCCCGAAGCTGGCCCCCAGACCGGGGACGGTGGCGGAGTGTCAAATACGGGCCTGGTTCTCGATCTGGATCGCGCCCAGCGCGGTGAACAACTTCTTGATCAGGTAGTTCTCTTCGTTGTCCAGGGTGGCGCCGCCCAGGCTGGCCAGGCCCATGGTCCGGTTCAGCGGACCGCCGTGGCGGTCGGTGTCCTGCCAGCCGCGTCGGCGGGCGTCCAGCACCCGGTCGGCGACCATGTCCATCGCGGTGTCCAGGTCCAGCTCGGTCCACTCGGTGGCGTACGGCGCGCGGTATCGGACCTTCTCCTCCCGGTGCGGCCCGGTGACCAGCTGCAGGCTGGCCGACCCCTTCGGGCACAGCCGGCCCCGGGAGATCGGCGAGTCCGGGTCGCCCTCGATCTGGATGACCTGCTCGTCCCGCACGTACACCCGCTGCCCGCAGCCGACCGCGCAGTACGGGCACACCGACTTGGCCACCCGGTCGGCCGCCGCGGTCCTCGGCCGGAGTGCGGCGGAGCGCGGGGATTCCGCAGCCACGCCACGCCCGAGCGGGTCCGGTCCGGTCAGCTGCCGGTACACCGGCCACGACCCCAGCCACCGCTGTAGACCCATACCCGTTCTCCTCATCCCTTGTTCGGGCGATCTACCCATACTCCGCAACCTCACACCTCGATGCTGCCGTTAGCTGAGGGGGGTGCCAGGAGCGCTGGGCGAGTGCGTTTGTCCGATACGTTGTCGACGGTGGTTCGAGGGGAGGCGGCCGCGGATGCTGTCGCGCGAGGACAACGAACTGATCACCCGGACCGGACCCCGGACGCCCTGCGGCGGTCTGCTCCGGGCGTACTGGCAGCCGGTCGCGCTGGTCGCCGAGATGCCCGAGGAGCGGCCGGTCAAGGCGGTCCGGCTGCTCGGGGAGGACCTCGTGCTGTTCCGCGCGCCCGACGGTGGCTACGGGCTGATCGGCCGGTTCTGCGCGCACCGGGGCGTCGACCTCTCGTTCGGCCGACTCGAGCAGGGCGGCCTGCGCTGCCTCTATCACGGCTGGCTCTACGACCGGGACGGACAGTGCCTCGAGCAACCAGCCGAGCCCGAGCACAGCCGATTCCACACGAAGATCAAGCACATCGGCTATCCGTGCGCGGTGCGGAACGGAATTGTCTTCGCTTATCTCGGCGGTGGTGATCCGCCGCCTTTCCCGCACTACGACTGCTTCACCGCGCCGGACGAGTACACGTTCGCGTTCAAAGGTCTGTGGGAGTGCAACTGGCTGCAGGGCGTGGAAGGCGGAATCGACCCCAGCCACGTCTCCTTCCTGCACCGGTTCCTGCGGGACGACCCCAGGGACACCTACGGGCAGCAGTTTCGGGAGGAGGTCGAAGGCACCGGCCAGTCGCTGTCCAGCCTGGTCGCGGAGAACTTCCGGCCGGATATCGACGTCGAGCCCACCGAATACGGACTCCGGGTCTTCGCCATCCGCGAACTCGACGAGGTTCGGCGGCACGTCCGGGTCACCAACCTGTTGTTCCCGAATGCCTTTGTGGTCCCGTTCGGCAACAACAAGGTCTTCACCCAGTGGCATGTGCCGATCGACGACTTCAGCCATTACTGGTACATGATCCTCTACGACTTCGAGGAGCACACCGACAAGAAGCAGCTGCTCACCCAGCGGCTGGACGGGTGCACCCTGCCGGACTACCGCCCGCTGCGTAACCGGCACAACAACTGGGGGTTCGACGCCGCCGAACAGGCCTCGCTGACTTACACCGGCATGGGTCTGGACATCAACGTGCACGACCAGTGGGCGGTGGAGAGCATGGGCCCGGTGCAGGATCGGACCGTGGAGCATCTGGGCGTCTCCGACCGGGCGGTCACCGCGAACCGGCGCCTGCTGCTGCGGGCGATCACCGACCACGCCGCCGGCAAGGACACCGTGGGCACCGCGCCCGGCGAGGCCGCCGCCCGCGCGCTGACCGGCCCGGAGGCGGTCGACATGATCGCGGGTGTGGACGAGTGGCCACGGCGCTGGCGGGAGCACGAGGCGGCCCGGCGGGCCCGCTCGCCCTGGGCGGCGGCACCCCGATGAAGCCCGTCGACCTGCTCGGCACCGGGGCGGGCCGCGGCGGGTTCATCGAGCACCACAGGCTGTGGGACGACGCGGAGTACGCCGCCGCGGCGCAGCTGGTCCGGGTGATCGACGAACGCGGCATCGAGCTGGTCCGGGTGATCTTCCCCAACCAGCACGGGGTGACCGTCGGCAAAACCCTGACCAGGGAGGCGTTCAGCGCCGCGCTGCGGGACGGGGTCACCGCGCCGAGCACCCTGGTCTTCAAGGACACCTCCGGGCGCACCATCTACCCGGTGTTCGACCCGGCCGGCGCGCCCCCGGTGGCCATGGCTGGCGCGTCTGACCTGGTGTTGGTCCCGATCCCCAGCCGGTTCCGGGTGCTGCCCTGGTCGCCGCGCACCGGCTGGGTACTCTGCGACATCCGCCGGCCGGACGGCACCCGGGTGCCGTACTCAACCCGCGGCGCGCTGTGCGGGCAGCTGGATGAGCTGGCGCACCGGGGGCTGGCCTTGCGGGTCGGGCTGGAGCTGGAATTCCATGTCTTCCGCGCGGTGGACCGGCGGACCAGCCCCGGGCAGCCTGGACTGCCCGGCGAGGCGCCCGAGGTCGAGGCGCTGACCTCGGGGGCGCAGCTGCTCTCCGAGGCGGTGCTCGACTCGGTGGACGACCTGGTGCGGCTCCTGCGGGACGGGCTGGTCGCGCTGGACCTGCCGCTGCGCTCGGTGGAGGCGGAGTTCGGGCCCAGCCAGTTCGAGGTCACCTTCGAGCCGAGTGACGCGCTGCGGGCCGCCGACGACCTGGTGCTGTGCCGGGCCGCGGTGAAGCAGCTGTGCGCGCGGCACGGCTACCACGCCACCTTCATGTCCCGCCCGCACCTGCCCGAGGTGGTGTCCAGCGGCTGGCACCTGCACCAATGCCTGCTGGACCGGGGGACCGGAGCCAACCGCTTCGTCGCCGAGCCGGGCACCGACGGCAGCCTGTCCACGCTGGCCCGTGCTTACCTGGGTGGATTGCTCGCGCACGCCAGGGCCGCGTCGGTGTTCACCACCCCCACGGTGAACGGCTACAAGCGCTACCGCCCGTACTCGCTGGCCCCGGACCGGCTGCTGTGGGGCCAGGACAACAAGGGCGCGATGATCCGGGCGGTGGGGCTGCCCGGTGATCCGGCCACCCGGTTGGAGAACCGCTCCGGCGAACCGGCCGCCAACCCGTACCTCTACATCGCCTCGCAGATCGTCTCCGGGCTGGACGGCATCGACAAGGGGCTGGACCCGGGCCCGCCGACCCTGCGGCCCTACACCGACGACGCGGAGCGGCTCCCGGCAAGCCTGATGGAGGCGCTCGCCGCGCTGCGCGCCGACCCGGTCTTCGCCCGGGCGCTGGGTGCCGAGTTCGTCGAGTACCTGATCACCTTGAAGGAGTCGGAGGTGGAGCGCTTCCTGACCTCGGTCACCGACTGGGAGCAGCGCGAGTACTTCACCCTGTTCTGAGCTCGCGTGCCAGACTCCGGGCATGTCTGGAACCGACACGATCACGCTGGGCGCCGTCGAGCTCACCCCGGTCTTCGAGCAGCGCATCCTCTTGATCCCCCGGGACTTCGCCTTCCCGGACATCGGCCTCTTCGAGAAGAACCGGGACTGGCTGGTCCCGGACTTCTGGCACCCGGGCACTGACGAGATGGTGTGCAGCCTGCGCAGCTGGGTGATCCGCAGCGAAGGCGCCACGATTCTGGTCGACACCGGCGTCGGCAACGACCGGGACCGGCCGGCCATGCCGGCCTTCGACCACCTCCAGACCGCGTATCTGGACAACCTGGCCGCCGCTGGGGTGGGTCCGTCGGACGTGGATTTCGTGGTGACCACGCACCTGCATCCCGATCACGTCGGCTGGAACACCCAGCTGGTCGACGGCGAGTGGGTGCCCACCTTCCCGAATGCTCGGTACCTGATCTCGGGCGCCGATTTCGACTACTGGAACCCGGTGAACGCCAACCCGACCCGGATCGGCCCGCTGATGGAGGGGGTGTTCGAGGACAGCGTGGTGCCGGTCCACCAGGCCGGGCAGACCCTGCTCTGGGCGGACGGGTACGACATCGACGCCAACCTGCGCCTCGAGCCGACCCCCGGCCATACCCCTGGGTCCGCGGTGCTGTGGCTGCGCTCCGGCACCGACCGCGCGGTGTTCGTCGGCGATCTGCTGCACAGCCCGCTGCAAATCGTGGAGCCCGACCTCTGCCCGTGCCTGGACGAGGACGAGCCCGCCGCGCGGGCCACCAGGCACCGGGTGCTCGATGCGGTCGCCACCGACAACGCGCTCATGCTGCCCGCGCACTTCCCGGGCACCGGCGCGGTCGAGGTCCGCCGCGACGGTGCCGGCTACACGTTCACCGAATGGGCCGCAGCCCAGTAAGCAAATCCGCGCTCGATCAACTCGCCGCCGTCCTTGGAGACGGCAGGGTTCTCTTACGTCAGCACCACCCCGAGCGGCCCACACCTCGCGGGTGCACCGGGCGAACTAGCCGTCGAAGCCGCGCTCGCGGAGGAAGGAGATGAGCATCGTCCGGGACTGCAGGATGTGGCGCTGCATCGCCCGGCGAGCCGTCTTAGGTCGGCCCTGCGCCATTTCCTCCAGGATCACCACGTGTTCGTCGAGATAGAGCTGGCGCAGCGCGGTCGGTGACTCGATGGCCAGTCGCACCGCATCCTTCGGAAAGTATCGCTGCAGATCCTGGATCATGTGGCTGAGCTTCTCGTTGCCACTGCCCGCGTGGATCAGCTGGTGGAACAGGTCGTTGAACTGGCGCAGCTGCTCACTGGCCGGCGAGCCATCGGGCTCGGGCAGCTGTCCCGGCTGGATCGTGGCGACCACCTCGGTCAGCTGGCGTTGCGCCGCGTGCAGCCGCTCCATCAGGTCATCAGTGCGGTTGCGCACGGTCAGCTCCGTCGCCAGCCCCTCCAACTCGGCCCGCACCTGGTAGACCTCCTGGAGCTCGCGCAGCGTCGGCAGCCGGACCATCGCGCCCCGGTTGGGCACCAACTCGACAAGGCCGAGGGCCTGGAGCTTGCGTAACGCCTCGCGGGCGGGTGTCCGGCTGAGGCCGAAGCGACGGCAGATCTCATCCTGCTGGAGGTGCTCGCCGCGGCGATAGCGACCCTCGAGGATCTCCCGCTGGAGAATCTGCGCGATCTGGTCGGGGTAGCTGCTGGGCACCCGCAGCTGGTCGCTCGGACCGTTGACCGCCGCGCTTGTGCTCACCCGGGCATCCTAGGTCCTTGACGTACCGAGAGCGGTGCAGATTGGATACATGGATCCAATCTTGCTGGCGATCGGAGGTTCAGGTGGTCGACGCGCGAAGGGTTCGAGGACGCACTGGGCTGGACCCGATCAGCGACCAGGTGGACGAGATCATGGAGTCGGTGGCCGCCTCGACCCGCCAGGCCACCGAGGCGTTTTTCACCGCCTTCGACCAGCATCCGGACCCCGCGGTGCTGGCCGCCTGGCTGGCTCCCCGGGCCTGGCGCGAGCTGGACTACGTGTTCCTGCTCAACGAGGAGATCCGTCGGTACGGTCTCACGTTCGACCGCAAGCACCTCACCCTGCTGGCCAAGCAGTCGTTCCAAGAGGCTCAGCACTACGAGATGGTGGGCAGGGCGATCGAGTCATTGGGCGGCACTGTGCCGGTCTCGGTCCCGGCGGAAGCCGCGCCGTGGAGCCAATTTCTCTGGGAGTGCCTGGACCGGCACCCACTCGCCGCGATCGCGGCCTGGAATGTGTCTGAGACATCGGCCGCCGCCAGTTTCGAACCCACCTTTCTGGCCGGCGAACGCCACGGGCTGGACGAGGTGGTGCGGATCTACCGGCGAATCGAGATCGACGAGAAGTTCCACGTGGGGCTCGGTCGGCTGTTGCTGTCCGCATACGCGGAGACCGACCGGGACCGGGAGGAGATCCTCCGGGCGATGCGCGGGATGCGGGACATCGCGTGGCGGATCTTCACCCCCGAGTCCGTGGCGGGCGGCCCGGCCGCGGCGGGATAACTTCATGTTACGAGTACGAGTCTGCATCTAATTTTCCGATGCACTAGATGGAAAAGATGTTCTTGTGAGAAGCGCATGCCCCACCTAGCGTCCTGCTCACTGAAATCGGGGGGTACTCGGCGCCGGGCAGGTCTGTTTCAGGAGGATTCGTGGACGGGCAGCAGTGGGCGGCGGAGCGGGACAACTCGCCCGTCCTGAAGCGGAGCATCATCGCTGGCGCGGTCGGCGTGCTGGTGCATTGGTTCGACTGGGCGGTCTACGCCTATTTGGCCAGCACGATTGCCGAGGTCTTCTTCCCCGACCAGAGCAAGGCCGCCGGGCTGCTCGCGGTATTCGCGGTCTTCGCTGTTTCTTTTGCCGTCCGGCCGATCGGCGCGCTCATCTTCGGTCCGCTCGGCGACCGCATCGGCCGGCGCAAGACGCTGTCGCTCGTCATCCTGAGCATGACCGGCGCGACGCTGCTGGTCGGGCTGCTGCCGGGGTACCAGAGCATCGGCATCCTCGCTCCGATCCTGCTGGTGGTCGCCCGCATGGTGCAGGGTCTCGCGGCCGGCGGGGAGTTCGGCAGCGCCGCCTCGTTCCTGGCCGAGTACTCCCCGTCTCGGCATCGGGGATTCGGCGTCAGCTGGCTGGAGGTCGGCAGTCTGCTCGGATTCCTCGGCGCATCGCTGACGATCTTTTTGCTCGAGGTCACGCTCAGCGCGGACGCGGTGGCCGCCTGGGGCTGGCGAATCCCGTTCCTACTGGCCGCTCCACTCGGCCTCATCGGGTTTTACATCCGGCAAAAAATTGAGGACACACCGGATTTCCGAATTCTGGAAGAGCGCGGAAAAATTGCCGATGCGCCGTTACGCGAAGTATTCACCGGAAACTGGCGTCAGCTCCTCCAAATGGGCGGTGTGGAAGTACTTCAACACGTCACGTTCTACGTGGTGCTGGTCTACCTGCTGACATACCAGACGCAGTATCTCGGCCTCTCGTCCGGCGGGGCCGCCCTCGTGTCGACGGTAACCTCGCTGGTCGCGGTGGTGCTCGTGCCGGCGTTCGGGGCGCTGTCCGACCGGGTCGGCCGCAAGCCCGTTCTGCTCTTTTCCAGTGTCGCCCTGCTGGTCGCTGCCTATCCGTTGTTCCTGCTCATGCGCGAGGGTGGTCTGGTGGGTGCGACCGTGTCGACCATCGGGCTGGGCGTCATCCTCGCCTTGATTCTCGCCACGCACGCGGTGACGATGGCCGAAATCTTTCCCACCCGGGTGCGCCAGGGCGGGCTATCGATCGGCTACAACGTGACCGCCGCGCTGTTCGCCGGCACTGTGCCGTACCTGATGACGTTCCTGATCGACCGAACCGGGAACCTGATGGTCCCCGCGTTCTACCTGGTACTCGTCGGCGCGGTCGGGCTGATCGCGACCCTGACCCTGCGGGAGACGGTGGGCACGCCTTTGCTCACCACTGAGGACCTGGCCGCCTCCGACCCCGCCCCGGAACCGGAGCCCGCTCCAACCGAGCGCTCCTGACGTCCGTCCCGGCGGGGCGAGGTGCGCTGGCCCGCCGGCGCCTGCCTGTCGTTGCCGAACTCCACACCCGGCAGCTTTCTGTCGCGCCGAACCTGCCGCCTGTGCAGTTCACCCCGGCACTTCGCACATCCAGCCTGCACTTCGCACAGGTCACACCCTGTGCGACGTTTAGGTCAGGTATGCGAAGTCGGCCGCATCCAGCAGCTGCTCCTTGGGGGCGAGGAAGTCGACGGAGGAGACGGGGTACGCGGTGCCCGGCGACCTGAACGGACCCTGGTCAGCGCGCGCCGGCGGGCGCGAGGCGCTAGCCAGGGCACCCGCTGAACCACTACCGTTGCCCACGACCGACTCCACCGCGCGCCTAAGGAGATGGTCCAGGATGAAGGCGCATACAGGCGATGAACTGCACTTCTACAGCCGGTTGCTCGATCAGCCGGATCGGATCGCCACCGTGGTCGAGGTGAGGGGCGCCTCCGGTGAACCTCCGTACCTGGTGCGGTTCGCCGACGGCGCCGAGCGGCTGGTGTTCCCCGGCTCGGACTGCGTGCTGATCCCACATCAGGCGACGTCCTAACCGTTGAGCACCGCCCAGGCGTGCGCCACGTCCTGCTCGGTGGTGTGCAGGTATCCGACGGCCAGCCGGAGCACGATGCGGTCGCCGAGGCGGGTGTGCGTCATGAAGATCTCGCCGCCGCGGTTCACCCGCTCCACGATGGCCAGGTTCTCCTCGTCGCTGCCGTTGCGCCGGAAGCAGACCAGCGAGAGCGACACGTGCACCAGCTCCCAGCTCGGGTCGTCCTCGACCCAGCCGGCGAACTGGTGAGCGAGCCGGACGGAGCGGCGGATGAATTCCTGGATGCCGGCGCGGCCGAAGCAGCGCATCGCGGCCCAGAGCTTCAGTGAGCGGAAGCGGCGGCCCAGTGCCGGTCCGTAGTCCGACAGGCTGGGGGCTTCGTCGTCGGTGCGCAGGTACTCCGGCACGATGGTGAACGCCTCGCGGAGTGCCTCGGGCCGGCGGGTGAACAACGCCGAGCAATCGGACGGTACGAGCAGCCACTTGTGCGGGTTGACCACGAGCGAGTCGGCCTGGGCGACGCCGGCCTGCGAGGCGCGGAACTCCGGGCAGGCCCAGGCGCTGCCGGCGTAGGCGGCGTCCACGTGCAGCCACACCCGGTGGCGCGCGCACAGCTCGGCGATCTCCGGCGTAGGGTCGAACGAGGCGGCGGAGGTGGTGCCGGCGGTGGAGACCACGGCGGCCACGTCCCCGTGCTCCAGCTGCTCGGCCACCCCGGACACCAGCATCCGGAACTCGCCGTCGGTGGCCACCTTGCGGGCCCGCATGCCGAGGATGCGCGCGTCCTTCTCCACCGAGGAGTGCGCGTGCTCGGAGAACACCACCGCGTTGCGCCCGCTGCTGTGCCGGGCCGCGACCAGGGCGGCCAGCGTGGAGGTGGACGCGGTGTCCTCAATGTGGCCGTGCCACCCGTCGCCGAGGCCGAGCAGGTCGGCCAGCCAGGCCATGGTGACCTGCTCCAGTTCGGTTGAGGCAGGGGAGGCCCGCCAGATCAGCGCGACCTGGTTCAGCGTCGCGGCCAGCAGCTCGGCCAGGATCGCCGGCTCGGAGGACGTGGTGGCGAAGTAGGAGAAGAACCTGGGGTGCTGCCAGTGCGTAATCCCCGGCATGATCACCTGGTCGAGGTCGGTCAGGACCGAGGAGAACGGCTCGCCTTTCTCCGGCATCTGCTCCGGCAGCGAGGCGGCCACGTCCCCCGGGCTGACCTGGGCCATCACCGGGTACTTGCGCACGTTCTCCAGGTAGTTGGCCGCCCAGTCGATGGCCGCGTACCCGTCGCGCGGCAGCTCGCAGGTGGGAATCGCGCCGGTGGGCCCGTCCTCGGTCGGATCCTGGTGCGGCATGGGTTTCCTCCCTGGCGGCGACTGTTGATCTGTGGGCCTCTCGGTCTGTATCCGGCTCGGCCGTCGGACCCAGACGTTAGCGGTGATGCGCCGCCGGGCGGAGCGACTTCCGCCTCAGCAAACGCGGCGCGTGCGACGATCGTCGCCGTGGCGGGGGATGAGCTGGTCGCGGTGTACGACGCCGACGGCCATGAGGTGGGCAGCGCGACGAGGGCACGGATGCGCGCGGAGGGTCTGTGGCACGCGGCCACCATGGTGCTGGTGCGCTCCGGCGATCTGCGACGCGTCTACGTGCATCGGCGCAGTCCGGACAAGGACGTGTTCCCGGGGCTGCGGGACTGCTGGGCCGGCGGCGTGCTCGGCGCCTCCGAGGATCCCGATGTCGGTGCCCGCCGCGAGCTGGCCGAGGAGCTGGGCATCACCGGCGTCACCCTGACGCCGCTGTTCGTGTACCGGTTCGAGCGCCCGCCGGTGCGCTGCCACAACTTCGCCTACGAGACCACCTGGGACGGACCGGTCGTGCACCAGGCCGAGGAGATCGTCTCCGGCGGTTGGATGGAGCTGGCCGAGCTGACCGCGCAGCTGCGCGACCCGGCCACCGACTTCGTGCCGGACGGCCGGGCGGTCGCGATGGAGTGGCTGCGCCGGCAGTCGGGCTGACCAGACGAATCAGCTGGACGCGGCACGCGCCGAGCCAGGTCGGGGGCTGATCGGGGCGCAGGGGCCGAGGACGGCGGTGAGGATCTGCCGGGAGACCTCGCCTGTCTCGCGTAGCTGGTCCTCGCTGAGCGCGTCCAGGACGAACCGGCGAACGGTCTCCACGTGCCCCGGGGCGGTCGCCACGATCTTGGCGTAGCCGGCGTCGGTCAGCGTGGCGTTGGTGACCCGGCCGTTCTCCGGGCTGGGCGACCGGTACACCCAGCCCCGGCGCTCCAGGGTGGACACGGCGTGGGAGAGCCGGGACAGCGAGCCGTTGCCCAGCACCGCCAGCTCACTCATCGGCAACGTGCGGCCCGGTGCGTCGGACAACCCCGCCATGACCAGGTAACCGAACAGGGACAGCTTGGCGTCCCGCTGCAGCTGCCCGTCCAGCGCGCTGACCAGGGTCAACAGCATTCCGCTGAACGGGATCCAGGAGTCCAGCTCGTCCGGGCTCAGCCAGCGGGTCCGCGCGCCAACGTCGTCCCGGCCCACATCGTCGTCGTCACTCACCGCACCATCCTAACCGTTAGCTTGAAGCCTCAAGCCTGTCCGGCTAAGGTCGGACTTGAAACTTCAAGTCTAAGCCCACCCTGAGCGACAGGACGAAAGATAATGACCCTGAACATCGGCATCATCCTCGGCAGCACCCGGCCGGGCCGCAACGGCGAAGCCGTGGCGAAATGGGTCTACGAGATCGCCAGCCAGCGCGGTGACGCCAACTACGAACTCGTCGACATCGCCGAGTACAAGCTGCCCCATCTGGACGAGGCGATGCCGCCCTCGCTGGGCCAGTACAGCCAGCCGCACACCAAGGCGTGGGCGGCGAAGATTGACTCCTTCGACGGGTTCGTCTTCGTCACCCCCGAGTACAACCACTCGACCTCGGGCGCGCTGAAGAACGCCATCGACTTCCTGTACTCCGAGTGGAACAACAAGGCGGCGGGCTTCGTCAGCTACGGCAGCGTGGGCGGCACCCGGGCGGTCGAGCACCTGCGCCTGATCATGGCCGAGCTGCAGGTGGCCACGGTGCGCGCGCAGGTTGCCCTGTCGCTGTTCACCGACTTCGAGAACTTCTCCACCTTCCGCCCCGGCGAGCACCAGCTGCCGTCACTCGACGCCACCCTGAGCCAGGTGGCCAGCTGGAGCCAGGCGCTGCGCACCGTCCGCACCCCCTGACACGTGCCCCACTTCGCCGAGCGTGCCCGCCCACTTCGCACAGCGGAGGCACACTTCGCATAGTGCCCGCGGTATGCGAAGTGTGCGCTAGGTATGCGAAGTCGGAACGGTGGTCGGGTGGGTGCGGGGTTGGGGGGTGCGGCGGCGGCCGGCGATGGACTCCAGGAGGCGGGCGGTGTACTCGTCGCCGGGGTGGTGGAACAGCTCCTCGGTGGGGCGCAGCTCGATCAACCGGCCGGTACGCATCACGCCGACCCGGTGCGCCAGCTGGCGGACCACAGCCAGGTCGTGGGAGATGAACAGGTAGCTCAGGCCGGCCTCCCGCTGCAGCTCGGCGAGCAGCTCGAGCACCTTGGCCTGCACCGACACATCCAGCGCGGACACCGGCTCGTCGCACACGACCAGGTCGGGGGACAGCGCCAGCGCGCGGGCGATCGCCACCCGCTGGCGCTGCCCACCGGACAGCTCGACCGGTTTGCGGGTCAGCACCGAGGCGGGCAGGGCCACCCGGTCCACCAGCTGGCTGGCCCGCTCGCGCTGCTCCGCCGAGGTACCCACCGAGAACGCGCGCAGCGGCTCGGTGATCACCTCCTCGACGCTGAACCGGGGGTCCAGCGAGGCGTACGGGTTCTGGTAGATCACCTGGATGCGGCGGCGGAGCTCCCGCCACTCCCGGCCGCCGCTGGTGGTGACGTCGGCCCCGTCGAAGAACACCTGCCCACCGGTGGGGCGATCCAGTCGGAGCAGCAGCCGCGCCGTGGTCGACTTGCCCGATCCCGATTCGCCGACCAGGGCCAACGTCTCGCCCCGGGCGATGGTGAAGCTGACGTCGTCGACCGCCCGCAACACCCCCCGCTTGCCCTGCACCCGGGGCAGCCGGAACTCCTTCACCAGGTGCGACACCTCGGCGATGGGGGCGGCGGCCGGGTCGGGCACGGGGGCGATCGGCGAGGCGTCCGCGCGCAGCCCCGGAGCGCTGCTGATCAGGGTGCGCGTGTAGGCTTGGCCCGGTTGGCTGAGGACCTGCTCGACCGGGCCGTGTTCGACGATCTGGCCGTCGTGCATGACCACCAGCCGGTCGGCGCGGTCGGCGGCCACCCCGAGGTCGTGCGTGATCAGCAGCATCGACGTGCCCGACTCGCGGGTGAGCGTCTCCAGGTGATCGAGGATCTGGCGCTGCACGGTGACGTCCAGCGCGCTGGTCGGCTCGTCGGCGATCAGTAGCTCGGGCTGCCCGGCGATGGCAATGGCGATCAGTACCCGTTGCCGCATGCCGCCGGAGAGCATGTGCGGATACTGTTCGGCGCGCACCGCCGGCTCCGGCAACCCGGCCTTGGCCAGCAGCTCGACCGCGTCCAACCGGGCCCGTCGGCGGTCGGCCAACCGATGGGTGCGCAGCACCTCGGCGACCTGCACGCCGATCTTCTTGACCGGGTTCAGCGCGATCGCCGGGTCCTGCGGGATGAGCCCGATCCGCCGGCCCCGGATGGCCCGCAGCGGCTTCTCCGCGAGCCCGGTGAGCTCCTGGCCGGTCAGCCGGACGTGACCGCCGTCGATCCGCCCGTTCTCCGCGAGCAGCCCGATCACCGCGTGCGCCAGGGTGCTCTTGCCCGAGCCGGACTCGCCGACCACCGCGACCACCTCGCCCTTGGCCACGGTCATTGACACCCCGCGCACCGCCGCCACGCTGCCGACCGAGGTGCGGTAGGACACCCGCAGTCCATCGAGCTCCAGCACGGGCTCGCTCGCCGCGTCGGAGCTCGTCACCGGGCCCTCGCCCACTCGCCGTCCAGTGCCCGGGAGATCCGGTTGACGGACAGCACCGTGGCCGCGATGACGAAGCCCGGCATCGCGCACAGCCACCACGAGGTGGCCAGGTAGTTGCGGCCTTCGGCGATCAGCGAACCCCACTCCGGGGCTGGCGGCGGGGCGCCGTAGCCCAGGAAGCTGAGCGCGGACACCTGCAGGATGGCCAGCCCGAACTCCAGCACGGCAAGCACCAGCACCGGCCCGGCCGCGTTGGGCAGCACGTGCCGCCACAGCGTGACGTACCAGCGGGTGCCGACGGCGCGGGCCGCCTCGACGTAGGTGGCGCGGCGGATGCGCAGGGTCTCCGCGCGCATCACCCTGGCGAAGTTGGCCACGCTGGCCACACCCACCGCGATGGCCACCTTGACCGTGCCGTAGCCCAGCGCGGTGATCAGCGCCAGGGACAGCAGGATCGCCGGGATGGCCATCAGGGTGTCCACGAAGCGCATCAACACCTCGTCCACCCAGCGCCCGACGAACCCGGCCAGCAGCCCGATCAGGCCGCCGACCAGCAGCGCGACCGCCACCGCGATCACCGTGGCCTGCAGGGACAGCGACGCGCCGTGCACCACCCGGGTGTAC
>Ga0193742_1000784_pt1 | contig 20240 bp, 18 predicted proteins | sample L2c1metaG_FD_165511 | JGI IMG/M metagenome (GOLD analysis project Ga0193742, IMG submission 165511) | Soil microbial communities from a riparian zone of the East river system, Colorado, United States - L2c1 | ecosystem: Environmental > Terrestrial > Soil > Riparian zone | place: USA: East River... | reverse complement strand
GTATTATAGGAATTTACTACACAGTTTTTTTATGAAAAAATGTGGTCTCAAATTTAAAATTGATTTTCAAAGTTTCACTGTATCATTAGCTGGTGGATGACTGTAGACTTTGCTGAATATTATTGTAGAAAATTCAATTCCTAACCATATCAAATGTTCTTGGGCTCATTTTAAAGCTTAAGTTAACCTCAACAAATATTATTGATGAATACATGTCCGATTTTCAATGCATCGGGTCAAAAAACCGGTCCTGAGCGGTCCAGTCCGGTTTTTTGAGGTATTGGGACTTTGGTGGACCGGTCTCAGTCTCGGTCCAAGCCCCTGGAGGTCAAAAACCGAGACCGGACCGGACTTTCAATCACTATAGACAATGTTCAATTTCAATGAATTTTCACTAAGTCCCGCGTGACAGTGTGACCTTACTAAAAGTGAACTGTTGCTCCCAACAGTTACCTGGAGATGCTCAGCCGGTAATGGCTGGTCACGAGCCTATAGTAATAGTTATGTTTGCCGTGTCACATTACCTACTCACATATTTACGGCTGGTCGGCTTGCCTCCTAATAGGATGTGATGGAATTTATCGGGCTCAGTAAGCAGATAGTCGATGATGATGATATACGTTTGGCTAGCGCAGGTCTAGCGCAAGGGTTGCAAACGACTAAAGAACAACAAAAATCTACGGTACGAGTCTCTTATTGTGCTGACTAATCCTTCCCGAAATTCGGCACATGTAGGTCACACCGCCGGCCGAATAATTCGAGATGGTACAGTATTATCAAAATGATCAGCCAGAGTGTTTCGAACGCGGCTACTAGCTAACAGCAGATTTTTCCAAGATTAGGAACTGTTTGAGCCAAATCATCTCAAGGCAACCGTTTACAGCCCTAATCTCGACGGTCGAACCCAAAATGTGCCGCTTGCCGGTACATAGACTATTCTGGGAAAGAAGACGAGCTTACAAATACTTTGGGCCGGACTGTCTCCCTTCGGGTGTCATGGACCAACAGCAACAGTGAGCTCGTTTATAACATAGATCCTAGTTCAGTCTTACAGTATTTAAATGTTTTAGATGGCATCTAACAGGTGAGCTGCGGAGTTATATTTTTGTATGTTGAAAGTGCTCACATTCACGGTTTATTACAGTGATACGCCTCGATGGCATGCGCCTCATGCGTCCAGAGAAGTCCTGGCGACCAATCGTTACAGTGGAAGTCGACAAACACAATGCACATGAAACCATCCTCGGCGCTGATGGTCAAAGTATTAACCAGAAAGAGAGGTTCAGTTTGTACGTATTCATTTCCTTTCCATCGATGCTTATCCAATTCTCTCTCGTCTTCAGTGATCAAGCGACGCTTTCTTCAGTGCTCCAAGTCAACGTTTTGCAACGTTCACAAAGTAAAAAGAAGTCTAAAAAGAGAAATCTAGTGGCCTCGGGTTGTTGTTGTCTCGGGGAACTATTGAAGAATCAAGAACACGGGCAGAGTACGCCTTTTTGCCATGTTCTACCCCACAGTTCATAGAACCGTTTTTTCCAGAGTTTGAAATCCGACTTCAATGTCGAGGTGACCACAAATCAGTATCTAGTCGAGGTAGACCTCAGAACGGAGCAGTCCTACGAGTCAGGTTGCGGCCTCCATCATATATCCAGAAGGTTGAGCAATATAACGTAGAGTCAGACCTCGAAGATGCCACTGGGCAATTCGGTAAGCCAGAAGTTTACTTATTGCATATCGCTTACTAATTCACGGTTTATCTTCGCCTAGTCGACCTAGACTCCTCCTCCGTCTGTTCTTCTGATCCCCCTACAACTCCAGAACCCGACCAACCACCGATTACCGACCAGACTATCAGAAAGCGGCCTATCCGAGGCTACGCAATTGACTCCGACGACGATTGTTATCTCGACGAAGACGAGCATTTCACAGACTCGAAACCCATATTTGACGACGACGACAGTTTTACTTGCATTGATGGCGATACTTTCATGGATTCCGACCATAGTGAAACAAGAACCGTCGCTGTATCTCATAAACAACCTAGCATCAAGGACTGGTTTGCGTTCTCCTTATTACCCAGATACACGGAGAAGGTGGAGGTACCACCGCGCTTGACCCGTCTGGAGAGGATTCTCTCCTCATTTACAATGTATAGCGAACTTAAGGAGGCCAATATGGATTCTCATTTTGAGCGGGTATTTGTTCGTTTACAGCTGGAATGGACGTACATGGGTGGGCTGGTGTGTTGATTTCTCTTTGTTGGCACGTTTTCCGATCATGAACCTCCTTTTTCAATAAATTACAGCTCGTTGCTTTGGCTGCGTGAGTACCTATTAGACGGCTCATTTCAGCCATCAACATATTGATCCATTAACCTCTCCCAGCGTCAATACAGCAGTCTTTTCAATAAATCCTGGTTCTTTATTTACAGTTGATGCATATGCAAAAGGTGCAATTGCTGCTAGCAGCATAGCATCTGGTCTTGGAATCGCATGTGATGCCTGGTTCCTTCTGCGATACAACTGGGCTGACCTGCATACCTTTATCGTGAGTGATTTATCCACACTCGCGCTCTGCCTGTTTGATCCGTAAACTCCATATCTAGGTTCGTGCTCGAGATGTCTATGGTTCCTATTTCTTCTTCTCCCTCTCTTCCCGAGTCCCTGCCCTCTGCATGTTCATCTCTGCCTTCTGTCTGATGGGCTTCCTCGGTCTTGTCGCTTTTAATGCTTGGCCTCAAGGTGTCATCGCCGTTTCCTTCCTAGTTGGTGTTGTGATGTCATTGCAGTTCCTCGTTTTCGGGGCCCATTGGTGTGCAACAAGAGTAGTTGAGGGGGGAATAGCTAGCAGCAGGGGCGTTGTGAGAGTAGTCAGGAGAATGACAGGGTAGAAGCAAGTGATGTCAAACAGAATTTCATGAACAGGTCATCAGGAGGGTTCTGGACAGGAATTCTTTCGATCCTTGTCCAGCGCCTTGTGAGCCACCCTTTGATGATGGAATGACATCTAACGATGAAGCCCGACGACCACAATTCAAATTGGTACCGTCGACATGAAAGAAACTCTTTACATATCTTTTGTAATATACAGTGTACTTGATCAAAGACATGCCTGTAGTGGAATTGCTCCACATTATAGTTCTACATATATATATAGATAACGCTTCCAGATGTTTCCTCCTCTGTTCCTATATCATCACAACAACCCATCTTATCCACTGCTGCATTATTGCAAAATATTGGTTTATCATAAATTGTCGCCCTCCTCACGTACGCACTCGACTTCTTTCTCGACTCCTCCACGACCAAATCATGTCTGAGGATGAGGCCTCCCCCAACGTCGAACACCTTCTCCAGCAAGCATTTGCAGAAGCGGACCCGGCACCTTCGTTGCTGCAGGTGGTGAAAGAGCATCCGACTTATGAAGATATCGAGTTCCCTCTGGTCAAGTACTACGTTGAAGCAGTGGAGGAAAACCCTTCTCGTGGACAAGCTCTTGCATCTGCCCTTGCCAGGTTGGACACACTCTCAGCCGATATCAATGGCGAGTTGGACCGGGCAGTGCACTTCAATGCCGACTTCGACAACGAGGTCAAGGACTACGGTCCGAAAAACAACTTCCTCTTCCACTCCCTCCTATCTGGCTTATCGCTCAAGCATCGACTGACTCAAAACTCTGCCATGTACGCGGCCATTGAAAAAGGCTTGGACCCCCATGGTTTGAACCAACCGCTGCTTAATTCGCAGGACCCAGAGGTGTTGGTGGTGGGAGCCTGTATACAGCTGCTGCTTCATGGGTCCGTGATCACGACAGAGGCTGCCGGGCCTCGTTACAGAAGGTCAGCGGAAGTGGTCGCGAAAAAATTGAAGGACCAGAAAGTGGCAGGTACGGTGAAGGATCCACATGCGATTCAAGTATTGGAGGTGAGCAAGTTATTCCACGATTAAGACATAGCTTAATTTGATCTACCATAGCTGGCGATTTCGCATGCTGAGACTGGCTTGAAGCCGGAAAACGAGCATGATGATGTCTGGGTCCTCCTCTTTCCATCTAAGTCTTGAAGTAACAAATCACGTATCCTTTCCCTCTGCTTCTCCGGTTATCTGACGTCGATCATCAGTGCTCGAATTACCTTGACGCTATTCAGACTGTAGGAAATGTGTAGGAGAAGAAATGGATGTTTATTAGCAGAAACTATTGACAACTCGCTCATGTACTTGAGGTTCGGAGATTCGCCTGCATTACCCTTTGCTTGATGCAGGTTGACCTGTCGTTCTTTGACAAGTTTCCCGTACTTGACCAAGATGTAGAGGACCGAAACCAGCAGGTCTTCGAAAGGTTGGGCGTAGAGGGACTTTTGAAATCTGCCTAACAGACTAAAGGCCCATAGATTGTTTGTCGAAATCATCAGGATCAACGTTGACGCGACTCCTTCAACAAGGTACCAATGTCGAGATCGCGAGGTGCGAGATTTCGGGCTTGGTCCTCATACACAGGATGTGGTCTAGTAACCGTAGGTGGGACAGGTCCTAGAGGGACCTTCCAAGTCCTGGTTTGGAGAGAAGGGGAGACGGAACACCGTTACAGCCATCTTAGTCCCGGGAGAAGTTGACAACTGACACTTGCTCCCGTATATAATGTAGAAAATATGACTCCCGGAGTGGACTGAGAAAATATCAACCAAATGACATCGCAAGTTGACTACGGTTTATCTTTGTACGTATTTGTTGAATTACGTGATGATAATTCAACAATTCTCGAATACTTCAACATACAATGGACCCCGTACCTCGAGGAAGAAGCAGGGCAGAGGCCAAATAAAAGGTGTCGAACAGAAGCAATGATTAGATTTGGTGGGCTTGGTCTCGATAAAATGTCCTCAATATATTCACAAATGCCCAATTTCATATGCATTAGGCAGCTGAACCAAACTATCCTATCAGCAAGACGAGACAAATGAGATGGACAAATCTTGGTCAGAAGATGTTGAGGACGACCCACAGGAACCTTCGAACGATCTGAACCACCATGAAGAACTTCTGCTGGTAAGCAATGTTAACAGGAGATGTTACCTGTACAACATTGGGTAAATATTTTATTAGGAAATTGACCAAGCAAGTCCAGCCAGTACTATTTTTGCAACGTTCAAGACGCGATGCCGAAACACTTGACTCGGAATCAGAAGAGAGCGAGCCCCAGACCCTGCCAATGAATCTGAAGACGAGGAGGAAAAACTTCGAAACAGAACAGAAGCGTTGAATTACCTTGGCCAAGTCGCAGTAATGCTGGATTCACCATCTGCATCTGAAAGCGACGATGAAGACTTTGAGACACTTCCAACTCCATCACAGATCGAGAACGTCAAGCTTGCACACAGTTTCATTGAGCTGATCAAAAACGCAACACCTGAAAATGGGGAGATGGACAACGCTGCGACCTACCACCTTCGAAATCCGAACACTGACCCAATCTATCTTTCTGATCCTGACCTTAGCTTCTCACCTGACCTGTATCTGAGTTGCATCAATGCCTCTGAAGCGACATATAATGAGGTTCGACTGTCAATTCTTCGACACTTCCCTTCCATGATGAACATTCTCAGCTATCATCTTGCCAAAAAAGAGGTCACCGAGATTAGTGGTGTTGTTTCGGTGCTCGACTACATGTGTATTGACTCCTGCCATGCATCTACTAGGCCTTTCGCTGACTTGGATAGCTGCACCATCTGTTCCGAGCCACGATATACTTATGTTTCATCTGGACGTTCTCAAAAAAAGGGCGAGCTTTCAACTGTGGTGGAGCAGTCGAGTAGGCGACCTGGATATGAGTTCGCCGTTGCGCAAGGATCAGACGATCAAGAAGCAGAGTTTGGTAGGAAGAACGCTATTCTGACTTGCCTTGCTGCTCATCTGGGCTGATGAGTTTGTTGAGGAGAAGGCACTAGCTTTCAACGAGAGAACCAGAATGACTCTTCTTACTCCGCTCATGCCCATGCTTTGCAAACCTTCGTACTGTTTCCATGCTGCTACTATCTACAAGGACCAGGTGCTGACGGCTCAAACATTTAAGTTGGCAGTGTATGACCGCTACTTCGAGTAGGCGGATACCTCGTACTTGCAGGGATTAGTAAAAGATGCCGTCAAATTCTTGCAGCTAACCACCCAGTGGTTATAAGGGTTCGGTGCCTAGCTCGGATTTTAGTTCCGACAGGGACTGATTGATGCTACGACGACCTCGACCACTCGTCCTTGCTGCGATTACGACTTCGACTGCTAGGTCCACAGGTTACGATATCGGGTACATAGCACCCATCCTAGTCCCTCAGCACCAACAACCAAGAAGTACGCCCCCCACGAGCACCATCAATCCATACAGTCACTGAGCTTGTTCAGCAAGTTCAAACAGCCTCTATAAAGAGGGGAATAGCCTAATAGGTATCCATAGATGGATCGGGCCCATCTCAGAGAGACCGTGCGACAAAAACTGTTGCTGAATCTCGTGTTCCTGAGAAACTGCTCTTGCAAAAAAAGAGACATGATATCAGTGATGTCTTGGAGCATTGATGAGAAGAGGCGAGAACTGCTTGGGCAAAACAGATTTTGTCCTGAGATGAAGGTTCATGTACTATGAGTAGTCACAAGGCTTAGGCCTTTAGTTCCCAAGGAACAAAGGTAAAAGCATCGGAAAGAGCTGTAATTCTAGCCTGACTCGGCAACCCTTCCCTTCTGCATTGTTCCAGTGCTTTCCATACTATGACCTTACGTAATTATTCAATGCGATGGTTTATATAGTTTGAACGCGATTCCTTTGGACCAGCAATCGCAAAAAAAAGGACGCTATGGATATTGATAAATTGCCTCGTTCTACGACTTACTTCGACATCACCATCAGCGACAAACCCATTGGAAGGATCATTTTTACCCTTTATAACGATCTGGTTCCAAAAACTGCGGAGAATTTTCGTGCGTAGTAAATGATAAGTCAGAAAGTCTTGGGGCTAAAAAAATCAACTAGGTGCTTTGTGTACCGGCGAAAAGGGCATCGGAGCCTCAGGGAAGGCTCTTTGCTATAAAGGATCGGGGTTCCACCGAGTGATCAAGGGGTGAGTCCTTACAGAACTTCTGATCTGTGGGAGGAGTATGTACAAACACAGGGCAGATTTATGTGCCAAGGGGGAGATTTCACCGCTGGAAATGGTACCTCTTTTATTTTCAGATTTCAAATCGACCTCTCCCAATGTATCTTAATCATCTTATTTGACAGGAACGGGAGGTGAATCTATATATGGCGAGAAGTTTGAAGACGAAGCTTTCCTTGTCAATCATACGAAGCCCTTCCTTCTGTCCATGGTACACATTTTTCTTGATTGTTTCCTTAAATCAATCATTGTTGAACCTCTGACAGGCCAATGCGGGCCCTGGTACAAATGGATCCCAATTCTTCATCACTGTAGCACCGACATCTCATCTTGATAACAAACATGTGGTCTTTGGTGAAGTTATTAGAGGAAAGTCTATAGGTAAAGGCATTTTTTCATATTTCACTTCATGAATTATGCTCACTTCCTACCAGTCCGCCAAATCGAAAACTTCCCATCAGCGTCGGGAGACGTCCCAACGTCGCCAATTGTCATCGCAGACTGTGGTGTCCTTTCTCCCGAAGAACTTGCGCAGTTCGACAGCACAAGGCACAGTAAAGGAGATCCCTACGAAGATTATCCGTTAGATGAAGATAAAGACACTGAAAATCCAGATGTTGCATTGCAGATCGCTAAAGATGTCAGAGAATATGGAAATCAGTTGTTCAAAGAGGGGAAAGTAGAGGATGCTCTACACAAGTACCAAAGTGGGCTTTTGTCCCTATTTTTTTCGACATGGCTGGATCTGATTTAATGCCCATTACAGAATCTATTCGGTATCTTGACGTGCATCCCGTGCTCCCAGAAACCTCCCCACCCGAATTGCAAGATAGCTTCAATGCTCTCTTGGCGCCTCTCTTGCTCAACTCTGCACTCGCAGCTATCCGTGTGCAGCCACAATCGTCTGCTAACGCGATGATCGCCATCTCCAACGCCACGAGAGCACTCAACAAGCTGGAACTTAACAATACGGACAAGGGTACGTGTTCCCTTACCGATAATCATAATTCATGATCGAATCTAACGATCATCATTCTCGCTTTGCTAGCGAAAGCGTTGTACCGCCGTGCTTTTGCTCATGCATACATGAAGACTGAAGAGCATGCTGAGAAAGACCTTGTCGAAGCCAGCCATCTCGTGCCCGAAGATGCAGTTATCACAGCCGAACTCACCAAGATCAGACAGCAGAGGAAGGAGAAGAGAGATAAAGAAAAGAAGGCTTACAAGAAAATGTTCAACTAAAGATTAGCCCCTTTTTTGAGCAGAGCTACGATATCCTATCCGAGAAACGTATATATAACAACATCGTATGTATGTAGTAAAATCACACGAAATGGCAATCCTAATTCTTCACATTCGTCCCAGGGTCCGATCGTATGTATGTCCATTATACTTATACAGCCCAAAATAACAAAAAAATACACCTCATCGACCGAATACCCAATACCCTAACCGATAAAATACAGCAGAAATTTGCACTTACTCTTGGGAGATATAGGAAGTGTCGGAGACAACGGATCGTCGCGCATGAGAACTGGCGCAAGTACTGCTGCTAAAGTGTCATATTAATTATGATGGTTTCGAAACCGATACCTCCCCACTCACCAATTCGTTCAGCATGATTTGTGTGTTGAGATGACTGGCATATGAAATGCAAGAACGCCGTAATTGAAATCCAGACCTGGAAAATGCATTCAAAAAGAAAGTTGAATACAAGAAATTTTTCACATACATTCACCGCAGCCGGCGGAAGCGCATCGAGCAGCTAGCATCCCGTCGGGAAGAAACATGAAACAAAAAAAATCAGATAACCGCAACTAGGCTGTAACAATTGAGTAAGTTATTTCGAATGTACCTCAAATGCTTCATCACGATTGCTCATTTCAAGGCACTGCGGATGAAGGGATACAGGTATGATTGGTTCCGCTAACGATTCGAGGAAACGCAGGAGGGTGTCAGCAAAAGCGAGCGGTAGCTTTGGATCCCGTGTGCTTGTAGAATATGGAAATTCGTTGCCAGTGTCAAGGCACTACAAGAAAATTCAGGATCAGTGCTCACACTGACGTCCAGACTACCTTACCTCCCGAATAGCGGCCACGGTAACTTTGTCAGCCGGAGAGAGGAACATGGCATCCTACTGACCCTCAACATCCTGGTCTCACTCGACTGCGGACGAAGAACGTACTGTGTTTATTGTACATGACATCATCCAGTTCACCAACCGCATGAATTCTCTGGGAGCGTTTACCGGCTGGTTTTCTGGGCGAAGGTCATCTGGGGAGGCCATTGAACGTATGGGCCCTCGAAGCCGTGTCAGTCTTGAAAGTTTATTTGCAAAACAGGTATAATCTATATCACATAGTGAACATCCGTGAAATGAAATGGACAGATGACCTTGAGACTAACTATATTCCCCGGAAACCGAGATGAAATGGTCTTTACCCAGGACGGTGTGTAGGATTAGTGTCGCGCTTAGATCTCTAGGCCTTTGGTTGAGGACTAAAGCCATGGCGTTATCAATGTACGCTCGGACGGTGATTTGGATAATGTCATTTGGGAGAAGAACACCCTGCATATTGCGGTCATGAATAATTTAAATGAGATGTGGAGAACACTGACTGTCATGGGATGTATGTGAAGCCACTCAGGATCTATGGCGAAACATCTGAGCGACTTGTTGTTACCGAGGGGAAGAGTTACTGATTACTTACGAAGTGGAGAATCAACCTGTGCAGAGACAAATCGGAAAGCGCGTGGACTCTAAAGAAAGACGTATGCATCGTTGCTAAGAAATAGAACGGAGTACATAGTACATACCGTAGCCGTACTCCTGACGTTGAATTTTAGTTCGACAGGTTTGTCATACCTATAACATGTTTAATTCACGTCTCAGACGCCGATAATGCACGTACGAAATATTTTCAAAATCAAGGAACGTATTTTCAATCGTCAGCTCTCCCCGGTCGTGCACATGGTCGCTTTTTAGATCATCGACTTGATTGAACAATGTTCGGACACTATCTTGAAGCTCTTCTGTATCGTAAACGTCGGCCTGTGAAGTATGTGATAAATTTGTTCTCATTTTTCAAATATACCCCTGCCCAACTTACGTCGACAGTAAAATCAGCTGAGACTGGTCGATGGTCGCTCATTATAATCTGCGGATGGTACGTATATGAAAGCTGATGAACTTGACATGTTGGTCCATGCATGTGCAGTATTCGATCCGTCCATGCGGGTTTTCGCCTTGAGAAAGAAACACATTTGAGGTGAATGTAAAGAATTTGACAGAGAATTGAACTAACTTCAGATCATATCCCATTTTGTCCATCGCTAGGCCTGGACTAAATCGATATGTTCTGGGGTTGCAACAGGACCGTGAGTTGATGTAAACATCTGCTTGCGAAAAACTTACGGCATATAGGTGATCGGCGCCTCCTGGAATCCTTCAAAAGCCCTTCTTCTTTGCATAGCTCTCTTAAGCTGGGTGAAGAGTGGGTGAGAATTGTTCTGGTAGGAACCCAGGAAGTATGTCAAAGATACCTGGTCAAATCGTAGCAAAGCCTCGAACTTTAGTCCATTCTCCCAGTCATCCTCTCTAAGTGTTTTGCGCATTTCGTGATCTGGTATATCCATTCGATAATTTAAATCTATGTCGTTCATTATCATCATTAGTGAGCGAATGCCAGTAATATGCATAGGGATCCATCCATACCTCCCTATATTTCAGAATGCAATATGTGATTAGTCACAGTCATTTCCATCGAAAAAACAGCTGACCATCCAGAATAAAACATCAGTCTCGTATATACTCAAAGATGGCTGCGAGCCAGACTCCGTCCCTATCAAGTCCATATTCGGTTCTGGAGAGACTTTTTCTCCCTCTGCACCAGGAGGCTTCGGTGGGATATTAATATTATCAAAGTTCAATCTCTTCGAAAGATCGTGGAAATCTGAGTTACGCTTCTCCGCCATTTCGTCGAACGCCGCAAGGTGTGCATTGACGAATGTGAGAGTCGTCGGGGAAGGGGAGGCCACAGTAGATGCTCCTTGTTCAGAAAGAGTAGGAGGGGTGAAGGAAAGGCGGATGGCTGTGCCGCCTTTGTTTCCCTGGTTTGAAGAATAAAAATCAGTCGTTGATTATCTCAGATATGTTCATGATAATACCATGACCCCAAGAATCCCCGAGCCAGCTGTAGAAGTTTTCACATCACCAAAGTGGCTCTTCAGTGACCTTTTCACTAAGACTACAATGAGCATTCCAACAAGTTGTCTCGAGGCTAACTTGAGAGACGAAAAATATCAATTGAGTAACATGTAGAAGCACAAAAATGTCCTAACTTACCTTTTCATATTTGATGGCCTTTTCCCCAAGAGCAGCGAAAATGGCGTGACACCAGGCATCCTCTCTTACCATGCTTGCATAGTATATCAAAGCCTCTGTTGACAAATCGAGTTCCTGGAAACCTAAGACAAATAAATCTGGTTCGTCGGGATCATCTGTGTCCACACGCGAGGGGATTTTTTCTTGCTTTTCATGAGACAGAAGCGACGTTGATTTACGAGATGCTGAGCAAGACAGCGTAGTCATCAACCAAATGTATGCGCTGTTGATTGATCATTGCTTACGCCAATCAAACGAGTTTCTTACAATTCCCCCAAGAGACAATGGCGACAGGTTCTGTAATGGAGGTAATGAAGGCGACAGGGGAGTGCTTCCTTGAATCCAGGCGGACAGGTCCTGTGAAGGCATCTTCCCGTTCACGTTAAAAGTCCCAATACGCAATCTGCGTGTATCTTTATTACATGCTTAAGCTGAGTAGCGAACTAGCCGCTCACGTTAACCTCGTTCGTCCCTTCTTTGATGTTTCTCGAGCTTTGGTGCGTATCCATTCGTCTCTGAGTAGCTGAACATCAGCATGATCATCACCGGATAGCCCTGCGCACGCAGGGGAGAGACGATCCACGAGTGGCCGGTTTACTTGACGCAAATCTTGGGTCAAAGATGCGACTGCCAGCCTCAATCAGTATATTTTTCGTTTTATGTGCTTTGTAGGCCAAATTAGGACATACGACTAGCAATCGTTGACCGTTTCGCTAGATAAGGCTTGAGCCAGCTGAAGTGGGCGGTCGATTGTGCAAGGTTAATGACTGTATTGGCATCGATCTCCGAGTCTGAATGCAGATTGATAACAAGTGTAAGAATATAGTGCAAAATATAAGCGCCATCAAACAGGGAAGCAGGAACGCACCGACGACTCGCTTGAGGCGTTTGCACTCTTTCACCAAACTTCGCAGGTTTTGTATATCGTAGGTGAGAAAAGTAGGTGGTTGCCCATCGTTGTAAAGACCTTCAGCAGGCGTAACGCTGAGGCTTAAAACTGTTGAAGCCGTTCATCAGCTTGTCAATCTTGATTTAGACGGTTGAGATTGCCTACCTGCCCTAGGTTGGTCAAGAACGGAAGTTGGGGAGGGAGTAGGACGAAGATCCAAAGTTCCACGACGCAATTGACTCATGACAATAGAGAACTCTCCATAGATTGGTAGAACAGCTTGGATATCCAACTCTTCTGGTCGACCATTTCCAGGCTGTTTGCATTTGTACACGAACAAACTGTTGTAAGAAAAGAGCGAGAAGCCAAAAAAGAGTGAGAGGAAAAAGTAATATAAAGAGAGCTTCCAATAACTTACGTTCCTTCCTCTGTAAGATCCCAGTCATCTTTGTGTGATACTACAGCCAGAATGCGCCTGTTCCGCAGGTCCCTTCGTGAATCTGCTTCGGTGGTCGTGACAAAGGTTGCTTCCAAGACGACCTTGACCTCATCTGGAGACCTTAAGAGGTTTTGAATTTGAGGATTCAAAGCCATAACATTTTAATGAACGTAGAGAATTTTGCAAGGGCAACGATTGGGCTATGAGCGATCAGCGTTGCTGGGTTTGGAATAATCGGACGGTGGCTGTGCCCTTAATCGCACTAAACTTGAACCTTGCACAAAAGGCCTTGGAGGCAAGGATTGAAAGCCTTTCTCTGTTTTCACAATCACTGGGTTCAACGAATGGAGTCGTGTGAGTAGAAATCGAAGTTCAAAATACGTCGACAACGAGAATATGCGGCTACATACCTGCAAGAAACCTTTCTCCCGGAGTTATCATTGTGTTTTTAGAATTATCTCGAAGAATAGTACTATCACGTCGGGTGTTTAAAGGTATGTACCCTCGTCGAAAGTTACAGGGTCGGATCATGTTCTGAAGGACTATCTAGGTTACCCCACCGCCGACCTCCGAAGACTCAGGTAAAACCAATTTTGGCATGAGTAACTCGTGAAAATCGCTCCCCCTCTTATTTAAACGACCTCAATTGTGCAGGAGCAGCGGAAGATCCGATTGATCGAGATCCAATTGATTTATGGGGGAATCACGTGTCATTTCCCCACATTTCCCCACATTTTCAAATTCATGTCTTCTTTCGCGAGCGACCAGTTGTGACTATATTTTCAGCGACACAATAACATCGTACAACGAATTAAACCAAAGAAAAGATTGTTTACAACGAAAGCTTAGAAGGCTCTAGAAATTAAAGGGTATGAGTCACGCGTTGCGGGCTTTGTTCGCACCACCCATATTTATGCTAATGTAAATGTTTCATCATATTGATGGGATGGCTTGGCGTATAAAAGGTCTCTGACTTCCTAACTGCTTCCTCAGTTACCACCTGCCATCTACAACGATAATTAGCCACTTTATTATTATCTCCCTATAACATGACTCGTACAGCTCGTGCTGCATACCCTCGTGCTATCATCAAGGACCGCTCAGAGTCGCGCTCCGGTCTTGACCCCTCGATACGCAAGTCGGGTGCGGGTCATCACAACTGGGGCAGTCTAGCTGACGAACTTCATCTGGAGACGGCAGCCATTGACGACGAAAGTCTTGAAGAGAGAGAGACCGAAGCACCTCCAGTTTCAGCGTCCTTGATTGACAGCAACAGCTCTACTCGATGTAAGCGCTCTCTATCGTTGTCTCTTCACAAATCCAATATGCTCATTCATTTTCGCAGCTGTTTCACCTCAGAGGCAACCCGAGAACACCAGGGCCATCACTGACGAGGAGGTAGAGAAGGCCCGTAACTTCAGGAAGAACGCCTTCAAGGCGGACGGTACGTCATTTCTTCCCCTTATTTCATCTTGTCAATAACCATAACTGACTTGAATTACAGAAATTGATCTCACTGCTATTGCCCGTACTTCGTCTGCGGTTTCAGCCTCCCCGCCTCCCCAATCACCCATAGTTCGCCGCCCTGGCCAGGACAACAAGCAAATTCCCATTCATGTGAGCCCTGCATTCCTACATCGATGTCAAGCCACTACTTACAGTTGCCTTTCGCAGTCTGTCTAATGCACTGTACTATCTGCAATAAGATTATCCTAGTCATAAAAAATTGTCAAATCAATTCTGAGGCCATTATTGCTCAGGAAAGAGTATAATTTTTAGTACTATCGTTGTAAATCCCCCCTCAAATGTATTTGTAGAATTGTAATTCCAGTTGCCTATCGCCGGGGCTGTAAACTTCCGTCTGTCCCTCAAAGGCCCTCGAATGCCACCCAATTTTCACCTACGGCCATAGCCGAAGCCTGAAGGTCGTGTGATTATTCTCCGCAACAGGTCGTGTGATCAATCAGTCGGTTTTAGGCAAAGCTTCCCTACGCTTCCTCTCGACTTTAGTGTCCGGAAACAGTACGGAAACTAATGGAAACCGACTTTTGAAATTTCACAAGGCCAGATCTGGACAAAGGTCGCTGCGGAGTTCAAGTATGGCCACTCCTCTAAAACCCGAAGACTTCGAGGATACATGCGGAAACTATACATAGCATTGGTTCTTCGAGCTCTTAAGACCCGGACGATGCCAATTGGGCAACGGATGCTTAAACATTTTGTAGAGACAGGCACCTTGTTGACGCATCTATTCTACTGAGGACATGAATATTTTGAAATGAGTGTGCCAGTGGCAAAGCAATACAATTCACGTTATCGGCGACTTGATGTTAAACGAACGCTTAGAGAGTCAAAGAGTTCCGAGCATTCTGATTCATCAGTGACATATCGTTTGCTAAGAATCAAGCGGTAAATCCATTTCTGCTATAACTTGACAGTTGAAAAGAGCAGTACATATACATAATATAGTGGTGACTGCTATCATCACAAATAGACTGACGATCTATGGCTCCAGTCCGAAGCTCATCGAAGTCGAGTAATATAACTCCTGGCATTAAGCCATGGCCAGTCAGATGGGATTTATACGTAATTTTACGCTTGCCTCCTTCCTGAACGTATCACCAGCACTCCATGTTGGAATTGTTGTTACCGGATAGGATCGAGCGCCATGCGCTGCGCCTCGTGTTTTCAGCCTGGAGTTTTCTCGCATCGTGTTTAGAGCATGGTCGGTACAAATACAACTTGTATTTCAGTGGTACTGTACTCGTTTGCGCCAATCCACTCCGAGTCGGTTCTGTGGTGGGGCGCCAAACAGCTTAAGAAATCTCCCTTTATATTGTCTACACATCACAATGCCCTCCCACCTGGTACCATCGTTTGAACCACTGGAAAGATATTACAATGGATACTCGCCACATACTCCTTTTATTTCGAGGCCCAGTGCAGTTTCCAGTACTGCATCGCAGAAGATCCGACTTTCTGATCGTTTAGGCCCGGGCATCTTGAAGTGGTATGTGTTATTGTGTACTTGGTATCCTGGTTCCTTCTCTAATATTTTCTCAAATTAGTGTGATTTTTGTTCTGGGCCTAGCATGTGTTACTAGCTTTGGAAGCATCACGATGTACGTCTGACTGAGCTGTCCTACCTTTCGTTGACCACGCATTATCAATTACAGGGCTGTCGGCAATGAAATTCTTGCAAATACTCATCCCAATCACTCTACAAACACAGAAACAGCAGCGGCAGTGGGTTCTATTGGTAGCATTTTTGCTTATGGGCTGCCTCTCCTGTGCTATCTTTCCCTGGACGTCATCCACACTTCCCTAAGAAAGAAGAACTTCTTGGCGCTCTTGATTATCCTTACAATATTAAACTTTGCCTTTGCAGCCATTCTCGGTCCTCTAGGCTGCATCATCTATCTGAAGTTAGCAAAGCAGAACTCTGGTCTGGGAGGATTGAACATACGTAATGCAACCCTGATGAGTGTTATTGGGGGCAGCTTTTGGATGATTCTGGTCATCGGTCTATCAGGCTATCTTAGCCGAACACCCGAGAGCGAGGCGGAAACTTGGAGAACTGCTACTAGATATCAAGAACAATGTCGTGATCTTGATATAGCGTTAACTCATCGATAGTGTAAGCAGGCTGTAAATGCCGCAACACGCCGCTACACCAAAAGGTTCGAATATCTGAAAGAATATTCTTTCAGATACCGGTGATGTGGACAGCCGTATGGCGACAGCACTGAATTGATGTTTCTCGGGACTCTGGTCAGTTGTGTCCATCCTTCTTGACTAGTACATATCCACTCAATGAAAAGGTTTGAGCCATAATATTAATAATCATATGCATAGTAATATTTCGACATACTACAGTCGTGGACAAGCAAAGTCCACTAATAAAAATAGAAATACGCGGGCAGGTTGAGGAAAACTCGTGCCCAATTTTCATCCAAATCTCAGGAGCCGTTCTCGAGAAAATGTCTATATAAGGAAAGTGTCCTTGAAAAAAATCGGCGGAATCGCTTCCGTTTATTCACAGAAATGTGTTCACCGCATTTCGAATAATATCATCGAGCGGTTCCCTCACAAAAAAATCCCCAACCTTCAGCCTTCACAGATGGAAAGAAGAAGAGCAAGCGGAATACTGACCAGTGTATTTCTTGCCTAAATATCACTGCGAACTGAATCCCTGACATCGAGACGGTGAGCTTGTTGTGCTTGTCAAAACTCGGGTGTTTCTACTATCAACTGCCGTATTGAGGATAGGCTAAGTATCAAGTCAACAGACGCCACACTCAACAGCAACCCACGTCGGCGTATCACGTGGGACTCACGTGGTCATCGCTGTGCTTCAAGCTTCAGGACTGCCATGATGCATTTGTTATACCATTCTGAACGAGTCTGAATGCTCTTAGCAAAATTTGATTTTATGTCACCACCCAAACCTACCGAAACCCAGTTTTCGGGCCCAAAATTTGGCGTCACCCAAAACACCATGGGAAAAACTTCGGAGATGTGTCATTTCAACAATCTGAGTGAGAATCTGAAAAAATCTCATCCCTAGATGCACTCCTTGCCGAGATAACAAATTAGTGGGCTTTGCTTGTCCATGACTGTACATCGTTTTTCTCGTAGTTTTATTTCCACCTTTAGAAGTTACGGGCTCTGTTTTATTGGTTTCTAATATCCAATGACCCAACATCTAGGCTGGTTCAACCAAATGACCCGGGATCATGTTCATTTTATTGTGGCTAGAGGCGAGGGAACGGTCGTCAGTGAGAATACACTGACAAACTAAAAATAATCACACACGAACACGTAGCGAGTCGAGAATGAATTTGAGTTATTACTTTCCCAGCCAATCATAAACTCGTTATGTCAAGATATAATACACAAAGACAAACATCCTTCCTTGATCCGAGTCGCAGACCATCATACTATCTGTACGACTTCTCAAGTGTGTTCCCGACCGCCTGCGTACCTCTTCACGACCTCTTATGTCTTTAGAAACGCTCACAACATCTAGAAAAGTGGGAGGATACCAATTTTATCGGGATGTGTTAGGAAGTCCCAGATATATTGTTGCCCCTATGGTTGACCAGAGTGAGCTGGTGCGTCAATTATTTTCATGACAGTTTTTTTTTGTTGATGATTAATTGGTTTATTAGGCATGGAGAAAACTATCTAGAAGATATGGTGCCCAGGTAAGTTGATTCGAGGCATTTTGACTGTTTAGTTGATTATTTCATAGCTCGTCTATACACCGATGATTAATGCCAAGGTTCTTAACCGCCTGTCCCACTACCAAAAATGCGAAACATATCCTCTAGGGTAGATATTTATTGATGCAGGCAACAAAACCTATCGCCAACAAAATTTTGATCTCATCTCCGGGGAAGAAGGTGACCCCACCATCGACCGGCCACTCATCGTCCAGTTCTGCGCCAACAACCCAGAACAGCTGCTGATTTCAGCTAAAGTCGTGGAGAAGCACTGCGATGCTATCGACATCAATCTTGGATGTCCGCAGGACATCGCTAAGAAAGGTCATTACGGTTCATTTTTGCAGGACGATTGGGAGTTGATATATAAACTCAGTAAGCTTATTGTTTCATCGGAGGAATCACTCTATTGATATGTCCTGTCAGTCAATATTCTTCATGTAAACTTATCAATCCCCGTTACTGCCAAATTCAGAGTGTTTCCTAACATAGAAAAAACAGTTGAGTATGCGAAGATGCTGGAACGTGCTGGAGCCCAGATTATTACATGCCATGGCCGGATCCGCGAGCAGAGGGGACAAAATACTGTACGCTGCCCTTTTGGCACCCTACTCATTTTATTAATAATGCAACCAGGGCTTAGCAGACTGGGATAAAATCCGGGCTGTTAAGCAAGCAGTCTCTATTCCCGTTTTCGCCAATGGAAACATTCTCTACCAATCAGACATCGATGTATGTCTCAAAGCCACCAGTGCTGATGGGGTAATGAGCGCAGAAGGTCAACTATATAATCCCGCTCTTTTTGCTGGCATTGAACGCCCATACGATTCTACCACATATGATTCCGACTTGCAAATCCTGGAACGACATCCAAGGCATGCTGAACTTGCACTGGAGTACTTGTCGATAGTTCGAGACCTGAAGTCAACAACATCGGTTAGTGCTATCAAAGGCCACTTGTTTAAGATCATGCGCCCAGGTTTGATTCGGGAATTCGACTTGCGGGAAAGGTTGGGAAGGGTGAAGATCAATCAAAAGAAGTTGAAGGAGGAACTATGTGCCTATACTCTGATTTGTGAAGAGATGAAAATTCGGATGGAGGTCTGCTTTTTTTTTTCTTCTTTCTTGAAAAATGCCCGTACTCATTTGAGGTTCAGAGAGATGAGAAAGCTGTAGAAGGGATACCTGTAAAAGATTTGATTACTGTCGAGCCTATTACAGGGATCCCTGTGATGCCTCATTGGTTGGCTCAGCCCTATTTCCGGCCTCTTCCTGAGCAAAAAAAAGCCTTCGGTTAGTGGCTCTCGAAACTTAACAAATTTTGTGTTCGATGAAACTAAGTGTTGGCATAAATAGTTAAATCTCAATCGGAAGACCAACCTTCTAAGCCCAAATTTAAGCGTCCTCCGGACGATGTGCCGGAAGGAAACGAAGAGGTGAAGAAGGCGCGCACGACTTTGGATGTGGATGCATTGCCTTGAGGTTTGGGTTGTTCCTGTGGTCACGATATAATTAAGCAGTTGGAAACTTACGTATATCTACTTACAACTAATCGATATACTCCTAATTGATAGATCTCAGGTTTTGTCGAGTTGATCTGATAAATCAACGCCTTTAGATTATGGTGTATATATGGCCCCATCGACCATACTATGTTACTTAGTACGTAACAGCCCATCTCATAGGAAACACTAATTTTTGGAATGCATTATATGTAATTCTTTTTAGGTATCTATATAAGTATTGATGTTGGGACAACGGGAAATTGCTCTGGTCTGTTAGAGCGCTCAGATGCCTATTGGCCGATCCTTGCATGGAGTAAGAACGGAAGGCCACGGGTCTACTCGACATCTTCACTTAGGATAGGAGACTCTAACAAAAGAGTTCGATGTGCTTGCATTGAGCCATCGTCATTTAGCATTTAGCCTGTTCAACCTGGACAAACATGAAAATACATCAGAAATCAGAGTTGCAGTTGCATGAAGTAAAATGAGCTGACCTGCCATATTGTTGATATGAATCACATCTCAGTTGCGTAACTCTTGGACCGCATTGGGCTCGAGAAAATGTCAATGCCTGAGACTCAGCACAGATGAGGTATGGCGCGTTGCTATGGCTTTCTATGGGACAAATGAAGCGTATTATGAGTCGTGGCAAGTACCTTT
>Ga0193742_1000783_pt1 | contig 20251 bp, 12 predicted proteins | sample L2c1metaG_FD_165511 | JGI IMG/M metagenome (GOLD analysis project Ga0193742, IMG submission 165511) | Soil microbial communities from a riparian zone of the East river system, Colorado, United States - L2c1 | ecosystem: Environmental > Terrestrial > Soil > Riparian zone | place: USA: East River... | reverse complement strand
CGCTGCACCAGGTGGTCCGCGAACTGCGCACCGAGAGCCCGAACCGCCCGCACCTGTGGGCGTCGTTGATCCACAGCGGTCCCTGACGCTGCGGCGAGTGCCATGAAGGACCCCTTCATGTCACTCAACGCCCTCAAGGGGTCCTTCATGGCACTACCGACCGCCCCGCGCGGGCCGATACGGTCGTGGGACGCATGCTGGAACTGGAGGCGCCATGCCGCTCGCGGCGAAGCTGTCCACGATCCTGCTCGCCGTGGTGGTGACGACGGCCTGGTCACCGGTCCCCCAGCAGGCCGAGCGCGAGCCCGCCGCGGCGACGCGGTTTCTCGGCGCGGTCACGCTGGTCACCGGAGATCACGTGACGGTGCGGCAGGTCGGTGCGCAACTCGTGCCGCAGGTGCAACCGGCGGTGGGCCGTGAGCACGTGCACTTCGCCACCACCTCGGTGGACGACTCGCTGCTGGTCGTGCCGAACGACGCGTGGACCGCGGTGCGCACCGGGCAGCTCGACCAGCGGCTGTTCGACGTGGCGGCGCTGCTGCGCGACGGCCACGGTGACGCCGGGCGCGCCGACATCCCGCTGATCGTCCAAGGCGGACCGCCCGATGTCGCCGGCACGGGCGCCACCATCACCCAGGTACTGTCCACTGTGGACGCTGTGGCGGTGCGCCAGCCCAAACAGAGCACGGCCGATTTCTGGGCCGCGCACCGAAACTCCGGCCACATCTGGCTGGACGGGACGCGCCGGCCCAGCCTGGACGTGAGTGTCCCGCAGATCGGCGCCCCGGCCGCGTGGGAGGCCGGCTACACCGGCGCCGCCGTCCCGGTCGCCGTGCTGGACACCGGGATCGACGACACCCACCCCGACCTGCGGCGGCAGGTGGCGGCCACGAAGAACTTCACGACCGACTCCGGCATGCGTGACACCGACGGGCACGGCACGCACGTGGCGTCCACCATCGCCGGCACCGGCAAGGCCTCCGGCGGCAAGTACACCGGGGTCGCCCCGGGCGCGAAGCTGTTGGTGGGCAAGGTGTGCGCGGGCTCGGGCTGCCCGGAGTCGGCGATCATGGCCGGGATGGAGTGGGCCGCGGCGGCCGGGGCGAAGGTGGTCAACCTCAGCCTCGGCGGCACCGACACCGCGGGCGACGACCCGCTCGAGCTCGCGGTCGAACTGCTCAGCGCCGAGTACGGCACCCTGTTCGTGGTCGCGGCCGGCAACGACGGCAGCTACGGCGCCGAGACGGTCTCGTCGCCGGCCAGCGCCGACGCCGCGCTCGCCGTGGGCGCGGTGGACGACCAGGACGCGCTCGCCGGCTTCTCGGCCCGCGGTCCCCGGGTGCACGACGCCGCATTGAAGCCGGAGATCGTGGCGCCGGGCGTGGAGATCCTCGCGGCCCGGTCCCGGTTCTCCGACCGTGGCGAGCGCGGCGACCGGTACGTCGCGCTGAGCGGCACCTCCATGGCGACCCCGCACGTGTCCGGTGCCGCCGCCATCCTGGCCCAGCAGCACCCCGACTGGACGGGCGCGCAGCTCAAGGCGGCGCTCGTCGGCTCGGCGACGCCGTTGGACGGTGCCGGCGTCTTCGAGCAGGGCGCCGGCCGGGTGGACGTGGCCAGGGCCGTCGGCCAGAGCGTGTCGGCCGAGCCCGCGACCGTCTCGATAGGACGGACGAGCTGGCCGCACGAGGACGACCAGAGCGTGACCAGGACGGTCACCTACCTCAACGCGGGCACCGAGCCGGCGCACCTGCGGCTCACCCTGCCGGTCGGCGGACCCGGCGGCGAACCGGTGCCGGACGGCATGTTCCGGCTCTCCACGCAGAGTGTGACCGTCCCGGCCCACGGCCGGGCCGGCGTCGAGATCACCGTGAACACGGCGCTGCCGGCGGCCGAGGGGGCGTTCGGCGCGCACGTCCTCGCCACCGACGACACCGGCGTCCAGGTCGCCACCCCGGTCGCGGTGGACCGGGAGCCGGAGAGCTACGACCTGACCCTGCGGACGCTCGACGCCACCGGCGCGCCGACCGACGACCACTTCTCCTTCGTGTTCGGGATCGACCAGGAGCGGTACCGCCCGGTGCCGGGGATCGGTGGCACCGCGACGCTTCGGGTGCGTGCCGGGCGCTACCACGTGGACGCCGCGATCGGCACGCCGCGGCCGGGCGGCACCCTGTTCGACTCCGCCAAGGTGGTTCACCCGACGGTCGACGTGCGGGCCGACACAACGGTGGTGCTCGACGCCCGGTCGGCGCGGCCGGTGTCGGTCACGTTCGACCGGCCGAACGTGGCGCCGGAGGCCGTGGCCGTGGCGTACAGCCGGTTCACCCCGTACAGCGCCCTGACCACGGGCGTGCTCGGCGACACGTTCGACCGGATCGGCATCGGACAGGTCGGCGATCCGGTGCCGGACGAGGAGCTGGTCGCCAGCCTCGGCGGGGTGTGGGCCGTGCCGGACGCGCAGGGCGACGTGCTGCGGAGCACCGTGTCCTACAACCTGGCCTGGTTCGGCTACGGCGGGGTGCCGACCGGGTTCACCCGCCATGTCGTGGACAACGACCTCGCCGAGGTGCACGCCACCTACCGCGCGCAGGCGGATCGCAAGCGGGGCACCAAAGTGTGGATCGCGCAGGAGCCGAGGTTCGAGGTGAGCAACGGCTTCGGGTTCGGCTTCCGGCTGCCGCTCGAGCGCACCGAGTTCCACAACCTGGACGGCCTGCGGTGGTCGGCGGAGCTGCAGCAGTGGTCGATGGTGCACAAGCAGGTGCACACCGAGACCGTGCTGACGGGCGGCCCGGTCGACCACGACGCCGGGCCGCCCGTCGTGGAGGACTGGAACTCCGCGGTGTTCGGGCCCGGCTTCACCAGTGACGGCGAGTTCGCCACCCGGTTCGACAACCTGCTCGCGTTCAACCTCCCCATGTTCTCCGACGCGGGCCTCGACCGCGCCGGTCTGTCCGAAGTGGACTCCGGGACCACGGTGCTGTACCGGGACGGCGGCAAGGTCGGCGAGACCGCGCGGCCGGGGGTCGGCCAGTTCGAGGTGCCGGCCGAGCCGGCCGGCTACCGGCTGGAGGCCCAGGCGCGGCGCTCCGGCGTGTCCGAGTTCTCCACGCAGGTCTCCGGTGTGTGGACGTTCACCTCGGCCCGCCCGCCCGACCCCGACCCAGAGGGCAAGGGCAAAGGTGGCGTCGGCCTTCCGCTGCTGGCCGTCCGCTTCGCGCCACCGAACCTCGACCTGCACAACGCGGTGCGCGCCGAGACGATCCAGATCCCGATCACCGTCCAGCAGCCGGCCGGCGCGCCCGAGACCACCATCACCGCGCTGTCCGTCGACGCGTCGTTCGACGACGGCCGCACCTGGCGACCCGTCGCGGTGACGCTGGACCAGCCCAACGGCGGCACGGCGACGATCACCCACCCGCGCGGCGCCCGGTACGTCTCGCTGCGCGCCGACGCCGCCGACTCCGACGGCAACACCGTCACCCAGACCGTCATCCGCGCCTACCGGAGCAGGTGACGGGCCTGGGTATCGCACACCTCACACCGGGACTGCCGCGCGGCTTGGTAGGTCCCCGCTTGAGACGCGCTGGTCAGCCGCTCATGTTTGGGTGTTTTGGTCGTTCTCCACAACCGATGGCGCGTAGCATGCTCCATTTACGACATTCCAATACCAGCCGGTAGACGGAAGTCTGTATCGAGCAGGGGGACCGGGTGGACGGGCCCCCGTTGTGTGTCGGCTACAAGAAGGGCTCGCTTCGTTGTTCAGTCGTGTCGCCATCGTTAACCGAGGTGAGGCCGCGATGCGGCTCATCAACGCCGTCCGGGACCTCGCCGCGGAGACCGGGACACCGATCGAGACGGTCGCGCTGCACACCGACGTCGACCGCACGGCCACGTTCGTCCGCGAGGCCGACCTCGTCTACGACCTTGGCCCGGCTTCGGCCCGCCCCTACCTCGACCTGGCCGTTCTCGAACGCGCGCTGGTCGAGACCGGCGCGGACGCGGCCTGGGTCGGCTGGGGCTTCGTCGCGGAGGACCCGGCGTTCGCCGAGCTGTGCGACCGGATCGGCGTCACGTTCGTCGGTCCGAGCGCGGAGGCCATGCGCAAGCTCGGTGACAAGATCGGCGCGAAGCTGATCGCCGAGGAGGTCGGCGTTCCGGTGGCGCCGTGGAGTCGCGGCGCGGTCGAGAACCTGGACGCGGCGGTCCGCGCGGCCGGCGAGATCGGCTACCCGCTGATGCTCAAGGCGACCGCCGGCGGCGGTGGGCGCGGCATCCGCGTCATCACGAACGAGGCCGAGCTGGTCGACGCCTACGAGCGCACCAGCCAGGAGGCCGCGCGGGCGTTCGGCAGCGGCGTGGTGTTCCTGGAACGCCTGGTCACCGGCGCGCGGCACGTCGAGGTCCAGGTGATCGCCGACGGCAAGGGCACCGCGTGGGCGCTGGGCGTCCGCGACTGCTCGGTGCAGCGGCGCAACCAGAAGGTGATCGAGGAGTCGGCGTCACCGGTGCTCAGCCCCGCGCAGACGCTGGAGCTGAAGACCTCCGCCGAGCGGCTCGCGATCGCCGTCGGCTACTCCGGCGCGGCGACCGTCGAGTTCCTGTATCACCCCGGCGACAAGCTGTTCGCGTTCCTGGAGGTCAACACCCGGCTCCAGGTGGAGCACCCGATCACCGAGTCGACCACCGGCGTCGACCTGGTGAAGCTCCAGCTGCAGGTCGCGTGTGGTGACGCGCTGACCGGTGAGCAGCCCGTCGAGCGCGGGCACGCGATCGAGGCGCGGCTCAACGCCGAGGACCCCGACCGCGACTTCGCCCCGTCGCCCGGCCGGATCGCGCGGCTCGACCTGCCGACCGGGCCGGGCATCCGCGTCGACACCGGGGTCAGCGAGGGCGACACGATCCCCGCCGACTTCGACTCGATGATCGCGAAGATCATCGCCTACGGCCGCGACCGCGACGAGGCGCTCGGCAGGCTGCGCAGGGCGATGGCCCAGACGACGGTGATCATCGAGGGCGGCGCGACCAACAAGAGCTTCGTGCTCGACCTGCTCGACCAGCCGGAGGTGATCGACGCCAGCGCGGACACCGGCTGGATCGACCGCGTCCGCGGCGAGGGCAGGCTCGTGTCGCACCGGCACTCCGCGGTCGCGCTCGCCGCGGCCGCCATCGAGGCGTACGAGGAGGAGGAGCGCGTCGAGCGGCAGCGGCTGCTGTCGACGGCGTTCGGCGGCCGCCCGCAGGTGCAGCACGAAAGCGGCCGGCCGCTGGACCTGAAGCTGCGCGGCGCCGGGTACCGCGTCCGGGTCGCGCGCGTCGGCGCGCACCGGTTCCGCGTCGGCATCGACACCGGCGCGCAGGCGCACACCGCGGACGTCGAGCTGGACCGGTTCGACCGGCACACCGGGCAGATCGTCGTCAACGGCACCCGGTTCCGCCTCGTCACCAGCACATACGGGCCGATCCACCTGATCGAGGTGGACGGCGTGACGCACCGGGTCAGCCGCGACGAGGGCGGCGTCGTCCGCTCCCCCGCGCCCGCGCTGGTCGTCGCGACGCCGCTGGCGGTCGGCGACGAGGTCGAGGCGGGCGCACCGGTGCTGGTACTGGAAAGCATGAAGATGGAGACGGTGCTGCGGGCGCCGTTCCGGGCCCGGCTGAAGTCGTGCGCCGTGTCCGTGGGCAGCCAGGTGGAGACCGGTGCGCCACTGATGCGGCTCGAGCCGCTCGCCGAGGAAGGCAGTGATGGCGCGGAGGAAGCCACCGCGGCCGTCGAGCTGGACCTGCCCACCGAGCGGCCGGACGTCCCGGCGCGCGAACGGGTCGCTCGCGGGATGCAGGATCTGCGCAGCCTGCTGCTCGGCTTCGACGTCGACCCGCACGACGAGCGCCGGGTGCTCGCCGACTACCTCGCCGCGCGCAAGGAGCTGGCCGCCACGGGGCAACGCCCGATCGCCGACGAGGTCGAGCTGATCTCGGTGTTCGCCGACCTGTCCGAGCTGAGCCGCAACAAGCAGGCGGGCGAGGAGACCAGCGGCGACACCCACGTGCACAGCGCCCGCGAGTACTTCCACACCTACCTGCAGAGCCTCGACGTCGACCGCGCCGGGCTGCCGGAGACGTTCCAGGGCCGGCTCGCGAAGGCGCTCGGGCACTACGGCGTCGCGGAGCTGGAGCGCACGCCGGAGCTTGAAGGGGCCGTGTTCCGGATCTTCCTCGCGCAGCAGCGCGCGGCGTCCGACGCCACGGTCGTCACCACGCTGCTGCGGGAGTGGCTCGGCGAGGCGCCGCCAGGCGAGGCGTTGCTGGAACCCGTGGGGCTCGCGCTGGAACGGCTGGTCGCCGCGACGCAGGTGCGTTTCCCGGTGGTGTCCGACCTCGCCCGCGGCGTCGTGTTCGCGTGGTTGGGGCAGCCGCTGCTGCGCCGCATCCGCGCCCGCGTCTACGCCGACGTGCGCAAGCACCTGCACTACCTCGACGCGCACCCGAACACGCCGGACCGCGCGGAGCGGATCGCCGCGATGGTCGGCAGCACCGAACCGCTGGTGCGGCTACTCAGCCAGCGGCTCGGCCGGGACGGCCTTGACCACACGCCGATGCTGGAAGTGCTGACCAGGCGCTACTACGGCAACAAGGGCCTGGTGGACGTCCGCAGGAGCGACGCGGCGGGCTGCGCGTTCGTGGTCGCGGAACGCGCCGGCTCCCGGCTCGTCTCCACCGCGGTGGGCTTCGAGGCACTCGGCGACGCGCTGCGCGGACTGGCCACCGTCGCGGGCACCGCGGAGGACGACATCGACGCCGACATCTACCTGGCGTGGGAGAACCAGCCGGATGGCTCCGACGAGATGGCCGCCGCGCTGCACGAGGTCGTCGGCGCGCAGCCGCTGCCGAGCCAGGTCCGCAGGCTCACCACCACCGTCGCCGGCAGCGGCGGCGCGGTGATGCACCACCACTTCACGTTCCGCCCGTCAACGACCGGGATGAGCGAGGAGCGGCTGATCCGTGGCCTGCACCCGTATATCGCGCAACGGATGCAGCTTGAGCGGCTGCGGAAGTTCGACCTGACCAGGCTGCCGTCGTCGGACGAGGAGGTCTACCTCTTCCGGTGCGTCGCGCGGGAGAACCCGTCCGACGACCGGCTCGTCGCGTTCGCGCAGCTCCGTGACCTGGCCGAGCTGCGGGACCACGACGGCAGGCTGGTCGCGCTGCCGTCGGCGGAGGACATCCTCGCCACCTGCCTCGACTCGATCCGCCGGGCGGAGTCGCGGCGGCCGGCGAAGAACCGCTTCCCCACCAACCGGCTCGTCGTCTACGTGTGGCCGCCGAGCGAGATCACCAGTACGGAGCTGGAGACGATCGCCGCCCGCGTGCTGCCGACCACCGCGGGCGCCGGGCTCGAGGAGATCCTGTTCATCGCCCGGCAGCGGGACCGGCAGACCGGTGCGCTGACGAAGGTCGCCGTGCGTGTCGTGTTCGACGCCACCGGCGGCAGCCATCTGACCATCGACGAGCCGTCGGCGGAGCTGGTCGAGCCGCTCGACGGCTACCGGCAGAAGGTGCTGCGCGCGCTCAGCCGCAACACCGTCTACCCGTACGAGCTGACCGGCATGCTCGGCACGTTCACCGAACACGACCTCGACGACAACGGGGTGCTCGTGCCGGTGAACCGGCCGAAGGGCGGCAACAGCGCGGCGATCGTCGCCGGTGTGGTCACCACCCCCACCGAACGGCACCCGGAAGGCGTCACGCGGGTGGTGCTGCTCGGCGACCCGACGAAGGCGCTCGGCGCACTGTCCGAGCCGGAGTGCAGCCGGGTGGTCGCCGCACTCGACCTGGCAGAGCGGATGCGGGTGCCGCTCGAGTGGTACTCGCTGTCGGCAGGCGCCCGGGTCTCCATGGATTCCGGCACGGAGAACATGGACTGGGTGGCGGTCGCGCTCAAGCGGATCGTCGAGTTCACCCAGGACGGCGGCGAGATCAACATCGTGGTGGCCGGCATCAACGTCGGCGCGCAGCCGTACTGGAACGCCGAGGCCACAATGCTCATGCACACCAAGGGCATCCTGGTGATGACACCGGACTCGGCCATGGTGCTGACCGGCAAGCAGGCGCTCGACTTCTCCGGCAGCGTCTCCGCGGAGGACAACTTCGGCATCGGCGGCTACGACCGGGTGATGGGCCCGAACGGGCAGGCGCAGTACTGGGCGCCGAACCTGCAGGTTGCCCGGGACGTGCTGATGTCGCACTACGACCACAGCTACGTGGTGCCCGGCGAGGACCGGCCGCGCCGCGCCCCCACCACCGACCCGTTCGACCGGGACGTCTCCGACTTCCCGCACTCGGTGCCGGACAGCGACTTCACGACGGTCGGCGAGATCTTCTCCGTCGAGGCCAATCCCGACCGCAAGAAGGCGTTCGACATCCGCACGGTCATGCGTGCGGTCGCCGACCAGGACCATCCGGTGCTGGAACGCTGGGCGGGCATGGCCGACGCGGACACGGCGGCCGTGCAGGACGCGCACCTCGGCGGGCTGCCCGTGTGCCTGCTCGGCATCGAGTCCCGTTCGGTGCCGCGCCGCGGCTTCCCGCCGACGGACGGGCCGGACACCTACACGGCGGGCACGCTCTTCCCGCGCTCGGCGAAGAAGGCCGCGCGGGCGATCAACGCGGCCAGCGGCAACCGGCCGCTGGTGGTGCTGGCGAACCTGTCCGGGTTCGACGGCTCGCCCGAGTCGATGCGCAAGCTCCAGCTGGAGTACGGCGCGGAGATCGGCCGCGCGATCGTGAACTTCCGTGGCCCCATCGTGTTCTGCGTGATCTCGCGGTATCACGGCGGCGCGTTCGTGGTGTTCTCCAAGGCGCTCAACCCGAGCATGACCGTGCTGGCCCTGGAGGGCTCGTTCGCGTCGGTGCTCGGTGGCGCGCCGGCCGCGGCGGTCGTGTTCGCCGGGGAGGTCAACGCACGCACGGCGAACGACCCGCGGGTCCGGGAGCTGGAGGCCCGCGTCGCCGCGGCGGCCGGCGCCGACCGCGCCGCGCTGAGCGCCGAGCTCGACGAGACCCGCTCGTCGGTCCGGGTGGAGAAGCTTGGTGAGGTCGCCGCCGAGTTCGACCGCGTGCACAACATCCAGCGTGCGGTGGAGGTCGGCTCGGTCGACGCCGTCATCCGCGCCGCCGAACTGCGCCCCCGCATCATCGAGGCGATCGAGGCCCGCCTGCAGTGAACAGCTGATCGCGTGTTCCGGTCGGCCCCACCGACCGGAACACGCACGGCCTCGCGGTCAGCCGCGGCGTGGCTTCGTCCGTGGTGCGGCCTGGTAACGCTCCCGGCGGACCGTCGCCCGCCGGCCCTTGATGCTGCTGCCCCGGAGCGCGGCGATCACCTCGTCCGCGGCGGACTCGGGCACCTCGACGAGCGAGAAGCGGTCGGCGATCTCGATCGCGCCGATGTCGCGGCCGGTGAGCCGCGACTCCCCCGCGATCGCGCCGACCAGATCCTGCGGCCGCACTCCCGCCGCGCGACCGGTGCCCACGAACAGCCGGGTCATGCCCTCCCGGACAGTCCGGCCACTCCGCCGCTCGCGGCCGGCGGGCGCCCGGCGGCCGGCGTCGTCCGACGGCGGGGCGACCTCGGGGATGTCCTCCTCGTCGCCGCCCGCGGCGCCGGTCGCCTCGTGCGCCAACTTGACCGCGGCGAGCGCCACCTCCATCACGTCGAACTCCTCGGCGAGCGGCTCCACCACAGCGCGGAAGCGCTCCAGGCCGTTCTCCAGGAGGCTCTCCCGCAGCGCGGCGCGGGTCAGCTCCAGCCGGCGGGAGCGCAGGTCGGCGACGGTCGGCAGCGTCTCGACCGGGATTCGCCTGCCAGTCACCCGCTCGATCGTCTTGATCATCCGGTGCTCCCGAGGCTCGGCCAGGGTGATGGCGACGCCCTCCCGCCCCGCGCGGCCGACCCGGCCGACGCGGTGCACATAGGACTCGGGCGCGCTCGGCACGTCGTAGTTGACGACATGGGTTAGCTGCTCGATGTCCAGCCCCCTGGCCGCGAGGTCGGTGGCCACGACGAGATCGAGCGTGCCCGCCCGCAGCCGACCCACCACCCGATCGCGCTGCGACTGGTCCATCCCGCCGTGCAGCCCCTCGGCGCGGTAGCCACGCCCGTTCAGTGTCTCGGTGAGCTGGTCGACCGCCTCGCGGGTGCGGCAGAAGACCACGGCGGCCGCCGGCGCCTCGATGTCCAGGACCCGGCCGAGGGCGGCCGGCTTGTGCCCGCGCGGCACGACGTAGGCGCTCTGGCGCACCAGCGCGACCTCGTCCTTCGCGGACTCGGACTTGCCGAGCTCGATCCGAGCCGGGTCGTTCAGGTGGCGCCGGACCATGCCGTTGATCCTGGCCGGCATCGTCGCCGAGAACAGCAGGGTCTGCCGGTCCTCCGGGGTGTCCGCGAGGATCGCCTCGATGTCCTCGGCGAACCCCATGTCGAGCATCTCGTCCGCCTCGTCGAGCACGACCGTCTTCAGCTCGCCAAGTCGAAGCGTGCCCCTGGCGATGTGGTCGAGCGCGCGCCCCGGCGTCGCGACCACCACGTCGACGCCCCGGCTCAGCGACCTGAGCTGCTGGCCGATCGGCTGGCCGCCGTAGACGGGGACGACCCGCGCACCGAGGTCGTGCCCGTAGCGGTGCATCGCCTCGCAGACCTGGACGGCCAGCTCCCGCGTCGGCACCAGCACCAGCGCGAGCGGCTCGACCTCGGTACGCGGCCACGGCATCCGCTGGAGCACCGGCAGCGCGAACGCCGCCGTCTTGCCGGTGCCCGTCGCGGCCTGCCCGACGAGGTCACGGCCCGCCAGCAAGGCCGGGATGGCGAGCCGCTGAATGGGCGTCGGCTCCTCGTAACCGAGACGGGACAGCGCCCGCACGAGCTCCGGCCGCAGCTCGAGCTCTGCGAAGCCGGTCGCGTCCTGGCTTGTGTTCGCGGTGGTCATGGTTGGTTGGCCTCCTCGGGGGCCCGGCTGCGGCAACACCCGGTCGATCAACGTGGTCACGCGCACCCACCATCGCGTGTGTCGGACGTGGTTGTGAGTACCCGAGCGGTCCTGGCCATGCGTGCGCACGACATCGGTGACGGACCTCGTGCGCCGAGGTCTCGTCAACCGGAACGACCGGTCCAAATGCTACCCGCGCGAGCTGCGCGCGGAGTGCGCCGGTCACCTGAGTTGCCGTAACGTCGGAGCGTGCGCACCCGGGAGCGACGCGTAGCCGAGGCGATCACGGCCTACCTGGCGCGGGCCGGGCAGGATCTGGACCCGCACGCGCTCGCCGGCGTGATCGGCGCGGCGGCCGGCGCGACCGGTTGTGCGCTCGTCATCGGGGGGCGGCGGTGTCAGTGGGGTGACGGCGCGGGGGCCTGGCTGGAGCACGAGATCGCCGACGCGGACATCCTTGCGGTCACCCCGGAGTCGGTCGGGTCGTTGTCCGGCGTCGCCGCCGTGCTCGGCGCGCCGGTCGCGATGATCCGGCTTGCCGAGGAAACCGACCGGCTGCGCCGCGACGGCGACGCCGCGGCGCGTGCGCTGGTCGACGACCGGTGGCGGGCGGCGGCCGAGATGGAGCAGGAGCGCCGCGGCCTCGAACGCGACCTGCACGACGGCGCGCAGCACCACCTCGTCGCGCTGCGCATGTCGCTGGCGCTCGCCGAGCACGCGATCGGCGCGGGCGCCGGCCACGAGCGGGTCGCGGATCTGGTGACACAGCTGGAGAAGGCCGAACGGGTGCTGGTCGACACGGCCGCCGGGATCCTGCCGGGCGCGCTCGTCGCCGACGGCCTCGCGGCGGCGCTGCGCACCGAGCTGGCCCGGCACGACAACGTCACGCTCGACACCGCCGGCCTGCTCCGCCGCTACCCGCCGCCGGTCGAGTCCGCCGTCTACTTCGTCGTACTGGAGGCGGTGAACAACGCGCGCAAGCACGCCGACGGCGCGCGGGTCACGGTCACCGTGCGGGACAGCTACCAGGGCCTGGAGTTCACGGTGGCCGACGACGGGCCGGGGTTCGTCATGGCCGCGCCGAAAGCGGGCCTGCGCAACCTGACCGCCCGCGCGAAGTCGGTCGGCGGCGTCGTCGAGGTCGCCTCCGCGCCGGGGGCCGGCACCACGGTCAGCGGTGTCGTCCCACTCTGAGCAAACCTTCCGCGGTCCGCACGAGCACCTCGCAGGCCGCCCGGTCGCGGCCGCCGACCGCCGGGTGCTCGCCGTGCGCGCGCCAGCGGGTCACCGCGTCGCCGGCCGCGGCCGCAACCTCGCCGTCGGTGGCGTCGACGGGCAGGCCGAGCCGGCCGCGCGGGTCGACGCCGTCGGCGCCGAGCAGACGGGCCGCCGCTGAGGCGACCCCACGCAGCAGACCACCCCGTTCGAGGCCGTCCAGCAGGTCCAGCTCGGCGAACTCGTGCGCGTCGACGCCCACCCGCTCGACCGCCCAGCGCAACCGGTGGTCCGCGGGCAGCTGGCGGACGAGCTCGGTCATCGCCACCACCGCACGGCGCGCGGCGATCACCGGGCCACGCGCGGCCAACGACGCGGCGAGCGTCTCGATCGTCGACGTGAACACCGCCGGGCCGGCTTCGGCCAGCACCACCCGATGCCGCCCGCCCCGCAACGCGCCGCGGAACTCCGGCGCCGGCGCGGACCGGCACAGCACGGCGTCGACGCCGCCCCGGGGACCGTCGTCGGCGAGGAACTCCGCTGCCAGCGCCCGGTCCGCCTGCGCGTCGACGACGATCACGGAGACACCCGGCACGACGACCTCCGCGGCCTCGGCCGAACCGATGACAGTGAGCCGGGACGGCATGGTCAGCCGCTCGGCGACGGCGTCCCAGCCCGCCCGCTCCGGCCGGCCCTCGGTGGCCTCCTGCCCCTGCCGCACCAGGTCACGCACCTGCTGGTAGATGGCGCAGCGCTCACGGGACGCCGGGTCGGCCCTCGGCGGCGGGACGGGCTCGATCCGCTCCGCGAGCCGCACGGTGGCCACCGCCGTGCCGTCGACGACGCCGCAGACCATGTCGCCGCCGAGGACCGTGACCCGCTCGATGTCCTGGTCCAGCGCGGCGCGCAGCTCCTCGGCGGTCAGCGACCCGGCCGCGCCGAGGCGGGCCCGCAGCGCGTCGTCGTGGCCGAAGGTCACCGTCACCGGCTGCCGGGAGTCGTTGCCGGCCAACAGGTTCAGCGCGGCGGCGACCGCGTGGTAGAAGCCGGACTCCACCTGCCAGCCGACCCGCCGCCCGAGGTCGCCCGCGAAGCTCACCGGGCGCGGCAGGGTCGCGGCCAGCTCCGCGAGGGCCGCGCGCGGGCCCCGGTCGGGCAGCATCGCGGGGAACACTCCGCGCACCACGACCCGGAAGTCGTCGATCAGCTCGTCGAGCGCGTCCTGGGCCGCCCCCAGCCCGGCGCCCGTGCGCAGCCACCTCCGCACCTCGGCGAGATCGCGCAGTGTCGTCGAGGTGACGGCCCGGACCAACCGGTGCCGCTCGAGTTCGCGGACCCTGGCGAGCCGCGCGCGGGCGGTGTCGAGCTCGTTGCGCAGCCGGCGCGCCCGCAGGTCCGCCGCGTCGTGGTCGCCACGCAGGCGCTCCAACCGGACGGCCACCCCGAGCCAGACGGCGGTGTCGCGGAGCATGGCCCGCCCGGCGTCGTCCCACCGGCTCGGCGCGACGGCGAACACCGACCCGCCGCCCGCGACCGGCTCCGCGTCGACCGCGTCGACCACGGACAGGCCGGGCGGCCAGGACTCGACGACGGCGTGGGTCCGCCCGGCGGGCACCGCGTAGGCGGCCGGGCCGCCGACGCCTTCCGCGAGGTTGCGCACGAGCGCGGCGACCAACCGCTCCGGCGGTTCCGCGGCGGCCACCTCGTACGGCGGCGCACCGCCGGCACGGCGTCTGCGCCGCGCACGGACCGGCGCCGGCCCGCCGGTCACGGCACCGACCCGTCGATCCGGTTCGCCTGCAGATACGCGAGCACGGCGAGCACGCGGCGGTGGTGCACGGTCGCGTCCCCGGGCAGACCGAGCTTGGTGAAGATCGCCGCGACGTGCTTCTCCACGGCCTTGGACGAGATGAACAGCTCGCCGGCGATCGCGTTGTTCGCGCGTCCCTCGGCCATCAGCCGCAGCACGTCGGTCTCCCGCTCGCTCAGCCCGGCGATCGCGCTGTCGGCGTGCCCGGCCCGCACCAGCCGCCCGGCCAGCACCGGTTCGATCACGATCTCCCCGGCGGCGATCCGGTCCAGCGTGTCGCCGAGTACCTGCACGCCCGCGACGCGTTCCTTGAGGCGGTAACCGATCCGCTCCGCGCCGATCTCCAGCACCCGCATCAGGTAGTGCGTCTCCGCGTAGTGCGACAGCAGCAGCAGGCCGGTGTCCGGGCGCAGCGCGCGCACGCGTGCCGCCGTGGTCAGCCCGCCCTCCGGGCCCGGTGGCATCCGGATGTCCAGGATCGCGACGTCGACCGGATCGGTGGCGACGGCCGCGACCAGCGCGTCGCCGTCGGCGAAGCAGCCCGTGACCTCGTGCCCGGCCGCCTCCAACAGCAGCATGAGGCCTTCCCGGAACAGGGCGCCGTCCTCGGCGATCGCTACCCGCATCGCAACACCGCCCGGTGCTCGCGTCGCGCCGAGCCGCCCGGTTGGTGGTCGGTGATGCTCACCCGGACGACGCGTCGTCCCCGTACTCGCACCCGCACCACGCTACCGGGACGCAACGTGTGGAAGTGGTCGGCGACGAGCAGGCCGGCGCGCGACCGCGCCTCCGCGCCGAGCTCGCCGCGCGGCAGGTCGAGCAGCAGCCGCAGCCCCTGGCGTTCCGCGACCGCCCGCAGGCCCGGCCCGAGTCCTGCGGTGGCCAGCACCGGCGGGTAGATCGCCGACCCGACCCGGCGCAGGTCCTCCAGGATGTGCGTGACCCGGCGCTGCGCCGCCGCGATCCGCACCTCCACCCCGGTGTCGTCGACGTCGGCCGAGAGCATGCCGAGTTCGAGAGCCAGCGCGGAGATCTCGGCGACCGCGCCGTCGTGCAGGATCCGCTCGAGGCGGTGGCGCTGCCGTGCGGTGGCAGGGCAGGGCGGCCGGAGCAACCCCGGCAGCGAGGTGCCGGCCCGGCGAAACCATCGGACTACGCGGCGCACCCCAACCAGGGTTGTGGCACGGCGGCGCCGCGACAAGGGTGCCGTCCCTCTTCTCCGGTAGGGATATCCCCCGCACGGTGTCGCTCCGGTCAGTAATCGATCTGCGCTTGTGTGTGATTGACTTGGACTTGCGTGGAGTTGTTTGCTGACGACAGAAACACCTGGAGGCGCCGTGCGGTACGCGGTGGGCATCGATCTTGGCACCACGTTCACCGCCGCCGCGGTCGGCGACGCGGCCGGCACGCGGATGGTGGCGCTGTCACCGGACATCGTGGTCCCGTCACTGGCCTACCACGCGCCGGACGGCACGCTCCGCACCGGCGCCGACGCCCTCGCCGCCGCCGAGGACCCGGCCCGGCTGGGCCGCGGGTTCAAACGCCGGCTCGGCGACCCGACACCGTTGATGCTCGGCGGCGCCGCCTACTCGCCGACCGCGCTGATGGCCGCGCAGCTGCGGGCCGTGCTCGACCAGGTGACCGCCGCGATGGGCGACGCACCCGCGTCGGTCGTCCTGACCTGCCCGGCGATCTGGGGGCCTTACCGGCGGGAGCAGTTCGCCGAGGTGCCCCGTCTCGCCGATGTCGGCGACTACCGGTTGGTCACCGAGCCGGAGGCGGCGGCAACGCACTACAGCCGCGAGCGCGCGCTCGGCGACGGCGAGGTCGTCGCCGTGTACGACCTCGGCGGCGGCACTCTGGACACCACGGTGCTGCGGATGAGATCGGGCGGCATGGAGATCCTCGGGACGCCGGAGGGCATCGAGCACCTCGGCGGCATGGACTTCGACGACGCGCTGCTCGCCCACCTCGACGAGCGGCTCGACGGCGCGATCACCCGGCTCGACCCGGCCGATCCCGCCGCGTCGGCCGCGCTGGCCGACCTCCGCGCGCTGTGCGTGCGCACCAAGATCGAGCTGTCCACCGAGCCGGACGTGGTGCTGACCGTGCCGCTGCCGTCGGGTCCTCGGGAGCTGACGATTTCCCGGATGGAGTTCAACGCGGTGATCCGGCCGTCGGTGGAGCTGACCGTCGGCGCGCTGCGGCGCACGGTCACCTCGGCCGGCCTGACCGGTGACGACCTGTCCGCGGTGCTGCTCGCCGGCGGCTCGTCGCGGATCCCGCTGGTGACGCAGCTGGTGTTCGAGGAGTTCGACAAGCCGGTGCGGGTGACCCAGCACCCGAAGTTCACGGTCGCGCTCGGCGCGGCCACCGTCGCGGCGCGCGCGCAGGAGGCCGCCGCCCAGGTGGTGCCGGTGGCGCCGCCACCCGTCGAGGAGACCCCGCGCGAGCCGAGCCGGCGGCGCTGGCTGATCCCCGCGGCCGCGGCCGTGCTGACCGTGGTCGCCGCACTGGTCATCGCCCTGGTCACGTTCGGCAGGGACGACGGGCACGCGGTCGACCCGGCGGCCAACACGAAGGACACCACGACGACCACCGGCGCCCGCACGACGACCAGCACGCCGACCGCGGCCACGGCGGCCGGGGTGCCGGCGGCGTCCGGCTCGGCGCAGTCGTCGGTCGGCGCACCGGCTCCCGAGCCGCTGGTGATGTTCGACGACGGACTGGTCGTGCCGTACCGCGCGTTCATCGCGTCGCCGGAACGATGGGACGGCACCGAGCTCGTCGGGCAGACCGCGAGCCACGCGGCGATCTCGGCGAGCACCGCCGACGGGCTGCGGGTGACCTGGCACGGCGAGTCGCCCGCCCAGGTCTACCTGCAGACGGTGAACGCGACACGAGACCTCTCGTCCTATGTGGACAGTAAGGGCGCGCTGGTGTTCGACGTGCTGGTGCACCAGGCGCCGACCGGCCCGACCTCGGTCGCCGCGCACTGCCTCTACCCGTGCGGCGCCGAGCTGAACGCCACGACGCTGTTCCAGCAGCTGCCGGTCGGCGAGCAGAAGAAGGTCACCATCCCGTTGAGCTGTTTCACCGCGATGGGCCTGAACGAGACCGTGGTCAACACGCCGTTCCTCGTCTACGCGCAAGGCCCGCTCGACGTGACGTTCCGTAACGTCGCCTGGGTCGCCGGGGCGGCGGACAACCCGGACGCCACACCGTGCGACGCCCTGTTGTAGACGCAGAGTTGGTCAATGGGGATATCCCTACGCCGCGGCGCGGGATAACACCCTGACGACGAGGGATAGACCCAGCGACTTCCCCACCCCGGAAAGCGACGCTTTGGCTGGAAGCGAAGCGAGTCGGGGAGGTCGACATGATCGGCATCGAGATCGACGACGTCATGCGCGCGCACGGTGCGGCTCTGCACACCTACGCCACCCGTCTGACGGGCGGCGACCGGCACGCGGCGGAGGATGTCGTGCAGGAGACCTGGGTACGAGCGTGGCGCAACCTCGACCGGCTAACCGAGAACCACGGCTCGGTCCGCGGCTGGCTGATGCGGGTCGCGCACAACATCGCCGTAGACCAGCATCGGGGCAGACGCGCCCGGCCGACAGAGGTCGAGCTGCCCGACCAGGATCTGGAGTACGCCGCGGTGCTGCCGGCGGCCAGCGACGAGGTGGAGACGAGGGTCGTGGTCGGCGCGATCCTCGACCGCCTCTCCGCCGTGCACCGCGACACGCTCGTCGAGGTCTACTACGCCGACCGCACCGCCGCGTCCGCCGCTGTGGCGCTCGGCGTGCCGGCGGGCACGGTGAAGAGCAGGCTGTTCAACGCTTTGCGGGCGTTGCGCGAGACCGTGCCGGGCCGTGCGCTGGAAGCCGCCTGACGGCGTTCACGAGCACGCTCAACTCCACAGCCAACGCCGGCCCCGTCGGACTCTTGCTGTCCCGGATGGCGGCCAGATCCTGCCTGACCTCAACACAATTGCCGCTGTCCCCGCTGAAGCTGGACTTGCGCCACTCCACGATCACGCCTCCTTCAGCGGTCGAGTCTGCCGGCCTTCGCAGCAGTCAGGAGCACGGTTAACTCGACGGCCAACGCCGGCCCCGAGGGACTCTTGCTGTCCCGGATGGCGGCCAGATCCTGCCTGACCTCAACACAGTTGCCACCAGACCCGCTGAAGCTCGACTTACGCCACTCCACGATCACGCCTCCTTCAGTATCGACCTGAGCTTAGCCAGACTTTCACGGGTGGAAAGGGCTGTCTGATCAAGCTTCGTCATCAGCCGCGCGTACGGTTCTGACTGGTCGTCGTGCAGGTACACCCCACCCTCGGCCACCTCGACGTTCACCACGGGGGTGGTGTGGGGGAACGTCATGTACAGCCAGGAGTGAGTGATCAGCCCGAGCGGCAGGTGCTCCGGCACAACCCGGACGGGGATCCCCCGGTCACGCGCGTCCAGGAGGTGCCTGAGTTGCTTCCGGTGGCCCTCGGGGCCGCCGAAGGGTGTCCGTAGTGCGGTTTCGCTGAGGTAGGCCCCATAGTCCAACGTGCCCAGGATCTTCTGCCGCCGTCGCCTCGCCACCCACCGCAACTCAGCGACGTCCTGTGTCCAGCCGTCGGAAAGCATTAGCGCCATGGCGTACTCCTCGATTTGGAGCAAGCCCGGCACCACAGTCACCGCCCAGTCGGTGAGACTGTTCGCGTCCGCTTCGTAACTGGCGAGCGTCCCCATTTCAGTGGGAACACCAGGCAATGGGCGATCCCACCAACCCGAGGCGTTCTCCGCTCTGGCCTCCGCGATAACATCCTCCCGTTCAGCGGACGGAATCCGGTAGGCGGTCAGGATCATCGCCACTTCTTCGGTCGTGATATGGCGTTGGCCGTTCTCGGTTCGGGACATCGTGGCGAGTCCCCACCCGAGCATCTTCGCCGCGGTTTCGAGACTGAACTCCGTTCGCTCCCTACGGATCGCGCGCAGACGAGCACCCACGATCCGGTCGCGGGGCCTCGGTGGCGTTCGCTTGTTCGGCACAGTTCGTTCCTTCCCACCCTTGAAAGGTCAAGCACCTTTCGGGAAGTGAATCTACTGTGCTGTTGCGGACAAACATGGGAGGCACGGATGCCAGAAGAAGAATTCACCCCAACAGGCGACGGAATCGCCGAGCGGTGGCCACACATCACAACGTTCCTCTGCGTGAACAATTCTGACGTTTGCGTAGACGACGATTTCCCGCGATGGCTCTTCGCGAACGAAGGAACACCCACGCCGTGCCCGGAAATGGCCGCGGCCTACGAGGAGTGGGCGGACTACTTCGAGTGGCGCCTGGCGCAGCGGGCCGAAGAACTGGCCGCCGACCGCGGCAAGCGCCGCCTCGTCGAGCAATGGACCGACAGCATGGCGTACAGCTGCCGGCGGGCGGCGTCATGGGCGCGCGGCGAGCACCCCGGCGAGTGGATCCCCCAACACCAACGGCGCCCGGACTTCGACGCGGAACGTCACACGATCGCCGACGAGATCATCACGGGCCCGGACACGGTGATCTCGTCGCCGCTACGCCAGGCCAGTTGATCCACGCGGCGCCGGATCCGGCTGGACCGCTGACAGAGCAACAAACTCCTCGGCTCCCACACCTCACCGTGTCGAGAGCCGAGTGCGTGTTCGGGGTAGCCCAAACGGGCGTCACCCGTTGATCGTGACCGCCGTACGCCAGCAAGCTATGTAGACGTGTCACGTCGTGCTATTAACTCGACACAGACGGTGGTCATCGCGTTGATGGGGGCTTGAGATGGCGCTGAAACCAGCCGGCAGGACGCTCTCGTCTACGCGCCAAGCTGTGGCCGGTTCGCGTGCAGCTACGTGCCGTCCTGGTTGCCGCAAGCCGAAGCCGATAGCGGCGACGCCTGCCCGGCCGACATCACAGCCGCGGCCTCTGACGCCGCATGGGCAGCGGAGCGCGTCGAGACGATCAAAGACGCCAAGCTCACCACCGGGCTTTTCTATGACCCGGACGGCACCGAGCACAGGATCACCAGCGGCCGCGGGGACATCTCCACACGTATCGAGGATCTACTACGGTCGTCGGGCAAGGTGAACATGCCCCCGGTGGGCACGCATCCGGCCATCACCCACGTAGAGACCAAGGTCGCCATGATGATGCGCGAGACGGAGGTAACCACGGGCGTGGTGGTGATCAACAATGAGGAGGGGCCATGCCCCGGCGCCTA
>Ga0193742_1000782_pt1 | contig 20258 bp, 18 predicted proteins | sample L2c1metaG_FD_165511 | JGI IMG/M metagenome (GOLD analysis project Ga0193742, IMG submission 165511) | Soil microbial communities from a riparian zone of the East river system, Colorado, United States - L2c1 | ecosystem: Environmental > Terrestrial > Soil > Riparian zone | place: USA: East River... | reverse complement strand
TGGTCGTCGCCGGCATGCTCGAGCTGGGCGAGCGCCTGGGCCTGGAGCTGGAGGCACTCGTCGAGCTGATCCGGGTGAGCAGCGGGGGCAGCTACGCGCTGGAGGCCCTGGTTCGCCCGGACATGGTGAACGGCTCCGTCGAGGAGTACGGCATGGACTGGTACCTGTCCATGTTCCGGGGTCGCCTGGCCGACCTGTCGGCCGACGCCCGCGACCTGGACATCCCCCCGTCCCGGCTCGAGGGCTGGGCGCGCGACGGCATCGAAGAGCTGCCGGCGGTGATCGACCGGCTCGCCCCGCTGCGGGGCGAGGACCGGCGCTGACGGCGGCCCTCAGCGGCCGGAGGCGTCGTCTCCGTCACCCGGGTGACCCGCGGACGCCGTGCGGCCTCCGTCGGCCACGAAGTTGGCGCCCGTGGCGAAGCCGCATTCGTCCGACGCCAGGAAGACCGCGAGCGCGGCGATCTCGTCGGGGCGCCCGAGGCGCCCGATCGGGTGGAGCGACGCAGCCTGCTCCTGCTGCTCCTCGGGCATCCGCAGGACGGGTGGCGACGCCACGGTCCCCATGGAGATGGCGTTCACCCTGATCCCCTGGCGGGCGTTCTCGACCGCGGCCGCCCGGGTGAGCGCCAGCATCCCGGCCTTCCCCGCCGCGTAGGAGCCCATGCCGGGCCAGGCGACCAGCGCGGAGAGCGAGGCGATGTTGACGATCGACCCGCCCCCTCCCCCGATCATCAACGGGATGGCGTGCTTCATGCCCAGGAACGCGCTGACCAGCACACCGTCGAGCGTGCGTCGCAGGTCGTCGGGGTCGACGTCGACGAGCGGCCCCCGGCCCACGGTCGCCGCTCCGGCGGCGCCGTTGACGAGGATGTCCAGGCGCCCCCACTCGGCACGGGAGCGTTCGACCATTGCCCGGACGTCGGCCTCGACCGAGACGTCGGCCCGCTGCGCGACGGCGGCCGGGCCCAGCTCCTCGGCGACACCGGCCTCCGCCCCCGAGACGTCCACGACCAGCACCGTCGCGCCCTCGTCGACGAGCCGGGTCGCGATGGCGCGGCCGATGCCGGACCCGGCACCGGTCACGATCGCCCGCTTGCCGGCGACGCCCCTCACCCCGGTGCACCTCCGTCGGCCACCGCGACGCGGTCCGGATGGGGCCACGAGCCGTAGTACCGCAGCAGCTCCGGCGGCGGCGCGAGCCGCTCCCACCCGGCCACGAACTCGGCGTAGGGCCGCCCCCGCTGCAGACGGGCCGCCCGTTCGTCGGCTCGCAGCCGCTCGGTCGCCGCCGGATCGACGTCGAGGGTGGCCGGGTCGAACGCGACCTTGAACACGTTCTCGGCCGTCCAGGCCGTGTAGACGCCCCGCCGGATGTCGTCCATCACCATGGCCGGGTCACGCTCCAGCACGTCGCCGTAGCCCCCGGCGGCCACGGCCACGACACCGATGCTGTCGCCCTCGCCATAGGTCCTGCTGGTCTCCATGCTGCGCAAGGTGTAGTCGCCGTCGACCGGCTGCGCCGACATCAGCTCGGGGAGGCTCGTCGGGTTCTCGAACCCGGGCTCGGCCAGCGCCTGCTGCCAGGCGCCGTTCTCGACGGTCACCGCCGGGGCGCAGCTCCCGGCGTAGCCGCCGAACTGACCGATCGAGTTGGGGAAGCGCCAGCACTGCCCGAGGATCATCGCCTCGAAGTGGGGCGAGCCGTGGATGACGACGTTGTTGGCGACTCCCGCCCCGCCGCGGTACTTGCCCGGCCCGGCCTGGTCGGCGGCCAGCCGCCGGAAGGAGTACAGGTACGGGTGCTGGATCTCGTCGTGCTCGATGTCGAGGCAGTCGGCGTAGCCCGACCACCAGAAGCCGGCGGAGTCGACGCCGTCCTGGTCGGGCCGGGCCCCGCCGCCGGTGGCGTTCATCGACGAGGCGAGCACGCCGGCGTTGAAGTGGCCGTACTGGTTGATGCCTCCGTAGCCGAAGACGCGGGCCCCGGTCCCGAAGGGGACGGCGGTCTGCTCGCGCAGCTCGGTGGCGAACATCATCTTGTTCAGGCACGAGTGCATGCCCTGGACCGCCTTGGGGGCCAGCGAGACGCTGCCCGAGATGCCGGCGTCCATGGTGGGGTTGAGGCAGGTGCCCTCTGCGGCGGCGATGAACTCGAACGGCTGGTACATGCCGCTGCTGCACGGCAGGTCGGGCAGGAGGTACATCGACAGCATGGCCGCCATGTGGGCGCGGATGACGTGGGTGGGTGCGTTGATGATCGACGGTGTCTGGGGCGAGCAGCCCCGCAGGTCGACGGTGATCTGGTCGCCCCGCTTGTGGACGGCGATCGACACCCGGCCCAGGCCCTCGTCGAGGCCGACGTTGTCGAAGAACATGTTCACCCGGAAGGTGCCGTCGAGCATCTTGGCCACGACCTTGCGGGTGCCCTCGGCGGCCGACTCGCACGACCGGCGCAGCAGGCCGATCAGGAAGTCCGGTCCCTTGTCGGTCAGCAGGCCGAGGAGCCGGTCGCGCACCTTCAGGCACGCCGCCGTGCGGGCTCGGAGGTCCACCTCGATGAGGCGGTCGTCGCGCACCATGTTGGCGATCATCGCCAGGACGTCGCCCTTCAGCGTGAACCCCTCGCCCACCTTGAGCGGGGGTGTCTTGAACCCCTCGTCCCAGCGGGAACGTCCGCTCGGGGGGATGCCGCCCGGCTCGGTCGCGCCGGTCTCGGCCTCGTGGGAGGCGGCGGCCACCCAGGCGACCAGCTCGCCCTCCCAGAAGATCGGTATGGCGTTCATCTGGTCGGGGTTGTGGATGCCGCCCAGCTGCGCTTCGTTGGCGAAGAAGTTGTCGCCCTCGCGGACCGAGACCGTGGGGTCGTCCCAGTAGTACTTCAGGATGTACTTCAACGGGATCTGCCCCGTCGCGGCATGGACGCACGTCCCGACGCAGGCGATGGCCAGGTCCCCCGATGCCGTGTAGACGCCGACGATGCAGTCGCCGGCCTGCATCATCTCCGAGAGGCCGGTCTTCACCATGACCTCCTTGCCCTCCTCGCAGAAGAGCTCGAGCTTCGTGGAGTAGACGCTGAAGTCGGCAGCACCGAGGGCGTCGGCGACGCGCTCCTCCCGGTCGGTCCTGGGTTCGAGGCGATAGCGGGCTACCAGCTCGCGATCGATGCGCATGGTCTCTCCTAGCTGGGCCGCAGCACGGCGGTGCCGATGCGGTCGATGGTGAGCGTCCGGTCGGCGGGGACGACGATGGCCGTGTCCGGGCCCTGGACGATCGCGTGGCCCTCGATGACGTTTCCCGATCGCAGCGCGTCGGCGTCGTAGACCGGCGTCGGTTCGTAGCGGCCGAGGTCGGGCCAGAACACCGGGCGGCGCGTCATCAGGGCGGCCGACGCGTCGGCTCGTCCCGTCGGCAGCTCGGGCAGCACCGGCTTGGGGCGGGGGACGCTGGCCGTGAGGTGGAACCCCTCGACGTCGATGGCACCGTCGACATCGAGCGAGATGTCGGAGTAGCGCCGGCCGTACTCCTCGGCGAAGGCGGCGGCCACGCCCCGGACGTCGGCTTCGCTCGTCAGCACCAGGTGCGGCGAGCGGACCCTCGTGAGGTTGAACCGGTAGCGGTAGCGCATGTCGAGCTCGAGGGTGCAGACCATCTCGGCCGGTGTGAAGCCCTCGGAGACGACGTCCCGCTCCGCCTCGCGCCGCAGCTGCTCGACGACCGAGTTGAACGCCTCGTGGTCGTCGAGCCAGAAGCCCTCGGCCGGGTCGCAGAGCACGACGTGACGCGACCGTTCGTAGAGGTGGCGGAGGTCCATGGACGCCCCGCCGAGGGCGCAGAACACGCTCGAGTACAGGAACGTGTAGCAGTCCAGGTCCGCGTCGAGCTGTCGGGCGTACTCGGCGCAGTGCAGCGGCCCGGCGCCCCCGTAGGCGAACAGCGCGAACTCCCGCACGTCGAGGCCCTTGAGGTACAGCTCCTTGGCGATGACGCCGCCCATGTGGGCGTCGATGGCGGTGCGGATGGCCGCGGCAGCCTCGACGACGTCGAGGCCGAGCGGCTCGGCGACCCGTCGCCGGATGGCGCGCTCGGCGAGATCGCGGTCGAGGCGCATCCGGCCGCCGAGGAAGCGGTCGGGGTCGAGGAATCCGAGCACCAGATCGGCGTCGGTGACGGTGGGCTCCCTCCCGCCCTGCGCATAGCTCGCCGGGCCCGGGTCCGATCCGGCGCTGCGGGGCCCGACCTCGAGGCGGTCGTCCATCTCGGGGTTCAGCCAGGCGATCGAGCCGCCGCCGGCGCCGATGGACTTCACCTCGATCATCGACGTCTCCGTGAGCCACCGGTCCACGACCGGCTGCTCGGAGAAGAAGCGGACGTCGCCCCCGACGACCGTGCCGAAGTCGAAGCTGGTCCCGCCCATGTCGGTCACGACCACGTTCTCCAGCCCGTAGTGGCCGGCCAGGTAGGCACTGCCGAACAGGCCGGCGACCGGACCGGCCGCCCAGGTGTCCAGGGCCCGGGTGCGCGTCACCTTGGCCGCCCCGCCCACGTTGTTCACGACCATGAGCGGGCGGCGGTAGCCCTGCTCGCGCAGCTCGCCGCCGAGGGCGCTCAGCTCGTCCTGCAGGGCCCAGTGCAGGTAGGCGTTGAGCACGGCCGCGTTGGCCCGCGGGTACTCGTGCCAGGTCGGCGAGACGTCCGACGAGCAGAACACCGGCAGCCCGCCGAGGTGCACGTCGGGGTACAGCTCTTCGATCGTCTCCCGGACCGCGGCCTCATGAGCCGGGTTGACGTGCGACCACAGCAGGGCGACGACGAACCCCTGGGCACCGCGGTCGACGAGGTGGCGCACCTTGCCGCGGACGTCGTCGAGGTCGAGCGGCGCGACGACCGCGCCCGAGTAGTCGATCCGCTCCCGGATGCCGACCACCATGTCGACCGGGACGAGCGGCACCGGCTTGCGGATCCGGGTGATGTCCCGGACCTCGCGGGGGTGGAGCCCGTCGGCCCACTGCCGGGACCGCCCGATCATGAGCATGTGCTCGTTGCCCGAGGTGGTGATGAGGCCGAGCTTCGGGCCCTTCCGCTCCAGGAGCGCGTTCATCGCGATCGTGGTGGAGTACCGCACGGCGTCGACATCCGACAGCAGGGCGACGACATCGAGGCCCGCCTGCTCGGCCGCGCCCCTGATGGCCTCCCGCACCCCGACGGCGAGGTCGTAGCGGGTCGTCGGTGTCTTCCACCGGGTGAGGGCACCCTCCTGCATCAGCACGCAGTCGGTGAAGGTGCCCCCGATGTCGATGTCGACCGTCGTCTTCACGGCCCTCCGATCGCGTCGTCGTCCAACTCGCCGTCGTTGCCGAACCGCTGCTTGAGGACGTCGACGTCCAGCTCGATGTCGTGGGTCAGCGGGTGCCCCGGGGGGAGGTACTCGACCTCGACGAGGGTGGCGCAGCCGGGGCAGTAGAACTCCACGATCCGCACCCACTCCGGGTCGGGCGCGAAGACGCGGCCGGCCGCCACGGGGTCGACGCCGGCACTGTGGATCTCCAACGGGTTGCGGGCGGCGACGAGGCAGCCCTGCTTGTAGTCGCCGCGGGCGTCGCCGAGGTCGTGGCCGCAGACGACGCACGTCCAGCGTTCGGGTTCCAGGTCGATGCTCAGGTACTCGGTGATACGGACCTGCGTCACCGCACCGCCTCCACGACCAGGCCCGAGCGGCTCGTGCGGGTCAGGCGCCAGCCCGGCGGGACGACGACGGTGGTGTCGGGCCCCGCGGCGAGCGCCGGGCCCTCCACCGTCGCACCGTCGCCCAGTGAGGCGGCGGGGATCACCGGAGTGTCGGTCGGTCCGTCGCCCCAGTCGACCGGGCGACGACCTGGCTCGCCGGCGTCGGCCGGGGCGGGCGCGCTGTCCGGGTGGGGCGTCAGCGCCGTCATCGTGAGCACCAGCAGGTCTCCTTCCATCGCCACTTCGTCGAGCTCGGCGACCAGGGGGACGAGGTCGGACGCCGTGGGCGGGGCGGCGAAGGCGTGGCGCCAGCGGACGACACCGGGACGCCGGGGATCGACGAGCTCGAGGTCGGTGTGCTGGTCCGAGCCGGCGAAGCCCTCGGCCTCCATGTCGCGCCGGGCCGCGCCGAGCATGTCGGACACCGCCTGGGGCGCCACGGGCCCGGTGACCAGGAGCGGGTAGTGGTGAGCGACGTCCAGGCTGCTCACGCCCAGGGCGCTGAACACGGCCGCGTGGTCGGGCACGAGCACCCGCCCGATCCCGGCGCGCCCGGCGATGCCGGCGGCGTGCAGGGGGCCTCCGCCGCCGTAGGCCACGAGCACGGCGTCGGCGGCGTCGACGCCCCGGCGGGCCAGGAGCGCGGACAACCCGTCGGCGATGACGGCCTCGGCCCGGTCGCGCACCCGGCGGGCGACCTCGCCGAGCTCGATCCCGGACGCGGCCGCGAGCGCGCCCAGGGCGACCTCGGCCCGTGCCCGGACCAGCGGGAGCCGACCGCCGTGGAACGCGTCGGCGTCGAGCAGGCCCAGCAGCAGGTTGGCGTCGGTCAGCGTCGCCTCGGCTCCCCCGCGGTCGAAGCACGCCGGGCCGGGATGCGCCCCGGCGCTACGAGGACCGAGCTGGAGGCCGGCACCGTCGGCCCAGGCGATCGACCCTCCCCCGATCGGCAGGGCGTCGACCGGCACCGAGGGCACGTGGGTGGGGACGAGGCCCACCGAGCCGGTCCAGGTCAGGCTCGACCCGTCGGACTCCGCCAGGCTCACGTCGGCGCTGGTGCCGCCGATGTCGAGGGTCACCGCGACCTTGCCCAGATCGCTGGTTGCGGCCGCCGCACCCCGCACGCCGGCGACCGGCCCCGAGTTGTAGGTGTGGACGGCCAGGGTCTTGGCGCTGCGCGCCAGCCCGGCGTGCCCGTGCACGAGCAGGAGCGGATGCCGAAGGCCACGGCGCCGCAGCTCCTCCTCGACCCGGTAGATGCTGCGGGCGAGGCGGTCGTGCACGAAGGCGTTGAGCGCGGCCGTGCCGGTGCGCTCGGCCGCCCCGGGCAGGGCGCTGAGCTCGCTGGCCAGGAACACCCGCACCGCGCCCAGGTAGTAGGGCGGATAGAGGCTGCGCACCGCGGCGCGCACCGCCCGTTCGGGCCCGGGATCGTGCCACGAGCCGTCGAGGCTGACGACCAGCGCCCGCGCTCCCCCGTCGAGCAGACGCTCGACGACCACGCGGGTGGCGTCGAGGTCGACGGGTGTCGCCACCCCGGCGACGAGCTCGGGGCGGACGATGCCGGCCTCGACCAGCGGCGCACCGTAGAGGTCGTGCTCGGCCCCGGCGCTCACGATCAGCCCGATGGCGGGGCCCCGCCGCTCGAGGATGGCGTTGGTGGCGATGGTCGACGAGAACCTGACCGCCAGGGCCTCCCGCAGCATCTCCTGCACCGGGAGGCCGCGCACGCCGGCACCGGCGTCGATGCACTCCAGCATCCCGACGGTGAGGTCGTGCGGCGTGGTCAGGACCTTCACGCCGTGGGCGACCCCGTCCCGGGTGAACACACCGTCGGTGAAGGTGCCACCGGTGTCGATGTCGATCGTGAGGGTCACGCCACCGCGTCCCTTCGCTGACCGTGGACCTCGCGAGCCCGTGCCCGCAGGGCCTCCGCGTCCGTCGAGCGGGGCGACCATGGGGTGGTGACCACCGCCAATCCGCTGGGTACGCCCAGTGGAGCGGCGACCGCCACCCCCGCGCCCAACGGCCCGGCGGGCCCGCAGTCGACGGCGTCGACGCCCGCGTCGAGCGCGAACGAGGCGGCGGCGGGGCCGATCACCAGCGTGCGCGCGCCGTGGAAGGCCGCCATGCGCGCCAGCGTCCGGAAGCAGCCGGCCGACGACGGGTCCGGCCGGGGCTCGTCCAGGGCCAGCACGTCGACGCGGGTCTCGAGGGCGGCCCGGGCCAGGTCCTCGGCCGCCTCGTCGCGGTCGTCGGCGTCCCCCAGCCCCCGGCGCTCCGCCAGCAGGCAGGGGCCGGGCACGACGGCGACACGGTCACGGCGCCCAGCGGCGGCGGCCAGGCGGCGGAGCGCCTCCAGCGCGGGCGCGTCCAGGTCGTCGACCAGCACGACGACCGCGTCGGACTCGACCAGTTCGGCCGTGAGGCTCAGCGCCGAGACGAGCTCCGTCGGCGACGCCGCCATCGCGGTGACGTCGATCCCGGCCCGTTCGGCGGCCAGCTCCCACACCCACGGCAGGAACACCGGGCCGGCGGATCTCCCGCTCAGCGCTGCGTGGACCGCGCCCATTTGCCCCGTACCGACATGCACAACCTCCGTGGTGGGCTGACGATCTCAACGTACCGGAATTATAATTCCGGCGCTAGTCGAGGCCGTAGACGCGCGCCGCGTTGTCGTGCACGACCTTGCGCAACAGGTCGTCGGGGAGCGTCGCCAGGTTGGCGATGATCGTCTCCCTCGGCCCCAGGACGAACTCGAGGTCGTCGGCCGGGGTCAGGCTGGTCGGGTGCGGGTAGTCCGACTCGAACATGAAGTTGTCGGGATAGAGGTCGGCGAGCCGGGCGACGTCCTGCTCGAACCAGAAGCACCCGTAGATCTGCCGCCGGAAGTACTCCGAGGGCCGCAGCCAGTCCGGGTGGGTCCGGTGCAGGTTCTGGTTGACGAACTGCCAGTCGAGCGCCTCGATCAGATAGGGGATGAAGCCGATGCCGCTCTCCACCGACACGAACTTGAGCGTCGGGTACCGCTTGCACAGGCCGCTCATGATCAGCTCGGCGATGCACTGCATGTTGCCGGCGAACAGCGCGGCGGCGAACTTCACCCGGTCGAAGTCGCTGTGGTCGACGTCGAACTGCAGAGCGGGGTCGTCCGCGGGGTTGCCGCTGAAGCCCACGTGGAAGTTCACCGACCAGCCCATCTCCTCGGCACGCCGGAGGATGGGGTCCCAATGCATGTCCCGGAGCCGGGGAAGGCCGATCTGCTCGAACCGGAAGCCGAAGTTGAGGCCCTTGTGCCCCATCCCGTGGCAGCGCTCGAGCTCGGCGACCGACGCGTCCAGGTCCCAGAACGGCAGGTTGGCGAGGGGGATGAGCCGATCGGGCGCGACCGAGGAGAAGTCGGTCTGGAAGTCGTTGTAGGCGCGGTAGACGTCGATCCCGAAGGCCGGGTCGCGGGTGGCGAACATCGCCCCGAAGAAGCCGACGAGGTTGGGGTAGAGCACCTGCGAGCGGATCCCGTGCTTGTCCATCCACCGCAGCCGCGCGTGCGGGTCGGTGGCGCCCGCCCACGTGTCGGTGTCGAGCAGAGGGTGCTCGTCGGCCGCACCGGCCGCGCCCATGATTCGCTCGCCGCCCGAGAACCACGCACGCCTGCCGTCGGGCCCCGCCTCGACGTGGGGCGTCTCGTCGCCCCACTTCGACGGCATGCGGCTCGTCCACAGGTCCGGCGGCTCGCTGACATGGGTGTCGACGTCGTGCACCTCGATGGCGTCGAGCCGTTCCTCGATCGATGCTGTTTCGACCATTGGTTCCTCCCTGGTACTGATCGATCGGGTGGGCTAGTGCGTCACCCGTTTGCGCATGGCGAGCAGGCCCTCGAGCGTGAAGCCGGGGGCCTGGCAGTAGGCGATGGTCCGGCGTTCGTTCGCCTCGACCTCGCGGACCTTGTCCGGGAGAGCGGAGACGGCCTCGTCGGGCACGTGGACCACACCGTGCAGGTCGGCGTGGAGCAGGTCGCCGTGCCGGACGGCGAGCCCGCCGACGGCCACCGGCCCGCCGACCTCCAGCAGGCGCAGCACACCCTTGGACGGGACGAGCCCGCCGGCGAACGTGCGGAAGCCGACCGCCTGCATCTCCGGCAGGTCGCGGACGACGCCGTTGGTGATCACCGCGTGGCAGTCGAGGGCGACCATCACGTTGGCGTGCACCTCTCCCCACATGCTCCCGTGCCCCGGCGGCTCGGCGACGTCCTCCATGACGATCACACGGGGTGTCGGGAGCGTGGCGACGTACTCCCACAGGTCCGCGAGCTGCAACGACGGCCCGTCGCCGCCCTGGTCCCGCCGGGTGACGACCTTGGCCGTGGCCGCGTGGCCCATGACCGGGGGCAGGGTCGGCGTGAGGCAGCGGATCGACGAGTCGGTGTAGCCCTCGTCCCCAGGGCGCAGGTCGAGCAGCTCGATGGCGTTGACGATCGACGGGGTGGAGATGCGGGACAGCTCCAGGACGAGCTCTCGATCGACGGTCATGACGTCTCCTCCTGGCTCGGGCCGGCGGCGGTTCGCCGGTGGTGGGCGGCGCGCTCGTCGAACGTCGAGGAACCCGTGCGCAGCAGCGAGTTGGCCATGCGGTCGATGTGGCGTTGGGCGTTGCGGTCGGGGACGTCGGCGGCGAGGTCGACGACGAGCTTGGCGAGGCCCAGGGTCTCGGCGCGGATCGCGATCAGCTCGCGGCAGAAGGCGTAGACCTCGTCGAGCAGCGTCTCCTCCGGGAGGACCTGGTGCACGAGGCCGATCTCGACAGCCTTCTGCGCCGTGATCCTCTGGCCCGCCATCGCCAGCCACTTCGCCCAGTGCGGCCCGACGAGCCGGGTGAGGCGGGTGGTGCCCCCGCTGCCGGCGAGCACACCGAGCCCCGGCTCGGGCAGGCCCCACGCGGTGCGGGGGGTGCAGAACCGGAAGTCGCACGCGACGGCCGTCTCGACGCCCCAGCCGAGCACGGTCCCCTGGGCGGCGAGGACGATCGGCTTCTCCGTGGTCTCCATCTCGTCGTAGAGGAGGTGATGGCTGCGGTAGTTGCGCCGATAGCTCCAACCCGGGTGCAGGTGGGCCGTCTCGGGGTTCGCCGGGCGCCGGCCGGCTCCGTGAGCCAGGTCGATGCCGGCGCTGAAGTAGCTGCCCACGGCGGTGATGACCATGCACCGCAGGTCGTCGCGGTCCATCAGCGCGTCCAACGCCGACCACAGCGCGTCGGTCATGGCGGGGTTCACCGCGTTGCGCTTCTCGTCGCGGTCGAACGTCACGGTGATGATCCCGACCTCGGGCTCTGTGATCGTCACCTCCGGATGATCACTCACCGTGGTCGCCCGTGGCGAGCGGCTGGGTCGTCGGGCGCCGGCTCCAGGCGGGGGGACGCTTGGCGAGGAACGCGCCGAACCCCTCCTCGACCTCCGGGCTGCTGGCGGCCGCCTCCTGGCTCGACTCGTCGACCACGCCGTACGAGGCGTTGACCGCCCGGCGCCAGGCGTTGCGCGCCAGCGGCGCCGCCTCCAGCAGCTCGTAGGCGGCCTCCTCGGCGGCCTGTTCGAGCTCGTCGTGGGCGACCACCCGCTCGACGAGGCCGATGACGCAGGCCTCGCGGGCGTCGACCCGGCGGCCCGTGAGCATCAGATCGCGGGCCCTCCCGACGCCGACGTGCGCGGGCAGGACCGCGGCGAACCACATGTCGGGAAAGCCCCGCAGCAGCTCGGGGGCGCGGAACACCGCCCGGTCGCTGGCGACGGCGACATCCGAGAGCAGGGCGAGCAGCAGGCCGGAGGCCTGGCAGATGCCGTTCACGGCGGTCACGACCGGAACGCGGCTGTGCCGCAGGGCCCCGAAGGGCAGGACCTGCCCGGGCCAGGGCTCGGCCTGCGTGGGGTCTCCCATGTCGCCGCCCGGCACGAACACGTCGCCGGTCCCCGTGAGCACGAGCGCTTCGAGCTCGTCGGAGGCAGTGACCAGCTCCAAGGCCCGGCCGATGCCCCGGTACATGGCGGGGCTCAGGGCGTTCCGCGCCTCGGGGCGGTCGATCGTGCACCACGCGAGGACGCCTCGGCGCTCGAGGACGAGGTGCGGTGTACCGAGGTCGATCACTCGTGAGCCCACTGCATCTCCCCTCCTCCGTCGCCGGGCGGCCGTTCGGCGCCGCGCTCCTTCACCGTGTCGCCACCATACGGAACTTAACTTCCTGTTGTCCATTGGACCTCAAGTGTAGTAATTGTTCCGAATCATGAAGCTCGGCCTCCACCTCCCCCAGTCGGGCCCTCGCACCACGGTCGACGCGGTCCTCCGGGTCGCCCGTGCCGCCGAGGACTCCGGCTACCACTCGCTCTGGGTGTTCGATCACCTGATCGGGCCCGCGAAGGTCGCGAGCCGGTACCCGGGGACCGCCGACGGCGCCTACGACTTCGATCCGTCCTTCCCCTACCTCGAGGCCACCGCTCTGCTCGGGGCCGTCGCCGGTGCCACCACGCGGATCCGCCTGGGGACGCGGGTGCTGGTCTCGATCCTGCGGCCGCCGGTGATCCTCGCCAAGCAGCTCGCCACCGTGGATGCCTTCGCCGGGGGGCGCCTTCTGCTCGGCGTCGGGACCGGGTGGATGAAGGAGGAGTTCGACGCCGTAGGCGTCGGCATGGACCGGCGGCTCGCCCGGCTCGACGAGCACACGGAGCTGATGCAGCGCGCCTGGCAGCAAGGCGTGAGCTCGTTCGCCGGCGACTTCTACCGCCACGTCGAGGCCGGCTTCCACCCGCAGCCGCCGCAGCCCGGGAACCGGATCCCTGTGCTGCTCGGAGGGTTTCGCGACGCGGTGCTGCGGCGGGTTGCGGCCTACGCCGACGGCTGGGCCGTCTACTCGCCCCCGACGCCCGGGCGCGACACCCACGAGCTGCTGCCGCCCGCGGTGCTCGCCGAGCGACTGGATGCGCTCCGCCGCTTCTGCGACGAGGCCGGTCGGGACTTCTCCGAGCTGGTCATCGTGACCGGGGGCAAGCTGTCGAGCGAGCCGGCCGACCTGGCCGCGCACGCCCGCCTGGGCGTGACGGTCTGCGACCTGGTCAGCTTCGCCCCGCCCGACGCCCTCATCGAGCGGGCCACCCGGCTGGCCGAGACCGTAGGGACCGAGATCACGGGCTGACCGGCGAGCGGGCGTCGCTCAGCGCCCCCGGTACACGGGCGGGCGTCCTTCGGCCCGGGCGGAGCGGGCCTCGGCCACGTCGTCGCTGGCGTACAGAGCCATGAGCACCGGGAGCTCCGCCCGGAGCTCGTCGAGGACCCGGCCGCGGTGCACCTGGTCGACGAGGTGCTTGAACATGCGCACGGCCAACGGAGGCCTGCTGGCCAGGCGCCGGGCGATCTCGAGGGCACGCTCGTCGAGCTGGTCCGGATCGACCAGCCAGTCGGCCAGCCCCCAGGCGACGGCCTGGTCGGCGTCGATGGTCTCGCCGGTCATGAGCAGGTGCTTCGCCCGTGACGGGCCGGCGAGCACGGTGGCCAGGCCGGCGCCGCCGTTGTCGGTCGACAGCCCGTGGTTGACCTCGGGGAAGCCGATCGAGGTCCCACGGGCGATCACCCGGATGTCGGCCGACAGCGCGATCTCGAGCCCCACGCCGAGCACGTGGCCCTTGAGCGCCGCGACCACCGGTTTGGGACAGGTGACGAGACGAACGGCTGCCTCCTGCACCTGCCCGGCGAAGGCGTACAGCCCCCGGTCGCCGTGGTGCCCGAGGGCCGTCGTGTCGCGGCCGGAGGAGAACGACGGCCCCTCGCCGCGCAGGAGGACGGCCCGGACCGAGTCGTCGTCGATCGCGTCGGCCACGGCGGCCCACAACGCCTCCTGGAGGGCGTCGTCGAGGGCGTTGTGCTTGGCCGGCCGGTTCAGCGAGACGACCGAGACCCCGTCGACCAGTTCGGTCCTGAGCACGCTAGACATCCGTCCCTCCGCTCCCTTCGAGGTCGTACTCCCCCAGCTCCGGGGGCGACGTCGCCGCCCGAAGCGGGCCCCGCCGGGCGAAGAGCGCCGGGTAGCGGACCGTGCGCACCGGTCCCATGCCCGGCCAGTCGTCCAGCTCGTAGATCTCGTTGTGCGCCACCTGCGGGTCGGCGAGGTGCTCGTCGATGGTGAGGCACGGGGCCGCGGGAACGTCGTGGGCGTCGAAGAGGGCCAGCCACTCGGCCTGGGGGCGCCCCCGGAGGACCCGTTCGAGCCGCTCGAACAGCAACGCGGCCGACTCAGCCGCGGTCGGCTGCGCGCGCAGCTCGTCGACCCACTCCGGATGGCCGACCGCCCGGCACAGGGCGCCGACCTGAGCACCGCTCACCGGCGCGAGGACGAGCCAGCCGTCGCTCGCCGGCAGCGGCCGGAGGGAGGTCGCCTGGACGTTCGTGGCCTCCTCCGGCTGGCCCTCCACGAACGTGCGGTTGGCGAACAGCTCGACGAAGTCGACGTAGGCCGCGACGTCGAGCATGGCGATGTCGATGCGCTCACCCGAGCCGTCGCGCTCCCGCGCAAAGAGACCGGCGAGCACCGCCTGGGCGGCCAGGATGCCCGTGGTCTTGTCGACCGGATAGCCGGGGAGCAGTACCGGCGTCCCGTCGGGCGAGCCGGCATGGCACAGCGCGCTCCGGGCCTGGACGACGGAGTCGAAGGCCGGCGCCCCCGCTTCCGGGCCCGCGGCGCCGTATCCGGTGATGTAGACGCGGATGAGGCGCTCGTTGGCCGCGGCCAGCGCGGCATCGCCGAGGCGGAGCCGATCGGCCACGTCCGGGCGCCAGTTGCACATGAAGACATCGCTCTGCGCCACGAGGTCGAGCAGTGCCTGCCTGTCGGCGGGCGACTTGAGGTCGAGCGCGACGCTGCGCTTGCCGCGGTTGCAGTTGGCGAACTCGGCGCTCACCGGCGTGGTCGGCCGGCGGAACCGCCGGAACGGATCGCCCGTCGGTGGCTCGACCTTGATGACCTCGGCGCCGAGGTCGGCGAGCATCAGTCCCGCGTAGGGACCGCTCACCCAGCTCGACGCCTCGACCACGCGCACACCGGCAAGGGGCGGCTGTGCGATCGCGCCCATCAGTACGACCTCGGCAGGCCGAGGACGTGCTCGGCCACGAAGTTCATGACCATCTCCTGGGAGATCGGCGCGAGCTTCATCAGTCGGGACTCGCGCCAGTAGCGCTCGACGTCGTACTCCTTGGCGTACCCGAAGCCTCCGAGCGTCTGCACCGCCCGGTCAGCCGCGAAGTGCCCGGCGTCGGCCGCCAGCCACTTGGCCAGGTTGGCCTGCTCGGCGCACGCGAGGCCCCGGTCGTAGCGCCACGAGGCCTCGCGGATGACCAGCTCTGCCGCGTGCAGGCGAGTGTGGGCCTCGGCGAGCGGGAACGAGATGCCCTGGTTCTGGCCGATGGGCCGGCCGAACACCTCACGCTCGCGTGCGTAGTCGACCGCACGGGCCAGGGCCCGCTTGCCGGTGCCGAGCGCCTCGGCCGCGACCAGGATGCGCTCCGGGTTGAGCCCGTCGAGCAGGTAGTGGAAGCCGCGGCCCTCCTCGCCGACGCGATCGGCCATCGACACGGGCAGGTCGTCGTAGCGCACCTCGCACGAGACCACGGCGTTCCGGCCCGCCTTGGGGATCGGTCGGATGTCCACCTCGGGGCGCTGGAGGTCGGCGAGGAGCAGCGTCATCCCGTCGGTGCGCCGCTCGCATTGCTCGAGGGGGGTGGTGCGCACCAGCAGCAGCACCTTCTCGCAGAGCGAGGCCTTGGTGGTCCAGACCTTGCGGCCCCGGACCAGGTAGCGATCGCCGTCGGGTATCGCCCTCGTCGTGATGGAGGTGGTGTCGGTACCGGCGTCCGGCTCCGTCACACCGAAGGCGACGTGGAGGTCGCCGGCGGCGACGCGGGGCAGGTACTTGGCCTTCATCTCGTCCGAGCCGTGCTTGACCACCGGGTTCATGCCGAAGATCGACAGGTGCAGGGCGCTGCATCCGTTCATCGCCGCTCCGGACGCCGCGATCTCCTCGAGCACGATCGACGCCTCGGTGATCCCCTGGTCGCCGCCGCCGTACTCGTCGGGGATGGCGATGCCGACCCAGCCGCCGGCCGCCATGACGTCGTAGAACTCGTGCGGGAACTGGTGGGCTTCGTCGCACTCCCGCCAGTAGCGGTCGTCGAACCTGCGGCACGTCGAGCGGACCGCCTCCCGGATCTCGTCCTCGGCCTCCGCTGAGCTGAAGTCCACCTCGTCCCCCTCTGGGTCTATTCCGGTTGTGGCCCGAGCAGGCGTGCGACGCGCTCGGCGACCGCTGGGCTGGCGAGCAGTCGGGGCTGCACCTCCGCGCACTCGGCCAGGTGGGCGGGCAGCTCCCGCCGCAGGGTCGACCGGTGCAGCGACGTGTAGGCGAGCACGGTCTCCCGGGGAAGATCGGCCAGAGCAGTGGCCCGGCCGAGAGCCGCGTCGAGCGCAGAACCGGAGGACACGGCCTCGCCAAGGCCCCAGCGCTCGGCCTCGGGGCCGGTGATGCGCGGCTGCTGTTCGAGCAGCCGCCAGAGGATCGACGGGTTCAGCAGCCGAAGCAGCAGCTCCCCTCCCGCTCCGGGGATGACTCCGATGCGCCCCCACCCCTGCATCATCCAGCCTCGGGGGCCGATCAGTCGGCAGTTGCAGGCGAGTGCCAGGTCGAACCCGAGCCCGACGGCCGGTCCGTCGACGGCGGCGATGACGGGGATCGGCGCGTCGACGACCGCCCTGATCAACCGATGGGCGACGTTCTCGACGAGCGACCGTCGTTCCGTCTCGGACAGCGCCGACCGGGACGTCACCTTCCGGAGGTTGGCGCCAGCGCAGAACGCTCCGTTTCCGGTCAGCACGATGACGCTCGTGTCGCCGCCGGCGGCCTCTTCCAGCGCCGCCGAGAGGTCCGACATCTGGTCGACGTCGAGCGCGTTGCGCTTCTCGGGCCAGTCGAGCGTGACCAGCGTCGTACCGTCCTGCCGGCTGATCCCGATGCCCATCAGACCGCCTCCTCGCCGAGGCGCGCCTGCTCGGTCGTGATCACCTGGGGCGGCACGCCGGCGACGAAGTTGGGCTCGTCGGCACGCGTGGCGGCGTACTCCGGCGTGGCCGCCGCCTCTCGCATCGCGGCCGTACTGTCGAACCAGGTCACGGCGCAGCCCTCCAGCACCTGGCCCTCCGCCGACCTGACCGGCCGGACCGCATGGCACTGCACGTAGCGCACCAGCTGAGGGATCGCGGCAGCGGTCGGGCCGTGCACGTCGCGCCAGTACCGGAAGAACTCGTCGCGCTCCTGGTCCGGCCGGCGGCACACCGGCGCGAAGGCGGTCACGCCGCCGGCCGCCGGTGCTCCGGACTTCACCAGCACTTCGGTGACGACCATCCCCAGGCTCCTCGACCGGTCGACGGCGGCCGCCGCGGCCGCGGAGCACGCCCCGACGCCCCCGAGCACGTCGAGGTCCGGCTCGTCCGCCGCGAGCGACAGCTCCACGACCAGATCGAACGCAGGCTCGCCCCGCCGATACCCGCCCGGCAGTGCATGGTGCTGGACGTAGCGACGCGGACGGAGCGACCGGACGGCTGTGAGCTCGCGAGACAGGAACAGCTCCCGGAGCGCTGCGACCTCGATCCCCGGTCGGCGTTTGACGAAGAAGACGGCCTTCGCAGGAACGAGCCCTTCTCCTCCGAGCGATCCGGAACGTAACATCCGGTGGGATGCGGACATCACGAGAGGGCGACCACAGGGCCGAGCGTCGCTCCGATGCCCGGCGCAACGGCGAGCGGATCCTCGATGCGGCCTTCGCGGTCTTCGCCCGGTCGGGCGTCGATGCGCAGATGAGCGACATCGCGGAGGCTGCCGGGGTGGGGGTGGCGACGCTCTACCGCAACTTCCCCACCAAGGAGGCGATCGTCCACGCCCTGGTGCTCGACCGGTTGGTGCGCTGTACCGCGGTCGCCAACGATGCCGCGGGCGACGACGACCCCTGGCGGGCGCTGGTGCAGTGCTGCCGGTTCATCACCGACCTGCAGCTCGAGAACCTGGTGCTCGCGCAGTTCCTCTCGCGCCGCATCACGGGCTCGCCCGAGCTGCTCGACCAGCGCGACGCCATGTACGAGGTGATCGACGGCATCGTGCACCGCGCCCAGGCGGCAGGCCAGCTCCGCCCCGACGCGAACGTGAGCGACGTCCGCATGGCGCTGGTCGCGTTCGCCCAGGTCTCGGGGCACGAGTCGCAGATCGCTCAGCGCCTGGTGCGGCGCTACGTCGGCATCGTGATGGACGGGCTCCGGGGGCCCGGAAGAGAGGTGCTCGGCGGGCCACCCCTGACCATCGACGAGTCCGAGGATGCCTTCGCCCTGCGAGGCCGACAGCCGAACGCAGCCGAGTCTCGCTGAGGTCGTCATCGGAGGAGGTCCCGGGCGATGTGCGTCACCTGGATCTCGTCGGTGCCCCCGTAGATCTGGAACACGCGCGCATCCCGGTAGAGCTGTTCGACGTGGTTCTCGGCCATGTAGCCGTTGCCGCCGAAGACCTGGACGGCTGCGGACGCCACGTCGACCGCGGCCCGGGCCGAGTACAGCTTCATGGCCGACGCCTCCGCCAGCGACGGCCGCCGCCCGGCGTCGGCCATGGCGATGTAGCCGAGGACCAGGTTCTCCACGTTGAGCCTCGCCACCTCCATGTCCGCCAGCTTCAGCTGCACCAGCTGGAAGTCGCCGATGCGGCGACCGAACTGCACGCGGTCCCGGGCGTAGTCGACGGCCAGCTCGAGGCACCGCTCGATGACGCCGAGGGCCATGGCGGCCACGCCGGCCCGCTCGGTGGCGAAGTTGGCCCGCACGCCGTCCTGGGCCTTGGCGTCCCCGCCCGAGGACGAGCGCAGCAGCCGGTCGGCGCCAACCCAGACGTCGGCGAACGAGACCTCGCCGGTCGGCGACGAGTGAAGCCCCAGCTTGCGCAAGGGCCCGCTTTGCGCCAAGCCCGGCATGCCCCGGTCGAGGACGAACGTGAGGACCTCGCGGTCCTTCGGCGGGCGCCCGTCGTCGAGCTTGCAGATCACGACGAGCGTGTCGGCATAGGGCCCGTTGGTGATGAAGGTCTTGGACCCGTTGAGGACGAAGCCGTCGCCGTCGGGCCGGGCGACGGTGCGCATCGAGCCGAAGGCGTCGGAGCCGGAGTCCGGTTCGGTGATCGCCCAGGCGCCGACCTTCTCCAGGGTCAGGAGGGGAGGCGCCCAACGCTCCCGCTGTTCGGCCGAACCGGACCGGAGGATCGTTCCGGCCGCCAGGCCGACGCTCACGCCGAGGGCCGTGACCAGCCCGGGGCACCATCTGCTGAGCTCGATCATCGGGATCAGGACCTCGGCGGCCGAGCTCCGGGGTGAGCGATCGGCCGCTCCGGTGCCGGGCCCGTCCGCTCGGCGCGCACTGGCCCGCCGGAAGCGATCGAGCGCGGCGTCGCCGAGCCCGAAGGCGGCGTAGTACGAGCGGAGGACCCCGTAGGGAGGGAGGTCGCCCAGCTCGAGCTCGGTCCTCCGCGGCGCGACCTCGGCCTCGACGAAGCGCCGCACGACCCGGCGGAACTCCTGCTGCTCCTCCGTCCATCCGGTCACGATCCACGTACTCCAACCACGTCGACGATTGTGAAGGAATTATTCCGGTTGTGTCAAGCCGTGGCCCGCCTCCCACATGCCGAGGAGGTCGGTCGTCACCTCGGCAACGCAGGCGAGCACGTCACGCCGGGCACGTGCGTCCCCGAAGCGCCGGGCCAGCGAGACAGCCGGCACGGTCATGGCCGGATCGACGCCGCCGGCGATCACGATGCCCCGCCGGCCTTGCGACCGGCACAGCTCGAGCACTCCCCCGACGGCCTTGCCGCGCAGCGACTGCTCGTCGAGGTGGCCCTCGCCCGTGACCACCAGATCCGCAGCCTCGACGTGGGTACGCAGGTCCAACTGATCGGCCACGACCCGGAAGCCGGGAACGAGCCGGCCGCCGAGCGCGAGCAGCCCGCCGGCCAGACCTCCCGCAGCACCGGCGCCCGCACAGCTCCGCACGTCGACGCCGAACCGGGCCCGGTACTCGTCGGCCAACCCCTGGAGCCGCGCGTGCAGCGCCGCGACCTGACCTTCACCTGCCCCTTTCTGAGGGCCGAACACCGGAGCTGCCTCCTCGAAGCCGACCTCCACGTCGCAGGCGACGACGAGGTCGACGTCGTCGAGGTCTGCCGGCGAACCGAGAACGACCTCGAGGCAGGCCGCCCCGCCGTCGGTGCTGGCCGACCCCCCGAGCGCCACGATGATCCGCCGCGCCCCGCAGCGGACCGCCTCCACGATGAGCTCGCCCGTGCCGGCGGTGTCGGCCCGCCAGGGGTCGTTGCCCTCGGCTCCCCCGACCAGCCCGAGGCCCGAGGCCTGTGCCATCTCGACGACGGCGACGTCGCCGTCCAGGCGCCACAAGGCCGTCGCCATCTCGCCCAGCGGGCCG
>Ga0193742_1000781_pt1 | contig 20278 bp, 29 predicted proteins | sample L2c1metaG_FD_165511 | JGI IMG/M metagenome (GOLD analysis project Ga0193742, IMG submission 165511) | Soil microbial communities from a riparian zone of the East river system, Colorado, United States - L2c1 | ecosystem: Environmental > Terrestrial > Soil > Riparian zone | place: USA: East River... | reverse complement strand
ACCCCAATCGCCTTCACTTCTTTGTATCGTTTGAGTACTCTACTACTTAGCTATATATAAAGGGAGTCGGCTTGTGCACTCGACTTGCACCCTCCATGAGGCCAAGCCGAATCCCTCCGGTGGCCCCGATAGTGGTAGTGTACAGGGAGTCGTTGACAGCAGCGTAGGAAACTTCTAGGGCCTTTGACCTGCAATCGGTTGGACATCGGTAAAGGAGGTTTCCCCCTAAAGCGATATTCTGCGAGACCATGCTAAGACGAGGCTGGACCCCGGTCAATAGCTGGGGAGCTCTGATCCCGGATTCGGACAAAAATGGGCCCAAAAAAGAAACCCCCCTTTTTGAAGCGCGATGACCTGAAACGTTCAAATCCGAGGTCAAGAAGCGTGGAAAGATTCTTTTGTCCAGACAAAAACCCCATTTTCGGGATCAGGCATCCTGATCCTAGTTCATCCCATGTTTTATCACCCAAGGCGAACACTGAGGCTTCGCCTTGTAGCGTCTAACTAGGATAGACGAGAATGATCCACAACAAAATTAAATCCCATGCCGGTCTTCACGAACTCCACTATCAATCTGTAGGTCGCAGTGGACCCGTCGTTCGCTGGATTCGATCAGTGGTTTTTGTGGTAGTGACAACACTACCCTTTATCATCGTGGTCACAGAAAGGTAGTCGTCTCACTATTGTGTAGTCATTACATACAAAAAGGGCCACTGGGCACACCCACGCTGTCAATACACTGTGCTGAAAAGAAATCACTTCTCAAACTCATTCAACACTTTGGCCGTGTTGATGAAGTTTGTTCTTTCTATATCCCAATCTATCGAACGGCGAAGGTCAAGGATGGGTATGACATCGCAAATTAGTATGCATTGACTGACCATCGTTGATCATTGTTATGTTATTGCGTATAAGTTGCAGGACATTTTTAGCGCCATTTTTGTAAGGCGGCCATTGGGCTAGAATATCAAAGGTAATCAGGCATCAAAAAAGCTGTTGAGTAAGATGATTTCATACGACCAGGGTTGAGGTCATTGACGAAGTTGATATAGAAGTCCCTCATTTGCGTTGAGAACCCCGTTTCTATAGCTGCTACCGGTGGTACGGGGCCGAACAAGAGCTCCAGTTCAGATGCATGTGCAACTGTAGTCAGCAAATCAGTGAGTAGGAATCAGGCGATCAAATGCAAGGCACATACCACCGAATGAAATATCATTTCCGGGGATGAATTCACCAAAGTAATAGTTAAACATGGTTTGAACGTGTGACCCATGTTGGAAGAGAAGCCTTCTTGGAGCCAAAAACATGACATCAGTGTACCATGCTTGAGCGCGATCAAACAGTGAGTCTCCAGTTGAGAACGGTGCTCCAAGCGATGGATCGTTCGCGGGATAGAGGGAATGGAACTTATCCAAAACGTCGGTTGTCAAAGAGCTGTTGTCGATGAGTAGATGTCCAATGAAGTTGTCGAAAGCAGCCGTCTCTGCGGTTCCTGATAGTCCCAGGTTACGGACGGAAACGCTAAAAGTCGCTCCTTCGTTGATCTTATAAAAATCATGTTAATGGAAATTCTTATATATAAAGCAACCGCACAAACGTTTGTACCACCAAGGTATGGAACATGTAAGAAGTCGCCAGCTTTGAGTCTTTCGGAGGCTCGAACAGGTATGAGGCTGTCAGAAGGGCCTACCGCAGGTTGCCACAGCTGACTGTTTAAGGTTGCTACAATCATTTGGTTGCTGATATTCATCAATGTCTGAAGGAGGTTGATAGGAGGGCGATCAAAGACTAGAAATTCATGCTTACATTAAAGGGAAGCTGCTGTAAACACGAAACAGCTTTTCGGCCAGGTGTACATCCACTTGCGGCCAGGAGACGAGAGAAAGGTTTTCCCGGCTTATCATAGGTGCTAGCATTCGGCGAGTTTTTGCTATTGTAGATGAGGCTTAGGAGTCAAGTTAATCAACGAAGGAAACATACAACGGCCCAACCGAAGAATCGGCAATTCCAGCACGAAAGAGACTTTGTTTAGAAGGGTATACAAAATGTGCTTCCACACTTCCTGCACCTGCAGACTGAATGAAAGCATGATATATCAGAGCTTGACGGTATGAGCAAGTGCGGAAATAGATACCTGACCCCAAATCGTTACCTGTGAACAAGCCGGTTCGATCAGAACTCAAGAGCTTTTGATGTTATTGCAAACGTACTTTGGCGGGGTCACCACCAAAAGCGGCAATATTTTCTTGTACGAAGGAAAGAGCCAACCTTTGGTCTAGTAGTCCAGCATTTAAATCTTTTGACGGTACATCTGCACTGGCCAGCTAAACGTCAAGACGCAAAGTTAGGACAGACAAGTTTACCAGATTAGTCTGGAGAGACTTACGAAGCCAAAGGTGTTGACTCGATAATTTCTAAAAGTCACAAGTCATAAAGAAAGATAATTCATGGCCAATTAAAACCGACGTACGCTGACACAAAGATGATCGGTTTGCCGATTTCAATACTTCTCTGCAGGATACCTGTCAGCAAACAGTTAGCCTCACATTTCACCGAGATTGGGAACCAAAAAAAATATGGCGCACCAGTTGGATCGTATGCTGGCTGCGAGGCCGACCTTAAATTCATTCAGGCTTGGTGATGACTTTTTTATGGCATCAGATCTCACCCAATGGTATAACCTCCTCCCTGTTGTGTCCATCAGTTTTGCCAGAGAGCTCAGAAAAGGCACTTACGTGTATCCAGAAGAGCACTGGCAGTTGGGCACCTTCCTTCAGCCCCTGTGGCCTCCAAATCTGGGCAGGAAAGTCCAGGATATTATATAAAAAAGCATTGACTGAATCTTTACATTGAGGAAAAGACAATCTTCGGCTATTGGAGCTCCGAGAACTATACCAGCAGGTTGAGGGCAAGCGTTTCTAAAAGCAGACGCATCCATAGTTGCGCTCAAAGCTTTGGTGATAGGAACAGGTGCTTTGAATCGAAGGCCTCCGACAGGTGGCAATGCGAAGGGTATCCCAAGCCACCTCTCAGTGCCGTTTGACGTCGATGACCCTCTGAATATCCCTGTCCTTAGCTTGATATCGATAGTACTCGGTACTAGAGACGCCTCTAGTAGGGTGCAACAAGCAACGTTAAGTGAAACGAAAAGCTGAAGCAGTGGTAAGCCTTGTGCAAAGAAATACTGTGATTGGCCCACACCAAGTAGAAGGACAAGTATCGCGTCCGTCCCAGTTCAGGTACGTTTTGTATCATGGTTAATCGAGAAATATAGAAATAAATGCCCCACGATATGAAAAAGGCCTTTACTCAGCCTTGACGCGGACGCTTGACGTTTGAAGTGGTCCGCAGACACCAATCCTCCACGTGGTCTAGATTGCAGCGCCCGCCGGGCCGGGATCAAGGACGAGTGTATAGTGTATGAACAATATAATAATATTGTTCAACGTTTAGCATGGAGGACCACTCGTCGGATTCAGAGGGTCACACAGCCTAATAGAATGAAATGTGCCTTATAACGTAAATTGTCACATTTTCCTTATAAGGATATGCCTAGAGCAAGTTCCTCATATATTCTGGCCGTCCAAACTACCAATTTCATCTTAAAATCCTTCAATTCACCCCCCATCCAACAAAATGAGGGAAAAAAATGCGGGAAACACGATTTCTGAGGGCAGCGGCATTATCTCCCTTACAAGGCATTGTAATACGCAAGTTACTTTATATTGACCTCAATAATCACGTTTCCGGCCGTTTTTTGTCACTACACTTGGAGAGGGGAGAAATTTATAACTTCCGAGATAAATTATGCAATTTTAACAAACAAAATGGGTGAACAACTCCCTCCAGGACAAATATATGGTTTTGGGCTCAGAGCCTTATAAGGAAATCGTGACACACTTGATTGTTACAAGGCACTTTTGGTTTTTCCAACATAAGAAGCACAAAGCGTGACAATCCACCATACAGACAGTAACCCGACGCACAAAAGGCTAGATATCATAGTCTACATGTCCTAGAATGTCCATGTCAAATCCTAACCTTGTAGTTTGAAAATTGAGTGAGATATCCGACTTGTCCAATTGAGGGGTCCGGATTATTGTACTGTCTGTTAGAGCTAACATTTTATTTGATTACTTAATCGGTACGCATCGCGTTCGACGCGTTGTTCTTGCTACTCCATACTGTGTACTTACCAAAAAGATGCCAGGAGCAAATTATATGGGTGGAAGACGGTACGTTCTATAAATATGTCTAGAAGAGTACGACAAGAACAACGTGACAAAAATGTCATAGGAATGCAGCGAAAGCAAGAATAAAGGACACCACTGGTCGACTTGAAAAAATATTTTTTGGCCAGCGCAGGCTGTATGCGCTGTCGAAAGGGCTGTCGGCCTCCAAACCAATGCAAAGATTTTCTCAGGGGGAAGGCTTGGGACTTGCAGACATATCACTCGGTCATGCCAGACAGAAAATCCCACCGAACGTTGTCACGGGCAGTTTCGTCCCAAGCCCTAAACACATTTCTCCGTGTACACCCCGTTCGCACAGACGCACAAAAAGGAGACTAGAAACGCATTCATCTAGTTCCAATATTAGCAAGTCTGCGGTGCTCGATGCCCTCGACGTTTCCGAACGTCAGTCGACTTTCATAAGTGGATATATGCGCTGACTTTCTGATCTGATTGTGTCCAATAGCTATGTTCTTACGAGGGGTTCTGGATGGAATCCTGACCATGCCTGATCTTGCCGGTATCTCCAGGAATCGGACAAAGCCCACTGTAGCTACAGGAAGACAAACTCGAGCTAGTGACGAATCAAGTCCTCTGCAACGGACAAAGAGAAAGGTATAACCAAATCTTGGTGCAATGAATAATCAAAGGTTGATTCATTACCATCGTCGAAAGCAAAATCCGTCCGACTCGTATGAGGAGTCAGAACCTCTAATCAGTGAGAGACCCTCGTCGTCCTCAAGATATGTGCATTCGTATACCTACGAGAGCATTTGCACGCCGCCCCCAAAGAAGTATACCAGCTCTGATCATAAGATTGCCAACAAGGAACGGACCGGAACTTTCAGGAATTTGCTGGTAGAGGATGATATATTTTGTGACTGGGAGAATACTTCCAGCTATCATCAAGACGATTATAACATGGGATTGACTGGTGTAGACGCCGATGACATTCATGACAGAGGATTTTCAGAAATCTCCAACGACGTCCAAGGAGACGTCCGATCAAGTCCTTGGTCCCCGCGAGATTATAGGTCCTCCCCATATAGCAATTTTCTCAAACACTCTAGTTCAAATTATTCGCCCAATTTAAACCTCAATTCTAGAGAAATCATGAACTGGAACGAGAGTCATACACGTCTTCCAACTTCCATTGTATTCCGAGGTTTGAAAGACGGCTCAGCTGAACGATCTATGGTGACAACCGCCTATCCTGTCGAGGAGCCGACAGTGTATGGGACTCTGTTCGAACAGGCTGATCCTTGGGACACCATAGGCCAGATTCTAGGTCTATCAAACATGAAGCCATCGAAAATCCTCGGAGAACTGATTAATGAATCGGCGGTAGTTGAGGCTCTGAGCCAGAGCCCGCAGCTATCCTGCCTGCGAAACGATGTTGAAGAGATCGCACAAGGGTCTGACTCTGAGGATGACCAGGACTGTTTGTCAGGAGACATTGAAGGCAAGCGGTCCTCACCCAAAGAATTACCGCAGGATATATTAGAAGCTCTGAAATCTCCGGACAGGATCATAACTGGGGTAGTTGAGTTCGATTCTTTGGAATGGAGTGCAGAAGAAGCCATCTGTAACAGAGAATCCACGTCCGTTCTATCTATTCCTGAATTACAGGAGTTGGACGGCCTTTACATGGGCCCTTCACTATTTGACGAGTTGAATGACGAGGACGCGTTTTAGAGGACGAAGATGTAGTAGGCCTTGTTGTGAATCTAGTTGTTTTCTGTTGTTTTTTGTCAGCCGAGGCAGAGCGTGCGAAGTTCGGACTATTCCTTTTTGACTCGGGTTTTATGGCACCGCTTATAACTTGCCTCTTTCCTCATCACCATTCAGAGCTCTACGCCACCGTTTCACCAAGTTCCATCATAATCGCCGGTGCTCCAAGATGTCTCTCTTCTCAAGTCCAACCCCAGCACCCAGCGCAAAGTCGTTAGCATCCACTGCGCTACGTAGCGCTGGCCTCATTGACAAAGATGCTCAAATGCGTGACGCCTCCGAAAATCCGGGTGGAAGGAAGGGCAAAATTCGTTCAGGACGGACGAGAGTAACAGACATCGCGAAAGACAGGCCCACGGGCACTCGTATGGTAATTATATTACTCATTTTCTTCACCACTAGATGGGAAGGCCAGTCTTGCACACATTTGCTTGGTTCTATCGCCATCCCTTTTTCCTTCGAAAGAATAACCAAGAACTTACCGAATCCTCGAACGTTATGCGCAGCAGTCCACGCGGCTATCAACAAATTCAAACGCAGGACCTTCAGATCCTCTTGCCATTCGTGGTGCCTCACGACCAACAGTGGCGGGTCGTCTACGAAGGAATGCAGTATCAAACACTGTTGGTACTTCCACCTCAGCGATACCAGTCCGCATAAAATCAAAACCAGTGGAGGCCTGGAGAGAGTTGGTTCAGAAACGTTGGAATCCTGAGACAAGATATCTTAACCTCGACGTAAGGTTTGCTGCTCTGAAAATTGATCCATTTACGGACCCCTCTCAACCTTATAGTCAATCCTCCAAGATGAAGTTGTGAAAAAGCATAATCTCAGCCCTCCAGGCTTCGGAGGAAGTCCAAAAGACGCCGCAGTAATATTCAAACTTGCAAGCCAGCTTAAACCCGAGGTATACCCTTTCTCTGCGCGGATTACTATTTTTAACCGAATCTTACCCTTCTATAGGTTCAAACGCTGTCTCTTGCCAACAACAACCTGACGGGCATGCTACTCAACCAGCTTTGTAGATATCTACCTAACATCGTGAACTTGTCACTGGAAAACAATAATATTCGTGACAAGAAGGAGATTAACATGATCGTTTCACGACCAGAAAAAATGCCACATCTTCGAGAGCTGATTCTGATCGGGAACCCTCTGAGAGAGCAAGCGTATAAGGTTGGAACGGGGGGGAAATATAGAAGGTATGCCACCTCGTCAATACACGTTACTCGTTTATTTAGATTCTTGTAGTGAAATGGTCCGCCGTTTTCCATCGCTGACTTTTCTCGACAAGGAGGTTATTAGCCAAATCTCCTTCGACTCGCCCCAATCTGCGCCTCCTAGTTTCCCAGTAGAGAAGCCTAATGCTACTTCTTTTCCTTTTGAAATGGGTTCCTCGTTTGTTACGGGAGTAGATGGCTCGCTTGTCAGCAATTTTCTCGTTAGGTAAGCTTCTTGCGTTCCTTTTTTTGTTTGTTGAGAAATAATATTTCTCTGCAGATTTTTCAACGCATTCGACTCTCAACGGCATCTGTTAGTCGACGCATATGACCCTTCTGCAACTTTTTCTTTCTCAGCCAATACTGCCATACCTGCCAGAGCTCGACTTGAAGGCTTTCACTCTTCCCGAGATATGCCCAACCAGCGGAAGCTTGATTGGAAAACTTGGCTCGACGGTTCCCGAAACTTGAGTCGAATCGGAGGTGACCCTCTCAAAACGTTGGAGAACCTGCATATGGGTAGCGAGCAGGTCATGAAGGCTCTAACGTCCCTCCCACCAACGAGACACGACATTGGTGGGCCGGCGGAGAAGTTTTCTCTCGATTCGTTTCCTGTCCCTCATGGACAGAGCATGGGATTACTTTTGACAGTCCATGGTCAGTTTACAGAAGGTATGTGTTATAAATATCGGATAGTGACGTATGGCTGAGCGCGACATCGGGATAGTTGGTATAGGAGGGATAAGATCGTTCGATCGAACTTTCATGCTGGTACCTGCACCAGACAATTCTCGGTATGTGCTTCACTCTATCTATAGTTATATTTGACACACGGTACCAATTGAGCTCACTATTTTCTTATTGTCTTTTCTAGTGCTAAGCTTAGTGGATGGACCGTGGTTATTCTATCAGACCAATGGATCATCCGTAGCTATTCTAGTCATGAAGCGTGGAAACCTGGTCCCATGTTGGTACAAGCAGTAACCAGTTCATCACATTCTGCTGTATCCAATACCACTCCTCTCCAATTTTCAATAACGTCCTTACCTCCTGATCAGCAAGCCGCTGTCGCATCGCTCGTATGTTACTGTTACCTCAAAGGCATTTTGTTGTTCAAAAACTCTACCTTTTCTAGCCGGAAGCTCACCGCAATCTCGTGCTTCAAATTTGCGTTCGGACTGGCTTGAATGCTAAATTTGCCGTCGATTGTTTATCGGGAAATGAGTGGGATTTGGAAAGGGCAATTGCGAATTTTGATCAGGTCAAAGTATGATACCGATTCCATCTTAACTATCTCACTCTGCTTACGTTTGTTATCCCGTAGGCAACTTTGACAAGGGATGCCTTTCTGTAGAATCCTTTCCCCACAGCTTTTGCATTACGCCGTAATTGCTATTTTTTTTTTACTCGCGCACATCTCGGAGAGGCGGTTATCATATTAGTATATATGCTATTCAATTTTGGGACTTCCCCTCAAGGCATATCGACATTCCATTCCTTCTAACCCCCCCATCTCATGACATATGCCGTCGTGGCTTCGATATCGATTCCATTAACAATTTGTAATATTACACATAATCCGTACGATCATTATACACAATATATACCTTCATACTATGGGGTATGTATCATCATCGCCATTTCTTCCTGTGAAAAGAAAGTTTCAGCTTGCTGATCGCGCAACAATATTTTCTCCATCTCCTTGGGTTCGTAGACCTGACCGGCGACTTCCGGCGACATATGGCAAATGCTTCTTCCACCAACGTTTCAGTGAAATTCTAGTAGATTTTAGTATAGCGCCCGTGACACTCAATAGCTGGACTGGAGCTTGAATTTTATGGCATGAGAATAACCTACACCGGTTTCTTCGGTATCAATTTGCAAAATCAGAATGTTAGAAACCTTTCAAGTTTCCATTCTGGTGATTGATCACTCTGGCGCTGGATATTGATGCCTAGAGGACGATAGAATGAGGGGTAAGTTTATATTTCAATGGACAATGTCCGTCGAATATACGGTATTTGATATTCAGAACAGTGAAGATTATACAATGTATTGTTGGCCTCGAGGCTAATTGTTCAATCAGGAAGTCTTTGTGGTGCATGCAGGGTCATTTGTCCATGGTTCCTGCGTCTTCACTGCCCTTTTTCTGATCGGTGGGAACAGTGTTCTGCCTCGTTTCCATTATTCTCCATTCCATTTTCGCTATACATATGTTCCCATCTCGCACAAGGTTCTGAGCTGCACTATCCGTCGTCACTAAACTCTTCGATACCGAGTTAAAAAAAAAAAGTAGTATTCAATTATCCTTACGCGTTCTCGTTTTTCTGGCTTTTGGGTTTTATCTCCTCATTTCATACTGGTACTTTCGCTCTGCCTCTTCAACACTCTCTTTTTCATCCTACAAAATAATGGACTGCGAACGTCATTCGCTCAACTCTGCTTTACACAGCGCCGCCCTCAATGGCGACCACGAAGCCGTCCATCGCGCCTTGCTTGAGGGGTCCGACATTAATGCACTTGATGCTGCTGGACGAACGACCATCATGTGTGCCGTAGCTGGCGAGCAGTGCGTGTCGTTCCCTTCTTTTCATGTCAATTGACTTATCCTGGATTAGTTGGCAAAATATGGACGCGTATGACGCGTCTTTCTTGACGTCAAACCGTCTAAATGCCATTAGAATGTTGCTCATACATCCCGACATATCATTGCTCACGTTGAACACGCCTCAGCTGTCCATGAACGGCGTTATCCCTCTTGGAATGGCTGCTTGGCTGAACCAACCTGAGGTCGTCCGCGTCTTGCTGGAAGAAAGTGCAGATTCCGTTTCCGTAGATGGAATGGATTCCCATGGAGCCACGGCTTTGATGTGTGAGTAAACTTGATTCTCAATTGAAGTTATAGAGCTTTGCTTATTCATTGAACCTGTCAGATGCCGCTCGTGATGGCAGTTTAGAGGTAGTCCAGCTACTCGTAAGTCCCACTTAATTGACTCTTGGCGTACCTCATCTAATTGAATGGATTCCAAAGCTCTCCCATGGTGCCCGACCAGACTTCAGAGACCGCAATCATCGGGCGTCTATACAATTTTCTTTGCGTTATCCCCGAATCCTCTGGCTATGTGAAACCATTGTACGCAGGCATCGATGGCATGAAAGTAAAGTATGTGCGCAGGGAACTTTCTCTAGTTCATTGCTTATGATATCCTCCATTCTCTAGTCCGCGGATCGAACAAGGTTGTCCCCAGGCTCCGAACACCTTGTTGATCTTGCAGCCTCTTCGATGCCTTTCTCCGATGACCTCGAACCCCCTCCATTGTCAATTTTTACACAAGAAGCCACTACAAGGTTAACTGCGACCCTCGTATCCTCCATCCGCGCTTTGGACTTGGCTTTCATCCATTCTTTGCTTTTCTCTCCTTCGGTACCAACGTCTTCGCCCCCCGATCTCTACCCGATGTCGGTTCCTGTCTTGGTAAATCTGCCAGATTCCAATGGTTGGAGCCCGATCCATTATTGTGCTGCAACTGAGGAACCGTCTCTGGACATCCTCGATGCGTTATACTGCGCTGGCGCCGACGTATCTCTTTTCACTCTCCACGAACAACAAACGGCGCTTCATATTCTTGCACACTATGCATGTACTTCTACAACAAATCTCGACCGAACACATTCCTTCCGCACTTTCGCTTTGCATTTAATTCAAGATCTTCGTGCACCTCTGGCGGCTCGAGATAAAAATGATGAAACCTGTATTCATATTGCCGCCGAACACGGCAATTCCATAGACCTGCTTATCCTTTTCCTTGCTTGCGATACAACTGGCGCTATCCGCGAATTCAAAAATTCCCGAGGGTATGTTTCTTGTTTCCCTTTGATGTTATGTGTTGAGATTCTGAACCATCAAAAAATTTCCTAGCATGACTGTTTTGGAAGTTGCTAAATCTGAGTATCTTCACCTGTTTAGAAACGGCAACATGCGCCCAACCTCGGCTCATTCAAATCGTACAATTCGACCTGTCGAGTCTTTTGCGTCACTTGCTTCTGTCTATATTGGCTCACAAACCGACTCATTATCTATTTATTCGATGAACCATTTCGACATCGATGGCACTATCCATCAACTTCTTACCAGTCTCCGTGTTACATCGCCCTCTGCTCATCATCGGAAAATTTCTGAACATATCAACTATTTAAAAGCCAGTCTTGCAGAAACAACACACCAATGCGACCAAATAATCCAACATTTTCGTGATCGGATAAACGAAGCGACAAAGGTGGTTAGCGACCTGCAGAAGAATGCAGACAGAGTCGACGCCATGTGCGATGCAGTAGTCGTTGCAACCAAGGGCAAGTTAATTTTGCGCAGTATTTCTCCCAAAAAGCGACATCGAGACTCTGAAGACTCCCTAATGACAGCTGTCTCCCGCGACGATATCGTTGGCTCTCGCCTCCAAACCCCGGACCCCGACTTTTCTCCTTGTCATACCTCGATAGCTATTCAGACTGTTTTGATTGATCACCTCCCTGCGCATAGGCCCACCACTCCGACATGGCTTGAGCGTCTCGTTCAACCACTTGATTCAACTACACGCAAAGATTACTTGAACGACCTACGAGGGGTCGAATGGGATCTTGAACAATTGCAGAAAAAGGATTGCTCCATAGCTTCACCATCAAAAGTTGCAATCAAATTTAAGCAACTTGCAAAGAAAAAGAGGAAGCTGGAGGAGAAAATCCGTGATGTTCAGCTCGAAGCAATGGTGGAACAAAAGGGTTCATTGTCTGGTACCTCCCGAGTTAAAGCCTGGTTGAAGCGGATGGTCGTTCCAGCTCGCTCCCCTCCTCGCAGGCTAGAACCTGTCCTTGATGTTGACGAAAATTGTAATGTTGGGCGTGAAGTCAAACGCTTGCAAGTGCTTCCAACAACTTTCGGCGATGCATTCGATGCGTCTATCGACAGTGCTCTTAAAACTTCCCAAGTAGTTCTTGAGGCCGTCCAGCGGGATCTTCAGAGTATCAATAAGTCTCTTGTTGCGGTAAAGTTTCCACTCCCCCTTTTTTATTGGTCAATTGATGTTAAATTTATTTTTTCTTTAGGCAGAACAATTTATTGGCATGGCGAACCACTCGGTATCGCGGGTGCAGCGTACTGTCAAAAGAGCCATCAAGGTCAGATTTTCTTCCCACATAGACCATCGGAAGTGTGCTAACAATACTATATTGCATTAAATAGAAACGACAGACCATGATCGCCGATTTAGACGCATCTCTCCTTCAAGAGGATGCGAGTATGGGCGCTCAACACTCCTTATCACCTACCTTTCATTTTTCTCTCTCTTCACGTCCGAGTTCGGCATCCATTACCACCTTGTATTCAAATAGATCCTCCGTCATCTCAGTTGCCGCCACCCTAACAGAACACGATGATGAGGATACTCGCATTATCCGTCGATTACTGCTTCGAAAAATTGAGGCTCAGACCTCTGGCATTTGGGATGAAGTTGACAACGTGACAGGCTGGCTACACATCGTCAAAGAAGCCGTCCGTGGTGTAAAACGCAGAGCATATTTGTAGATATGTACAGTAGTTGCCAAAATAACAATTAGAGCTGTAATTATAAATGTTGTATACATTATGTCGTATCTTGCATCTACATAGACCACAATTTTTTACCCGGTATAAAATTAGGATAAATAAACTACTTCACCTGAAACTCGTTTTGTTTGATAGAAGAAGAAACATCACGATCTCCAACCACGAGTGATATATTATGAGATCCATCCGTTGTAATACATACATGACTAACTGCAGCGAAGACAGGAAATGAGTAGAGAAAGTGCAGGAAGAATAAAGTTATCCTAAAGTCACTGTCGAGTGTCCTGCAAGTGGCGAGAAAACGGTTCGCGGCATTGATAATGAGTCACTTCACCACTAAAGGCATCAGTCTGGAATCAGAAAAGCGCAAGGATGATTGATACAAACCAGTAAAGACATACCGAGGAGCATGCACAGCGATAACACTGTTTCCCAATCGCTTATGACATTGAGGACAACTGAAGCAGAAAGATCAATGGTTTCCCGTTCTCCAACAGAATATTTTGAGACTAACATTCGACTATCCGTCACTTTCACCCGCCTTGACTGCAGTGCCATTAATTTTCTTGAAAGTTGATCATTTCTCGCCTTGCTTATTTCGCGGGTAACACGGGTGTCGAACACTGGAGTACGCAGAACTTCAATCAAAAACGATCTAATATCATCTGCTGTCACAAGGGGTGGTAGCAGTTGCAGAGTTTCTACAGCGTCCAAACGTGGGCCGTGTCGACTAATGAGTTCAAGCGCTGGTTCCAATAGATCTGAACTGATCTGCGAGGTTGGTCGAAGATAGAGCTTAAGTAGCGCCAGGAAGATATCACTTGTCCTTGAACCCGCCAGGTAAAAACGTTTGCAGTGCCTTGTGTGGGTCAGACCTGATTGAGAGATATGACAAAGAGTGAACGTACTCTTCTGCTTTCATGTAGTCCTGCAGACGATAGACGTAGGTTTGCAGTGCCTGGTCGTGGCGACCTAGTCTTCCTAGAAGAATGGCTCGTGCCTCGTAAAGATCTGTACAAGAATGAGTAAAATTCATCTGCTCCGCCTTATGCAAGCCTTTGTCATACCTGTGGATGATAGTAATCCATATAGTCGGTCGAAGGAAAAACATTCATTTAGGCTAATGAAGCTCAGCAATTTTTCATGAGTTTCTTTCCAAACTTCTAGAGCAAGTTTAGTCTCTTTGCGTAAAAGAGTAACCTTCATTGCTTACTTTCTTCATTACGTTTCTTTGCATTCAAAACCAAAGAAAGATAGAGCTCTGCCAATCGGGTATGAAGGGCAGCAGGCGCATCCCTATCTCGCTCATTGATGATATACTCGAGATATCTTGCACATAGTCTGGCATCGATGCTCTCGAGATAATCTGCAACAGGTGACTTGGGAAGTTCAACATCTTCCGATGTGAAAATCTTGTAATTCGAGTTAGCAAGCAGTAAAAACATTGGGAAGAATAAGATTTCCAACCTGGAAAGCCCTGTCTGGATCAAGGTTGAAGATCCACCGCGAAGATGTGAAAATTTGACCAATATATTCAGGTCCTAGTTTTTGCAGATATCGAATAGATGGGTCCAGTTTATCTTCCATATCAATCTCAGTTTCGCTCAGTCTAATTCCGTATCAGACAAAAGGCAAGAGAGCTGTAAAGTCACTCACTCTTTGAGAAGATTTAGAGCCTTCGCATGCATCTTCTTCCCGTGGTACAGATCTCTCAGTTCCGCATATTTCTAAGAGAATGAAGATCTAGAAGGAAAGAAAAGGAGCTAATCAACGAACCTTTCGTACTCGCAAGTCCTCCTCCACTTCCGAGACTTCACACCAGTTGGCTACACGGCATAACGACCCGAGAAGAGCAGGCCGTATAATCAGATAGGATTTGTATAGGGCTGTATCAACCACTTGCGCGAAACGTAAAAGCTGCTCGGGTGTTAGAGCTGACAGAGGAACATTTGGAAGTGCAAAAAGCTCGTCAATAGAAGCTTCTGATAGCGGAGAGGCAAGGTGTGACTGGCTCTCTGGGGTAATGTTCACAACCTCCAATGCAGCACCAAGTTTCGGACGACGATCTGCGAGATACCGAACCAATGTTTCTACTGATCTGCGGAGATCATCTGTTATAACTTAAGCTCGGATTTATGGCGGAAAATGGGAAAACATACCATGTAAGGGTTTCCGCCTTGCTTTTACTGAGGCCGAATCACCATCCTTATTGACAGAGGGCATGAACAAGCCCAAGCCCGTCCTTCGTAATCGGCCACCTACTGACCCAGTTCCGGAAGCAATAACTTCAATATCGGTCGTGGGTTTCTCTTGGCTTGGCGTGGCCTTATCATTTTCTTGCGAGCCATCTGATGATGCACGGTCCTCTTCCACTGGGCTAGGTCCGCCATACAAAGGTATCCAGCCTTCTTGAGGCACATAGAGCCGACCCGCAACGGATTCCGGATACAGGGCTACGACTTTGGCCGGATTGAAATCAAGGTCTATGAACGTATCGATGGCTGCATCGAATTTGGCAGCTCGGAATTGAGCAACAGCATTTAATGCCCTAATTTGCGTTCTTCTTTGATCCTGATTAGTGGGTCAGTAGATAAAGCAATTGCGACCAAGCGTGGCTCCCACTTTATCTGGAAGCAAGGCGCCGTCAACAGTTTCTAAAAGCGCAAGCGCGTCTGAATATTGACCGGCAATGACAAGCTCGTCTATTTGTTCAGACCAAGGACGCATAGAAAAACACCAGATAGAACTGCCTTCAATCGAAGCCGCGGTCTTGTCGATTGGGGTCGTCATCATGAACAAGGGGCATTCCACCGACGACGAAGATGTCATCAGTCGTACGCTTGCGTTCTGAGTCGTATTGGTTTCAACATGGTTGAATGGGAAAGGTATTGTTTGAGAGATTTGAAGCGACAGCGAGGATCGGACTTGCACGACCGTTGTGGAATTGAATGAAGGCTGAACGTTTATGCTAGTGGTTGGCGATGGCTCGAGGGACTGCGTCGGCACTGTACCGGCAGGAAGAGTAGAAAAGATGTATGGCTTGACGAAAGCTTGGTGAAAATAAATAATCATGGGCATGATCTAGGCTCGGAAAAGGAGAGGACCCACCAATTTCTTCTGGAGGCGCCGGCCATTCGATGGTTGCGGGCCTTGATGGCTTCCCATCAGTTCCAATGAACAGGCCCTCGCCTGGAGTTGTTCAAACAATGACAGATAAACTGAGGAAAACATATTCACCGTCTTTTCCAACTAATATCTCTGAATCGCCAACTTGTACTACTGAAGGCTTGGCTTTAGCACCCAGTCCCAAGGTCATATATCCTGTCAGGCCCGTCAGAGCATTCATGGCCGTTCCCGAACCTGTTAAAGGTAGAGGAGTTACAATCTCCACGGCTGACATCGTCGATATGGAGAAGATGGCATATTCAGTAGGTGAATAGGCAAAACACGCAGTGTCCTTGTTCAAAAACACGATCACTCGGGCTGAATGGGGCAATGGCGCTTCCTGAGGCCACTGAATTTCGAGTAGACAGACACAGCACTAGGAACAAACCTTGACTTCCTGAGGCTCTCCATCTTTCCACGAATAAAGGACGACCTTCCGCCGACATCCAACAAGCAACTGAGTTACAAGGGTTGGGATAGCTTGCGACTTCTTAAATTCGGTGTCTCCCGACTGCTGAGGATTAACATCTGGTTGTACATGCTGGAGACAGGAGTGTATTGCAAATGAGAAGGCAGCTTTTGCCTTGGTTAAGGGAGTTGGTGGTGATATGGATGGTAGCGGGAATAGCGTGACAGTGGCATCTAGGACACCCGTTGAGTCAAAGCCAAACATGAATTTTGAGAAATGAGCTACCCGAGAGAACTACCAATGAATTTACATCTTTAATAAGGCCTAGCTGTTCAATCGACCGTCTGACAAGGTTCTTCTTGACTTCAACCAGTTCAACCGTGCGTTCACCGCCATCTACTAGGAGATGATATGAACAATAACCCATTGCCAAGATAGAGCCGCACTTACGCGTACCCTCATTCAAGTTGTAGATATGCAAGTTCCCTGTTGAACTTCCGAGATATAGCCTGTCAGCTATAGAGGTAAACAGTAAGTATAGAATTGTGGAGGTTGTCAGCTCGGACTTGCCATGAACTAGTAACGAATCGAACTTTTCCTTTAGACCAGATATTACAACTTTGGGAGATGTGAAAGGGGCCATTCATAGCACCTTAATTATGCTATCTCAGTGGGCCAATTTGAAGCCTCAAGGACGTAGCGAGACTCAACGCGGCCCGCTCAGCAGAGTTTGGTAAGTTATTGGGTATTGTCACTAAGATCAAATAAGACAAAATAAAGGCAAGTTAAACTTAAAGTCACGAACGCGTCCCGTCACACTAATGTCACATTAGCTTTAATAGGATTTTCTTGACCCTCAACCATTGGTTTTAAATTGACATACAACACCACTTCTAATATGGATACCTCTGGTCCTATAGATGACGAAGTGATTGCTGATAGCGAAGGCGAAATGGATGATGAGGAAGAGCATCAAGGAAACCAAGGTGCGCTGAGTACAAGTTGTGGCTCCTATCGTATAGTCTATTGATTTATTGAGATTGCACAGGAAAACTGTCTGCAAACTCGAAAGATGTCATGAATACAGTCTCGCAGGTCTCTGCATTTACTTTGACAGGCCAGTTACCCGGCAAGACCACTTCTTCGATCTCTGCGTTTACCGCAGGTCCTTCTGCATTTTGGAAACAGGACTCTATTGTAGATGGTACGGATAACCAGACAAACCAACTCTTGGATTTTGACAACTTCGTGGGCACTGCAAGCATTGCCGACCGTGCAAAGATGCGTCAACGAAATCCTAAACCCTCTATCCAAAGCTCGTCTAAACCTAATGTAACAGCCTCGAGCAATGGTCAGCTCGAGGAGCAAAGGAGTAATGTGAATCTATCAAGTGATATCATAGAGCTAACGTCTGACGAGGACTACAATGAGCTCGGTCTCCAACCATCAAAACCAAAGGCAAGACCGAAACCTAAACTCAAAGGGAAGGATAAACCTAGAGACACGAGCAACAACAAGACTCTTGATGTTGTTGGTACTACAGAAATCAGTGTTGACAAGTCTGCCGATGCAATTCCTGATCCGCGACCACGGCCACGGCCACGACCTTTGGTAAAGCGTAGTAAAACTGCACACGAAAATACTGTTCCACCGCCACCGTTGTCTCATGATATTCCCAGTCTCCTCCCCTCCTCTTCAGCATCGACATCCCATGGACCTGAATTACCCATTGCAACCTCGCCCGTTCGGCCACACCCCCATACCTCCCAACTCCCACCCTCAGATCCACCTCTTCCGACCCTCACCACCATACATGATGAGGATGACCTTCCTCGGATCGAAATTCTTCCTAACCTTGACTTTGACGGGCCTCTATCCTCGCCGTCGTCTTTGTTCAGTAACCTCAGTGCCACGACAAAGAAAAGGAAGAGAACTGTACTTGATCTGGATATCGATGAATTAGCTTCTGACGGCGGTTTGGACTCTGGGCAAGGAGGTATTGGAGCTGGTGCCCAATATGACTATGACAACAATGTAGCAGCACAGGTGCCACTGCATATGCTCCCACCGCCAGCAACCTTTTTTGCTGGATCCTCTTCATCCTCAGTTGGCAGTGGCGGCAGGAGGATATCTCTGCAAGTTCCGTCAGAATTGGCACATGAGGTCGTTGATTTGACAATGTTGCCCTCTATGATTGAGCCTACGGCGGCATTGAAAAAAGTTGCCAAGACAAAGAAATCACGCCAGAAGAAAGGCGAGGCACTTATACAAGATGAAGACGAACTTGACGACGATTTTGACCCGATGGAGTCTACTAAGAAAGGAAAGGCAAAAACAAAAACAAAACCGAAACCGAAAGCAAAGAAAGGTGCCGATTCCAAGGCAAGACAAGGTGAAGGATGGGGACAAGTTGAGGTTTCAATCGTGTCTAAACCGCAAACACAAAAGGCAAAGGGTAAAGGCAAAGAAAAAGCCACAGCTGGGAACAAAGATACCTTCAAGAGTCGAGAATTCATTGATGACTCAGGCGATGAGGAGGACCCTATCCAATTGATTCCCAGCGCTAAAGATCCAGCTACTAGTGACGCCAGCCATAGTGCATCTACAAACGAGAAAGGAGCGCATATATCAACGTTTACTGTGACAAAGACGGTTGAAATTTCAGTTACCGCATCCGTTGGTGCCACTTCAACCCCATTTATATCAAAAACTCTTATGGAAGAGGACACAGTTGTATCTCCCAGCGACAAATTCAATCCTGGAAAGTCCATGTCACCTATTCTGTTTCTTATTATTATTTTTACTTTTGCTTTCCACTCCTCAGTCAACCTGTAATTGGACAAGGTTAGTTAAACCTTTTTTTTGCTGCGTTATTTTTTTTATTATCTGTTATCTGTATATTTTAGGAGTTATAATTTAATCTAATTAAATGAACTAAACAATAATGTTCCTTAATTTCTTCTCTTATTGACTGGCACGCGACCTTAAAGATCCTAAAAAAGCATATTTAGAATTAGCAGACCAACCTGCTAATAATCTATTAAAGATAACAAATATGAAGTTATATTTAATGAAGAAGAAAAATCGGTAGAGCTTCCTCCCATTGACCCCATGTAAGGTGCGCATAATGCATGAGGAAGAATGAAAATAAAAGAACATGCTTTGGTAGCATGTTATTCGAAAAGTAAATGTGATGAGAAAAACAAGTTAATCGTATGTGTGAAGATGGAATCGTAACACTACCTCCGCTATCCTCGAAAATTCCAGATTCGAAACGTTCATCCAAGGTTAGGGCAGTTATCGATGATGTGTCCTAACCTGTCGCACCAGGAACAGACAGTTTCTCTGCAGTCTAACATCAAGTGTCCGTGAAGGCCACATCATTGGCAGATCATGGCGGGATTTCCAGGGATGAAAATCGTGTCGCAGTATTCGTCAGAATGAAAATTATCGAAGATGTATCGATGACATCGAGAACATCTGGTGTTGTCAAGCGGTTGTGGATTGCTGTTGTCGGAATCGTCATCTTCGACAACTATAGGATTGTGAAAGGAACCGACTGGGGCTCGAGGAGTTGAAGAACTTGAATGATCAGAAGAAGGAGGAGGATTAGATGGTCGACGAGGTCATTGAAGGGGAGAAGGAAGCGAGGATGAGTCAGATGGAGGAAAGTCAGTTCGCTGTCGTGGATGACGATCTCTTTCTCGTCTCATGTGAATGATTGGTTGTAGGACATTATCGAGTCCATCCTGACAAGCTTCTTCAAATGTTGCCTCTGCGAATTCGTGGAGGAGGGTGATTTCATTTATTTCAACTTGTCGCCTTCGTTCTGATTCTTCCTGTTGTCGTCTGATAGTTTGTCGAAGCAGAAGAAAGGTAGCATAGTTGTCGCGAAGGTGACGGTTACCAGCGAGTAGAAGAT
>Ga0193742_1000779_pt1 | contig 20316 bp, 25 predicted proteins | sample L2c1metaG_FD_165511 | JGI IMG/M metagenome (GOLD analysis project Ga0193742, IMG submission 165511) | Soil microbial communities from a riparian zone of the East river system, Colorado, United States - L2c1 | ecosystem: Environmental > Terrestrial > Soil > Riparian zone | place: USA: East River... | reverse complement strand
TGTGTAAAAATAGTGTTCTCCCGGAGATCTCCCATGTTCTGTTCTCGTTGTGGATCGAAGCTGGAAGCAACATCCCGTTTCTGCCCTTCCTGTGGAGCCGCTGTCGGCTCCGGTGCGGCCTCCTATCCTCCTCCGCCTCCAGCCGCCGGTGGCCGGCTCTTCCGTCCGCGCAACAACCGTATGATCGCCGGCGTCTGCGCCGCCTTTGCCCTGCACTACGGCTGGGACGTCACCATCGTCCGCATCATCACTGCCCTCGTCTGTCTCAGTGGAGCGGGAGCTCTCGCATATCTCATCGCCTGGATCATCATCCCCGAAGAGCCCTACGCTCTGCCGACCAATCCCGTCTAGTCCCCATCGACAAGGGGCACAAAAGCCGCAAAATTGAAAAGTGAGCGCCAAAGTTTTGAATAAGAAGACCGCCCTCAGGAAACAGGATCCTCCCCCAGCTGCCCGCCCCTTCGCCTACCGCAACCGTACGCTCCACTGCGACTCCATCCCGCTCACCGCTCTCGCCGAAGATTACGGCACGCCTCTCTACGTCTACTCAGCCAGCCAGATCTCCGAACGCTTTCAGCTCTTTCAGCATGCCTTCGCCGAGCGGCCCCACACCGTCTGCTACGCCGTCAAGGCCAACTCCTCGCTCGCCATCCTCCGCCTCCTCGGCAAACAGGGCGCAGGCTTCGACATCGTCTCCGGCGGCGAGCTCGAGCGCGTTCGCCGCGCCCACAAATCCGCCCTCAAGAAAGTCGTCTTCTCGGGCGTAGGCAAGCAGGCCTGGGAGATCGACGCCGCCCTCAAGGCTGACATCCTCCAGTTCAACGTCGAGTCCGAGCAGGAGTTGGACCTCCTCGCAGCTCGCGCCCAGGCCCTCAATATCCGTGCCCGCTTCGCTCTCCGCGTCAACCCCGATGTCTTCGCCGAGACCCACCCCTACATCTCCACCGGCCTCTCTGAGCACAAGTTCGGCATCGACATCAAGGCCGCTCGCGCCATCTACCGCCGAGCCGCAAAGTCGAAGTGGCTCGAGCCCTACGGCGTCTCCGTTCACATCGGCTCGCAGATCCGCAAGGTCGACCCCTTCGCCGCCGCCCTCGCCCGCGTCACCGCGCTCGTCGCCGAGCTGCGCCGCGACGGCCACAACATCCGCGCCATCGACGCCGGGGGCGGCCTCGGCATCGACTACTCCGACGCTCCCTTTGACGCCGCCCATCAGGTCTCGCGCTACGCCGCGGCTCTCACCAAAGGCCTCGCCGACGATCCCGCCCATCTTCTCCTCGAGCCAGGCCGCTTCCTCGTCGCTCAGGCTGGAGCGCTTTTGACTCGCGTTCTCGTGGTCAAAAAGAACGGATCCAAGACCTTCATCATCACCGACGCCGCCATGAACGATCTCATCCGTCCGGCACTCTACCACGCTCACCACGAGATCATTCCCGTGCGCGAACCCAGCGGCAAGGCAGCTCAGATCACCGCCGACATCGTAGGCCCCGTCTGCGAGTCCGGAGACTTCTTCGCCCGCGACCGCGCGATCGCCCAGGTCAAGCCCGGTGACCTCGTAGTCCTGCTCGACGCCGGAGCCTACGGCATGAGCCTCTCCTCTAACTACAACTCCCGACCCCGCCCCGCCGAGGTTCTTGTCGAAGGCATCAAGGTCACTCTTGCACGCCGCCGCGAGACGATGCGCGACCAGCTTGCCCCCGAGATCCTCTAACCAACAATCCCTGACCTTCAGGGCAGAAAATTAACTCGAACTAAAGTTGTGCTCTATCCCTCTACATGCGACTCTCAACCTTAGCCCTTCTCCAGGAGATCGCACATGAGCAAAGAATCCGCACAGGCTGCCCTAGGCAAATTCGCCGAAGCCGTTAGCACCGGCAACTTCGATCTCTTCGATCAGGTCGTTGCTCCCGACTGCATCGACCACGATCCCGCTGACGGACAGGTGCCCGGCCCCGCCGGCTACCGCTTCTTCTTCTCCGGAATGCGCACTGCCTTCCCCGATATAAGCGTCGCGCTCGAGACCGTAGTTCAGGATGAGGACACCATCGCCTTTGCCTACACCCTCACCGGAACCCAGACAGGCCCTCTAGGAAAGATTCCGCCCACTGGTAAAAAAGTAAAGATCCGCGGCATGCAGATCTCAAAGTTTAAGGATGGAAAGATGGTCGAACGCTGGGGCAGCTCCGACGAACTAACTCTCCTCAAGCAAATCGGCGTGATCCCCGCCTAGTACGTCGCTCGCCAGATGAGGTGTCATCCTGAGCGAAGCGCAGCGGAGTCGAAGGACCTGCGGTTCGCTAGTCACACCGGTCCAGGCTGCGGGGTGCTTATTCATGCGGCTTCATCGCATGAGTGGGGCACCCGAGCCAAACCCGAATCTATCTCGCAGCCGTAATCCCTTCGCGCACCGCCGCCAGCGGAGCTTTTCCATCGAACTCCACCCCAGCCTCCCCCGCTCGAACCCCGAGCTCCTTCCACAATGCGGGTAAATCCACCGTCACCGGCGATGTGCTCCACTTCGCGTACATCTCGCTCAGAACATGCGTCCCTGTGGCCTTATCGCCGACCGCGAACGCCCGCTCAATCTCCCAGTCCTGATCGATCGTCCCACCCGCCTCCACAATTGCCCGCAAGGCATCCTGCAGCCCCTTCCGGTTCTTCGTCTCCTTGCGAATCTCTATGTCGGCTATCAGACAGAACAGTGCCCCTCCCCAGTAGGTCCGGCCCCACGTATGTGTCCGGTCCAGCCCCTCGTCTCCGGCCTCCGGCTCGCCCTTCGGCATGCCGTCCATCATGTCGCGCCAGATCGTCTTCGCCGCAAGCTGCCCCGCCTGCACCCGCGCAATCGGTTCCACGTAACTCGCCAGCCCCTCCTCCATCCAGTGGTGGGCATCCGGCAGATTCGGGAACGCCATATGCGTCAGCTCATGCGTCATCATCCAGTCGTCGGCCAACTCCTTCGCCGTCGTCTTCTCACCGACGTTGATCCGTGTTAATCCCGGCCACCCCCGCATATCTCCCCATGTAGTCCCCCGAAACACCCCATCCTTACCCTCAGCCGGGAGAATCAGCACTCGTGCCTTGGCTACCGGAAACCTGCCGTAGTACACCGTCACAGCGCGGGCGGCATCCCTCACATGGTCCGCCACCGCCTCCGCTCCCAGGTCGAGCGGCCCTTCCGCAAAGTCCACCTGAATCGTCGCCCCTCCCACCGAAAGGTTCTTGGTCGACGCCACCTTCACCTCTCTCCGAAACTGAAAGGCGCCAGCGGCCACAGCAACCAAAAGCACACCAGCCCCCAGCACCCCTAGCCTCTTTGAGATCATCCGCAAGCTCCTCACCCGTTCGACTGTTCCTATAGCGAACGGATACAAAACAACGCATCGGCCAGACGTTTGGAAAAATCTAGCTCTCCTGCATTCTTAGGTCGCTTCTTTGCGTGGCCATATCTGGAACAGCCTAGCATTGGAGGCGAAGACGTAATCAAAATACGAGCGGAAAGTGGCCGCCGTTCGGCTATCTGACGTGCGGCCCGCGCTACCTTGCATACCATCCGGGGATGGCCTTTCATTCGCACAAAATTCCCCGATAAACGTTGTGAGCGCTTTGTTCGCAACTGCTGAAACACCCGGCGATAGCGCTTTCCAGGTACCCAGAACGAGGTATCTTCCACGAAACCAGAATGAGGTATAGTGACGCTGTGCATAAGACATGCACCTGACGAGACCTAATTCCGGGAAACCTAAACCCGGATATTCTCTGCCTTCCGAATCGCCTTGCTCCCGGCTGCATCCGTTGCTCAATCCAATACTGACGCAACAGTGGAGATCCGTCATGTCAGAAATACAATCAGAAGGGCTCAGCACTGCCGCCCAGAAGGCAACCGATCCATCCATTCTGGATGCGATCGAACAGATCCAAGCTACCATCTTGTCCATCATCCCCGCGGTTATCTCACCCCAGGGCAAGCTCAAGGTTAGCGGAGAAACTTTCGCGATCTTAATGGCGGTTCTCGATAGGTGCCAGAAGTATGTAGGAGCTACAGCGCCTAGCTTTGATGATGGAATCAATCAGATTATCCACATCTGCAAACCCCTCATCCCCAAATCTTTGGATGAAGGTGTGACTATTCTGGCTGATATTAACCAAGACTGCGAAGGAATTTTAAGTCGCTGAGCAGACCTAGCTCCAGATCAGGATTCGTTTCCAATTGGTGCAGCAGACAAGCCTCGCTGTACTTTCTGGATAGCCAGACGACACGGCAAACAGCGTGTCCTTGGTTTGCCTTACCAATCTAACAATGACGCAACAGAGGAGATCCGTCATGACCGAAAATGCACAGAATCCTGCCGCCACGAATACCAGCAACGCCGATATGTACTACGGGGATTACCTGCCTATTTGGAGGGCGGCCAGCCATATTCAACTTGTTGTCACGAACTTGCCCTTGAGCACATATACAGATGACATTCAGAAGATGCTACAAAGCATTCAAGGTTGCTGCTCTCAAGTGTTGTCCACTCTCACCATTTATGGAAATGGCGATTTAAGCATTAGCGATGCGATCAAGCTAGTTGCACCCTGCGCCCAACAACTGAATGCATCTCCCGACCAGACCACTGCTCTCTTTGGAGGGTTCATTATTGCTTGTAACAAGGACATCGCATCTAAGTCAGGAGCATGACGCCATCACTGAGGAAACCTGGCCGGATCGAGGATTCATTTTCAGCGGTGTAGCAGACGACCGCGCCGCACTTTCTGGATAATCTGACGGCTTGGCAACACAGCGACTCCTTGGTATGTCTTACCCAATCCACCAATCCAACACTTTATCCCACAGCGGAGGTTCCCATGTCCGAAAATACTCAGATTCCAGCCGCCCAGAATCCAGCTGAAAACCCCAGCAATGCCGCTTATTCCGACTCGAATTGGAAGTCTGATTTTGATGCCCTAAGCGAGATTCAGTACATCCTCTTCCTCATGGAGGGCGCTTGGGGAACAGACGCTATTCAGACAGACCTAACATGAAAAGCTATTGCACAGGTATTGCCGGGCTGCGGTCTCTTTGCGATCCGTTCGTCGGATTAAATCCCAGTGATGCCGCCAAGCTGATTGCATCCCTGGCCAAACCGTTATTAGCGTCTGACCACTATAGGATTCCGGAATTATTTGGTTCCATTTTTAGTGTCTGTAGGGATATTGATCCTTCCTCAACCTCGTGAGGCAATCCCTGAGGAGATCTGGCTCCTGGAGCAAGGATTCGTCTTCCAATTGGTGCAGCTGACGACCACACTGCACCTTTTGGATAACCTGGCGACACAGCGAAACAGCGTGTCGCTGATATGTCTTATTCAATCCAACAACGACGCAACAGTGGAGATCCGTCATGACTGAAAACGCTAAGAATCCTACCGCCCAAAAAACAATCCAAGACCCACCGGAGTACAACGCCGAAAAAGCTAAGAATCCAAAGGAGGGTTCTGATTGGCTGGGAGGCCCACAGAACGGAAACAAAACCCCCGGCAAATCGACCGAAGGAGCCTACCAGCAAAATGGTCAGACATGGCTGGGAGGGCCACAGAACGGAGACGAAACCCCTAGCACATCGACCGAAGGAGCCTACCAGTCAGCGAGTCACTCAACTGGCTACACGGATCAGTTGGGTAGTGCTGATTGGCTGGGAGGGCCGCAGAACGGAAACGAAATCCCCGGTAACGGTGGCAATGGCGGTAACGGAGACGAAACCCCTGGGCACGAAAAGAAGGCCCCCAAAGGATCCCTGAGTGGAGGCGTAGGCTTTGAAAAACCGTCGAGCAGCTCGGAGGCATCGACAAGAAATGATGCGACGTGGACCGGGAGGGGGAAAGAGTCAGGGCGCTAGGGAATCCCCCAAACAAGACAGACCCAACTGGACAAAGCAGGGAGAGTAAGACCTATCGTGTCTATGGTGAAAACTCCATGGGCACGATAGGTCGTTTTCAAGGCCATGAATGCGGATTGAAGCGTACCTACATCGGCAGATCGCCGGGCTTCGCGGCTACAGTGAATGGGCAGCGTGCAGCGCCTGATGCTTCCTCTTGGATTTGGATACCGATACTCGCGATGGCGATGATCGCAACCTGCAAATCCCTGTCAAGCCCGGATCCCATCTATCAGCTTCTAATCAAACCACTTCCACATTGCCGATTACTTTCCTTGACTCGCTATAATAGAAACATAGAGTTGAAGAGAAGCTTCTGGCACCCCTACCAACACCGAGGTCCAAGGTTAACTTCTTTTATTCGAAGACTTTGCGCAAATAAGTACGGGGGAGGGGTACCGTCCGCCCGTGCTAAAATCGCAAGTTGAAGTTCAAGAAATCACCGTAGAGGTTGTACATGTCCGGCCACTCAAAATGGGCGACAATTAAGCACAAGAAGGGCGCCCTCGACGCCAAGCGCGGAAAGATCTTCACCCGCCTGATTAAGGAAATCACCATCGCCGCTAAGCTCGGCGGAGGCGACCCCGACGGCAACCCCCGCCTCCGCAGCGCCATTGCCGCCGCCAAGGCCGAGAACATGCCTGCGGATAACATCAAGCGCGCCACCCAGCGCGGAACCGGCGAGCTCGAAGGCGTCAGCTACGAGGAGATCACCTACGAGGGCTACGGCCCCGGCGGCGTCGCCATCATCATCGACGTCCTCACCGACAACAAGAATCGCGCAGTCAGCGAGATTCGCCATGCCTTCTCGAAGAATGGCGGCAACCTGGGGGCCGATGGCGCAGTCGCCTGGATGTTCACCACCAAGGGTGTCATCACCGTCGCCAAGGACGCGGCCTCCGAGGAGAAGCTCACCGAGATCGTCCTCGAGGCCGGCGCTGAAGACCTCTCTGACGAAGGCGAAAATTGGGAGATTCTCACCGACCCCAAAGACTTCGAGGCCGTCACCAACGCCATCAAGGCCGCCGCGATCACCCCGGAGCATGCCGAGGTCACCAAAATCGCCTCGACCTACACCAAGCTCGAAGGGTCCCAGGCCAACGCCATGATCCGGCTCCTCGAAACCCTCGAAGATCTCGACGACACGCAAAACGTCTACTCGAACTTCGACTTCGATGAGGCTCCAGTCGCAAGCTAAATCGGGCGGTCAGTTATTCTTCTGAAAGGCCGCCATTCCCTGGCGGCCTTTCTTCTTCTTATGCATCTGTACTTCTGACCTTTTACTTTGAACGGAGCCAACCGGAGTGACCAGGATTCTTCGACGCATCTCAGCCCTTTTCTGTGCTCTTCCTCTCGCAACCCTTCTCTCCGCGGCTCTTCTATCCAGCCCCACGGCTCACGCGCAGGCCGCCGCAGCCCAGCCGACGGCCTTTACTCCCACTCACCGCCCTCTTGAGCTCGGCGTCCTGGCCCAGGGAGGCCTGGGAGTCACTGACGACCGCAGCAGCTTCAAGTTCTTCATGCTCGGAGGCCGTGCCGGAAAGGTTCTCACTCCTGACATAGGTCCCGGCCTTCTGCATGGAAATTTCGAATACGGCATCGAGTTCTTCCCCTTCTGGCAGTCCTACACGCCGCAGTTCGAGCGCCGCACCTGCACCGGCCCCACAGTCTGCTCCGCCCCATACAAGACCGGCGGAACTTATACCGGGCTCTCCATCACGCCGATCCTGCTCCGCTGGAACTTCACCGGCTCCGGCCACCGCAGGGTCGTTCCCTGGGCCCAGGGTGGCGGCGGCGTCATCTGGACGAATCACAAGTATCCCGGGTTTGGAGGGCCGCCTTATAACGCATTCAACGACGGCTCGGCGGCCAACACCAGCGTCTGGAACTTCACCCCGCAGTTTGGCGTGGGCGTCCATTACTTCCTGAAACCTCGCCGCTCTCTCGACTTCGGAGCCAATGCCATTCACATCTCGTCGGCTTCGCTGGGCGATAAAAACCCGGGAGTCAACGCAAGCATACAATTCTCTGTCGGCTACACCTGGTGGAAGTAACCCGAGCCTAGAGGCTCCAGGCATTGGAAACATGAATCCCGAAGCGATCATCGAATGCGTCCCGAATTACTCGGAAGGAACCGACCTCTCCAAGGTCAGCCGTATCGTTCAGGCGATGCAGGTTCCGGGCGTCAGTCTTCTCGACTGGTCGCTCGACCTTGCTCATAATCGCTCCGTCGTTACGATTGCCGGACCGGCGGAGGCCGTGGTTGAATCCGCCGTTCGCGGCGCAGGCAAGGCCGCCGAGATCATCGACCTGACGCGCCAGAACGGGGTCCATCCCCGTATCGGTGCCGCCGACGTGATTCCCTTCATCCCGGTAAGCGGAGCATCACTGGCCGACTGTGCCTTGCTGGCGCGGCAGGCGGGATTGAACCTGTGGCGGCGCTACGGGATCCCTGTCTACTTTTATGGAGCCTCCGCTGCCCGCCCCGACCGTGTCCATCTGGAGGACGTTCGCAGGGGTCAGTTTGAAGGTCTTCGCGAAGCCGTTCACCGTGAGGCGGCCCGCCGCCCTGACATCGGAGGGCCGGAGCTGCACGAGACCGCAGGAGCCTCCGTCGTCGGAGCCCGCAGCTTCCTGATCGCCTACAACGTGCACCTGCGCCAGCCCGATGTCACCGCGGCTCGCGCCATCGCCCGCGACATCCGCGCCTCGAACGGTGGCCTGCACGGCGTCAAAGCGCTGGGCGTGCTCGCCAGTGACCGTGCCCAGGTCAGCATGAACATCACTGATCACGTCGCCACTCCGATGTCCAAGGTTTACGCCCGGTTGAAGGAGCTCGCCGCCCGCTACGGCGCAGAGCTCGATGACAGCGAGCTCATCGGTCTGATCCCAGAGGTTGCCTTCGAAGAGGGGGCGGAATGGATTACGCGGATCCCTAACTTTGATCCGGGGCTCAAGGTCGTCGAGCGCCGCCTTAGAAACCCGCTGGACTGGATCACGGCCTGACGCCACATCTCCCGAAGGTTCAGTCGCGGAACGAGGGAGATGCGTTTCCGGCGGCAACAAGATTTTTCCAGCCTGCCCGGCTCATCTTGAGTCGCTGACCATCTGCCAGAAGGACGAAGTACTCCGCTTCCCCATCTCGATGGATCTCGCGAACCTGATCGATCCGCACTACGATCGAGCGATGAATTCGCGCGAACCTTGCCGGATCGAGCACCTTCTCGAGCTGCTTCATGCTCTCGCGCAGCATGTACCTTCTGGCTCCCGCGTGCAGGCACGCGTAGTAATCCGCCGCCTCGATCCACTGGATATCATCGACCGGGACGAGAACATCCTTGGTTCCGTCGCGCACGAGGAATCGCTCCGGGTAGGGCTTTTCTTTCTCCATGGCGGTGCGCTCTCTAACTCCATGCTCCATGGCTCCGCGTAGGGCTCCGAGAACGTCGGCGAGCTGCTCCTGAGCCAGAAATGCGGTATTCTCCGCGATCCGCCTCTTGACCCGAGTGAGCGTATCGTCCAGACGCGCCGGCTCGATGGGTTTGGTCAGGTAGTCGATCGCCTGTACGGCAAAGGCCTGCACCGCAAACTCATGATGCGCGGTTACGAAGACGGTTGGAGGCATGTGAGCCGGGCCAATGGCATCGATGACCTCGAAGCCTCCTGTGCCCGGCATCTGAATGTCGAGAAAGAGCAGATCCGCAGGCGAGGATCGAAGCTGACGGATGGCCTCGTTTCCATTCCTGCACTCTGAGACGATATCGATCTGAGTGTCTTCCGAGAGAAGGAGCCTCAGCCGCTCGCGAGCCAGAGGCTCATCGTCGACGATGATGGTCTTCAGCTTCATACCTGCTGCCGCTCGTAGGGGATGAGGATGGTTACTTCGTATCCGCCCGCTTCAGGTTCGGCGACCCTGAAATCAAAGGCGCCTGGATAGAAGTGCGAGAGTCGTTCCTGCGTATTTCGTATTCCTATTCCGTATCCATTTTTCGTGGTCGCGGCACTCTTCGTTCCGGGGCCGTTGTCGCGCACACACAGGCGCAACTTATCTCCGACACGCAGGACTGAGGTTTCGAGCAGGCCATTCTCTTCGAGGCGCGCGATTCCGTGGCGCACGGCATTTTCGATGATGGGCTGCAACAGGAAGCATGGCACCATTCCTTCCAGCGCCTCAGGTGTCGTATCGATCTTCACGTGGAGACGGTCGGCGAAGCGGACCTGCTGGATTGCGAGATAGCTTTCGACGATCTCCAGCTCCTGCGAGAAGGGAATCTTCTCCGGCGTGTCTCGTTGCAGTGTCTTTCGCAGGATGGTATTCAGGTGAGCAAGCGTCTCGCGGGCCTGCTCGTTGCGGTTGAGCTCGACCAGAGTGGTCACGGCATTGAGGGTGTTGAAGAGGAAGTGCGGCTCCATCTGCATCTGCAGGGCTTTCAACTGCGCCTGCGAGAGCTGCTTTTCAAGCTCAAGCGAGCGCACTGCGTCGCGATGCGCCTGCGATTGCACATGCAGTAGCCCGGAGAAGCCCACGACGAATCCATATAACAGCAGTTCGAAACCAAACCGCACGATGTTGAAGTAACTCCCGGGAGTCCAGTCGTCCGGCCAGTGCCTGCTTGTAAGCTGGCTCAGCGCTCCCAGAAGTTCCAGGTGCACGGTGGCCAGCATGCAGCCCATGACGAGATGGAAGACTGCGTTTCGAATGGAGCAGGTCAGAATTGCGCTCCACTGCTGTGCCAGCCACCAGAGACCCACGGCAACGACTCCCCACCATACCCAGAACACGGTTCCAAAGAGGAGGACGGGGAGTACCGGAGATCCTGGGTGTGTGGCAGACAGATAGCTGCGGCATACACCCGCCGTCAAAAGGGCCATGATGACCGAGGCGGCGAACGCGACGATGGTTCCCCGCAGGTGCAATGAATTTATCTTGTCATGTTGTTTGATCAAGGAAGCTCCTTCCATCGGTATTCTCATCGGAAGCTCTCCGCGGTTATGGTACAGCCGTTGCACTGGACTCGGCGCAGATTCTCTAGAGCAGCCTGCGCTTCTGTCTTTAGACGAGCCGCCTCTAACTGCGACCCTGCCGCCTGAAGCATGGATGCGTAAGCCAACTCTGTCAATAGATACCTCCGCGATCGCAGGCCGCCCGCCTTCAGGAGAACGAGCGCCTTTTGAAAGTCCGCCTGCGCTTGCCGGTAGTTGCCGGACAGTCCGTAGGTTTCAGCCCGCAGAGTGTAGGCGGAGCCGAGCTTTGGGCTGTCAGGGCCGCACGCCTCTGTCATGAGCTCGATTGCGTGCTGATAGGCCTTGATTGCTTCGACAAAGTTTCCTTCGGATCGGGCGAGTGCTCCTTTCACGGTAAAGATTGCCGCGAGATTGCCTTCATCGATATCGACCGCGCGTGGGAGCTGATCGAGTGCCTTGTTCATCCACTTGCGAGCTGCGGACAGGTCGTTCTGCTTGAGAGCAATATTGGTCAGATTGCTGGATGCCAGCGCTATGCCCGCGCGATTTCCTGTCTTCTCGTAGAGATGCAGGGCTCTGAGACGCAGCGCCTTGGCCGCACCGAGCTGTCCGGAGAGCTCTTCCACGCCGCCCAGATTATTGATGGCGGATGCAGTCTCCCGCTGCTCGTTGGGCAACTGGCTCAGTATGTGAATGGACTCTTCATAGCAGTGCCTTGCCTGGCTGTAGCGATCCAGATCTCTGTAGATGGAACCCAGCACGTTCAGAGCGATTCCACGGACGTCATCGCTCCATGCAGTGGCGGCTTCGTGCATCAAGGGCTCGAGGATAGCTAAGGCTTCGGCTGACCTGCCTAGCTCATCGAGCTGGCGGGCGTCGAGTACTTGCTTTGGGAACTGCTGGCCGGGAGTTTCTCCGCAGGCTGGGTACGTCAGGGCAAGGATGAGTGCCGCAATCAGAACTGGGAGAGAGCAAGGGGGTTTCATGGAGACAGTATTCCCCGCCGGCGGCTCGCACTCGATCGCTTTGCAGCGAGTCGGGCTGACCCTGCAGGAAAAACCGGCAAATCAGCAGCGACCTCTTGTGGGACACAACCTTTCAGTTTCCGTAGCGTCCAAGTGCCAGATCATTTAGACTTGTCTCGCACCCCTGAATCGCGAAAGAATAGAAAAGGTCCAGCCCACGAGGTTCGGACGTCCCGGTTCATGCTATTTGAACCAAAGGAGTTACCCAGTTGCAGCTACGAAAACCACTTCTTCCCTTCTCTCTCCTCGCTCTCTCCGGCGGTCTCTGTTTCGCCGCCCAGCTCTCAAGCGATGCGAAGTCGGCGATTCCCCGTGACGTGCAGCAGATTATCTCCGTTGACTATCGCGCGATGCAGAACTCTCCGGCGGCGATGGAGCTGAAAGACCGCATTCTTCCACCTGAGCTCAAGCGGCTGGAGAGTGCACTGAAGACCTCCGGCCTGAAGGTCGATCAGGACGCCGATGTTCTAACCTTCGCGGCCTTTCGGGATGGTTCCTCCTCACAGGGATCCCACATTATGGGCGTGGCCCAGGGGCAGTTTCATACCCGCGAGATTATGGCGAACTTTGCCAAGAACAAGATCAAGCCCACGGTGCTGCGCAATAACAGCATCTATCCCATGGGTTCGAATGGGATGAGCGTCGTCTTCCTGAATCAGACTACGATGGTCTTCGGCGATCGGACCGCCGTCAAGACAGCGCTCGATGCCCGCGATGGATTCGCGTCCAATTTTCTTCAAAATAGCGATATGACCAATGAGATGCTTGCTGTTGATCAGCGAGCGGTCTGGAGTCTGCTGGACCAGAAGGGCACCCAGACGATGATGCGTTCGGTTCTTGGAGACGCGTCGCAGCTGGCGGATTACGATACGGTTCGCAACCGCATGAAGAGCTCACGCTACACGATGGACTTTCAGAACGGCGTGAAGTTCGACATGGCTGTCGTGATGAGCGATACCATGACCGCGGCAACGTGTGCCACGCTGCTGAAGGGCGTTTCGCTGTTGAAGAAGACCCAGGGCAACCCGCTTGAAAAGAGCGCCCTCGATGAGACCACGATCGATTCGAACGCGGGGACGCTGACGGTCTCCTACTCCTCGACGGATAGCCAGTTCGCATCCCTGCTGACCTCCCCGCTCTTTCAGTCCGTGGTTCGATGATCCTCTGATTGCGAGATTTAGCCTGAAGAAGCGCCCTGATTGGGCGCTTCTTCAGGTTTGTGCAAGATCTTCCAATAAATCCTCAAGGGTCATCTGTCATGGCTATGCAGGTTGCAGCAACGGCGTCACTCGTGCCTTAACCTGCTCGGCGGTGAACGGCTTGCAGATGTATCCCTGGGCGCCGGCTGCGATCGCTCGAAGAACGAAAGGCTCACTTCCCTCCGTAGTGATCATGACAATGGGAACTCCGACCGCGAGCTTCTGCTCGCGCCGGGCCTCAAGAAACTGAAGACCGTCCATAACCGGCATGTTAATGTCACTGATAATGAGGCCGATCTTCACAGGGCTGGCTGCATCCCCACGAAGAATCTCCAGCGCCTCTTCCCCATTCGAGGCCTCCACCGCTTCGGTGAGATCGAGACCGGACTGCCGAAGCGCCCTCTCGATTACCTTTCGCATTACCGACGAATCATCAATGATAAGTGCTCGCACCTACTCCTCCGCAATCAATGCCACTTTGAGTCTCTATCGGCGAAAAGAGGAGATGCTTGAGGCAAGACAGGCTTAGTCCTCTCTAACCGAAACCCTCACCGCTTTGGCACGGTACCTGCTTCAGACCTGTGCATGGACAGTGGACTCTACGCAGCCTACACGGGGTTGATGGCACGCACGCAGGCGCTCGACACTGCGGCCAATAACCTCTCCAACGCCGGAACAAATGGATTCCGCGCCCAGAGAGACTTCTTTCGCGGCGTTCTGGTGGACAGCCTTCGTCCCGGATCTCCGGCTGACTCGCAGGTGGGCCGTACGGTGAACGACTTCGGCATCCTGGGCGGAAACGCGCTCGATCTTGGACAGGGGCAACTGAACACGACAGGAAATCCTCTGGACCTTGCGATTCAGGGTGAAGGGTTTTTCGCCGTCAGTACGGCAAACGGAGTCCGTTATACGAGAGACGGGGCCTTCCGGCGCTCCTCGACCGGAGTGCTCGAGACAAGCCTCGGAGAGGCTGTGCTCGACGCCAAGCAGCAGCCGATCACGATTCCTACGGGAGATATTCACATCTCTCCGGACGGAAGTGTTTCGGTAGCCACTCCTGCGGGAAGTGCAATCGCGGGCCGGATCGCGATCTTCGATTTTACGAACCGGTATGCACTAACTGCGGAAGGGACCAATCGCTTCACAGCAAGCGGAGAGACGTCGGTTGCCGGCAAAGGTGTGATCGAACAAGGAGCGATTGAAGGAGCGAACCAGGACGCCATCCACGGGTCGATGCAGTTGGTTCTCGTGCAGCGGCAGGCCGAGATGATGCAGAAGGCGCTCAGCGTCTTCAACAACGAATTTGATAAGACCGCGGCCGAAGAACTGCCGCGCGTCTGAGTTTCAACCAAGGAGAGAAGAAGATGATCCGAGCGCTCTATACAGCGGCCAGCGGAATGAGTGCCCAGCAGGCCAATCTGGACACAGTAGCGAATAACCTGGCGAACTCGGCGACGGCTGGATTTCGCCGACGGCGTCTGCAGTTCGAAGACATGATCTACGAGAACATGATTACTCCGGGGTCGCCGCAGACCCAGCAGACGACCTCGGCTGGGTTGCAGATCGGTCTTGGAACCCGTTCTGCCGCAACCGAGGTCATCATGACCCAGGGAGACTATAACCAGACTTCGAACACGTACGACCTTGCCATTCAGGGGAGTGGATTCTTTCAGATCTCGCGCCCCGACGGCACAATCGCCTATACGCGCGCTGGAAACTTTCATCCCACCAATCAGGGCGTCCTGGTTACTGCCGACGGAGATCCTATGCTGCCGCAGATCACAATTCCCTCGAACGCCAAGGACGTGATGATCTCTCAGTATGGGGTCGTCTCCGCGACCATCCCCGGGCAGGCGACGCCCGCGCAGCTTGGCACCATCCAGCTTGCTACGTTTTCTAACCCCGGGGGGCTTCAATCCATCGGGGGGAATCTCTTTCTGCAGACCGACGCATCGGGGGTTCCTATCACCGATACTCCCGGCGGAAATACTGGCATGGGGACTCTGCAGCAGGGATATCTTGAAGGCTCCAATGTCGATGTTGTCGCCGAGTTCGTGCAGATGATCCTTGCGCAGCGTGCTTATGAGAGCAACTCGAAGGTCGTGCACGTGGCCGATGATATGTACTCCCAGATCAATGGTCTTGTGCGATAGGCCTTCGATGAATTCTTCCTCTTTTATCAGGGCATGTCTTCTGTTGACCATCGCTCTCGTGGTTCAGCACGGATCGATCGTCGCGATGGCCGAGCAGGTTTGTGCTCGAACACCAACCATGGCGCTTCAGGCTATGAACAGCAATGTGGCGGCGGAAGTGTTGGCGCAGGCAGATGGCTACCGCATTGCCAAGGTTCATCTGGACCCCTTGTTACATCGAAGCTGGGCGATGATCGCGAGTTGTGGCCACCCCGACAGGCCATGGATCGCGATGCTTTTGCCCGAGATGAAGCTGCGCGGCGCTCTGTCTTCCTTCGATAGCAGAACAGACCATTCGCAGTCGACACCGTTTCCAGTAGTCCACTCCGGTGATCTGGTGCAACTGCGAGGTAGCGAGAAGAACCTTCGCATCGAAGTTGCTGGAAAAGCTGAGGAGAGTGGCACTGTCGGAAGTATTGTGCATGTGCGCATGATCAACTCAGGCTTCGACATCGGGCGGGAACAGACACTTACCGGGATCGTTCGTGGCCCCGGAGACGTGGAGATTCGACCGTGAGAGCTTTCTTGAGATGGAACCGGAGAGAGGACTAGCTATGCGATTTCATTCCACAACGAGCCATATCTGTCGCCTGCTCCTGGCTGTGCTTTTGCTCTCATTGGCGGCAGGCGGCCAGATAACAGCCGTGAAAAAGCTGACTCGTCCTAATCCAAATGTTGCTGAAACATCTCTCCAGTCTTACCTGGAGCGTGTGCGTGCAGAAAACTCCATCTCTCAGGCTGCGCCCGGCTCTATCTGGGTTGACAGCGGAAGACTGACCAGAATGATGACCGACGTGCGGGCGATGCGTCCGCATGATCTGATCTCGGTGGTGGTCGCGGAGAATCTCGCGGCTTCAACAGATGGCACTGTAAAAAACTCGCGCACGTCCAACGCCAGCTCTCAGGTCTCCAACCTGTTCGGAACGCTTCATGCCGGCAATGCGCTGCAGAATCTTATCAACCAGAACTCTTCCGCAGGATTGAATGCGCAGGGCCAAAGCGGGACCAACTCCAGTCTGAGCACAATCCTAGGAGGACAGGTGATCGAGGTTCTACCCAACGGAATGCTGGTCATCGAAGCCGCGCGACAGGTTGAGTTCAGCCAGCAGACGCAGACGATTGTTCTTCATGGAATCGTTCGGCCCGAAGACATCTCGCAACAGAATCGGATTCTCTCGACCGCGATCTCCAGCCTTGAGCTGCAGGTACGTGGCAAAGGAATTATCACCGATTACACGCATCGGCCAAACGCTCTAGTCAGGCTGCTGCAATATTTACTGATCTTTTAGACACAGAGAGCAGGAACAGAGTGAGGGGCTTGGATATTCATTCGAGATGGACAGTGCGGCTTAGCCGGAGCGTTCGGTGGGGACTATGGATGGTCTTCCTATTAGGATCGAACCTTGCAGCTCTCGATCCCGCACCCAGCCAAAGGCTGGCGCGCGTCAAAGACATCGCCACCATCGAGGGGATCCGCGACAATCAGCTGGTCGGTTATGGAATTGTGGTGGGTCTGCAAGGAACAGGAGACAGCCAGCAGACAACCTTTCCCACACAGACTCTGGCGTCCACGCTTCTGCGTATGGGAGTGAGCGTTCCTGCCGCTGCAATCCGCGTGCAGAACCTCGCCGCCGTATTTGTCTCGGCGACGCTTCCCCCTTTTGCGCGTTCCGGAACCAAACTGGATATCACGGTCTCGTCTGCAGGAGATGCCCGCAGCCTTGAAGGAGGGTTGCTTCTGATGACGCCGCTCTATGGAGCCGATGGCAATATCTATGCTCAGGCGCAAGGGCCGCTCGTCGTTGGGGGATATTCGATCAGCGTAAACGGCAACATCAAGCAGATGAATCATCCGAATACGGCACGAGTACCGTTCGGCGCGATTGTCGAACGCGCGGTTGCCCTCGATCTTGAGGGAAAGAGCCAGTTTTCGCTGTTGCTGAACGATGCCGACTTCAAAAGTGCAGAGGCGGTTGCCAGTAACATCAATCGGACACTCAATAGAACTGCTGCTCATCCGGTCGATAGCCGAAGAATCATTCTTACCGCCAAGCCCGGAGAAGAGATCACCGCCTTTCTGGCGGAGGTCGAATCAATCGATGTTCCTACTTATCCCAGAGCAAAGGTGATTGTGAACGAACGTACAGGAACGGTAGTGATCGGAGGGACTGTTGTCCTCCAGCCAGTGTCGATTCTGCATGGCGGACTGGCTGTAAACGTTGTCAGCGAGTTTGAAGTCTCGCAGCCCAACGCCTTCGCTGGCGGCGATACAAAGGTCGTGCGGCAAACCAGCGTCGACGCTTTGGACAAGCCAGTCAACCGTATCGAACTGAAGCAGGGCGCGACTGTTGATGACCTGGTCCGCAGCCTTCAGACGATCGGAGCATCGGCGAGGGATGTCATCTCCATCCTGCAGGCTATGAAATCCGCCGGGGCTCTGGAAGCGGAGATAGAGGTCCTATGATCAATCTTCCAGGCGTTGCTACGTACGGCACCTCTAGCGAGGATATGCGTACCCGCGCAAAGCTGACCGATGCAGCTCAACAGTTTGAAGGCATGCTGCTTGAGGAGATGCTGAAGCCATTGCGTTCCAGCGGCGAAGATGGAGGTGGGGGAGAAGATGGAAACTCCGACGCCGGGACGGACACCATCAATAGCTTTGGAGTAGAGGCTGTCGCTAAGGCTATCTCAAGAAGCGGGGGGGTCGGCATTGCCCGCCAGGTTCTTCAGCAGGTCACCGCAGAGCACGAGAAGCGCTCGCGGTAAATCCTTAGTCAGACAGGCAGGCTCACACGAGGCGGCTGCGGAGTAACAGCCACCTCCGTGGAGTATGGGAGGGATTATTCTCCGTAGTAGTCGAGCCCAAGATGAGTGATCAGGCCTTCACCCATGATGTGCCTGAGAGTGTTCTTCAGCTTCATGTTCTGGATGAAGAGATCGTGTTCCGGATAGACTCCCGGCGCCGAATCGGGATCTTTGAAGTAGAAGCTGAGCCACTCCTGAATCCCCAGTCCACGAAGCGACGGAGTGCGGGCGGCGAGATCCATGAAGAGGATGAGATCGAGCGCCAGGGGAGCCGCTAGAATCGAATCGCGGCAGAGGAAGTCGACCTTAAGCTGCATCGGGTAACCGAGCCAGCCGAAGATATCGATATTGTCCCAGCCTTCCTTGTTGTCGCCACGCGGAGGATAGTAGTTGATCCGCACCTTGTGGTAGAGGTCCTTGTAAAGCTCGGGGTGAAGCTCCGGCTGAAAGATGTACTCGAGCACGCCGAGCTTTGAGACCTCCTTGGTCTTGAAGGACTCCGGATCGTCGAGCACCTCACCGTCCCGATTGCCAAGAATGTTTGTCGAGTACCATCCGGCAACGCCGAGGTTGCGCACCTTGAAGGCCGGCGCAAGGACCGTCTTGATAAATGTCTGGCCGGTCTTGAAGTCCTTGCCGCAGATAGGGGCGTCCATCTTTTTCGAGAGCTCCCGCAGTGCGGGAATATCGACCGTAAGGTTCGGCGCGCCGTTCGCGAAGGGGATGCCCTCTTTCAATGCGGCCCACGCGTAAAGCATGGAAGGAGAGATCGCGGGATCGTCTTCGACCAGGCCCTTTTCGAAGGCTGCGAGGGTCTGGTGCACCGGTGCCTGCTCCATGAAGATCTCGGTTGAGCCGCACCAGATCATCACCTGGCGATCGGTCTTCGTCTTGAATTCCGTAATGTCGTTGCGGATCTGATTGGCGAGATCGCACTTGTTTTTGCCGGTTTTGATCTTCTTCCCTTCGAGCCGTTTCACATAGTATTGATTGAATGCGGCCGGCATGGGTTCGATGGATTCAAGAAATGGACGAATCTGCTGGAGCTGATCGTTATCGAGCACCTGCGCGGTCTTTGCGGCGTCGTAGAGATTGCCCCCGAAGATATCCCAGCCCGTAAAGACGAGATCATCGAGAGAAGCCAGCGGAACAAATTCCTTGATAAGAGGACTGCGGGCCTCGGTTCGCTTTCCGAGACGAATCGTTCCCATCTGCGAGGAGGAGCCAATGGGGAGAGAGAGGCCACGTCGAACAGCCTCGACGCCGGCAATGAGAGTCGTCGCAACGGCTCCCATGCCCGGGATCATGACACCTAATTTTCCTTGAGCTGGCTTAATGCTGGATGCCGCATCGTTCGTTGCGGCGCTGGGTGTAGACATTGCGTTGACAGTACCCTTCTTTTCTTACGATTTTCCGTACGAACGGAAGGTTAGTATCGCTCAGTAGAAAGAGGGGTGCAAATAAAAGCCAGTGTTTACGAGGCTTTAACGCTAACTCTGCATCCTGCGGTTTCACTAAAAAAGGTTACGCTGTAATGTCTTAGATAGCTTCGTTGCGAATGCGGTTTCGCCAGTGCGTCCAGACAAACCAGACGATTCCTGCAATCAGTGCAAGCTCCACCGCGAGATGAAAGCGATGAAAGATCTCCTTGAAGCGGGGGTCTGATTCCCAGCGATCGCCGAGCTTCATGCCGACATATGCGAGCACGTAGCACCACGGCCATGAGCCGATGAAGGTATAGATATGAAACCGAAGCTGCGGCATCCGCGCAATGCCCGCTGGCAGAGCGATAAAAGTGCGGACGACAGGAAGCAACCGTGCAACCAGGACGGTGATTCCTCCGAACCGCTGGAAGAAGTGCTCCGTGCGATCGAGGTCGTGACGGCTGAGTAAGATGTAGCGTCCAAAGCGCTCAACGGCCGGACGCCCGCCCACCGCTCCCAGCCAGTAGGCAGGAAGCGATCCCAGGTTGCAGCCAATGGCGCCGGCGGTGGCGACCCAGAAGAGTTTGAGCTGCCCCGTGTGAACCAGGTAGCCGGCAAACGGCATGATGATCTCCGACGGCAGCGGAATGCAGGCGGACTCAATTCCCATCAGCAGCGCGACTCCAGCGTAGCCGCCTGCGGAGATGACCGCAATGATAAATCCGGCGAGAACAGTAAGGATCTTTTCGGACATGCAGCTTTGAGTATATCGGTCAAAGCACGGTG
>Ga0193742_1000778_pt1 | contig 20322 bp, 52 predicted proteins | sample L2c1metaG_FD_165511 | JGI IMG/M metagenome (GOLD analysis project Ga0193742, IMG submission 165511) | Soil microbial communities from a riparian zone of the East river system, Colorado, United States - L2c1 | ecosystem: Environmental > Terrestrial > Soil > Riparian zone | place: USA: East River... | reverse complement strand
CGGCGTCTCCGTGACCGTGGGTGTCGGCGTGGGTTCCGGCGGCGCGGTCACCGTCGGCTCGGGGGTGGGCGTCGGTTCAGGTGGCGGCACGGTCGGTGAGGGGGAACCCGTCGGGGTCGGGGTGGGCGACCCCGGCGGGCTCGTCGTGGGTGATGGCGTAGCGGTAGGTGTCCCCGTCGGCGCCACGCCCCCGGAGCCGGGCGCCGACGGGGACGGTCCCACCGAAGTTGGAACGTCCCCGGGAAATTCCAAGTCGGTGGGGGTCTCAGTTGGAGCGTCACCGGGAGCCTTCGATGCATCCGGCTCGGGCGTCGGCGTCCCGATCGCAACCGGCGGATCCGGGAGGACGTCCCACCCGCCACCCTCCGGGATGACGGCCACCGTGGCGGCGACGGTCGCGGCGGTTGCGGCCATCGCGACGACCGTCTGGCCAGGATGACGGCGCAGGAAGTCCAGCGCGAAAAGGATGCCGGTGGCGGCGAGGGTCCGCCTGAGCAAGGCGATGGCCGCAGTCCTCCGGCGAACCTCCTGACGCCTCTCTTCCGGCGACATGTGGAGCACCCGCTGCTGCTCGGCCAGGTGCTCAATCTCTGCGTTCAGACGGTCGAACTGGCGGATCGCTTCGCTGCGTTCTTGCTTCAGCCGCCGGATCTCCCTACTTAGATCATCTTCTCCCCGCACCCCCCGGAACGTACTCGCGACTGTTCATGCTATGTAGGGGCCATTCGGGCCATTCCGGCAGTCGTTGCGGAACTGTTGCAGCCAGGGGAAATGCGGACACAGGGCCGGCGATCGAACCGTACCGTGGTAGCTCTGGCTGGTCTAGTAGGTCTACCTGGTAGGTTCCGCCACCTACGGTCAGCGCATGCCAGTCGACAGGTGGGATCCGACACCCATCTACCAGCAAGTAGCGGCCGACCTTCGACGGTCGATCGAAGCTGGCGACCTTGAGCCCGGCGATGCGCTGCCGTCGGAGCAGTCGCTGATGGCTAAGTACGACGTCGCCCGCGACACTGTGAGGCAGGCGCTCGGCCTGCTACGCGACGAGGCTGTGATCATCACCATCGCCCGGCGCGGCAGCTTCGTCCCGCCCAGGCGGCGGTAGCTCACCCGGCGCGCTCTCCGAGCCCCTCTTCACCTTCGTCCCCTTCATCCTGGCTGCGGAGTGGCTTCATCCTCTCGGCCGACTTAACGTCGGCGTCCCGGTCCATCTGTACCGGGTCGACATCAGCAGGGAGCGTCAAGCACAGATTCGCCCATACGTCGGTGGGCCGAAGCCCGAACATCTCGGCGACGCCGTTCGCCTTCTCGGGGCTGACTGGCCGAGCGCCGTCCTGCCACTGATACACCGCCTGCGGCGAGACTCCGAGCTTCTCGGCTAAGGCGCGAACGCTGATGTTTCGGTCCTCCCGCTGCTCGCGGAGCCATCTGCCCGCTCGCTCGTAGCTGTCCGCGCCGCCACTCATACGCGCAACTGTTGCCGGGTAGGCAACGCCTGTCAAACATCGGGCAGAAAGTTCACAAGCAATGCTTGACAAGCATCGCTTGACCAAGCAATGCTTGCGCCATGCCAACAACCCCCAACCTCCGCGCCGAGTGGGGGCATCGCCTGCAGGAACGCCGCGAGCAGGCTGGGCTCTCCATCGGCGAGATAGCCCGCAAGGTCGGAACTGACAAGTCGGCCTACCGCCGGATCGAACTCGGCGAGGTCGGATCGCGGGGCACAGGTGATGACCTCAAGATGCGCATCGCCGCGGCGCTGGCTTGCCGCGTCGAAGACATCTGGACCTACCCCGCGAGGGCCGCATCGTGAGCCCGAAGCGTGGCGGCGCTGAGAGCGGTCGCCGAACCAAGTCGCTCGACAGCGCGGTCCGCAAGGTCGAAGCCAAGGAGAAGCGCCAGGACGACAAGTCCGGCAAGGCGGGCAAGCAGGTTCCGTCGGTCGGTCGCTCCATCCGTCGCGGCTGGACGGAGAACGCGTGATGAACGAGATCATGCCGTTCGACTATTCCGGTCAGCAGGTCCGGACCGTCCTCATCGACGGTGACCCCTGGTTCGTCGCGGCGGACGTCGTCGACATTCTCGGCATCGGCCGGGTGCACGACGCGGTCCGCGGCCTCGACGAGGACGAGAAGGGTACGGGCACTATCCGCACCCCCGGCGGCGACCAACAGGTCTCCGTTGTCAACGAGCCCGGCCTGTACGCGCTCATCCTCCGCAGCCGCAAGCCTGAGGCCAAGGCGTTCCGCCGCTGGCTCACGCACACGGTCCTCCCCGAGATCCGCCGCACGGGCCAGTACGGCTCACAGGTCCCGACCTCGTTCGCCGAGGCGCTGGAGCTGGCAGCTGTCAGCCAGCGCGCCATCGAGGCAGCCGAGGCGAAGATCGCGGCCGACGCCCCAAAGGTCGAGGCATACGAGGCGCTCATGGACGCCGAGGGCTACTACTCCATGGAAGCCGCGGCGAAGATCCTCCAGATCGGCCGGACGACGCTGTTCCGCCGCCTGCGCGACCTCGGCATCATCCGCCACGGTTCGCGACTCCCGTACCAGGAGTACATGCATCACTTCGTCGTCACGGCGACGACGTGGACATCGCCCGACGGCGAGACCCACCCGGACTACACGCCGCGCGTGCGCCCCTCGGGGCTGGAGTACCTGCGGAAGCGCCTGGTGGGCACCCAGCTGGAGATCGCGGCGGGTGAGGACTGATGCAGACCCTCCTCACCGTCGCCGAGGCCGCCGCGAAGCTCCACAAGACGCCGGAGTGGCTGCGGAAGGCCGCACGGCAGGGCAAGGTCCCCAGCCGCAAGGTCGGCCGGTCCCGCATGTTCACCGACAGCGACTTGGACGAGTACCTCGACAGGGTCCGCCAGGGCCGGGACCCGTGGACCCGCAGCGCCGCCAGCAAGTCCAAGCTCAATTCCGCCCGACGGGGTGGATCCCGATGAAGGACCGACGCACCCAGAACCAGCGCCACTCGGACGCGGTGTTCAAGGCGCCGAGGCCGGCCAAGGTCACCCGCAGCGACCGGCCCAAGATGCCGACCCTCCGCGAAGTCCTCTTCGGGAGGCGGCGGTGAAGCGCCCCATCCACGACCCCATCCCGGCCAAGGACTCCATGTTCGGCTGCGTCGCGGTCGTGCTGCCCATCGTGCTCGCCGTCCTGCTGGTCGGTGGCCAAATCGGAAAGGCGATCGTCCCATGAGTCTCCTCAAGCGCAAGCCGTCCCTCGCCGAGAAGAACGCCCGCTTCCTCGACCGTGAGGTCAAGCAGGGCCGCATGTCGAACGCCGAGGCGACGCACACGTTGAACGCGGTCGCCCGGGTGGCCGCGGCGAAGCAGGCTGCGAGGATCCGATGAGCGCCACCAGGGTGTTCCTCAGCGTCGACCTCAAGGGCCGCCGGGTGTCCATCCGCACCGAGAGCCCGGACGGCTACGGCATCAGTCGCCGCATCGCCGGCCCGAAGTACGACGAGCAGAAGCTCGGCACCGTCCACGAGCACGAGCTGGACCGTGACGACGCCGACGCCATCCGGACGTGCCTGGACCGGGTGCACCCGGCGGGCGGTGACGAGTCGTGAGCGACGAAAGAGACCGTCAGCACGAGCACCTGGAGAAGCTGCTGGATGACTGGGAGTGCACGGCCATGCCGCAGCCCGAGTTGTCCGCGTTCCTACTCGACAACGGCGTCACCGTCGAGCTGCCGCCCGCCGTCGAGGTGAAGCCCGGCACCACAGGCACGGGTGTGGTCAAGGCCCGTGCCGGCGCGCCGGGAGAGCGACGCCCGGGCATCTGGGGAATCGACCCCGACGACGGCAGGCTCACGTTCTATGCCGCTCTCGCGGATGGGCTGATCGAGCTGTACAGCCGGAACCAGGTCACCGACTTCGTCCCGGACCCGGAGCCGCTGACCGCCGAGGACGTGGAGCGGGTCGTGGGCGAACTCGGGTTTGCGGCACCTGCCTCCGTCCGGATGGCACGCAAGGTCCTCGCGCCGTACGTGGCGAAGGCGGCACTCGACGTGTGCCTAGTCCCCGAGTGTGGCGGTCCGCGTGATTGCTCCGTCCACCCGCATGGCGTGGATGCATACGGAGGCCCGCGATGACCGCCGCCGACCTCACCTCCGAGCAGATGCGCGATCTCGCCGGCAAGACGCGGGACCTCGCTGACGACTACGAGGAGGCGGGATACGTCGAGCTGCCGGACTGGCTGCGCGCACTGGCTGCGATCGCCGACGGCGACTGCCCGATGCATGGCCGGGAGATGCCCGTGGTGCCGGTCGACGGCCACGAGGTGGACCAGGCGCCGGAGCGCGAAGAGGACATGCCTGGGCATGAGTGCTGCCCGGACTGCGGTGACGACCCGAACGACCACACCTCGCACGCCGACGGTTGCCGGCGGATCGGCACTGCGGTGGAGATCCAGTGCGGGCCGCCGTGGAACCCGTTCCCCGAAGCCGGCGACCGCACCACCAACGACGGCTCAACAGAACCCGCCCGCTTGTCGCCGTCCCCGCTGGCCGCGCAGCAGATCCGCAAGGACGAGGACGCCCGGAGCGCCACGTCGTCACCCCACGCAGAGAAGGAGAGCTGAGATGGCCGCGAATCGGTACCGGAAGAAGCCCGTCGTCATCGAGGCGTTCCAGTGGACTGGCGGCGCCGTCATGGCCACCGCGGTCATCAACTGGGTGCTGAACAACGACGGCACCGCCCGCTGGCACGAGGACGCGCCCGCCGGTGAGGGCGCAATCGGCCGCGCGCTCGTGCCTGCCAACCCGGAGCACATCGCCGTCGACACGCTCGAAGGGACGATGCGCGCCGACATCGGCGACTTCATCATCCGTGGCGTCAAGGGCGAGTTCTACCCCTGCAAGCCGGACATCTTCGCCGCGACCTACGACGAGGTCGCCACCTGAGCCCCGGTCCACCGGGCCTGGAGCACCCCCCAGCTCCGCCCGGTGGACCGGCCTCCACGTCGCAACAGAGCAGTGCCCTCGCACCAACCGCGAAGAAGGACGAGGGCACCAACCCGAAAGGACACGGTACCGCGAATGAGCCCCTTCGACGCCGCAGGGACCTACAGGAACGACCCGAACCTCGTCGAGGCCTTGCGCCGGCTGGAGCTGGACAACGCCCGGCTGACGGCCGAGAACGCCGAGCTGCGCGACGTCGTGATCGAGCAGAGGAGCAAGGCATGAGCAGGTTCAGCGGACCCCAGGGCAAGCACGCGATGCGCCGCCACCGCGAGGCCAAGCGGCTCGAAGCGGCGGACCGTCAGGTCACCTTCGACCACGCGGTGCTTGAGCACGGCCGGGCGACCGTCCTGGCGAGGAAGGCGGCCGACCGCGAGGACGCCCGGGCCAACGCCGAGATCGAGGCGGCGTTCCTTGGTGGCGAGCCGCTGCGGTGCGCAGTCGTGGGCGGTGCGGCATGAATCGGGACAAGGCTGAGCTGTTCAACCTCATCACGCGGACACCGCTACCGCGAGGCGGGCACCTGATGGTCTCGGGGCGCAACGCCCTCGCCGACGCCATCCTCGCAGCCGGGTGGCGGCCACCGCCCCGGACCGTGAGCACCGTTGAGGAGCTGGAGACCGTCCTCGCTGGCGCGCTCCTGTTCTCGCCGCGCACCAACAACGTGTGGTGGCGCACGACGAACAAGCCCTCCCTGCGCTGGTCCGGGAGCGGCGGCCAGTTCACCTTCGACGACGACTTCATCCGCCTTGAGGGTCCCCTGGCCGTCATCCATGACGGCGGTGCCCACCATGCCTGATGTCGACGACTTCGACTTCCGCAGGGACCGAGCGGAGGAGGCCACCTGGTCGGCCGCCGACCACCAGCCCGGCGAGGTTGCGGCGAGGGTGGCGCGGACCGACCTCGACCGGCTGTACGCCGCCAGAGCCTTCGCGTACCGCCGCATCAATGAGGCCGACGGCCACCACACCAACGGGGAGCTTCGCGCCTACGACGAGGCGGGCGAGGCCATCGACACGTGGCTCCGACAGCACGACGCCGAGGTGCGGCTGGACGCAATGGTCGCTTACGCGAAGATCCGCAACGCGGAGGAACTGTCATGAGCTACGAGTCGTGCGTGATCGGGCCCGACGGCACGTGCACCCGCTGGTCGCACAACCATGCGGCCGACCCCGAGCCCATCGAGTGCCCACGATGCGAGGGCACCGGATCCGTCACCGGCGACCGATTCCTGCCCGTGGACTGCTCGGACTGCGGCGGCCAGGGGATCACGGAGGCCGAGCGATGAGCCGGCGCCTGACGACCGACGACGTGACCAAGGTCCCGTCCGCTGGCACCACCGCGACCTACCGAGTCAACGGGCCGAAGCGCTCCTACTGGGTAGACGTCCTCGCCGGGAAGTGGTTCTGCTCCTGCGGTCACCCGGACAGCTGCACTCACGTGCGCCTCGCGAAGGAGGTGCACTCGCAATGAGCCTCCACACCTACCCGGACCTCATCCAGGGCTCCGACGCTTGGCTGGATGCCCGTCGTGGCATCGTCACCGCCTCCGTCGTCGGCCAGCTCGTCACCCCCAAGACGATCAAGCCCGCCGACAACGACTACTCCCGCGCGCTCACGGCCCTCCTGGTTGCCGAGCGCATCACCGGGTGGTCCGAGCCCGTCTACGTCAGCCACGACATGCTGCGCGGCAGCCTCGATGAACCCGTGGCGCGTGGCATCTACGCCGAGCACTACGCACCCGTCGCTGAGAACGGCTTCATGGTCCGCGACGACTGGGGCTTCCGGATCGGCTACTCGCCCGACGGCCTCGTGGGTGACGACGGACTCATCGAGATCAAGTCGCGACGGCCGAAGAAGCACCTCACCACGATCATCGCCGACGAGGTGCCGATCGAGGCCGTCGCGCAGATCCAGTGCGGGCTCCTCGTGTCCGGACGGCAGTGGTGTGAATACGTCAGCTTCTGCGGCGGCATGCCGTTGTGGCGCAAGCGCGTGGAGCCGGACCCGCGCTGGTTCGACGCCATCCTCGCCGCCGTCGAGACCTTCGAGCAGACCGCGGCCGAGATGGTCGCCACCTATCAAGCCGCCGTCGCCGGACTTCCCGCGACCGAGCGCACCACCTACGACATGGAGATCGTGATCTGAGATGGCCGAAACAACCTGTGGCCGGTGTGGCGTCTACCGCCACCTGCACCCCACGGCCAGGTGTGAGCGATCGCGCCCGTCGTTCTGGTGGGACCGCCACTCGCTGGTGCGCCACGTTGCCGGACTGCTGTGGCTCGCCCTGCCCGAGAAGTGGCGCTGGGACGTCGTCACGCGACTCCACAAGCGCCGCCCGCACCTGTGCTGGTGCCAGTTCGTGGACGCGGCGCACCTAAGCGACAAGAGGGGCGACTACCGCAGGCCGTGGGGATGCGGCTGCGATGTGCCCCTGCCGTCCGAGGTGGGCGAGCCGCGACCCAGCGGCTGCTACTGCTCGCCGCCTGTGAAGGAGGTCTGACATGGACATCTCGAACACGCTGGAACCCAACTCTGACCAGCTCGACGCGATCGAGCTCATCGGCGGACCGCGGACGTTCACGATCGAGAGCGTCTCGGCCGGGAACGCCGAGCAGCCCGTGCAGGTCCACCTCGCCGAGTTCCCGCGTCCCTGGCGACCAGGAAAGAGCATGAGAAGGGTGCTCGCCGCGTGCTGGGGCGTCGAGGCCTCCGCGTGGGTCGGCAGGCGCGTGACTCTCTACTGCGATGAGGCGGTCCGCTTCGGCTCCGAGGTCGTGGGCGGCACTCGAATCAGCGCGCTCTCCCACATCGAGAAGCGCAGGCAGGTCCCTCTCCTGATCAGCCGCGGCAAGAGTGCCATGTTCACCGTCGAGCCGCTGACCGAGCCCGCAGCGCCGAGCGAGCCGACCGCCGAGCAGGTCGCCGCGTCCACCTCCGTCGAAACGCTCAAGGACATGTGGCGCGCATCCTCGCCGGCCCGACGCAAGGACATCGAGGCGCGCGTGGCCGAGCTGACACCCGCCGGCCCCGACGCCGCCGACCCCACCCAGCCCGAGGAGTCCTGATGCACCTGAGCGCCATCACCCACCGACCCGCGCCGAACGGCCGGCCAGGGTGTGAGGACCAGGGCCCGGATGGCTTCGTCTGCACGCGCCCCGAGTTCCACTCCGGCCTGCACGTGGCCCACGTGAGTAAACCCGTCCACGCCATCGCCGCCATCTGGGACGGCGACCGGACCACGGACGGTGCGCCATGACCCACGCCGGCAACCCGCACCACCACGACAGCTGCCTCTGCAAGCCCGGCCAGGGCCAGTGCGCTGGAACCTACGTCGGCCGCCACACCACGGCGGGACTCGCGGACAGACAGCGGCGTGACCGGCGTCAGGCGGCGCAGGACCGGGCGGACGCCGCGAAGTCGGTGCTGCTCGGCGAGGCCGACGCGCTGGTGCCGAGGCTGCGGCTCGTGGCAGGGGAGGCGGGGTGATGGCGCGCGAGTACGCCGTGTTCAGCTCGGACGGGTCGGTGATCTCTGACGGCTACCGAACCCTGGCCGACGCAGAGCGCGACGCCGGGGATGCCCGCGAGGAGTTCGACGCGACTGCCTACGCGGCGCCAGCGCTGGACGGGGGTTCCTGATGCCGTGGGGACTGTGGGCCAGCCCGCGCCAGGCCACCTGGTGCGAGCGCCCGTACGGCTGGTCGACCCACCGCGGCGGCTGCCGACACCAGCGCGGCCATGAGGGCACGTGCGCGCCGGGGAGGTACCGGCGATGACCGACCTAATCCTCGCCGCTGCCTGCGTCCTCACCGGCGGTATCGGTGGCGCGGCCATCGTCTACGCCCTCGGTGGCGAGGACCGCGCCGAGGCCGACTGGGCGTGGCGCGTCATCGACATCGCGCGCGGCGGCAGGGACCGCACCCTCAAGCGGCTGGCGCAGGCGAAGGTGCGGCCCGTCCACCTGCCCGAGCCGACCCGTGGCCGCTTCGTGGCACTCCGCCCCGACGACCCCCGGCGCCTCCTGAGTGAGGCGCTCCAGACGATGCGCGAGACCGCGCGAAGGAGAGGACCGGCATGAGCGAGACCATCAAGAACAGGTTCGGCGGTCACCTGGTCATCGACCCGTCGGGAGACGGTTTCCGGGAGATCAACGGCGGGAGCACCGGCATATTCACGCTCCCGCAGAGCGACGCAGACTGGGTCTCATTCCTGTCCGACCTGACCGGCCGGAAGATCGCCGCCATCGTCTACGAGGGCGAGCTGCCCGAGGTCGCGGACCACGGGACGCATCTGCTGATCGAGGGCCGTTCATCCTGGCCGATCAATCTGGCCCAGCGCACGGACTTCCGCCAAGATGCGCTGGCGTCTCTGGCCTACGCCCGCGCGCTGGAGGCCCGTGACGCCGCCGCCAAGGAGGTCAAGCGGGCTGGGGAGCGGGAGATCGACGCGCTTCACACGCAGCTCGTCAATGAGATCCGCCAGCCCCTCCTGCCGGCCTTCACTCGCCGCGCCTACGAGCTGGGCGCCCGGGCTGACGCGGCGCAGGGTGACGGGGCGTCGTCGTGAGCACCTGGAGGGCCGAGTCTGTGGCCGAGCTTCTCGAAGACGCCCGGCGTGCCGCCGCGCAGACCGAGACGTGCACCTGCCCGGACGATCCGCACCACAACACACTCCACGACCTGGCGCATGACCTCGTGGATTTCCTGACCAGAGCTGGTGCCGACGAAGCCGAGGTGGACGCGAGGCAGACGGACCGCCTGATCGAGAACATCTCCCGAGCCTTGCGGACGCACCCTGACGCCAGGGTCGTAACTGGCGCAGGGGGCGAGCGGGCACTGTTCACGCCTGAGGCTGACCGCCTGGCGCGCATTGTGTTACGGATCGTCGGCTCGCATCTTGCCAGCGCGGTCGAGCCTCCTGGTGAGGACTCAATGGCCACAGACGAGGACCTCGCGGTCTATATGGGCATGCAGCGCGCGGCTGACGTCGTGCGAGCCCTCACCGAGGGCGGTGGCACCTCGTGACCGCCGCCGACCCGCGCGAGGAGCGCCCGTACCGCACCGGCCGAAAGCTCGGGCGAACCATCTACCAGCAGCACGGCCCGGACCCGTCCGACGAGGACACCCTCATCGGCGTCATGGACACGCCCGAGCTTGGCGCGCTGGTCGTCGCTGCGCTGAATGGCGCACCTGAGCGCGACCAGCTGCGGGCCACGAAGCTCGTCACCGACGAGCAGCTACGCAAGCAGGCCGAGCTGATCGCGGAGCTTCGGGCCCGCGCCGAGCGGTACGCCGGGGCGCTGGTCATGTTCGCCCACGACGACGGCGCCGCCTACACCGACGACTGCAGCCCCGACAAGTACGTCGCCTGCGAAGCGGCACGGTGGCTGGCCGAGAGAGAGGCCAGCGATGGCTGACCTCATCATCGGCGGACTCGGGTTCGGCGCCATCCTCGGCGCCCTGCTCTACGCACCCCGCGTCCAACGGCGCGCGCGGGACCGGATGCGGCTCCATTCGCGGGATAGAGGTGAGCAGTGAGCACCCCGGCCTGCCACCGGTGCGGCGTCGACATCGCCACCCCCGGCTACTGCATGTCCTGCGCCTTTACCTCCCACGACCGCGGCGACGTGTCCTGGATGGACCGCGGGTCCTGCCGGGAGGTGGGCGACCTGGTCCTGTGGTTCCCCGAGGCAGAGAAGGGGTGGAAGGCCACCGAAGCCAAAGCCATCTGCAACGGGCGCGACGCCACCAAGCGCGGCCAGCTAGCCATCCCGCCATGCGCCGTCCGCGACGTGTGCTTGGCGTACGCGCTGGAGCACAACGAGGTCGGCGTGTGGGCGGGCACGAGCGACCGGGAGCGGATGCAGATGCGCGCGGAGAGGAAGGCGGCATGAGCCGCCGGGCCAGCGCCGAGGGGACGAGCTACCGGCAGGTCGCCGACTGGCGGAACGCGGCCATCTGCCGCGATGACCCCGAGGGCTGGGACCTCGACGTCATCGGCGCCGACACCCCCGAAGCGCGCCGAGCCGTCCGCGCCTGCCGGAAGGACTGCCCCGTCCTCGCACAATGCGCCGCCTTCACCGAACGCCTCGAGGCCACGCCCAGCACCCGGCCGAAGGGACTCATCCAGGCGGGCCGCATCTACGGCGGAGGCGCCAACGGGAAGGTCCGCAAGAGCAGGACCGGCATCTGCCGCAACGGCCATAACCGCGCCGAGGTCGGCACGCACCCGAGTGGCGAGTGCAAGAAGTGCGCCGCGATTCGGCAGAAGAAGAGGCAGGAGGTGACCTAGTGCCATGGGCCAACCTGGACGACCAGTTCCCGAAGCACCCCAAAATCGTGGGGCTGTCGGACGCTGCGTTCCGCCTCCACGTGTCCGGCATCTGCTACTGCGCCCAGTACACCACGGACGGATTAGTGCAGGCAGACGCCGTGAAGCTGCTCGTTCCTCGGTACCGGCCACGCTCACTGGAGGAGCTCACCGAGCGGGGTCTGTGGATCCCGCTGCTGGACGGAAAGGCGTACGAGATCCACGACTACCTCCAGTGGAACCGCAGCCGGGAACAGGTCGAGGCCGAGCGCGAACGCAAGTCCAAGGCGGGCAAGAAGGGGGCCGAGAAACGATGGCAGTAGCCATAGCAGGAGCTATAGCAGGAGCTATAGCAGAGGGCATTGGAAGGCGCGGTAGCCAAGCCAAGCCACTAAGTACCTATGGTCACCCATCCATCCATCTAACTGAAGTAAGCGCTCGCCGCGAATGGATGGACCGATGAGCGCCGCCGAACAAGGCCGAGCCCGCCAAGCCATCGCGTACGTCGCTCAGACGCTCCGACCGGACTGGGGACCGGCCGGCATCACCGCCGCCATCGAAGCCCTGTACCGCGATGGGCAGACGCTGGGGATCATCGCCCGCGCCACCGTCTCGGCCGCCCTCACTCCGTCGACGAAGACACCCGGTGGCATCGCCGCGCGCATCCGTGACGGCTTCGACGGCGCCGAAACCAAGCCGCGCACACCGACCGCGCCCAAGCTGGACGACCTCCGCTGCCGCCGGTGCGGCGGACTCAAACCTGAGGGCGACGACGCTCACCGCGAGCACTGCCTGCCTCGTACCGATCCCGACCGGGCGCACGACCTGGCGGCCGAGGCCCGCGACCACATCCGGCCGACCGTGAGCTACGAGACCGAGGAGGCCAGCGATGGCTGAGGACTACACCCACCCCGACGGCGGCCGCGTCTACCGCGAAGGCGACCCCGCCCACCGATTCGCCCTGCTGGTGCTAGGGCTTGCCCGCGAGTGCGAGCAGTTCCTGCGCCACTACGAGCGGCGGCTGTCCGGCCGGGACTACCTCGCCCAGCACCGCGAGTGGCTGTCCGACCCGGACCGCATCGCCCGAGCCATGGCGACCACCATCGCCGAGCTCGACAAGGCGTACACCGCCGTGACCATCGACCGGGACAACTGGCAGTACGGACTCGGCCGTCGCGACGACGAGTGGGAGCGCAAGTACGGGCCGGCCCCAGCACCGCCCAGCGGGACGGACGGGGACGCGGGGGAAGGGGCGGCGGGGTGATGGCTAGGAACGCCGAGTGCAGCGTGTGCGGGGTCACCGCCGCCGACCTGCCATGGGAGGAGATGGGCATGCCCGACCTGGACGAGGCCAGCGACCTGCTGTTCGAGAAGAGCGGCGGCGAGACCTACTGCCAGGGGTGCGCCAATGGCTGACTGCGTGAGCTGCGCCCTGGACTGTTGCGACACCTGCGCTGCGGAGATGTTCGACCTGACCAACGACCTGAGCTGCTGCTGCGGGGGCGTCACCTACCGCGAGGCCGGAGACGACGTCGAGGAGGCCCCGTGACCAACCACGTCCACGACGGCAGCGACCCCGACTGCGACCGGTGCTGGGACGTGGTCATCGACCAGAACGCGACCACCACGAAGGAGCAGCGATGACCTACGGACGCCACATCCGAACCGACGCCGGCCGCTACGCCCACATGGCGAGCATGCCGATCCCGACGTCCCCCACGGCGCAGGTGCACCGCTGGCGCTGGCTGGACCGGCTGATGCTCGGTCGCCGCTGCCCGGTGTGCCACGTCCGGCTGCGGCACCGGGGGCACGACGAGCGGCACGCGAAGGTGGTCGCTGGCTCGCCTGGTCCGCATCTTCACTTCGAGATCCTGCGCAAGGGCTACGTCAACGCGCCCGACGGCTGGGTTGAGCGCTACGGCCGCGACGTGCTCGACGAGGTCAACCGCCACGACCAGGAGGGCGAATGAGCCGGCTCTACTGCGTGAGGGACTGCACCCGCCGAGACCACCACCTGTCGGCCTGCGAGGACCGCGACGAGTGCCGCGGATGCGAGCCGCGTCAGGCCGAGCACGGCAACCTCTGCTGGCCGTGCCACCGACGCCTCGAGCTGATGCTGACAGACCTGCCGACGGTGGTGGACTGGCTGCGCGTGCACCTGAACCGCGGCATCGCTCAGCGGCTGCGCAGCGAGGCGGAGATGATCCACGCCAAGCACAGCGAGGCGCCGGCACCGATCGACCTCGACGTGCTCGACCACATCGACGTGATGTTCGCCTGCGTGCTCGGCTGGGCGGACAACCTGGTGGTCGACGTGAAGGCGAAGGGCTCGGAGTTGCTGGGCCCGGAGCCGACGGTCAAGGCCGCGGCGCCCTGGCTGCTGCGGCACATGCGCACGCTGGAGCTGCAGGACTGGGTCGGCGAGGCGTGGGAGGAGCTGGCCGAGACCATGTCGATCGCTCACGGACTGGCGCCGTGGCGAGCGGGCGCCGGACATCGACAAGGTGATGCGGCCCCGCGCGTGGTGCGTCCGCTGCGAGCGGGTGGTTGAGTCTCGGCAGGCGTTCAAGCCGGGCCGCACAGTCGGCCGCTACCGGCAGCAGTACGTGTACGTCTGCGGCGACTGCGGCGACCAGGTCGAGCCAGCCTGGCTGCCTGCCGCTGCCGCCATCGACTGGTCCATCCCGGGCACCCGGATCGGCGACCGGGCCAAGCCGCTCGCGCCGAAGACGCTGGCCCGCATCGCGGCCGGGATCGCCCGCTACTGGCGACCGTTCATGACGGTGCACCGGCACGAGTACCGGACGCAACCGCTGGAGAAGCCGTCGCCGACCATGACGGCGTCGGGCAACCACCTCGGCCTCCTGATTCCCATGGAGGGCCGCGACGGGAAGGAAGCACGCCCGGTCGGCCTGGCCGGCCGCACCCAGTCGACCCGCCTCGAGACCGCGGTCGTGACACCTCTCCACGTGTCGCTGATGGGGTCGCGGCCCGAGGGGTCCGCACGCCCGGTCAGCCACGAGCTGCGGACCCTGACGGCGGAGGGCAACAACGACTACCTGCTCGCGCCCTACTACGGAAACTCGGACTCGGCTCGGCCCGTCAGCCACCCCATCGGCACCCTCACCACCCGGGACCGCTACGGCCTGGTCACCCCCGCTGGCGGCACCTGGAACGACGCCGCCACCAGCACCGACGACGCGCTCCGCACGCTCACCACCCGTGACGCCTATGCACTCATCACCCGCCACTTCTCATCCAAGGGCGACGGCGCCGAGATGACCACTCCGGTGTGGGAGGCCATGCGGACGCTCACCACTAAGGGCCACCAGTCGGTGGTCACGCCGGGTGACATGGCGGCAGCCGAGGCGCAGGTCGAAGACTGCCTGTTCCGGATGCTCCACCCGCACGAGGTGGCGGCGGGCATGGCGTTCCCGGCGGACTACCGGTGGGACGCCCTGAACGAGAAGGGCAAGCCGCCGAGCAACCGGGACCTCGTGAAGATGGCCGGGAACGCCGTCACTCCGCCGGCCGCCCGTGACCTCATGGCCGCTGTCGCTGAGGCGCTCACCGGAGAGGCGGTGAGGGCCGCATGACCCGCGCGTCCCGGGCTGACCACTTCGTCGACACCTCCCATCCCGGTTGGCCACTCGGGACGCCGCTCTGGTGCATCTGCGGCGCGATCTGGATGGGCGAAGGGCAACACCACGAACCAGGCGGCTGCTGGTGCGAACGCGACCACCCGAGGAGGCCACAGTGACCGACCATGAGCACACGTTCGCCGAGGAGCAGGAGCCGTCCGGGCGGCTGATCCTGACTCCCTGCCTGACGTGCGGCATGTCTGCACTTGACGCCATGGCCCGCCTTGCGTCGGAGCGAGACGACCTCGGCGGTGGTGCCGCATGAGCCGCCGAGCCAGCGCCGAGGGGACGAGCTACCGGGAGGAGGTCCCGTGGCAGGTCTACGCCGCCTGCCGCGGGCATGAGCCCGAGCTGTGGTTCGCCGACTCCAAGGACCTCGTCAGCCAGGGCGACCGTGAGCGCGCCAAGACCATCTGCCGCACCTGCCCAGTGAAAGCCGCCTGCCTGGCCGCCGTCCTCACGCTGCCGCCGGCGCAGGACGCCCACGGCATCCGCGGCGGGCTCGACGCGAAGGAACGGGCACGGCTCAGGCGACGTAAGGGGGCGACCCCGTGACCATCCGAGCAGTCCCGAAGAGATACCGAGGCACCTTGTTCCGCTCCACGCTCGAGGCTGACTGGGCCGCGACGTTCGACCATCTCGAGTGGCACTGGGAGTACGAGCCCGTTGCCGTCGAGCTGCCCGACGGCACCCAGTACCGGCCCGACTTCTTCCTGCCCGCGCAGCGCGTATGGGCTGAGGTGAAGGGGCCGCACAACGAGCGGATCAAGAAGCCGGCCGACCTGCAGCGCGCGCTCTACGTCGAGGGTGAGCAGTGGGCGTGGTCCTCGGACCTCGTCGTCGTGCTGCGGCCTCCCGGCCCGGGTGAGGCGGCCACGTGGGAGGGCGCACTGCCCGACCAGAGCATCGTCGTCGTCCACTGCCCCGAGTGCCAGCACTACAGCTTCATGGACGACGACGATGCTCTGGTCCTGCCGGCGCCACATCCGAACGCGCGCCGAACCGAACAAGTTCTGGACCGCGCCCGGCGGCAGCCTCTACTGGCCGGGCGAGCTCCCGTTCATCCGTACCAGCGACCCGAGGAGGGCTGCCTAGTGGCGTGGTTCAAGGTGGACGATCACCTGTCGATGAACCCGAAAGTCATCGCGGCAGGAAACTCCGCAATGGGCCTATGGGTCCGTGGGGGGTCGTGGTGCGCCGCCAACCTGACAGACGGCCGCCTTCCGGCAGCCATGGTCCAGCCATTGGGTGGCCGCACGCGGGACGCGCAGCGACTCGTTGAGGTCGGACTTTGGGTGAAGGTTGATGGTGGCTACCAGTTCAAGGGGTGGACTGACTATCAGCCGACAAAGGTCGAGGTAGAGGCGGAGAGGGCCGCCAATCGGGAGCGTCAGAAGGAGTACCGAGAGCGCCGTCGTAACGGTGGGCGTAACAGCGTGACACCGCCCGTTAGTAACGCCGCGACTAACAGCACCCCGACCCGACCCGACCCGACCCATATAGAAGAACCCCCTAGCCCCCAAGGGGGGAAGAACGGCTCACGCCGTTCGACGAACTTCGACTACGACGCGGACGAGGACTTCCTCGCGTTCTGGGCTGCCTTCCCGCGGAAGACCGCCAAGCCCAAGGCGTACCAGGCGTGGAAGGCCGCGCGGAAACGTGGCGTCTTCGCGGACATCATCATCGCCGCCGCGAAGCGGTACCGCGACAGCCCGGCGCGCAAGCCCGACTTCACCGCCCACCCGGCCACGTGGCTCAACGGTGAGCGGTACAACGACTTCGACGAAGTCACCTCGCCCCCGTCCAGCGGCGGATGGTGGGACAACTGATGACCGCGTTCGAGCGAGTGGTCGACGCCGTTGCCGCGGCGACCGGCCGCACACCCAAGGGCAACGGGCAGCAGCGCATGGCGCTCTGCCCGGCTCACGAGGACGGCAACCCGTCGCTGTCCATCACGGCCAAGGACGACCGCGTCCTGCTCAACTGCCACGCCAACTGCGAGACCGAGTACATCGTCGCGGCCATGAACCTCACGATGGCCGACCTGTTCGACGAGGTCCGCGAGAAGGGCTACAGCCCGATCGGTACCAAGCCGACGATCGTCGCCGAGTACCCGTACGTGGACGAGCAGGGGACGCTGCTGTTCCAGGTCGTCCGCATGGAACCGAAGACCTTCCGCCAGCGCCGGCCCGACGGAACCGGCTGGTCCTGGTCGCTCGGCGACACCCGCCGCGTCCTGTACCGGCTGCCCGAGGTGCTGCAGGCCGTCCGCGACGGGGTGACCGTCTACGTCGTCGAGGGCGAGAAGGACGTCCACACGCTCGAGGGCCGCGAGCTCGTCGGCACCTGCAACCCAGGCGGTGCTGGGAAGTGGCTACCCGCCTACAGCGACTCGCTCCGAGACGCCGACGTCGTCATCATCGCCGACCGCGACGACCCTGGGCAGGCGCACGCCCGCATGGTCGCCCAGGCGCTCGACGGCATCGCGGCGCACATCCGCATCACCGAGGCGCGCACGGGCAAGGACGCCACAGACCACTTCGCGGCCGGCCACGGCGTCGACGAGCTCGAGCAGACGTGGGACAGCGACGAGCCGGTCAAGGTCGACCTGGCGCCGGACCTGTGGGAGTTCATCGGCGGGGACGACCCGGCCATGGACTGGGTGATCCCCGACTTGCTGGAGCGGGGCGACCGACTCATCTGGACCGGCTTCGAGGGCCTCGGCAAGTCCATGTTCGTGCGGCAGCTCGCCGTCATGACCGCGGCCGGCCTGGACCCGTTCACCGCCACGCACATCCCGCAGCGCAAGGTGCTGCTGATCGACTGCGAGAACAGCGAGCGGCAGTCCCGCAGGAAGTTCCGGCCACTCGCGTACGCCACAGTCAAGCTGGACCGGGACGTGCCCGAAGGCGCCCTGCGGCTCATCCACAAGCCCCAGGGCATCGACCTGGCGCGCGACGAGGATGCGTCCTGGCTGCTCGAGCGGGTCACAGCCCACAGGCCGGACCTGCTGATCATCGGGCCCTTCTACCGCTTGCACGCCGCAGACATGAAGGAGGAGACCGCAGCCCGGCGCGCGGCCTCCGTGCTCGACCTGGTCCGAACGACCGTCGACTGCGCGCTCGTCGTCGAGGCGCACGCGGGCCACGGCGAGGCGGGCCGTGGGCGCTCCGTCCGGCCCATCGGGTCGTCGCTGCTGATGCGGTGGCCTGAGTTCGGCTACGGCATCAAGCCGGCCGACAGGCCGCACGGGCGCCTGGAGTGCGAGCAGGTCCACAGCGGCAAGCCGTGCCGCCCCACGGTCGTGGACGTGCAGCCGTGGCGCGGTGCCCGAGATGAACGGAACTGGCCCACGCGACTCACCTGGGGCGATCCATGGCCGTGGGTCGTCGACCCGAGAGACGAGGACTGGCGATGACCGCCATCCAGCCGACCGTGAGCTACGAGGAGACGCCGGTGAGCCCCGACGAGCTGAACGAGCACTTCAAGACCTGCCTCTGCCACGACTCGTGGGACCAGTGCCCCTGCGCGGACGGGGGCCACCCGGCGGACCACTCCTGCGGCTGCTGCCCGCTCGGCACCGGACTGTGCGGGCCGAGGCACGAGCCCACCGCAGCGGAGCGAGCCGCCGCCTCGCGATCCGAGGATGCCCCGTGAGGGTCCGTTGGGTCGAGTTCGGCGGCCCGCGTCCGTGGCTGGCTTGCAAGGGCGCGTGGGTCGACGGGCAGGTGCTGCGCATCGTCGTCGACGACACCTTGACGCGGATCATCCCGCTGCATGTGGTGCGCGGGGCCATCGAGATTGAGGAGACGCCGTGAGCGACCAGACCGAGCCCACCGCCGAGATCACCTTGCGCATCGACCTGCCGGACGTGGTCGAGGCCGCATACCGCATCGAGGTCCGCTGCGGCGAGACAACTTGCGACGTCCATGAGCACGGCCACCGTGGCAGCGGCGACTGGGCCGCGTGGACGGGCCAGAGCATCATCAACGACGGCGGGAAGCGCGGCTACTCCCTCGCGCAGGCGCTGGCCGATGCCCGCGCACACGTTCGCGAGCACGAGCGTTCCCGGCTGGCCTTCGCTGAGGTACGGCGCGCGCTGCAGGAGACCGCCACAGCCCCGCAACCCGCCCCAGGAGCGCCCAGCGGGACGGACGGGGACGCGGGGGAAGGGGAGGCGGGGTGAGCGAGTTCTGGGGCGCCTTCGCCGACTACAACCGCGCATGGTGGCGGCTGCTCGTTGAGGGCTGGCCGCTGTGGGCTGGGATCTTCGTTGCGGCCGTCGTCGCGGCATGGCTGATCGGGAGGCGTCGATGATCAAGACCTGCCCCAAGTCCTGGTCCGCCGGCCTGGCCATGAGCCGCGTCTGGTGCGGCCGGCCCTCTGGCCACGAGGGAATCTGCTGGCCCGTCCCGTTCGAGAGCGACAAGAGCAGCGAGGAGACGACGTGAGCGTCATCTGGAAGTTCCCGATCGACCTCTACCGCGCTGGCAGGGTCACCGACAACCCCGTGATCGAGATGCCAGCCGGGGCGAAGATCCTCACGATGCAGCTCCAGGACCACCAACCGACCCTGTGGGCCGTAGTCGACCCGGACGCGCCGAAGGAGCCGCGCCAACTCCACATCGTCGGGACCGGCCAGGCGGTGCCCGCTGGTGAGCTGACGTACCTCGGCACGTGGCAGAGCAACGGCTTCGTGTTCCACGTCTTCGAGGAGCGGCCATGACCAGGGTTGCGCTAAGGCTCTACATGGTCGGTGGCTTCCTGCTGATGGTCGCCATTGTGACCCGGGTCCTGCAGATCACGGCGGGCGCTCCGGACGACGAGCAGGTCATCCCGCTGGTCCAGGCGGCCACGGGCTGGCTAACCATCCTCGTCGGCCACATCGTCGAGGCCATCGAGCGCAAGGAGGCCCCGTGACCGACCACGTCCACGACGGCAGCGACCCCGACTGCGACCGGTGCATCCACTGCGCCGCCGACACCAACAACCACACGTCGTGGTGCCCGTTCACCACCGGCGTGTGGCCCGTCGACAAGGGCATGGCCGACGCGCTGTGTGTGCGCTGCGACGCCCAGTTCGCGCCCGGCGAGCACTACGCGGTCCTGCCCGTCGTGGGCGACGTGGGGGCCGTGGTGTGCCTCGGATGCGCGGCGCTCGGAGAACCGATCAGCGAGGGAGACGCGTGATGACCAACACCGCGAAGAAGCCCAGCATCAGCGACGACATCAACGCACTCATCCGTTCCAAGACCAGCACCGAGAAGATCGACCGCATCGTCCAGAACGTGGCCGGCGAATGGGAAGCCGTCGTCGTCCCCCACACCACCACCCACCCGCCCCTGCTTGAGCAGCTGCAGCAGACCGTGACCACGTCGACCCTCAACGGTGACCTGTTC
>Ga0193742_1000777_pt1 | contig 20435 bp, 20 predicted proteins | sample L2c1metaG_FD_165511 | JGI IMG/M metagenome (GOLD analysis project Ga0193742, IMG submission 165511) | Soil microbial communities from a riparian zone of the East river system, Colorado, United States - L2c1 | ecosystem: Environmental > Terrestrial > Soil > Riparian zone | place: USA: East River... | reverse complement strand
TCTAGCAGGGGATCCTAAACATATATATAAACATAAAATACGACAGGAAAGCGCACCTAGCAGGGGATCCTAAAAGAAAAGGATAAAGCCCTGCTAAGGTGGGATGCATGTCTATATACCAAAAATCCGAGTGGAAATAATAAAATGATGAAAAATAATGAAATGATGAAAAAGATGGAGAATGGTGAAACAGTGATAGGAATGTTACGTCACGTGATCATCGGACTCTGGTATCGGAACCGCGAGTGCACTCCGTCTTGGACTGGCGACAATGAGGAGGAATATACAGAGGTGACGGAGAAATATCGGAGGAAACATTGGAGGACGCGGAGCGTCCCCTAACAACTACAGCCAATCTCGACATCATCAATTATGAAAAAATCCGGGAAAATCAGCTCATAGAATTTAAAGGGTAATTAAGTCAATGCTGACAGGTCTTCCACTTCCCATAAAAACGAACTTAAGCAACCCATCCACTACCTTCTCTGATTTTTGACATAGTGAGTTATAGCAAGTTATAGTAAGTTATAGCATGGGTCCCTATCTCTGTAGTACTCAAGTTATAGTAAGTTTAGCATGGGTCCCTATCTCTGTAGTACTTACAGAGATAGGGACCCATGCTATAACTTACTATAACTTGCTATAACTCACTATGTCAAAAATTAGAGTTTGCTGATGTATGTCAATACTTACTTATTGTCAATCTGTATGTTCCTCTTTTTCACTTTGCTTTATTTACTTTCTGTAAAGTTCTATACAATCTGCAATTTGCAAATGGTCTGACTTTTTTTTTCCTTCCTAGTTTGTTGATGAGAAATTTTGTACAGCCTCCATCATCTGTGTCAATCTTTTCATATGCATCTTAAGGTCAACGATTAAAATTTTGTGGCTACAGGTATTCATTTGACTGTTCAGGATCAAGTGCGCTGCTGACCCGGAGCCACAAACCCGTCGCCTCGATTGGGTGGCTGGTTCTCTCCAAACTACCCCAATATACCCTGGATGAACCCACAAACACCTCAGCGGTGTAAACCTACAGCTTCTGAATGTAAGAAAATGCAAGGCTAAATTTGTGCTGCCTCAGAGTGAACCTGATTCTGCAGTATTGCACCATGACATCTTGTGATTTAAAAGCACCTTTCCCATTACAAAAAGTGAAATTCCATTGTTTTCCTAGGGTTAAGCATTGTCTACAGAGTACATAGGTGCCTTTGGTTACTCCGGCCAATTTTTCTTTCAATTTTTGGACACGATACTGTTGAGATCTCCTGATGCTGTGACAGAAACTGTGGGCTACCTACAAACTTAAGGAATCACTTTTGTAACCTGAGATTCTCTCATTTGATTTAATGACTTCCTATCTACCAGGAAATGTAATTATATTTAAGGTGCAATTTTTCTTGAGCGATTGTTTTGCGATAACACTTGAATGAGCGTGTTGTTAGGTCATACAATTACTTTAACCATCCTCCTCTCGCACATACTTATCCTCCAGGAAACAAGGGTCTTTAAACGAGGACACTATTTAAGTAATGGCGGTGACCACAGAGGAATCTGATAGTCTGGCATCGAGACAAACAATGCGTCGTAATTGAGGACAAGACTGAATAAGCTCTGTCCCCCAACTCCTCTCTGTCAATGAAGAGATCTCGAACCTGAGGATAGGAATACTTGTGGGGAGTCCCTTGGCTGTGCGCGACGTGTCTCGGGATCTGTTTTTATCCCCAAGGTAGCAAGAGGAATGGCTGGAAAGTAAGTCTGAGATAAAGCTCGTTGACAAGAGCCGCAAGCCCAGTTGAGTTGACAGGTTGGCCGTCGACCGTCGCTTGGCTTACTGTAAGCTATTCATTGCTCATGGCTAGCAGGTGGATAAATGGGCGGGACAAGAGTTCTGGAGGTCATCAAGAAAGCCAAACGGAAAGATAGTAACGTTGACTCGGAAGATGACCGATATCAGCCAGTTGCGTATACATAAGCTGCAATAGTTGTTGAATTCAACTGCATGAAATAAGATCACACTGTGACACAGCTTGTTCTTTGAATATTGATCTTATTGGATCCACGCATGTAGCAAAAATCTCAAGATGCAGCTAATAGATACGGGGGGGAGGGCACTACAACCGGAGGAGGTAGGATGTGACACGTTGTCGGACCGTCTCAAGAACAATAACTATTACCTACAGAGGGATTAATGTTATTAAGTAATACTGTTTCTGCGGAGCTAGTTAATCAACCAGAAGAAAGCGCAATCATCCTCAATCAGAGGGACGAAGGTGCACTCCTAGTGGAGCGCTCACAAGTCCAGGAGGTAGTAGTGGGCGACGTGAAATATGGATATTATTCTGAGCCGGGTTCGTTGTCACCGCATCTCCTTCATCGATAAAAGTGTTTGAAGATATAGGGATGGCCGGTAAGTAAGGATAGGTCGAGCCTCTGGAATAACGACTAGGCAACCTAAAACTGCGCGAACTCCCTGGATGCAGCGGCTGATGTACTCCACTTGCTCCGCCAAGCAATGAAGGGGGGAAGAGTTGCCTCATCGACTGACTAGGTGCTCGAGATCTTCTTTGAGGCATGAATACAGGGATCGGAACGGATGTCCCATCTCCAGGATCGATTTTTTGAAGGAGGGCAGGAGTGGATGTTTGAGATACTCTCAATCTCCTAAAGTACATTTGTACATGTTTTCGATGATGACATAGCCATAGGAGAGGAGCTAGCGTGAGTAACACGCATAGGATGATCAAGAAAATAGAATATCCAGCCACAGGTGAAGGCTGACGGGAGGTGAAGGTGGTAAGTGATCCTTGTGGTTCACTTTCCAATGCAAAGAATTTCTGAGGTGGCAGGCAAGTGCGAACTCCTACATGAATGGGACGAGCTGATCAACATCACTGTCAACATCGAAAAACCATATAAAGGATAGAGTGACGAACAACTGAGTTTAAAAATAGGGGAAGAGAGGACAGTTCCAGAGGCGTCGTTCATTTGCAAAAGAAAAAATGCATCGTCTGTGATATCAGGTACGGTGCTGGGATTGAGATTGAGCAGATGGTAAACGAGATACTTTTGAAAACTTACAATCTTATGAGGAATGAGCCATCACTCTCCTCCACAGTTGGGCTGATTTTCGACCCACAACTGTTGTCCAAGTATGCTTCTTCCGTCTCATTTTGGCTGGGAAGAGGTGGAACTTGTGATGAGTCGTCCGGCGGTTTGCATAGACGAAATGCAGGAGAGTCTAAGACTTCCTGAGAAATCCATTTGGCGGTAAGGGTGTCCCACGAACCAAACACATCGTTTTCTTGCGGAGACAGCCAAGTGACCACTGGACTCCTTCGGGTATATCTTTCCTCTGGCAGATTTAGAGACGAAGTTCGAGGGGAGATAGGACCTGGGGTCCACATTAGGAAAGCGGGGCCTAAATTAACAACAAGATAAAGGAAATTTAAAAGCAAATCAAGATAAGAGCTGTGAAACTGCGAAGAGAAGGAAGGTGATGACGTGGCCAGCACAGAATTCACTAAATCGTGGATAAAAAACACGAAACGATGGGATACGTTTGGAGGCAACTGACAGATACTCCCGTCGGCCTGGGCTTCGCGCTGTAGTTGCGACATGGTCAGATTCTAAATTAGCCGTCGTTGGCTGTCAATCACGATCAAGGTTCACTCGTCACGGTGGAACGGAGTCGACGCCATTGAATCAATTTCCATCTGCATGTTGAGCGCTGAAGATGAAGAAACCACATTTCTCGCAGCAAATTCGGAGAGTTGCACGCTGGAAAACGAGGCTCAACAAATGACAACAAGATCTGCGCCGAGTTAGACTCACCGTTTGCGTTCCTTCAACGTTTCTAACAGGCTGATCACAGCATCTTGCTCCTCAATTAAGAGCTCTCCGCCTGGCAAATTAACTGCGAAATCTTTCGCCTGAGAGATGGCATTTTTGAAGTCCTTGGTCTGATGAATTTGCAGGTGAATTTAATGATCATGAAGTCACTAGTTAGCATACAGTCTGAAGAAGCTTCTGTTTGGCTTGTGGCGTAGATATTCCCACCGTTTGTTGTGTTAATTCCAGTATAACAACAAGCTTTGGCAAAAGTTCCTCATAGAGGGTTATTGGAAGTCCATTTGTAGCCATTATTAGAGTAGAGAACAAGGAGATGCTTCAGAGAACGGCTGTGCCGCTGTTGGCTATTGTTTGGAACATGGGTCGTTGCCAAATGAAATGCTTTGCGAGTCGGACGCACTGAACGGTGACCACTGTTCACTTGTAGCGGCTATTAATTAGTAGCGCGGGGTGGAATCATGCCGCCAAGACATACAAAACGTCTCAAGAGTGCGCCTCAAAATTCTCAAGAATTAAGCGTTAGCAGTGACAACACAATCCCCGACTTGACTCCTGCCAAAGCAGTCAATACAAAAGGGCTTCCCATCTTTCCCGACGAACTCTATCTGGAGATCATTTCTTACTATCCCGTCTCTCCAATTCCTCAGAAAGGGAATCATCATCCCGATGTCAAAAATCAGATTGTCCGTCGTCAGGTGCTATTTGCCCTGTCTCAGACTTCTCTCAACCTTCGGAGATTTTTTTTACCCTATCTTTGGCAACGGATTGAAGTTTGCAGAATCAGGTATGCACCGATGAAGAGCAGGACACTTGCTCTCGAACTTGTACGTCAGCTCGAAATTGTCACCATCCGAGACCCAACTCTTGCGAAATATGTTGAGTACGTATCGGTTTTGTCTATACCAATCTAGCTCGAGTAACTGATTTTCTTCATATCAGAATTGTTGATGTCGAGATAGGCTCTTATTCGCGGCATTCAGTCCTTACTGAGCTGGCGCGTTGCCTTGCGCTGTTTCCCAATCTGAATACTGTACAGCTGAAGATCGAAGGGGATGCAGATATCCAGCGAGACACGGTTGCAAGGCCCTTCAAAGGACACATTTACGAAAACATTCGTACAGCCGTTGTCTCTTCGAATGCTGTGGCATTCCTCAGGTCCTGCCCACAGAGTCGATATGTTGATTCCTATGAGAGTCGACATGTTAATTTCTATGGACGCATTTTTGGTCTCGACACTTTCTGGGACGTTGTCACTGCTTGCTGCCCTCGCATTGAAGTTGTTCCACGCAATAATTCAATCCCTTCTGGCAGAATTATAGGTATTCCTATGAAATCAATGAGATGTACTCCACGACATTCTTATTGACGTTGTCTCCAGAAATTGCTAGAGCCCTCCCTGAAATCCGTAACCTCACATTGCGGCAACGTCAAATTTTTGATTATGATCGAGTCGTCTGTCTGATTTCTCTGTTTGGAGATGCCAACACTAACATCGTTTCTCAGAACCAACTTTTCGTGTCTAGGCTCATTGAATTCAGACGACTTAAAGTCTTGACAATTGTTGATATCTCAGATGAACAACGAGGCATAGATTTGAAAGGTCCCCCATCACGGTTATGTTATGAGATAGCAAAAAAGCTATTACTCGATCTGCAACGCACCGACAAGGAAGATAAAGTTTTCGTGCTGAAATTTCGGACGGGCCAAAGGAAGACTGTTGTACTTCAGTATCGGGAGCCTTCCCCAGTATAGCTTCAATTGAGGTCTTGATGAATCATGTTACAATTGCTCAGTGAAACTGCGTGATCTTTGAGAAAAAGCGTTGACGCTGCTGGTCATGCAATGTGGCAAGGTGGAGATCTAGATATGTTAGCAAGCACAAGGAATGGTGTGAGGAAATTGGTTAATATCATCGAAGCGCGCAAAGCGGCCATGCGGCCAGAGCGATTGTGCGTGCTGCATACGGGTTTGAATTTCATTAGTGCTTTCGACGTCGGGGAGAATGGGTTTTGTCCAGCATGTCAGACGACAGGTTCAGGGGTTAAAACGTTAAACGTCAAACGGACTGGACCACTCAACGCAACGGGGCAAAAATCTCAGTAACCTCTCAGGTTGTCCTTTCGGCAGCTCTTCAGCTTCACATTGCGTCAAAGCTAACATTCCGTGACCTGCACCTCTATTTTCCTTCGAGACTATACGGTTAGGCTTCCATGTTCATGATTCATGACTGGATGCAATACGATAATATTGCGGGTTTCCCATACATGCCTGGACAAGCCGAATAAAACTAGAACATGCAACCGTTGGACTATCTGTCCCATTACCAGACTTGCTACTTCAATGAGCACTGTTATTTGATATCCAGTGGACCAAGCGCCAATGCGCCATGCGACACACCGTCACATTTAATTCCGCTGTTGGCTAATGTTTGGGAACCAAGACCCACTTGAGTCTGACTTTGTTGGCACGTCCACTGAACGTTCACTATTGTTCACTGTAGTTAGTAGCGCGGGGAGAAATAATGCCACCAAGACGTTCAAAACGTCTCCAGAGTGCGCCTCAAGATTTTCTCAAGAATCAAGCGTTAGCAGTGACGGCGGCCTGAATCCTGCCAAAGCAGTCAATACAAAAGGGCTTCCCATGCTCCCCGACAAACTCTACATATCTGGAAATCATTTCTTACTATCCCGTTTCTCCAATTCCTCAGAAAAGGAATTATTATCCCGATGTCAAAAATCAGATTGTCCGTCGTCAGGTGCTACTTGCCCTGTCTCAGACTTCTCTCAACCTTTGGAGATTCTTTTTACCCTATCTTTGGCAACGGATTGAAGTTTGCAGAACCAAGTATGCACATATGAAGAGCAGGACACTTGCTCTTGAACTTGTACGTCAGCTCGAAATTGTCACCATCCGAGACCCAACTCTTGCGAAATATGTTGAGTACGTGTCGGTTTTGTCTATACCAATTCTAACTTGACGTACTGATTTTCTTCATATCAGAATTGTTGATGTCGAGATAGGCTCCTATTCGCGGCATTCGGTCCTTACTGAGCTGGCGCGTTGCCTTGCGCTGTTTCCTAATCTGCATACTGTGCGGTTGAAGATCGAGGGTTCAAATATCCTGAGAGACCTGATTGCAAAAAAAACCTTCAAAGGAGACGTTTACGAAAACATTCGTACAGTCGTCGTCTCTCCGAATGCTCGGACATTCCTCAGGTCCTGCCCACAGAGTCGACAATGCTCCACCGAATGGCTTTATCCCTGCTGGCCAAATTCTAGGTATTTTAATGAGATGTACTCTAGACGTTCTTACAGGCGTTATCTACAGAAATTGCTAGAACCCCCCCTGAAATTCGTAACCTCGCATTGTGGCAAGGTTTTGATTATAACTTGCAAGTTGTTTGGAGATAACCAACACGAGCATCGTTCCTCAGAACCAACTTTTCCTGTCCAGGGCCCATCGAACTCAAACGACTCAAAATTTTGATATCTTTGAAGATGAAAGGCATCACAGATATGTCATAAGATAGCAAAAAGCCATTACTCGATCTGCCAAGGTTGTCATGTTGAAATATCGCACCGGCCAAAGGAAGATTGTTGTACTTCAGTATCGAGAGCCTTCCTCAGTATAGCTTCAATTGAGGTCCTAATGAATAATCAGTTACTCAGTTATACTAATAAAATCAGACTCGAAGTGTTGGCGGTGCTGGTCACGCCGATTGTTTAACCGCAAACAAAAGTTTGATGTTCCACGCGCTGTTTCGGACGACGAGCAGCCTCTTCGTTTATCAACTGTGCTATAATATTTTCTAGCCAAGACTACGACATTCCCTACACTGACGTTTATTTCTATCATACTTACAAAGGAAACGTCTGAAAACCACACAAGCCACCGAGGACTCGAGGTGAAACTTCCAAATGCCAGCAACGCACACAGTTTCCATCAAGGCTGATATACCAGTCTATACAGTGCATAAGAATGGTGTCGAAAGTGCGTAATCACCCAGTAAGTCCGTTGATATCCAGCATAATCTAAACCTTTCGTTATCAGAGCTGGCCCATGTCCTTTTAAGACGTGACGGCGAAGTCTATGTCCACTATGTAAACACAGATAAGCGAATGGATGAGTGGGTACCCGAAGAATCATGTCGACGTGATGGTGATGCGGCTCAGCTTCCTGCCGAATCTACGAACAGAAAGCGAAGACGCAAAAGGGACGTCGCTTATAGCCTTGAACCTTCTGCCTTAAATGGATTTGGTCTAAGGAATAATGGATCTCCAATGCCGACAGAGATTGTAATGACTGAGGAAGATTTTGACCTCCAACATCATCAGCAATTACGTGCCCAACGAAACTTCGACGTGGTCATTTTTGACGTCTGGAAAATCAAACCATGGTGAGTTTCCCAGTACCTACCCTGCCTATCTTCCGTGGCGTGATTCTCATTCTTCACAGGTACTATTCTCCTTATCCTTTGGTCGAAACTGAACCAGACGATCTTGCGGCATCTTCATCTTCTCAATCTTACAACAAAATTCCAGGAGTTTCACGGGCTACTCCACGATCTCATGGTCGAACATCGGATTTGCTGGCAGGTGGTTTGGGAAGGTATCACTCTGGTGAGGCTACGTTGTGGGTATGCCATTTTTGTTTCAAGTACATGGTGGACGGCATCCCTTGGGAATCACACAAAGTAAGTTTATGGCACTTTAATTCTCCTGTTCCTTTGCTAACGACTGTTATCTTCGCCAGAAGGACTGTAGAGTCAAGAGCCCTCCAGGTCCGAAGGTTTATCAACGGGGTGCACACACGATATGGGAGATCGACGGTGCAAAGGAGAAGGTTGATTTATTTCATTACTACCCCCCGATGCCACTGATAGTCGACTCGTAGCTCTATTGTCAAAATCTTTCTCTGTTTGGCAAACTCTTTATAGATGTCAAGACACTGTTCTATGATTGTGAACATTGTCAGTCGTTCCTACCTTGCTGTTCACTGTTGCTACTAACGTATCTATGAAAAGTCCTTTTTTATATCCTCACAGATGCCAAATCATCGGAAGACCATATTCTTGGATTCTTTTCCAAAGTAGACCTTTCCTCCAACCTTAGGACCCTTTGCTAACAACAAGAGCAGGAGAAGGTGTCATATGACGGTTATAACCTTGCTTGTATCATGACGTTGCCCCAGTATCAGAGGAAAGGTTATGGCATGCTCATGATTGAATTCAGTACGTCTTTTCTGCCGTTGGATCAAAGTGCTGAATGGTCTGATATGGTGTTCTTCTTATAGGCTATGAACTATCGCGAAGAGCGGGCAAAGTTGGTACACCAGAACGACCATTATCCGACCTTGGGCTTCGGAGTTACCTTGCCTACTGGGTTTCTACTCTAATTCGATTCTTCAGGTAGCATGCACGCAAACATAATGTTCTGAGATCCCTCGCTGATATCGATTATAGACGTGTACTTTCGGTTCTATCACCTGAGGTTTTATCAATCAGGAATATTGCTTCATTCCCAGACGTGCATGACCCAGAATCAGGGGAGGTGGAGATGGTCCCTCAAACAAGGAAAAGGAAACGGATCAAGGGCTTTGAGGGGGAGGTGGAATCTGAGGCGAGCATCGAAGCAGGCATGTGCATGATGCCTTTGAAGTCCATCCAGGGCGCGTCTTCTTCTTCAATGAGTTTCGGTGTTATATTAATTTATTATTCCATAGATCCCATATTCACCACTGAGCGTGTGTTCGAGACTACGCATCGAGAAGACGGCGGTGCGGACACACATGTCAGAGTGGACTGTACTCTTGCAGAGATCGCTCGTGTCACGAACCTACGAATTGAAGATGCGGCTTTCGCTTTAAACGAGTGTGGTCTATTGATGCGAAGAAAAGCTGACGTTTCGGATAACGATGTTATTGTCATAACGAGGTCTCTCGTAGAGCAGGTTGCTAAGGAAAGGAAGGTGAAAATCATGTATATGGATTTGTCATGTGTCCGTTCCCCTTCTGTTGAATAACTAACAAAATTATTATGTATTGCATTTGTATAGCTTGTATACGTAGAAGTTAGTATAACGTTCTAGACCTGTTGTAATGTGACCTTAGTCGCTATTATTCGTAAAATCTATTCAAAAAAAAACACTGTATCCGTCCTCCGCAGGGGTATATCTAATAGTGTAGACCTTGTTTAAGCTAAATTGGCTTTGAATCTGGCAGTGCTGGGGTATCCATGCCCAGGCTCTCTGCGCCGTCCCATGACCCCCACGAGGCGAAATCATTGACGAGCTTGTCATGTTCTATTTTCATTGAGGTCTTTCTCAACGGCCCTAATGGTGGGCAATCATATAGCTTGTAAAGTATATCTTCGATGGAAGTGGACGTGATTAAGAAGAGCTTTCCCTTGGTTGGGTGGAGGATTTGACGGAGTGTCTGAACGACCTTGCGATTGGTGACCTTGCAAGAGAGGGGTCAGCAAAGTTTTAAAGGAAGTAGCAGAGACCAAAAAATATGGCGCCTCACTTCATTTAAAAATGGTGGATCTACTACTGCGAGCTCTACACTACCTCTAAGTGATTCGGGAAAGTCGTCAGGTTCGTCAAGGTCGAAAGGTATATATTGTTTCGGCGAGAGGACGGCGAACCGTTGGTCGTACTCTAAAAGCTTTGCATTGTCTATTCGTTTCATATGTTGAAAGGCTACGAAAGCCGTTGGACAGCACATAAATACCACTGTGGTGGTTGGGTGACACAGGGAGTGGAGAGTTTCTGCAAGCTTGTTGGCAAATGTCTCCGTATACCTATAGTTAGAGATATTTATTAGTACAGCTAGGAATAAGATGGGCGTTCATGCTTGCCCGTGAATTGACAGAAGATTGATAATTGTTAAGGTCGTCCAACAATGTTTGGACTGTTGTTATCGAGGAGATTTATGTATTCTAATTTTCCCGTCGTCCATGATGGCGTTGTGTACTCACCAGAATTGGCTCAATTGCCAGTCTTCTCCAAAAGCGAGCCGAAAGTCAGCAACGCTCACCATCGGTTTTTCTTCTTTCCCATCATCCAAAGCGAGTCCAGCGATTTGGGCAGCTGCTCTCTCTGAAGCAATTTCGTTAAAACGACGTTCTTCATCAGCCTTTTCGTTAAAAAAAGCGTCGAGGAGAGCAAGGGTGTTTGGATCAAGTTTTGGGGGAGATGCAGAGTGGAAAGAAGAAGTCGAACGTGGAGATTCTGGAAAGTGCATCATCCTTCGTCGTTGCAGAATGGGAGATCTGGACGCAGGAGATCTGATGGGCGATCGGCTATCATATCCGTTTTGGTCACCGATCACGAGAAATATTTTATCGTTCCACCATGGTGAAAAGGAAAATCGTAGTACTCATCTCAGGATCAGGTATGTAGGCCTCAAAATCATATAGATTCTTTAAAACCAATAAGCTAAACTCCAGGTACTAACCTGCAAGACTTGATCGACGCTGTGAACACACCAGCTCTTCCCAACGCTCAAATTACTTTGGTACTTTCAAATAGAAAAGCAGCGTATGGTCTTACAAGAGCAGCTCAATCCATTCCTCCAATCCCTACGGCTTATCTTGCGTTAAAAACATATCTCCAACAACATCCCGGAGCAACACGAGAAGACTATGATACTGAAATCGCCAAAATTGTTTTACGCGAGCAACCCGATATCGTTGTATTGGCCGGATGGATGCATATTCTAGGTGACGGTTTCCTAGAACTGGTTGATGGGAGGAAACGAGTGGAGGACAACGATGAGCTTTCTGTGACAGAACCAATCCCTGTGATCAACCTACACCCTGCATTACCCAATCAATTCGATGGAGCTGGTGCTATTGGACGGGCATATGAAGCGTTTCAGAAGGGAGAGATTACTCACTCTGGTGTGATGATACATCGGGTTGTGAAGGACGTGGACAAAGGGGAGCCGGTTATTGTTCGCCAAGTTGATTTCGTAAAAGGCGAATCGATCGAGGAGTATGAGACGAGGTTGCATCTCGTCGAGCATGAAATCATTGTGCAGGCAACCTCAAGAGTATTGAATGAGGTCAAACCATTGTAGGTGAGTTCGTGGACCTTTTTCTTCTTCCAAGTCGACTGAAAATGGTACATTTCTATAGTTGATCATCGTGTAAAATATTTTTAAAAAAAGTCATCGACTGTACTGCAATGTAATCTTCGCCAACATCCATGACAGCTGATAGCAGCAGTTCAGCATTGGCCTGCCAGCGATGCCCAAATTTCGCTAAGCTGATTTTTACAGGTGGCGATCGAACTGAAGTGCAAAATTTCTGGAAAAGCCTCTACTAGCTTCACAACAGTTTGGACCATTGACCATCAATTTCATGCCAGTGGGTATCATCAATGGATGCGCCACATATTCTCTCGAGACCAAACCGGAACAAAGAAATTTTCAAAGTCCACGCGTCGACCAATGGGACGCGTCGTTGGTTTTGTCACCCTCCTTCACAAACCTCCTTCAGCGCCACCTTCCAAATATCCCCCGCCATTTATTTAATAAACCGCGGAAGAACTACTTTCCTTTTTAATAGGTATGAGTAAATTGGCCTTCTGTTTCTTGGTCTGACAACATATACATTTTCACGCCAGACAGGTTCCGAGTTAATCAACAATTACGCGTGTATCTTAGGCCATCTCAATCTATAATGGCGATTTGGTCATTTACTGAACACAGTGGGGAGCAAATAGTTCATGAGGTCCGCGGCTTATTTATCATCTTGTACAACCAAAATATTCTCATTGGGAGTAGCCATATCCAGCAACCCCTCTTCCCCCGTCAAAACTTCCTCTAAGTGAACCTATGGGTAGTCCACGGCTGGAAGTAAGTGAAGTTGATGTAGTTCCATTTTCAGTATGCGTTTATCTATTAACATTTTTATTTCGATACTCATGCTCCGCGCCCTTAGCATAATTTCCTTGATTTGTTCGAGGGACTCGGTTTGAATATTTCAGAGCCTGAGGTCCAAAAAAACAAGCTGGAAGACAGTCCAGATTTTAGTTATGATATTGAGGTTTTTCGTGTCTTATGGTCCTGCAATTTAGAGTAACGCGTTTTCTCCTCTAGAACTTCACAAATATTAAAGATATTGATCCAGAATGGCATCACGATGGCATCGAGGTAGGATATTATTCGTTTCTTTCTTTTCGCAGTGCTGGCGACAGTTCACATCCCTCCTCGTGACAGGAAATCATAATCATGTCCTCAAAACGTCCTTCGGCACTATCAACGATACAAGAGGACTACGAGTTAAGCCCTGTTCTTGCCGTGAGTTATTGAAGGCTGTCCCCTCTTGGTACTGAACCGTAGATTTATAGCCTATGGTCGCGCTCTCGGACTTTGATTTTGATGAAGCTGATCCTCTGCCAAAAGAAGGCGCGAATACTGGGAGGGTGTGCACTAGGCGTGATACGGGCAAAAAATACATAGTAAAATCTCAAAAGGCGTATACAGGCTCAGTGTGGACGGAGCAGGCTATCATTGAATGTCTGGCGGAATTATCCCTGCCATTTATTGCATATATGCGTTGGTCCTTCCAAAGTGGGGAACATATATACGTGTTCACGGTCAGTTTTCTGGATTCTTTCCTTTTGCATCCTACGATAAAAAAAATCTATAGGATCACCACCCCAATGGCAATCTCGTCGATTTCATCAATAAACATGGTTCATTAGGCTCACATCGTGCCTTGTTCTATGCCACTGAAATGGTAAGTTCGGTTAGGCTACCGCCAATGCTAGTGTTTGTAATCGTCTAACAAGACTCATAACGACAGGCATCAGCGATCGCGAGCTTGCACGACGTTGGTATCATCCATAGAAATCTGAATCCCGTCAATGTTATGCTCGACGCAGAAGGACACCTAGTATTGACAAACTTTGATTGTGCTGAATTCCTCCCTGCCTCCGCCAATACACGGGGCACGACTTCTGCTACAGCGTTCGAGCATGGTATGACACAATATCAAGCGCCTGAGATCCTCTTGGGTTGGGCTCATAATTCCGCTGTTGATTGTTGGGGGTTCGGGATGTTGTTATATTTTTTATTCTTTGGAACGGTCAGCGATGTCCGTTTTCTTAACCTACGCATGGCTGACTTGTTCATCATCCACTCAGTATCCCTTTGGAAGGGAAGAAGGATCAGAAGACAGGTCAACACTACACAGTCGAATTATTCAATATCCCATACCCATGGAATCTCTGAGACTCGTGCATCCCATGGCACGGGATTTGGTTCTCCAGGTGCGCGTTGGAACGATCGCATCTAATCGATGACTAACCTGTCATAGTGCCTCGAACGTAACCCAGCGTTGCGCTGGGACATGACTCAAATAAAGGAACATGCCTATTTCTATCAAGTGTACGTCCAACGCGCTCCCGACTGTTTTCCATCTATTTAGACCACTTCAGTGACTGGAAGCAGGTATCGGCCAAAGGGCGGGAAGGTTTGACTTTTGATTGTTATTATCCTAGAAGATCTGAAAGGCTGATTCTCAACATAAAGTTCCTTTCTTTGGGTGTCCTATGCTTGCGCCAGACTTTGAAATCGTAACAGATGCACGGAGCCGGCCTATCTCTCTATGCCCATCATTCCTGGATAACGACCGACAGCCGTCACTTCAACATTCTTCTAATATCGCTGTTCGACGGTCCCAGACCATGAAGGGGATTTCCAGACTGCATCTAACGCAGAATTCCACTTCCAGCAATACTGATACACTCAAATCCGTAAAGGTAAATATCCCTGTCATTATCGAGGAAGAGGACGAAGCAATATCCGAACTTGGAACCATGGGTCATACCTCTCAAACTGCAAAAGACGAAATATGGGAAAAGATGAACACTTCCGAAAGGATGTCACGTTTTTGGGACGATCTCGACAAAGAAAGGGAAGGCTCTGCTGTGTCTATTACCTCTTTGGAATTTGGAGAGTCGATGGGTGTTCCGTTCAATCAGGCACCAAAGTTACGGAAACATCGTTCTTCCATCCATCCACAACAGCGTTTGTTTAATCTGAGTACTTCATCGTTCCAGAAGAAATTGCGTTTGAAGCCAAGGTCGACAAGCGCTCTTCGTCCTTCAAAGCTGGTGGAGCCTATTTTAAATCTTCCGAATGGAATTCACCAGCTGGGTAGTGGGATTGGGTTCACCTACAATGTCCCTAGCGCGGTTTCCTCCAAACTGTCCGTTTCTTCTTTCACACCTTCCAACTGTCAGAGCATTTTCCATGGAGGCTTTTCTTTGAATCTTGGACTTGGGATAGGAAATGTCACTCGGAAGACGAAGCAGAAATCGATAGATGTTACTCATTCTCGCTCAATCGGTAAGCCGGATTCAGATCAAGAAATTGGAGTTCAAGGCGCTCGACCAGAAGATGCGGGAAACGCGACATTCATGCGCGATATGTACAGAACCCCGAGCTGGATTCTTTCTCCACCTGACAGTCTTCCTTCCCCTCTGGCTCTCGTTACCTCTGACTCGCCTGCTTCTGAATCTGAGGAAGCCTTCTCGCCGATGACGATGGTGGACTCTGAGGAAGAGACCGAGGTGAACATTACTATTCCGAAGAACTTGGATTTGGAGTATGAGTTTCCTGATGGGACTCCGGACTCGACTTTACGCTTGGTTCCTTCTAGTCCTGTCTTGACCCAGTCATCCGCGGTGCCTGCTGACATTGTCTTATTTGGAAGAAGTGTGAATCTGTTTGATTCCAACTATTAGACGATATAATGAGCTTTTTCTTGTTTCTTTCATATTCGTTTGTTGGATTTGATTTGTATGTTTCGGTCCCGGTGAACCATGTCTGTAGCCTTTTTTATGATGTTATTTGATTTTGAATGACTGTACTACTGTTGCGACAAACGGCTTTGGGCAAGTATATCTCATTGAGGACAACAAAATATCGATCTTCGATTTACAGTAGGTAGTATTCCTACATGGGACCTGCAAGGCGTCGGAGAAGGCGTTGGGACTGGCAACTGAGTCTGTGGTATCTGAATCCACTGGGACCCACCAACTACATAATATCACTCTGTCTTCGGCTCAGCGTAAAAGTGTTTGTGATACGTCCACGCCGACCGCTGATGATCTGCGTCACAATAATGTGTCTTCTTTGCATGCCGTGCGCCTTTTGAGTAAATGACCCTTTTGGGCCGGGGCAACCACAATATCCACACCAAGGGTTCTGTGGCGCGGCTTATCGACGTCTCCGAATTGTAAGGAAGGCTAGACCGAGAACGGTGTTGTCAATATGCCTCTGCCTAGGGATGCAAATCCAAGTGAACCATTATGCGTCCTGAGCGCCAGAGTGAAAGAACAAGTATCTTGATGGTTTGAGAATCGGTCGCATCATATTGCGAACTTGATATATCTGAACGAGGTTCTGCGGAAGCGCGTTTATAATTCAGAAGGAGAGCGATATCGTAGAGATCTGACAAATTGTTACAAAAGATAAGATAACGTGGACTTTTTGATCGATTCTCCTCACTCCCTGTTGCACGATGCCAAAGAGAAAACAGCAGGGCCCAGACGCTGTCGACGACAACGACGATGCTGCTTCCACTTCCTCTGACGTGGTAAGCCTTAACCCTCATCGATCCCAACAAGAATATATTACTCACTGACCCACATTATCTATTCCGTTCCATTCTCAAATTTCAGAGCCTCGTCGACGTCTCCTTTGATTTTTTCGACCCCAACCCAAATGTAGACTATCAAGCCATTAAACGCTTGCTTTCTCAGCTATTCCAGCGCGATGCCGAGGCATTACACATGCATGAGTTAACGGAGCTGATATTGAGCCAACCTACGGTGGGGACGACGATCAAGACCGATGGGATTGAGAGCGACCCATTGGCACTTTTGACGGTGCTTAATATGCACTTGCATCATGTGCGTTTTTTATGTTCTTTTATTCTTTTGGGTGCCTTATTGGTTTTCAACTTGTGCTGGGGGGGGATAGCAAAACACATCTATAAAAGCTATTGCGAATTACCTACTCGGGGTGACATCTACTGTCGATCCTGCTTTCCACGCGACTCTGCAAACACTTTTCTCTCAGTCTGAGGCACATGTCGGGTTGGTGTTGTGTGAGAGATTGGTTAATATGCCAGTGCAGGTGGTGCCTCCCATGTACAATATGTTGGCGGATGAAATCAAATGGGCATTGGCAGATGTACGTTACTATTTCTCCCCCGTCGTATTTTCATTGTCTGAAGTTTTAATTGCGTTGGGGAACAGGGAGAACCATACCGCTTTACGCATCTCATCATCCTTTCTCGTGTGTACCACCTTTCTGAAGAAGAAGAGTCGTTACTAGGAAATTCCGCCCCTTCTCGCTCACGACCTCAGGGGGATTCAAATCAAAACAAGCATAAAAAACAGCGACCACAAGAAAAGGGCCAGATGCAGCCACCACCCGATGGAATTTATTCATTTCATCCCGAAGATGGCATCATTATGAAGGTAACGCAACCAGAGTTTCGTCTACCTTGCCCATCCAAAATAACTTTGGACCTTTGTTAGTCTGCACTCCACTCATTGACATACCATTATTCTTCCCCACTACCCCTGCTTGTACAAGAAACGCGAACAAAAGACGCGTTTGGACTTGATATTCGTGGGAGGATGATGTTAGTCGTTGGGGGAGGCGAGATGTTGAGGGACCTCGGAGGGAGGATGGCGGAAGTTATTGGAGGAGGATGAACGGTGATATTTTCCTTCATACAAATGGCAAAAGGGTCTCGAGAGCATCGGGAGATTCTTGTCCACGAGGTCGGCACCTGGATCATTAACTGATTATTATTCTCGGCCTGCAGTCCTCTAGTTATGTATACGTCGGGGCAGCGATAGATTGGCATATGCTTTCTTACCTTGCTCTGTATATATATGCTTTACTTGTAGTAGACGAGTCAGGGCCGGAGCTAGCTTATCTTCGTGCGAGTCTTTTTATCTTTGAGCACCATCCGGTCCCAAGATCCGTGCAACTTTATAAAATGAAGAACAGCAGGTCCCCCATCGATATCCATCCCCCTTTCCCATGTTCCGTCCGTACCTACGTTCTCTTAACAATCTCAGAGCAAGGAATATCCCAAGTTACCGCAAGTTCACGTCTAGGGCCAAGATCAACAACCATGATGGCGTTCTGACGAAGAGAACGGCAGCTCGAGTCACTGTACTCACCGCGTCTTCTTTGCTTCTAGCTTCTACAGTGTTTTCAGACAATAATGTGGAGACGAACAAGGAGTCATCTTTGGGTTCGTTCATCCGTGCATATACGGTTTATACGATGTGTGCAGTTCCTGCACTTGTGGATGCCTCACCACGTCTTCTATCATTCATGTCCTCCATTCCTGGGCTCAAGCAGATCACAGAAGCATTTGTGAGGATCACATTCTTCGATCAGGTAATTGGTCCAGTCCCACTCCTTCCTTCGTTTATCTAATAAGTTCCAGTTCGTAGGCGCAGATTCTGCCACTGAAGCTCTTCCCCTCCTCCGCTCCCTCCGATCTTCGAATAAAGGCGTCCTTTTCGCTTATTCAGTCGAGGTTGACGAGAACGAGGCAACTGGTGCCTCCATCTCTACTCCTAGTACTGATAGAACACACAACTCACTTAATCATTCCTCCCGTTTGGCAGCGGACGACGACTCGCATTTAAATGTTAGCACGACTGCACCGCCTTACAAGCGTATTGTAGATGAGATGCTGCATTGTATTGATGTAGCTGCTGATTTTGAGGAAGGGCTCTCATCCGACTCACCCTCGGTGAAAGGCAGACGGACATGGGTAGCCATCAAAATGACCGCGTTACTTCCTGATGCTCATGCTCTAATTGCGCTTTCTTCATCTATTGTTGAATCTCGGAAGGATCCTCGAACACCTGTCAAAGACGCTGCAGTTCCGTTTCCTGGATCGGCTAGAATCGAAGACCTTGATGTCATCTTGAAAACGCCCTCAATTGCAGGTCATTCGGTACTGACGCCTATACAACTGTTAGGCGTTCGGGAATTGTACAATGATTTGGTGAGAATATGTACTCGTGCCCAGGAGAGAGGAATCAAAATTATCATCGATGCTGAATATAGGTATGTGGTTCGTTCCTTCATTCTTTTTTTTTGGTTTTTTTTGAGAAGATTTTGGATGCTTTTAGCTGGTACCAACCTGCTATTGACGCTCTAACTTTGGCACTTATGCGCGAATTCAATTCCCTGGATGCGACAAAAAGTCGAGGACAAGTTCAACCCCTCATATATGGTACATTTCAAGCTTATCTACGAAGGTAACTTTTCTTTTTTTCTAGCAAAAATTTCCATCTAAATAGATGATTTTAAATTACAATAGGACTCCTGCGCACTTGGCTCTCGCTCTCGCTGATGCACGCGCCAATAACTATGCTCTTGGCGTCAAACTCGTACGAGGGGCTTACCACCCTCATGAAATTGCTGCACATAGGGCTGCAGCGGCTTATGACAAGGCTGCTGATAGTAGTAGTGATAATGCGATTGCTACTGCTCGTCCATCGCTGTCTATCTCTCCAGACCTTGAACCGCCTGTATGGATGGAGAAGAGGGAGACGGATGAGGCGTATAATGGTTGTTTAAAGGTATTGATCAAGGAAGTCAAGGAAGATGTGAGGAGGTGTGAAAAGGCTGTTGGAGATACTGTTGTCGAGGGGAATGCTGAGGCTGCAAAGAAGAAAGGATGGTTCGGTTTGTTCAGTGGCGGTACCGATGCCAAAGAGAATGGGAGGGCAGTTGAAGGTGACAAGAAAGCCGAGACGACGGTTGCGGTTTCACCAAGTATTGGCGTTCTGTTCGGTACACATAATTGGCATAGCTGTGGGTTGATCCTGAAGAGTCTTGTGGATGCTGGGTTGGCTGTTACCAGTGATGGTCAGGATTTCAAGTCTGAAGTGGGAGAACTTGCAGGTGTTGTCAAGATCAGCGACGAGGCGGTGGGGAGGATTGCCATTGGTCAACTTTATGGTGCGTTGTTGTTCAGATTCGATTCCGAATGTGCCAAGGCAGTTTATTCACCTACTGTTTTTTTTTCTACACAAAAGGTATGTGTGATGATTTGACGGATTGGGTGGTGAAGAACACGGTGTCGACTATACCATTTGTTATCAAGTGAGCATCTTTTTTTTTTTGCTTGTCAATCCTCAAAACAACAAAAAAAAACGCGAATTAAAATGTGAATTTTCGTTTAGATATGTTCCCTATGGAGCTTTATCAGAAGTCAGTCCTATCTTTTTCCTTTCTTATAAAAAAACCCATCCCTTACATAATGACGGTTCTGTGTTAGGTTCTCCCATATCTCAGCAGACGAGCCATCGAAAACAAATCTATTTTGGGAGATGGAGCGGCGAGTAGGGAAAGGCAAAGAGCAGGAAGGGAGATTTGGAAACGGATAGTCGGATGAAGATTTTGCCAGTGTAGTTGAAATGTGTGTGAGTGTGTGGGTGGGTTGTTGGTCTCCGAAAGGCTCTTGGAATTCGAAGGATCTTTTGTTTTTTTTTAGGATTTATGACCACAATATGTACAATAG
>Ga0193742_1000776_pt1 | contig 20440 bp, 19 predicted proteins | sample L2c1metaG_FD_165511 | JGI IMG/M metagenome (GOLD analysis project Ga0193742, IMG submission 165511) | Soil microbial communities from a riparian zone of the East river system, Colorado, United States - L2c1 | ecosystem: Environmental > Terrestrial > Soil > Riparian zone | place: USA: East River... | reverse complement strand
CCGGCGGGGCGCTTCCGGGTGACGCCGGCCGACCTGCCCGAGACCGACCTGGCGTCGATCCCGCAGTTCATGAGCTGGTTCGTGAGTCGCTACGGCAACCACTCGCTGGCCGCCCTGCTCCACGACCACCTGGTGCACAACGGCACGACGCTCGACCCGCCCGTCACCCGCACCCAGGCCGACGAGGTGTTCCTGCAGGCGCTCACCGACCTCGACGTGCCCTACATCCGCAGCCGTGTGATGTGGGCCGCGGTCACGCTGGCCACCCGGTGGCGCTCGTCGCTCGGCCCCCGCCTGGCGATCGGGCTGTGGGTCGTCCTGGCGACGACGGGCATCGTCACCCTGGTGGCGGGCCTCTTGACGGCGAGCCCGCTGCTGGTGGCGGTCGCGGTGCTGGCGCCGATCCCGGCGTCGCTGCTGTGGAGCGTCCCCCAGAGCGCGGCCGGCCTGGTCGGCGGCTACATGCTGTGGCTGGTCGCCGTGCCCGCGGCCCTGAACCTGGCCGTGTACTCGCTCTACTCGCTGGCCGAGAAGGTCGTGCGGCGGCTCCGGCTGCTGCGGGCGGGGGAGGTCCAGAAGTCCCAGGTCACGCCGCCTCCGCCCTACGCCGCGCGCTGACGCGGGCGAAGATGGGGGCATGACGTTGCCCGCGCTCGTGACCGACTGGCAGGCGCGGGGGGCGATCGAGCAGGTGGGCGGGCACGACCTGTTCGTGGTCGACACCGGCTCCCCGGATGCGCCGGTGCTGGTGATGCTGCACGGCTTCCCGGGGTCGTCGTTCGACTGGCGTCACGTCGTGGCGGCTCTCGCCTCACGCTGGCGGATCGTCACGCTCGACTTCCTGGGCCACGGCCTGTCCGCCAAGCCCGACCGGGCCTACTCGCTGTTCGCCCAGGCCGACCTGGTGGAGGAGCTGCTGGCGGCGCGGGGCGTCACCCGGGCGTCGTTGCTGGCCCACGACATGGGCGACACCGTGGCGGCCGAGCTGCTGGTCCGGGCGTCGGTCGAGTGGATGGCGTGCGTGCTCACCAACGGGTCGATCTTCATCGACATGGCCCAGCTGACCGACGGCCAGCAGCTGCTGCTGTCGCTGCCCGACGAGATGACGGCCGGGTCGCTCGGGGCGGAGGGGATGGCCGAAGGGCTGCGGGCGTCGTTCCCGCCGGGCCGCCCGGCGCCCGAGGAGATGGAGGCGATGGTGGCGCTGATCCTGCGCGAGGGCGGCGACCGGCTGCTGCCGCGCATCATCCGCTACGTCGAGGAGCGCCGCGCCCACCAGCCCCGCTGGACCTCCGCCCTGGTCGACTACCCGGGCACGCTGGTGGCGGCCTGGGGCGACCTCGACCCGATCGCGGTGCCGGCGATGCCCGACCACCTCGTCGACCTGCGGGCCGAGGCGGGGCGCGACACCGAGCTCGTCCACTGGCCCGACATCGGCCACTGGCCCTCGGTCGAGGACCCGGACCTGGTGTCCGGCCTCGTCGCTTCGACTCTTCACGTTCTTTGAAGGGTTTCGACCCGCATGGGGTCGAAACCCTTCAAAGACGCAGGTTCAGGATCAGGCCGGCGGGTCGAGGACGAAGCGGGCGGTGTCGGCGGCGGTGCCGGCCTTCACCCGGTCGACCAGGGGCTGGCGCAGCAGCTGCTTCGTCGTCGCATAGGCCGTGGCGGGGAGCTGACCGAGCCGCCGGGCCTCGGCGATCGCGGCGGCCTCCAGCTCGGCGGCGGGGACGACCCGGTCGAGCCAGCCGACCGCGACGGCGCCCTGCGGGTCGTACAGCTCCGCCAGCAGCGTGCCCTGCAGCAGCGAGCGCGGGGTGAGCCGGTCGCGGGCCAGCTCCATCGCGAACAGCGGCAGCGACATGCCGATGGCGGTCTCGTTGAGGCCGATCTTGGCGGGCACGTCGGCGCCGAACCGCACGTCGCACGCGGACAGCAGCAGCACGCCGGCGGCCAGGGCGTGGCCGGTCGCCGCCGCCACCACCGGCTGCGGGTGGACGAACAGCCGCATCATCAGGTCGCCGCCCGCGCCCATCAGCTTCAGCGCCGAGCTCATGCCGGAGGACATCACCGACAGGTCGAAGCCGGCCGAGAAGGCCTTCCGCCCGCCGATCAGCACCATCGCCGACGCCTCGGCGGCGGCCGTGTCGAGGGCCGCGTCCAGCCCCGCGATCGCGTCGAAGGACAGGGCGTTGACCTTGCCGTCGTCGAACCGGACGACCGCCACTCCGTCCTCCACCATCGTGGTCACCACCGCTGCACCGTCACCGTCGCTCATGCCGGGGCACGATAACCCTGGCCGTCCGGGACCGCCCAAGGGCGTGTCCTGCGGATCATGGCGCACGTCTCTCCGGCCAGATGACGCCGCTCGCCGCACCGTGCCGACATTGAAACCCTGGTGGGTTCCTGCGTCGTCCCAGCACGCCGGGCGACGCCCCTGACTCGGAGATCCGCACACCGGATCCACAGGACACGCCCTAGCGTCACCGCGGTGCGCTCGCTCGACGCCGTGATCTTCGACATGGACGGGGTCCTGATCGACTCGGAGCCGATCTGGCAGGAGGCGGAGCGGCTGCGGTTCGGCGAGGTGGGGCTGGACCTCGACGTGGCGGAGATGGTGACGACGATGGGCCTCCGGGTCGACGAGGTGGTGGCCCACTGGTACGCCCGCCGGCCATGGCCCGACGCCGGGATCGACCACGCCGTGCTGGCCGGCCGCATCGTCGACACCGTGGTGGACCTCGTGTCGACCGGCGGCGAGCCGCTGCCGGGCGTGGCCGACGCTGTGGCGGCGAGCGCGAAATGGGGGCTGGGCCTCGCCGTGGCCTCGTCGTCGCCGAGCCGGGTGATCGCCGCCGCGCTGCAGCGGCTCGGCCTGGCCGACCGGTTCCCGGTGGTGTGCTCGGCCCAGCACGAGCCCTACGGCAAGCCGCACCCGGCCGTGTTCCTGAGCGCCGCGGCGCAACTCGGCGTGGCGCCCACCCGCTGCCTGGTGGTGGAGGATTCGGTGCACGGCATGGTGGCGGCGCTGGCGGCCCGGATGCACTGCGTCGTGGTGCCCGACCCCGAACGGTCGAACCCCCGCTTCGCCGCGGCCGACCACGTGCTCGACTCGCTGGAGGGGTTCCCCGCCCTCCTGGAGGAGCATTACTTGGCGTAACCTACGGTCGCTTCGTCGCGCAGGAACCGGGGGGTTGCGATGACACTCGACCGTCGGCTGGAGTCGATCGCGGCCACGGCCGCCCTGGCGCTGGCGGTGACCGGCTGCTGGCCGGCACCGGGGCAGGGGCCCGACCGCGCCGCCTTCAACCCGTTCGAGTCGACCCTCACGGCAGCGAACGTGGCGTCGCTCGCCGAGGCCTGGTCGGCGCCACTGGACGGCCCGATTTTCCAGCCCTTCACCAACCCCGGCGGCGAGATCGTGGTCGGCCACGGCGGCGTCTACGTCAGCGACCGCAAGGGCCTCTACCGCTTCGACGTGGCCGACGGCACCCGGGCCTGGAAGCGGACCATGCCCGCCTTCCCGGTCGAGCACGATCCCGAGATCGCCCAGCCGATCGTGGTCGGCGACCGGCTGCTGGTCGGCTACGGCTCGGTCGGCGCCTTCCCCGACGTGGCCCCGGACTGGCGCAGCTGGTGGCTCGACCCCGCGACCGGCGCCACCCTCGCCGACGGCCCCGGCGGTGGAGCCCCGATGGCGGTCCGAGGGTCGCAGGCGGTGCTCGACCTCGCCACCTGCATCGAGCCCCGCATCTGCAGTGGCCGCTCCACGGTGGTCGACCTCGACTCCGGCGGGACGCTGTCGACTGCGGCGATAGGCGTGCACGTGGGCAACTACCAGCCGAGCACGCTGGGCCGCGAGCGCCTCTACCACACCGGCATCGACCTGCAGGCCGTCAGCTCGCGGGTGCAGGCGTTCCCGCTGGTCGCGCCCGGTGAGGCCGCGCCACTGTGGAGCCAGGTGATCGAGCCCCAGACGGGAGCGACCGCGCCGGTGCTCAGCGCCGACGAGTCCACCCTGTTCGTCGGCACCGGGTACGGCGGGACGGGCCACACGATCTACGCCCTCGACACCGCCACCGGGGCGATCGAGTGGACCGCCGATGTCGGCGCCGGCGTGGCCGCCGCGCCCGCGCTCGCCGACGGCCTGCTGTACGTGCCGACCACGGACGGCCACCTCGTGGTCGTCGACGGCGACGGCTGTGGGGCCGCCACCTGCGCGCCGCTGTGGTCGGCGGCGGCGGGCAGCAACATCGGGCAGCAGCCGGCCGTCGCCGGCGGCGTGGTCTACACGGGCTCGTCGGACGGGACGGTGCACGCCTTCGCCGCCGCCGGCTGCGGCGCCGCCACCTGCGCGCCGCTGTGGTCGGCGGCGACCGGCGCCCCCGTCGTCAGCGGCCCGGTCGTGTCCGGTGGCCGCCTCTACGTCGTCAGCGCCACCGACTTCGCCTCCGGCCGCCTCGTCGCCTACGGCCTCACGTGACGAAGTCGATGAGCTCCTCGACCGCGCCGACGAGCGACGGCTCGAGGTCGGCGTAGGACGACACGCGGCCCAGCAGCGTGCGCCAGTAGGCGCCGGTCGTGCGGTCGACGCCCAGCCGGGCCAGCACGCCTTCCTTCCACTGCTCGCCCCGGGGCACCACCGGCCACGCCTCGATGCCGGCCACCCTCGGGCGCACGGCCTCCCACACGTCGACGTACGGCGTGCCCCGCACCAGCACGTACGGGCTGTCGACCGACGCGGCCACCCGGGTCTCCTTGGAGCCGTCGACCAGGTGGTCGAGCAACACGCCCAACCGCCGCTCGGGGCCCGGGCCGAAGTCGGCGACCACCTTGGCCAGGTCGTCCATGCCGTCGAGGCGCTCCACCACCACGCCCTCGACGCGCAGGTCGTCGCCCCACACCTTCTCCACCAGCTCGGCGTCGTGCACGCCCTCCACCAGGATGCGGCTGGCGCGGGCCACCCGGGCCTTGTGGCCGGTCACCGCCCGCGAGCCGGAGGCGGTCCGCTGGCGGGGGCTGCGTACCGGCGTGATCGTGGGTGGCACGAGCGTGACTCGCTCGCCGTCGACCAGGAAGCCGCCCGGATCGGCCCGCAGTAACCGGCGGGCGCCCGAGTGGCGGTCGACCACGGCCACCCCGCCGTGCTCGAAGCGCACCACGGTGCCGTCGACGCCGGTGGCCCGGTGGCGTACCACCAGCCCGGCGTGGCCTTCCACGCTGCGGTACGACGGTGGCTTGCGCCGCCCGCCGTCCAGATCGATGGGTCCGGAGAGAATGCCGTCGCCTGCCATCCTCGGTGAAGTTAGTTCCGCCTGTACCTTCCTCTGGGTGATCTTGGTCGACGCCGACGGTCTGGTCGCCAGCCGACCGGGCAAGCCCCTGTTCGACGGCGTGTCGGTGACCGTGGCGAGCGGCGACCGCCTGGCCGTCGTCGGCCTCAACGGCTGCGGCAAGTCGACCCTGCTGGGCGCCCTGGCCGGCAGCGTCACGCCCGAGGGCGGCAGCGTCCGCCGGGGCCGGGGCACCCGGGTGGTCGTGCTCGACCAGGCGGCGACGCTGCCGCCGGGCACGGTGCGGACCGCGGCCGGCGCCGGCTGGGAGTCGGAGGCCGTCCTCGACCGGCTGGGGATGGGCACCCTGCTCGACGCCGACGTCGGCGCGCTCTCCGGCGGCCAGGCCAAGCGGGTGGCGCTGGCCCGGGCCCTGGTGGCGGTGGGGGAGAGCAGCGAGTCGGACCTGCTGATCCTCGACGAGCCCACCAACCACCTCGACCTCGACGCCATCGCCTGGCTGGAGGACCGCCTGGCGGCGTTCAAGGGCGGCCTGGTGCTGGTCACCCACGACCGCCACGTGCTCGACCGGGTGACCACCCGCATCCTCGAGCTCGACCGGGGCGCCGGCTACCTCCACGACGGCGGCTACGCGTCGTACCTGGCGGCCCGGGCCGAGCGGGCGGAGCGGGAGGTGGTCACCGAGCACAAGCGCCGCAACCTCGCCCGCTCCGAGCTGGCGTGGCTGCGCCGGGGCGCGCCGGCCCGCACCCGCAAGCCCAAGGCCGACGTGGCCTCGGCCCTCGCCGTGGTGGAGGGTGGCCCGCCCCCGTCGGCCCGCCCCGAGGACCTGCCGCTCCACCAGCTCACGTCGACCCCTCGGCTGGGCAACACGGTGGTGGAGCTGCACGGGGTGGGCGACGGCTACGGCGACCACCTGCTGTTCGCCGGGCTCGACCTGTCGCTCGACCCGCGGGCGCGCCTCGGCGTCGTCGGCCCCAACGGCTCGGGCAAGTCGACCCTGCTCGACGTCATCTCGGGGCGCCGGGAGCCGGTGCAGGGCCGGGTCGTCCACGGCTCGACCGTGCGGATCGGCTACTACGACCAGCGGGGCGCCCAGCTGCCGCTCGACCAGCGGGTGCGCGAGGTCGTCGCCGGTCCGACCCGCCAGCCCGACTGGTCGGACGCGGCGCTGCTGGAGCGCTTCTGGTTCGAGTCCGACACGCAGTGGGCGCCGATCGGCCTGCTGTCGGGCGGCGAGCGGCGCCGGCTCCAGCTGGTGCTGGTCCTCCGTCAGGCGCCCAACGTCCTGCTGCTCGACGAGCCCACCAACGACCTCGACCTCGACACCCTCCGGGCGATCGAGGACCTGCTGGAGAGCTGGCCGGGGGCGCTGGTGGTGGTCAGCCACGACCGGGCGTTCCTGGAGCGCACGGTCGAGGACGTGCTGGTGCTCGACGGCCACGGCCGTGCCGGCCCCATCCCGGGTGGCTACGCGGCCTACGAGTCCGAGCGCCGCGCCCTCCACGGTCGCCGGGGCGGCTCGTTGTCGATGGCCACCGGTCGCTCCGAGCCGAAGGCCACGCTCGACCGACCCGACGCCGCGGCGACCGCCACGAAGGCCCGGACGCCCAGCACCCTGCGACACCTGCTGCGGCGGGCCGACAAGGCGGCGGCGACCCTGCGCGACCGCCAGGAGGCGTTGGAGGCCGAGCTGGCCGGCGTCGGCGACGACCGGGTCGCCCTGGCCCGGGTGGGCGAGGAGCTGGCGGAGCTGCAGGCGGCGCTGGAGACCGCCGAGGAGGAGTGGATGGCCCTCGCCGAGGAGGCCGAGGCCGCCGGCGTCAGCTACTGACCCGAAATTTCGACAGAGATGGCGCCATAGCGACCGTCTCTGTCGAAATTTCGCCGGGGGAGTGCCTAGCTGGCGACTTCCTCGTCCTCGTCGTCGTCGCCGACACGCTCGAGCGGCTCCGGCTGGAGCAGGTCGACCACGTCGGACGTGCCGTCGTGGTCGCGGTCGGCGAAGCGGCGCAGGAACTCGTAGCGCTGCAGGGCCGTCACCCGCTGGAGGGCCACCCCGGTCGCCTTCGCCGCGTGCCGCTTGACCCGCTCGAGCAGCCACTCGGCCCAGGCGAACTCGGTGGCCCACACGGCCACGCCCGCCACGATGATCGCCCCGCCGGGCCCGGGCAAGGGGATGAGGATGATGCCCAGCACGACGATGGCCGCGCCCACGAGGAGCACCCCGAGACGACGCGCCGTGCGTAGCACCATACGGCAGAACTGTCCGACCCAGCCCATGCAAGAAAGCTACAAGTCGAATCCCTGAGACCGACATGGGGTATTCCCCCGATCCGACCTACCGGTAGCCTGAACCCATGCTCCTGACCGTCACCGACACCGCTCGGGACAAGATCCTCGAACTGCTGGCCCAGGAAGACGAGCCCGACGACCTCGGCCTGCGCATCGAGGTCACCGGTGTGAGCGGCGTCGACTACACGTACGACCTCACCTTCGACCCGATCGCCGAAGCCGACGTCGATGCCGGCGACGTGGTCGAACGGCTGGGCGAGCTCCCGGTGATCGTGCCGAAGGACAGCATCGACGCGCTGCGCGGCGCCACCCTCGACATCCCCAGCACGAACGGCCAGCAGGGCCTGGTGCTGCGCAACCCCAACCGGCCCGACCCGCTGTCGGGTGAGCACGTCGACCTCACCGGTACCCCGGCCGAGAAGGTGCAGCAGCTGCTCGACGGCCAGATCAACCCGGCGCTCGCCTCGCACGGCGGCTTCGCCCAGCTCGACCGGGTCGAGGGCGAGACCGCCTACGTCACGATGGGCGGCGGCTGCCAGGGTTGCGCGGTGTCGGCGATGACCCTCCGGGAGGGCATCACCCGCTCGATCGTGGAGTCGATCCCCGAGATCACCGAGGTCAAGGACCTCACCGACCACGACATGGGCGAGAACCCGTACTACACGTGACGGCTCCCGGAAGGAAGCCGGATCGCACCCGTTACCTGAACGGCGCCCACTTCGTTGACTTCATGTGACAGGCGCCACCCGACGTTATAGGGTGAACCCGTCACCGCTGGGGGCGACCAGGGGGAGAGGCCCGGGCCGGAGAAATCTGGTCCGGGCCTTGTCGCGTATTCCGGCAGCATCGAGGCCGAAACCGGCCAGGATCTCGTCGGGTTTTCCCTGGGGGATGTAAGTGGTGGGGATGCCCATCACCTCGGTGGCGACCACGCCGTCGGTGAGCTCGCGCACCCGGTCGGCCATCGTCGCCCCGACGCCGCCGTCGCGGTAGCCGTCCTCGACGGTGATCACGAGGCGGTGGTGGGCGGCGTCGGCCAGCATCTCCTCGTCGAGCGGCTTGACCACCCGCACGTCCCAGACCGAGGCGTCGATGCCGTCGTCGGCCAGCAACCGGGCGGCGTCACGGGCGGCCCCCAGCATCTTGCCGACGGCGAGGATGCACAGGTCGTGGCCCGAGCGGACCTTGCGGGCGGAGAGGCCCGAGCCGTGCTCGTCGTCGGTCGGGTCGTCGACCGGCATCGTCTTGGGCCAGCGGATGGCGGCGGGGCCGTCGACGCACAGCTCCAGGGCGTCGTGCAGCATCACGCCGATCTCGCGGTACGACGAGGGGGCGAAGATCGTCATCCCCGGCACCTTCGAGCACAGCACCATGTCGAGCACGCCGTGGTGGCTGGCGCCGTCGTCACCGGTGATCCCGGCCCGGTCGATGCAGAACACCACCGGCTGGCCGTGCAGGCCGACGTCGAGGTTCACCTGGTCGAAGGCCCGGGTGAGGAACGTGGAGTACAGGGCGACGACCGGGCGCAGGCCGCCCATCGCCATCCCGGCGGCCGCGGTGACGGCGTGCTGCTCGGCGATGCCGACGTCGAGGAAGCGGTCCGGGAAGCGGTCCTTGAACGGCAGCAGGCCCGTGGAGTCGGGCATCGCCGCGGTGATCGCCACCAGCTCGGGCCGGTGGTCGGCCTCCTTCACGATCGCCTCGGTGAACGCCGCCGTGAAGCTGCCCGGCTTGGCGTCGGACATGTCGTGGAGCCGCTTGATCGGGTCGTTCTCGGCGGGCGCGTAGCCCCGGCCCTTCTGGGTGAGCACGTGGACGACGATCGGGCCGTCGTACTGGGCGGCGTTGGCCAGGGCCTTCTCGAGCCCGGCGATATCGTGGCCGTCGAACGGGCCGGTGTAGCGGACGCCCAGCATCTCGAAGAACGCCGGCGGCTCGAACATCTCGCGCAGGCCCGCCAGCGCCCCGTCGAAGCCCCGCTCCGCGAGCTCACCTACCAGCGGCAGGTCCCGCAGCACCTTCTCGAGCCGGGCCCGGTTGCGCAGGTACGTGGGGTTGACCCGGATGCGGGCCAGGCTCTCGCTCAGCTTCGACACCGTGGGCGCGTAGGAGCGGCCGTTGTCGTTGAGCACCAGCACCGCCCGGGCCCCGGAGTGGCCCAGGTTGTTGAGCCCCTCGAACGCCATGCCGCCGGTCATCGAGCCGTCGCCCACCACGGCCACGATCGTGCGGTCGTCGCGCCCGGACACCTGGTTGGCGACGGCCAGCCCGTGGGCGTAGCTGACGATCGTGGAGGCGTGGCTGTTCTCGATCCAGTCGTGCGGCGACTCGGCGCGCGACGGGTAGCCGGACAGCCCGCCGGTCTGGCGCAGCGACGCGAAGTCGTCCTTGCGCCCGGTGACGATCTTGTGGACGTACGCCTGGTGGCCCGTATCCCACAGGAGCACGTCGTTGGGGGAGTCGAACACCCGGTGCAGCGCCAGGGTCAGCTCGACGACGCCGAGGTTCGAGCCGAGGTGGCCGCCGGTGCGCGACACGGCATCGACGATGTGCGTGCGGATCTCGCCGGCCAGCTCGTCGAGCTGTGCGTAGCTGAGGTCCCTCAGGTCGGACGGGTCATTGATGGATTCCAAGACCATGCTGTCTCTCCGAGCTATGTGACCTGAGCGGACGGGCCCGACTTGTCCAGGCCAGAAAACGCTACTTCTCGCGGCGACACCGCGTTCAGCCGACCACGGCGGGTGAGCCGGGGACCGCGAGGCGACGGCTCGTCCACCACTTGGTGCCCAGCCACGCCACGCCGAACCCGCAGGCGAGGCCGAGAAGCCCGCCCAGCCCGTCGATCCAGTAGTGGTTGGCCGTCACCATGATGTCGAACAAAGTGAACGCCGGGTACGCGACCGCCAGTGCTTTCGCCCAGCGGCGGCGCAGCATCGGCACCAGCACGAGGGCGCACCACGTCGACCAGCCGATGTGCATGCTGGGCATGGCGGCGTACTGGTTCGACACCGAGGCCATCTCGTCGCTGCCGAACGACGCCCAGCCGCCGTACACGTCGACCGTGTCGACGTAGCCGAACTCGTCGCACGGCGGGGTGCCGGCGTCGAAGGGCAGGCTCTGAGCGCTCGGTCCGTACACCTGGCAGCCGCCGTAGACGCCGGGGTCGTCGAGCAGGCGGGGCGGCATCAGCGAGAACGAGGCGAAGCCGACGAGCGCGAGCAGCGTCGTCGCCGCCAGGGTGTTGCGCCACAGGCGGTAGCGCCAGGGCTGGCGGCGGAACATCAGGACCAGGGCGATCGACGTGATCACGAAGTGGCCCAGGCCGTACCACACGTTCCAGAAGCGGATGAGGCCGTGACCGGGCAGGCGGAGGTACCACTGCTGCAGGTCGGCCTCGAAGTAGAGGTGCAGGTTGCGCTCGAGCTGGATGATGGCCTTGCCGTGGTTGAGCGCGGTCTCGGCGGGCAGGAAGCCGCCGTCGCCCGAGCCGAACTGGTTCCGCACCGCCGAGTAGGCGATGTACACGAGCACGATGTAGAGGACCTCGTGCCACCAGGCGAGCTTGAGGTCGGCGGCGCTGGGTCGTCCGGTCGACGTGTCGTCCCCGCCGTCGGCCGCTGCGCTCGTCTTCTCTACTGTGGTCATGCCGCGATGGGGGTGCTGACGGGCTCGCTCGCCCGGGAACCGCCACCGGCCGCGAACGCCGGGGCGCCCAGCAGGCTCACCCCGAGGTTGAGCAGGTAGAGCAGCAGGCCCAGGGCGATCGCCTGCTCCTGCGCCACGCCCAGCGGCCCGAGGAAGAGCACGAACGCCCCCTCGCGCACGCCCAGCCCGGAGATCGTGGGCACCGGCATCACCTGGGCGATCAGCACGGCCGGGAAGAACGCCAGCAGCGCGGTCAGTCCGGCGGGCTTGAGGCCCAGGGCGTGCGATGCAGCGAGCGCGGCCAGCACGAGGGCGAGCTGGTAGGCGAAGCCGGCCAGCAGGACGTTGGCCGCGGCGCGCGGCTGCTCGCGCAACCGGGTGACACCGAGGTGGACGGCGCCGGCGAAGCGCCGCCAACCCTGGTTGGCGCCGAAACGGCCGCCGATGCGCTGGCTGGCGACGGCGACGAGCAGGCCCACGAGCAGCAGCAGCGTGCCGAAGGCGATCGCGAGGGCGATGCCGGTGGCCTCGCCGAGGTGGCGCAGGCCCGGGTTCACGGCGAAGCCGAAGATGGTGATGACCGGCAGCACCAGCCAGCCGGTCATGCGTTCGAGCACCACCGATGCGAACGTGCCGGGCGACTCGCCGGTGTCCTTCGACAGCCGGCTCACCCGCAGCACGTCGCCGCCGATGGTGGTGGGCAGCACGTTGGAGACGAACTGGCCGGCCAGGTAGTGGCGGACGAGGCGGCGCAGGTCGGTGTGGATCTCGAGGGCGTCGAGCACCTTCTGCCACCGCAGGGCGGAGAGCACGAAGCCGACCAGCGTGAGCGCGGCGGCGAGCGTCAGCCACAGGACGGTGGCCACGGTCCACTCGGGCACCAGCACGCCCCAGTCGAACGAGGGGACGTTCGCGATCAGGACGGCCAGCATCACGAGGCTCACCAGGATCCTCAGCCCCATCGATACTGCCTGCTTGCGCATCACGTCACCTCCCCACCCCGCGTCGGCCCTCACTCGTTGGCCAGGTGTTCACCGAGTGTACGACCGGTTTAGCCGCGCCACGGCTGGAGAAAGCGTCAGCTGCACTTCGCGAGGAACTGATCCACCGCCACCACCACGCGGGTCACCTTGCCGGCGGCGACGAGGCCGCGGTCGTCGTTGGCGGAGACCGTGAAGGTCAGTCGCCGACCCTCGACCCTCTCCAGCGTCGCTTCGGCGGTGATCGAGCAGCCCACCGCGGTGGGCGCGAGGTGGTCGAGCTGCACCCGCATCCCGACGGTCGTGTGACCCTCGGGGATCAGGCCGGCGACGGCGTCGAGCGACGCCTCCTCGCACAGCGCGATGAGTCGCGGCGTGGCCAGCACCGCGACTTCTCCCGAGTGCAGCGCCACCGCCGTATCGTCCGGTCCCACCCTCAAGACGACCTTGGCGGCAAGTCCAGGTTGCAGAGGCACCCGGGTACAGTACGCAGCCAGGTCTCCGGCGGGCGAAAGCCTCCGTTGGCGTGCCCGCTCCGGACCTTCTCGAACCCCAAATGAACCCGGAAGTAGAGGTCGCGCCGGTGCTCGAGGAAGCTGTGATCCAACGAACCCTCGGTGCCGCGTTGCGCACCGGAGGCGACTTCGCCGAGGTGTTCGTCGAGGACAAGCGGTCGTCGTCGGCCATGTTCGACGACGGGCGCGTCGAGGAGCTGTCGTCCGGTCGAGACCGTGGCGCCGGCATCCGGGTGGTCGTCGGTGACACCACCGGGTTCGCCCACACCGCCGACCTCTCGGAGGGCGGCCTGCGGTCGGCCGCCGAGGCTGCGGCTGCGGCCGCTCGTGGCGGTGGCGGCGGGGTCCGCACCGTCGAGCTGACCCGGCAGGAGACCACGCCGCCCAACCCGGTCGGGGTGTACCCGGAGTCGGTGGGCAAGGGCACGAAGGTCGAGCTGCTGCGCCGGGCCGACGAGGCCGCCCGCTCCGAGGGCGGGTCGATCAAGCAGGTCCGGGCCCGCTACGGCGACTCCCGCCGCCAGATCCTGGTGGCCAACAGCGACGGCCTCCTCGCCGGCGACGACCAGGTGCGCACGCTGTTCGTGGTGTCCACCGTGGCGTTCGGCGACACCGGCATGCAGACCGGCTACGAGTCGGTCGGGCGCACGGTCGGCTTCGAGCTGTTCGACACCTACGAGGTCGAGGACATCGCCCGCACGTCGGCCCGCCGGGCCATCACCAAGCTCGACGCCCGCCCGGCGCCGTCGGGCACGCTGCCGGTGGTCATCGGCCCCGGGGGCGGCGGCGTGCTGTTCCACGAGGCCTGCGGGCACGGGCTGGAGAAGGACCTGGTCGACAAGGGTGCCTCCGTGTTCAAGGGGCGGATGGGCCAGCAGGTGGCGTCGCCGCTGGTCACGCTGGTCGACGACGGCACGATGGCCGAGGAGTGGGGCGCCTACGGCATCGACGACGAGGGCACGCCGGCCCAGCGCAACGTCCTCATCCAGGACGGCGTGCTGACCGACTACATGTGGGACTTCCTGCGCTCCCGCAAGGCAGGGCGGCAGCTGTCGGGCAACGGCCGCCGGCAGAGCTACCAGCACCTGCCGATGGTGCGGATGACCAACACCTACATGCTCGGCGGCAAGGACGACCCCGCGTCGATCGTCGCCTCCACCGAGAACGGCGTCTACGTGTCGCACCTGGGCGGCGGGCAGGTGAACACGGCGTCGGGCGACTTCGTGTTCGGCATGACCGAGGCCTACCTGATCGAGGACGGCAAGATCACCGACCCGATCCGGGAGGGCAACCTGATCGGCAACGGCCCCAAGGTGCTCACCGAGATCGACGCCGTGGGCAACGACTTCGCCATGGGAAGCCCGGGGATGTGCGGCAAGGACGGCCAGGGCGTCCCCGTGGGCGACGGCGTCCCCACCCTGCGGGTGCAGGCGCTGACCGTCGGCGGCACCGCAGCATGAGCTCGGGTTCGGGAGATCTCTACGACGTCGCGGACCTCGTGGTCGGGGCGGCCGAGGGCAGTGAGCAGGTCGAGGCGTACGTCACCCACTCGCGGGAGACCCAGATCCGGGTCTACGAGGGCGAGGTGGAGCAGCTGTCGGTGGCCGAGACCCTGGGCGTCGGCGTGCGGATCGTGCGCGACGGGCGCCAGGGGTTCGCCTACTGCGGCACCTTCGACGCCGACTCGGTGCGCGAGGCCGTGGCCGACGCCCGCGACAACGCCGCCTTCGCCGAGCCCGACGAGTTCGCGGGCGTGGGCTCGCCGGACAGCGTCGAGCCGGCCGACCTCGACCTGTGGCGCTCCGAGCTGCTCGACGTGCCCACCGACCGCAAGGTGGCGATCGCCGTCGAGCTGGAGCAGGCCGTGCGGGCCGCCGACGGTCGCATCACCGGCGTCGAGTCGTGCGACTACGGCGACACCGCCGGCGAGGTGGTGGTGGCCACGTCGACGGGGATCCGCCGCTCGGCCCGCACCACCGGCAGTCAGCTCATCGCCTTCGCCCTGGCCGACGACGGCGATGCGGGGAGCAGCCAGACCGGCTTCGGCTTCTCGCTGGGCCGCACGTTCGACGACCTCGACGTCGGGGTCGCCGCCGGTGACGCCGCCCGCCGGGCCACCCGGATGCTGGGCGCCACCAAGCCGAAGTCCGACCGGCTGACCGTGGTGCTCGACCCCTGGGTGTCGGCGCAGCTGCTGGGCATCGTCGCCGGCACCCTGTCGGCCGAGGAGGTCGTGAAGGGCCGCTCGCTGTTCGCCGAACGGGTCGGCGAGGAGGTGGCGATGCCTGCCTTCACCCTGGTGGAGGACGCCACCGACGCGCGGTCGTGGGGTGCGACGCCCATCGACGACGAGGGCCTCGCCACCCGGCGGGTGCCGCTGATCTCCGGTGGGGTCCTCGACGGGTTCGTCCACTCCACCTGGACGGCCCGGCGCATGGGCACGGCGTCGACGGGCTCGGCGGTGCGGGGCGGCTTCAAGTCGACGCCCAACGCCGACTGCCGGTCGGTCTCGCTGGTGCCGGGGTCGGTCGGGCCGGAGGAGCTGATCGCCGGCATCGACGACGGCATCCTCGTGCAGGAGGTCTCGGGCCTCCACTCGGGCGTCAACCCGGTCTCGGGCGATCTGTCCACGGGGGCGGAGGGGCTGCGCATCCGGGGTGGGGCGGTGGCCGAGCCGCTGCGGGAGTTCACGCTGGCGTCGACGCTGCAGCGGCTGCTGCACGACGTGGTGGCCATCGGCAGCGACCTCACCTGGCTGCCGATGAGCGCCGCGGGCCTCACGCTGGTCATCGCCGACGTGTCCATCTCGGGCCAGTAGCCCGTGGCGCCGCCGGGTTCGTCGTCGCTGGATCTGGCGCGCCGCATCGCGGGCGCTGCCGAGCCGGGGGAGGAGATCGAGGCGTTCGTCAGCTCGGGCTCCGTCACCCGGGTGCGGGTGCACGGGGGCGAGGTCGAGTCGCTGACGCAGGCGTCGTCGGCGGGGATCGGCGTGCGGGTGGTGCGCGACAAGCGGCAGGGGTTCGCCTGGGCCGCCTCCCACGACGAGGTGGTCGCCAAGGAGGCGCTGGACGAGGCCCGTGACAACGCCACCTATGCCGAGCCCGACGAGTGGCTGGGGCTGGCGGTGCCGGACGGCGTCGTCGCTCCGGACGTGGAGCTGTGGCGCGCCGGGCTCGCCGACCTGTCGACCGACCGCAAGGTCGAGCTGGCGCTGGAGCTGGAGGCGGCCGTGCTGGCGGGCGACCCGCGGGTGGTCGGGGTGCGCACCGCGATGTGGGGTGACGGCGTGGGCGAGGGTGCGGTCGTCACGTCCACGGGGATCGAGGCCTGGGGGCGGGCGACGTCGTGCCACCTGTCGGTGAGCGCCCTGGCCTCGGCGGACGGGGAGACCAAGACCGGTCACGGCGTGTCGGTGGGGCGCTCTCCGGAAGATGTCGACCTGGCCGTGGCGGCGGCCGATGCGGTCGAGCGCTCCACCCGCCTGCTGGGCGCGGTGCAGCCGTCGTCGGGCATGGTGACCCTGGTGCTGGAGCCGCAGATGGCGGCGACGCTGTTCGGGATCGTGGGCGGGATGCTGGGCGGCGAGGCCGTCGCGAAGGGGCGTTCGCCGTTCGCCGATCGGGTGGGCGACACGATCGCATCGCCGCTGGTGGTCCTGGTGGACGACCCGACCGACCCGCTGTCGCTGGGCGCCGACCCCCACGACGGCGAGGGCCTGGCCACCCGGCGGGTGCCGCTGATCTCCGGTGGGGTGCTCGAGGGCTTCCTCCACAACACGTACACGGGGCGGCGCGCGGGGGTCGCTTCGACGGCCTCGGCGGTGCGGGGCTACCGGTCGACGCCGGGGGCCGGTGCGTCGGCGCTGGCGCTGGCACCGGGGTCCGGGTCCATGTCGGAGCTGGTGGCGGGAGTCGACCTCGGCGTGCTCGTGCAGTCGATGAGCGGCCTGCACTCGGGGGTGAACCCGACGTCCGGCGACTTCTCCGTGGGGGTGGAGGGGCTGATGATCCGGGGTGGTGCGCTGGCCGAGCCGATACGCGAGGCGACGCTGGCGTCGACGATCCAGCGGCTGTTGCTCGACGTCCGCGCGGTCGGTGGGGAGCGGGAGTGGACGCCCGGAGGTACCGCGGCGTCGCCTGTGGTTATCGACGCTGTCACCCTGAGTGGCCTCTGAGCGCCGCCTAAGATGCGGCGTCCGCAGCGCCCCACACCGTGCGGGGGGCGCGTGATCCGCTCTGGTTGGGACCGTGTCGATCGTTCACGCCATCGTTCTAGGCATCGTGCAGGGGCTCGCCGAGTACCTGCCCATCTCGTCGTCAGGTCACCTGATCATCGTCCCGTGGCTGTTCGGCTGGGAGGACTTCGCCAACGACGAGTCGCTCCAGAAGACGTTCGACGTGGCCCTGCACCTGGGGACGCTGGCGGGCGCGGTCATGTACTTCCGGTCGGACATCCGCCGCTTGGTACGGGCTGCCATCCTCGACCCGAAGCGCAAGGACGGCCGGCTGGCCTGGCTCATCGCCCTGTCGGCGGTGCCGGCGGCGGTCATCGGCGCCCTGCTCGCAGACCCGATCGAGGAGCGCACCGACCAGCTCGGCACGATCGCGGTGATGCTCATCCTCGGCGCCCTGGCGCTGGCCTGGGCCGACGGAGCCCGGGGCAAGCGCACGGTCGACGAGGTGACCACCCGGGACTCGCTGATCATCGGCTTCGGCCAGGCGCTGGCGCTGCAGCCGGGCGTGTCGCGGTCGGGTGTGACGATGACGATCGGTCGTTTCCTGGGGTTGGGGCGTGACGCCGCGGCCCGCTTCGCCTTCCTCATGAGCCTGCCGGTCACGGCCGGCGCGCTGGTCTACAAGGCGATCGACGTGCGCGGCGACGGCGGCATCCCCGACGACCTGCGCGGCGCCTTCGCCGCCGGCATCCTCTCCTCCGCGGTCACCGGCTACATCGCCGTCTGGGGCACGCTCAAGCTGGTCCGCAGCCGCTCCTTCGCGCCTTTCGTCCTCTACCGCGTCATCCTCGGCACCACCATCCTCGGCATCCTCGCCACGTCCTGGCGCTAACCGCCCCCGGCCGGCCGGGGTCACGCCCCGGCCGGCGTCAGGCACCGGTGAGGGTCAGGACGACGGCTCCCTGCGTCACCACCTGGGCGACCGCCGACACCATCGCCGCCGGCACCGCCACGGTCACGGCCTCTTCCGTCACGTCGACGACGACCGCCCGCTCCACCAACGGCACGACGCTGCCGGCCGTGTCGCGATCCTCTTCTTCCTCCTCCGTTCCCTCGACCGGCGGCTCGGGCTCGACCTCGGTCAGCGGGACTTCGAGCGCGAGCACGGCGAGCACGTCGACGCGGTCGCCGACCTGGAGCGGCGGTCGGGCTGCGGGACCGACGGGTAGCGCCACCGCCCGTGCGCCGTCGGGCACCAGGGCGGCGATGCCGGTGAGCCCGTCGGGTGCCAGGCGGCTGCCGACCAGCGCCTCGCCGGCCGCCACGGGGTAGCGGACCACCGAGCCCACGGGCACCTCGTCGAGCGCCGCCGGCGCCACGGCCGCCGACGCCACCTCCCGCAGCTCCACCGAGTCGCCCTCCACCACCTGCCCCGGCGGCAGGTCACGCCGGGCGACGGCGACGACCCGGGTGTCGGTCCACCGCTGCCGCGCCGCGTCCATCGCCCGGAACTGCGTCACGAACACCAGGCAGGTCAGCAGCACCACAGCCACGACGACCACCCGCCGGGCCCGACGCCGCCCCGCCATCCGACGGGCCCGGACCATCAACACGAAGGGAGTAGCACGAGTCAGCACACATGCTACGTTAGCTCATATGTTTTCGGGGGTTTTCAGGATTCTCCGGCGCTACTGGCTGTCAATCAGGCTCCGGCAGCAGCTCGATGGCGCGGAACAGCACGTCGCGGACGCGCTCGGCGTTGCGGGCGAGGGTGGCGAACACCTCGTCCATCGTCACGGGCTCCACGCCCGCGATGCCGACGAGGCCCGCGTCGTAGTCGGTGATCAGGGCGATGCCCGCGTAGGGGATCTCCAGCTCGGCGGCCAGCACCGCCTCGGGCATCTGCGTCATGTTCACCACGTGCCAGCCCTGGCCGGAGTACCAGCGAGACTCGGCCCCGGTCGAGAAGCGGGGCCCGTTGATCACCACCACCGTGCCGGCCTCGTGCACGGTCACGCCCTCGGCACGGCAGGCCGCGATCGCCGCCGCTCGCAGCGCCGGGTCGTAGGGGTCGGCGAAGGTCACGTGGTTGATCTCCGGCCCGTCGAAGTAGCTGGTCGCTCGCCCCCAGGTCCGGTCGAAGATCTGGTCGACCACCACGAACTCCTCGGGGTGGATGTCCGGCTGCAGCGAGCCCGACGCGCACGGGGCGAAGATCCCCTGCACGCCCACGTGGTGCAGAGCCCAGAGGTTGGCGCGGTAGGGCACCAGGTGCGGTGGCAACGTGTGGCCCACGCCGTGGCGGGGCAGGAAGGCGACCCGTCGTCCGCCCACCTCGCCGATCGTGAGGGGCGCCGACGGCGAGCCGTACGGGGTCTCGATCTCCAGCTCGGTGACGTCGTCGAGCAGCGAGTAGAGGCCCGATCCGCCGATGACGCCGATGTCGGCCTGCGGTGCGTCTCCCGTCGCCGGGCTCAAGCCGACTTCGCCTCGCTCCCGCTCGTGGAGCCGGAGCTGCTGCCGCCGTCCGAGGAGGACGACGACGACTTGTCGGAGGACGACGACTTGTCGGACGAGGACGACTTGTCGGACGAGGACGACGACGAGCTATCCGACGAGCCGTTGTCCGACGAGGACGACGACTCGCTGCCGGTGCTCGACGCCACCTTCGAACCCGAGCTCGACCCCGACCGGCTGTCGGTCTTGTAGAAGCCGCTGCCCTTGAAGGAGATGCCTATCGAACCGAACACCTTGCGAAGGGTGCCCTCGCAGTTGGGGCATTCGGTCAGCGCATCGTCGCTGAACGACTGCACGACCTCGAGATGCTCGCCACAGTCCTTGCAGCGATATTCGTACGTAGGCATGTCTGCTCCGGTTGGCCTTCTTCTCGTCACCCAGCAGTCGCGATGCGCGAGTGCCAATGGTACCGGCCGCGCGTTCACCAAGACGAGGTGGACGACGCCACGCGGGATTTAGCATCGCCCCTCGTGTCTGTCGTCGCCATCGCCGCGGTCGTGGCCGCCTACTTCCTGGGCACGTTCCCGAGTGCGCTGCTGGCGGGCCGGCGTCGAGGTGTCGACCCCACGCAGTCGGGCTCGGGCAACCCCGGGACCACCAACGTCCTGCGCACCGCGGGGCGTCAGGCGGCCGCGCTCACGCTGGTCGGCGACCTCGGCAAGGGTGTCGTCGCCGCGGCCTTGGGCTGGGCGGTCGGCGGGCACGGCCTCGGGGTCGCCTGTGGTGTCGCCGCCGTCGTCGGCCACGTCGCGCCCGTCACGCGGGGCTTCCGGGGCGGCAAGGGCGTCGCCACGGGAGCCGGGATGCTGCTGGTCCTCTACCCCCTGCTGGTGCTCGTCGCCGCGCTCGCGTTCGCGATGGCCTTCGCGGTCACCCGCATCATCTCGGTCGGGTCGCTCACGGCCGCCGTGGCGGTGCCCGTCGCGGCGGCGATCGGCGGAGTCCCTGGTCGGGAGCTGGCGGGTCTGGTGGTGTGTGGGGTGCTGGTCGTCGGGCGGCACGCCGACAACATCCGACGAA
>Ga0193742_1000775_pt1 | contig 20441 bp, 21 predicted proteins | sample L2c1metaG_FD_165511 | JGI IMG/M metagenome (GOLD analysis project Ga0193742, IMG submission 165511) | Soil microbial communities from a riparian zone of the East river system, Colorado, United States - L2c1 | ecosystem: Environmental > Terrestrial > Soil > Riparian zone | place: USA: East River... | reverse complement strand
CCGATATCTCGTCTGGATCAACGTCACAACCAACCCGACGGCGGAGTGGGTCGCGCGCCAGGTCACCGAGGCGTTTCCTTGGGACGATGCTCCGGGTTACATGATCCGCGATCGGGATCAAATCTATGGCGCTATCGTCACACGCCGATTGCGAGCCATGGGCATTCGGGACAAACCGATTGCACCAGACCTTGTCAGCTGGATGAGCGGAGTGAACCGCTGCGCCGGAGGACGATCGTCTCGAGCGCCTGGATCGCGATAAACAGCACCGAGGAAATCGCAGCGAGGACAACGATTGCTGTCATCACGAGGTTCATCTGGAAAATCTGGCTACCGTAGGTGATCAGGTATCCAAGACCTGCTTTCGCGGCCTGGAACTCACCGACAATGACGCCGACAAGCGCCAATCCGACATTGACTTTAAGGGTCGAAATGATGGTCGGAACGCTGGCGGGAAGCACGATCTTCCACAAAACCTGCCGATGCGATGCACCGAACAATCGAACCAGCTTGATCTTGTCCGGATCGACGGCATTGAAGCCCGTATAGAGCATGATGATCGTGACAAAAACGCTCACCGCGATCGCCATGGCATAGATGGAAGCCGTATCGCCAAGCCATATGTAGAAGATTGGCACCAGTGCGATCTTGGGAACGCCGTTGAGCACAACGATGAATGGGTCCAGGACGCGATACAGGAATGGCGAAGACCATAGGGCGACGGCGCACACCAGACCTAGCGCCATGCCACCGCAAAATCCGATCATGATTTCGCTGAGCGTCGTCCAGGTATGGTGGACAAGACTCCCATCCTGCAGCATGACGAGGAGCGTTCTCACGACCGCCGAGGGATAACTGGTGAGCATCGGATTTATCCATCCGGCGCGCGGCGCGATCTCCCATACGCCAAGGAAGACGGCAACGAGGCCGATCTGCCATGTTTGAATAATTAGCGCGCGATGGCGCAGCCCGCGCAAATATTTCCGGTAGGCCGCGCTTTGCGTGACAGTCGCCGGCGACGGAGCCGTCTGCGCGGCCGCTGTCGCGATAGTTTCAATGGCCATCCAGGGCTCCTACTGCACTTGGTGGACGTCGAGTTCGTCCCAAATCAGCTGAAAGTACGCACTGAATTCGGGACACTTGCGCGCTTGAAAGGGAGTCGGCCGGTCCAATCCAAAACTCGGATAGGCAATGCTGTGCACCGATTTGATGCGCCCCGGTCGTCGGCTCATGACGACGACTCGGTCGGCCATGCTGATCGCCTCACCTATGTCATGCGTCACGAGCACAACCGTCTTCCTCTCGCCTGTGAGAATCGCCGCCATCTCGTCCGACAGCGCGAGACGGGTTTGGTAGTCCAGTGCGGAGAACGGCTCGTCCAGCAGCAGCAGATCAGGATCTGGACACAACGTCCGTGCCAAAGCCGCGCGCTGACGCATTCCACCTGAAAGCTCGCTCGGCAGGCTGTGCAGGAATTCTCCTAGGCCGTAGCGGTTCAGCAAATCCTCGGCGCGACTTCGCGCTGCCCTTCGCTCGAGCCCGAGGAGTTCCGGCCCCAGCAGCACGTTGTCGAGCACGGTCCGCCACTCGAGCAACGTATCCTTCTGGAACATGTAGCCGGCGCGCGGCGAGGGTGCGGTGACATCCTTGCCGCAGATCTGGATCGAGCCGATCGATGGGCGTATGAGTCCGGAAATGAGAGAGAGCAGGGTGCTTTTGCCGCATCCCGACGATCCGACGATGGCGACGAATTCTGCCTGGGCAATCTCGAGCGACACGTTCAACAGCGCAAGGGTTTCGCGGTCCGGCGAAAAGTAGTTCAGCGTGACCTCGCGGATCGCTATGGCGGGTTGCACGTTCACCTCCGCTTCGGTGATTCCCGTCATGACAGCCTCATTTGCTGGCGTTCTTCGTCGCCGCATTGTTGGCGTAGGTTGTGGTCACGATCTTGTTGTAGGGTACAGCCTTGTCGGCTGGCAGAACGCCACCCAAAGCCATGATTTCCTGTGCCTTGGACAGCCCACCCTCGTCGACAACGGTGCTGGATGCCCAGATCGGCACCCCCGCGCTGCGATATCGGCTCACGACTGCGATGTTTTCGTCAAGGCCAAGTCCAGGAAAGAAGGAGGCGATCGCCTCGGCGATATCCTTGTCGCTCGCCGCCGCAACCCAGGCCTGGGCCTGGGCAATCGCGTTTGTCCACTTCTGCGCTGTCGCAGCATTTTTCTCCAGCCAGCTGCGTTTGGCAAAAAACACGGTGTAATCGGCTCGGCCGACCTCTTTGCCGATCGAGGTGATCATGTGCGCCGCACCGGACTTCTCCAATTTGCTGAGATTCGGCTCCATGAAGATACCGAAATCGCCAGCACCTGAAATCCAGGCTCCATCGCGGGCGGGAACGCCGATGTTCGTTACGACATTGCTGATCGTTGCCGCATCGACGCCCCGCTGCTTCATCACATATTGAAGATAAAGTTCTGGCGCGCTGCCGGGCCGCCAGCCGATTACTTTTTTGTTGTTAAGCATCGACCAGTCAAACTTGTCGAGCTTTGTTCGCGAAACCAGAAAGAAACCGTCGGTAGCTGTGAGCGCGCAAAAGATAAGCGGCTTGTCAGCAGATTCTCCATTGTAGATGTAGATAGCCACCTCCGGGCCGGCCAGCGCAAAATCGGCTTGGCCGGAAAGAACCAGAGCACCCGCACGGTCGCCGCCGTTAGCAGTTACGAGTTCAACTTCAAGGCCCTCCGCTGCGGCGAAACCTTTCGACAGGGCGACATACATGGGAGTGTAGAGTTGCGACCGGATCACTTCTGCAAGTTTGACCTTGGTCGGGTCGGCAGCATTGGCCTGCCAACTGAAAAGGATGGTAAAGGTCGTCGAAACAAATAACTTGATGAAGCGATCGGACACGTCGTTCCTCCCCTGATCCCCGGTGGCATAAGTGAATACTGTATACTTAAGTTGTCAACTCCGCCTCGCTCGCCCGAGCCAACGTCTGATGCATTTCAGGTGAGGCGCGTCGCCTTGTCGCGGCAGCCACGTATGTCAGATTGACAGGCAATGGTCGGAATAACCAGAAAAAATAGGAATAGAATCGTAGGTGCCGGCGACTTTGGCCTCAAAGGAAATTCAGTCTTGGTAGTCCTTAATTGCCAAACGCGCTTATCTCAGGCATCCTGCCTTCTCCTTGGATCACATACAGTATACCGATATGGGAAGGGTCGAAGGAGCAAACTTGATGCACGCCTCGCCCATATTTTCATCAAGCCGGGAGCTGCCCTGTGCCCCGCTTGGCGCGGTCGAATGGTCTGATGGTTCGACAGCCGTATCGTAGCAAAAATGGAGAATTGCTAATGCATAAACTCTTGATCCCGTCTGAATTGATTGAGCGTGTGACGAAGCGTGCGGGTCGTCCGCATCCATTCGACACCATCGAGCCTGCGAAGACAGCCCTTCTCATTATCGATATGCAGAACTATTTCATGAAGCCGGGCTTCATGGGGGAAGTTTCCCATGCGCGGGCAATCGTGCCAAACGTCAATCGAATGGCGGCCGCGCTGCGCGAGCGAGGCGGCCATGTGGTCTGGATCAGAAACGCCACCAACGGCACGCGCGAAAGCTGGAGCGTGATGCACGATCACTTGATGACGCCCGAAAGTCGGGATTTGCGCTACGCCACGATGGATATCGAACACGAAGGGCACGCCCCGTGGTCCGAACTCGATGCGCGTCCGGAGGACGGCCAGATCGTCAAGAAGCGGTTCAGTGCCTTCATAGATGGGTCTTCAGATATTTTGCCCTATTTGCGCGAGCGCGGAATCGACACACTGCTGATTGGCGGAACAGCAACTAACATTTGCTGCGAAAGCTCTGCGCGCGACGCTATGATGCTGAATTTTAAGGTGACTATGGTTGCCGACGCGCTTGCGACCTATACGGACGCCGAGCACAATGCCTCGCTGGCGACATTCTATTCGATCTTTGGTGATGTTCAGACTGTCGATGAGGCCATTGCCGCGCTAGATCGCGGTGCGAGCATGGCTGCGGCACGGGAAGTAGCGATTGCTGAGGGCCCGGGTATGCGCGAGGAGCGGAAAGCCGGATAGGGCTCGATTTCAAAAAATCGAATCGGCTTTCGGAAAGATCTGGAAGTAAGAATGGAGCGGCGGTCGATTCGACGAAGTTTTACCGGATCACAGCCGTTACGACGCCTTTCGCTTGCCGGGTTTCGGCTTGTCGACAAAATTTCGCTTGCGGCCGTCGAGTCGGCGCGGGGTCGAGGAAGCTTGCGACGCTGGTTCGCGCTGGCTGGCCTTTTTGTTACCGAGAAGAACAAGGGGTGCCTCCTCATCCATATTGAGTCCCACCAGAAAATCCATTCCGGCGCGCATCACGTGTTCGGCCGCCAATGTTGCAGCGGCACGTTCGTCGCCTTCGACAATGGCGCGCAAGATCGCTGCGTGCTCCTCCCAAGAGCGCGCCTGCCGGCCGGGATCTGCCGGCGAGAACAGCATGGCGGTGCGCTCCCTCAGCTTCTGCAGCAATTCGCCTAACACTGTGTTCTGACCTGCCGCGGCGAGTTCGCGGTGGAACTGCTGGTTGAGATCGAAAAGCTGGTCAAAGCGTTTTGCTGCAACTGCAGCCGTCCCTTTGTTCAAGACGGTCTGAATGCGCCTGATAATCTGCTTGTCCTGCCGACGTGCCGCGAGTCTGGCATTCTGGCCTTCGAGGAGGGCCCGCACCTCGATGGTCTCGCGCGCTTCATGCTCAGTCATCGTCGCGACGGCAGCGCCGCGCCGCGCGGTGACTTCAACCAAGCCTTCGGAAGCAAGCGCGCGGATTGCCTCCCGCACCGGATTGCGTGATACCCCCAGTTCGTCGGCCAATCGGCCCTCGACCAAACGCTCGCCTGGCTTTAATTGCCCCGACAATATGGCTTGACGAAGCTCCGCGATGACGCGGTCATGGAGGGGAGAATGCTCCTCGCCAAGACGACGTTTCGATGGCCGAATTGTCAACGCCATGATGCACCTGTTTCAGAAGCTGACCGTCACGTCGGCAGGATATGATGACGAACGCTTACGTTCGGAAAATGCTGACGGTGAAGTGTAGCGGTCTTCGGCCAGTGTACTGGAATCCGGCCCATATGCCATCTCGTTGCACGGGTTTTCCTCATGCGCTGCCAGGACATGAGATGCCCTCGCTGTCCAGCCACGCCTGTGCCTTGCCTTGATCCCGGGCAACAACGCCGGAGAGAGTCACGCCCGGTATCCTTGGTATCGGGCCACATTGCGTCAGATGACACCGCTCATTTGCCCGCAATATCGACCTCTCCCGCAGCGGTCGTTCCATCAGCCGCTGATGGTTCTGCCGGCTCTGCCGCCTTGCCGCGTTCCGCCATGGGTACCCATGAAACACTGACGTCGCCATTCAGAAACGTCTGGCAAGCCATACGATAGCCGGCCATGAGGTCCTCGTCGGAGAGGTGCTTCCGTTCCTTGGGTTTCACCGCGTCAGTGTGCTCGAGGCCGCCCTCGATCTTGCATTTGCAGGTACCGCATAGCCCTCCGCCGCACTTGAACGGAATGCCACCCTTTTCGCGCAGGGATACACGCAACAAATTGCTGTTTTCTGGCGCGGTGACAACCTTCCCGTTGTTGGTCAGAAACGTGATCTCGATCATGGCGGCTTCTGCATTGCGGACGTGGCTTGGCGGGTCACAGTTTTCGCAGCGAGGTGTCCATCGTGCCGAACGTGGTCAGGTGCTGCAGCTCGCGGAATGCAAGCTCGGGAGTTTCAAATTTTTCCAGGAATTTCGACGGCACGTTGTTGACGATCGGCGGCGACCATGCCTCGTCGACGACCCTGATCTTGGTCTCTTTGACGAGCTCCGCGACCACGAACGTCGCTTTCCTGACACCGTAAAACAAATAGTCGTACGCCTGCAGCGGCCGCAATCCCTCGACGATCTCTGTTCTGAACTGCCCGGGTTTGCTTGTCAGAATCACGTACATGAAATTTTTTCCTTTCGGGAGGTCGTCGTTCGCAAATGGCGGGGATGGTGAAGCGGCCGCTCAGCTTTTCATGCCACATCGGCCGGACCCGCAGCGGCGGGCAGAGGCGTTGCCTCCTGCGAGAGCTCGATGTCGTGCGTCAGCCACAATTGGCAGGCGAGGCGATAACCTTCGTCGATCCTAGATCCCAGACGCTGCTTCTCCTTCCAGTTCGGCTCCGGCAGGTGTTCGCCTCCCTTTATGATGAGAGAAGCGCATTTACCGCATTTTCCCATTCCGCAACCGTAGAGAAAATTCGGATAGGGGAATTTCCGAATGCCCGCCCTCACGACGAGATTGGTGTTCTCCGTAACCTCGCCGTGAAAGGTCTGACCGTTTCTGTGAAAAACGACGGAAGGCATCCGCAGCTCTCCCGATCCGACGCCGGCTCACGCCTGCAGCAGCGCGCGCTCGTCATTGGGGACCCTTGTCTCAACATGGTCGAGTTCGGACATGGGAATCTCCTTCTCAACGAAGTCATGATACAGCGCGGTGGTGTAGAGCAGCCGCATCTGGGCGCCGATTTCGCAGATCTTCAGGCAACGCTGCTGAAGCTCCACGGTATTCGCGTGCTCGAGAACGATCTGGTAGCCGCGCTCGCCGTGAATTTCGTCGGAGACGATGTGGAGATCGAAAAATTCGACCTCCTCATCGGTGAATTTGTATTTTTCACGGAGCGTCGGCGTTTGTTTGCGGTAGATCGACGGTACCTGTGACTCCAGGCCGACGACGAGTCCGGCGACGGCGACGATCGGGTCCTCCCGCATGGCAACCGCATAGCACCAGCTTTGCAGGCCGCGAGTCGTGGCGGTCATGTTGTCCGGATCCTTGACCCGCTCGGCAGTGGTACCGCATGCCTTGGCAAAGCGGATCAGCAGATCGGTGTGACGATCGCCGCCGATCTCCTCTTCGTACATGTTGGCGAGCAGGAAGTCCTTGGCTTCCAGGTAACGATGCGGCATTCGCGCATAAATGTAGCCAAGATAGTCGGCGAAGGGTCCGACGTAGTGATAGTGATTCTCGGCCCAGCGCGCCAAATGCGTGCGACTTAGCTTGCCGCTGGCCCATGCAATGCTGAAGGGGGCCTTGTTGGCGCTCTTGCCCTTGATTGCATTTTCGAGGGCGGTACGGAATTCAACGTGGTTCATCAACTCGGGCATTTAGCGCTCCTGTCGGCTGCAAAGGTTGGCAGCGGCTTTGTTCGATAACCCGCGCGTCGGCCACAGCCGGACTGCCTGATAGTATATTGTATACAATCTTTAACGAGAGTCAATCCACCTGGGGCCGGTGACGGCATATGCTTCAAGGTCGAGGAAGGGCCGTAATTGCGCTGACGGACGATAAAAATGGGAGCCAGCCGACTGGTGACTGCCCCCGATCAGATCCGACGGAAATGGAGGCTGGCGCAGTATTTGTTGCAATTGCGGGATACAGTATACAAGATGAGATACCTTCCGGAGGGGGACAGGAACATGCAAGAGCACGTTGCAATCGGCATTACGCATTGGGTGTATCAGGCCGGGACGGTCAAGATCAACCGGTCCACCATCGGCAATCTGATCAATGCGCCGTTCGGCGGCCTCAAGCGTTCCAGCACGTCCACGTTCCGCGAATCCGGGCGGACGGGTCTGGAGTTCTACACACAAATCAAGACCGTCTATCACGGTTGCTGACGCCGGCAAACATCGCCTCTGCACGGGCTGGGTTTAATCGGAAGAGTTGGGAAGGAACAGATGAGACGCTCATTCAAGCTTGAGTTGAAGGAGGCCCGCCACATGGTGGCAGCGGCGATCCGGAAATCTGAAGACATCGGTGTACTGGAAACCGTATGCGTGGTGGATGACGGCGGCTATCCGTTAGCCCTCGAGCGGATGGATGGCGCACGGGTCACCGGCCCGCAGATCGCCTGGAACAAGGCCTTCACCGCCGCCGGCCACAAGCGATCCACTCATTTATTCAACCAGATGCCGAACGGTCCTGCGCTTCCGGGCAATGAGGCTTTCGGGATCCAGTGGAGCTTTGACGGCAAATTTGCAATTTTCGTTGGAGGATTTCCGATCGTCGTGGATGACGAGGTGGTAGGTGGCATCGGCCTCAGCGGCGGCAACGGCGAGCAGGACACGCAATGCGGAGTTGCTGCCTTGCAGGCGCTACAGGAGTTGCTGCGTGATCACCGCGTCATCGTGAACGCCGATATCAAAAAGTAGCCATGACGGCGCGGCCGTGCGGAGATGGCCTGTGTCCCATGGCGTGCATTTCTTGAGACGGGCCAGTCGCTTGTTGATTCAATCTCCCCTTAGAAATTATAGTCCAATTTCAATAACATACGAGTTCGTGGTTTTATTCTGAATGGCGCGCCAAAACTTCACCACGCCGAACAAAACTGCGAACCCGCGTCTACACCGTCAACATCCGCGAGTTCTGGTAAGCTGCATCTGCATGGTCGGCGGTAGCGATAGAAGCCCTTATGAATCTGATCTTGACCTGCAGCCGCGGAGCAATTCAACAATCTTTGCGATCGTTCCGGTGCGTCCGGCCGATCGATAGTAAACGTAGTAGGATTGTCCCTTAAAACCGATCTGGGGAAGGATCGGGCGGAATATGGTGCTTCCCGCTTCGTTCTCGACAATATTGAGCGGTGCGACGATGGTGCCGAGACCATCTCTGGCGCAATTGAGCGCGACGAACAAATGGTCGAACAGGTGCCTGAACCTGACGTGCTCGCCTCTGAGGCCTGCGCTACTCAGCCAGTTCGGCCAGTCCGTCGGCCGCGTGACCGTGCCGACCATTTGATGATGGAGCACGTCCCCCGCTTTCGTGATGTTGGCTGCTTCCAGGAATGACGGCGCCGCCAGCAGGCGCATGTCTTCGTTCATCAGGATGAATTTGTCGAAGCTTTGCAGGCGACGATCCAGACCGCGTTCCCGTGTGACGACAATGTCGCCGAGAGGGCCATCGTAGCTCTGGTTGGTCATGCGCGTTGCGAGGGAAATTTCGGTGTCGGGCGCGCGCGCTTCGAAATCCTTCAGTCTCGGCAGCAGCCAGTACATCGCGAAAGTGGTCGGCGCTTCTATGGTCACGATGTGCCGTTTGCCGGTTCCGGCAATATCCATACATGCGGACATCATTTCCGTAAGCGAGTGGCCAATTTTCGCGGCAAGAAACTCGCCCGTGGGTGTGAGTATGAGCTGGCGGCCCTGCCGGTAGAACAAATCCTGGCCGATCCATTGCTCCAGTTTGCCGATCTGCCGGCTGATGGCGCCGTGTGTGACGCCAAGTTCTTCCGCCGCCCGAACCTGACTTGTCCATTGGGCTGCAGTGGCGAAAGCGCGGAGGGCGGACAAGGGCAGCTCACGGGATCTCATAACATGTGACTCCAGCGCACAGTTTGGTGAATTATTATCGATTTTTAATCGTAAAGAAAGTCCCTATCGTTTCTTCATCGCGCTGAAGCAAAAAGGGATCGGCTGGAATGGCTAAGGGAAACACCAACGAAATAAGGGTCAACGGCCGCAGCTATCGCAAACCTGCGGTTCCAACTGTTGTGATCTGCTTTGACGGTTGCGACCCGCGCTACATCACGCACGGTGTGTCAGCGGGACTGTTTCCCAATATCTCGCGCCTCATGTCGGATGGTTTCTATGCCATCGCCGATGCCGTCATGCCGACATTCACCAATCCCAATAATATGTCGATCGTCGCCGGCGCGCCCCCCGCAGTGCATGGCATCTCCGGCAACTACTATCTCGACAAGGCGACCGGTAAAGAGGTGATGATCACCGACGCATCGCTGGTTTCTTCCGGCACGGTGTTAGCGGCTCTCGCTGACGCCGGCGTGCGTGTTGCGGCGATCACCGCCAAGGACAAGCTTCGCAAAATGCTGGGCAGCGGGTTGAAGGGAATCTGTTTCTCCTCAGAGCGGGCCCGGGATGCGAGCCGTGAGGAGAATGGCATCGACGGCATCGAGAAATTGGTCGGGCGTCCGACACCGGACATGTACAATCCGGACCTTTCGTTGTTCGTGCTGGACGCAGGCATCAAGCTGCTTGAAACGCGCCAGAGCGACGTTCTGTACCTTTCGCTATCCGACATGGTGCAGCACAGTGCTGCGCCCGGCGACGAATTGGCGAATACATTCAACAGCGATGTAGATCGGCGCGTGGGAAAATTGCTCGAACTCGGCGCCATTGTCGGCATTGTCGCGGATCACGGAATGACAGACAAATGTGGATCGGATGGTCAGCCTCAGGTTGTTTACCTTGAGACGGTGTTGAATGAGCAGTTTGGTGCTGGCTCCGTACGGGTGATCTGTCCGATCACAGATCCGTTCGTCAAACATCATGGCGCGCTTGGGTCCTTCGTGCGTGTCTATGCCGCGGGGGCCGTCTCAGCGGACGTGCTGATGGACGCGGCCGCGAGAATTCCGGGTATCGGGCTTGTCCTCGATGGGACAAGCGCCGCGGCGCGCTATGAAATGCCAATCGAGCGGGAAGGCGACTTCATCGCCGTCGGCGATACCCATACCGCGATCGGGTCTCGCCCCGATGAGCACGATCTTACGGGACTAAACGGTCATCGATTGCGGTCGCATGGTGGTTTGTCGGAACAGCCCGTTCCTTTCATGCTGTCGCGTCCCCTGAACGCGGATTATCGAGCAATCGCGAACAGCCGTCGTCTGCGCAACTTCGACATCTTTGAGTTTGCGTTGAACGGAGCGGCATAGTCGTTCATGTTACGATCCGGGTCCTCGTTGAGTCGGGTTGTCGTTGCGTTGTCCGGATCAAGAACGGTGTCCAGTTTGGTTGTCGCTGCAATCCACACAAACAAAAACAATCGAAATAGGTAGGAGGAAACACATGAAGCGTCGGGATTTCTTGATAGGTTCTTGTTTCGCGCCGATTATTCTTTCGTTTCCAGCGAAAGCTCAAGAGGGACGGCAGACACTTTCGGTCGTGACGTCTCTGCCCAAGGAGCTGTCATCGGCTTACAAGGCTGCCTTTGAGAAAAAGAATCCGAACATCAGTGTGGAGATTCAGCAGCGCGGCACGCAGGCCGCCGTGACATTTCTTCGCGAAACGAAATCAAAGAGCTCCACCGACATTTTCTGGGCGTCGGCTCCTGACGCATTCGAGGTGCTGAAGGCCGAAGGCTTGCTGGAAAAATTCACCCCCAGCGAAACCGGGGTGCCGGCCAAGATCGGCGAATACCCCATCAATGATCCCGAGGGCTATTATGCCGGATTCGCGTTGTCCGGAGCTGCGATCATGTGGAATTTGCGCTACATTCGCGCGAACCGGTTACCCCAGGTCAAGTCATGGGACGAACTGGCGCTCGCGCCGCTGTTCGACCATGTGGCGATGGCGATGCCTTCGCGGTCCGGCTCCACGCATCTGACGCTGGAGACCATGTTGCAGGCGCGCGGCTGGAAAGACGGCTGGACTCTCATCAAGTCGATCTGCGGCAATATGCGGCTTATCACCGAACGCTCATACGGTGTGCCGGACGGCGTGACGTCGGGACAGTTCGGTTATGGAGTCGTACTCGATTATCAGGCGCTGGCCTCGCGTGGCGCGGGCTTCCCGGTCGAATTCGTCCATCCCAGCGACACGACGATCGTTCCTTCCAATATCGGTGTGGTCAAGAATGGGCCAAACACTGCCGCCGCGCGTCAATTCATTGAATTCATGTTGTCCGAAGATGGTCAGGTTCTTCTCTTCAAACCGTCCGTCGGCCGTTTGCCGGTGCGTCCCGCCTCCTACAAGCAGGCGCCAGCCGGCACGCCGAATCCATTCGAGATCAAATGGGGGGCGACCGGCGGGTTCAAATTCAACGTCGAACTCTCGGAAAAACGCTACGCGGTCGTCGACGCATTGTTCGATCAGACCATCACTTTCCAACTCGACGCGCTGAAAAGCGCGGTCAAGACCATCCACAAGGTTGAAGCGAAACTGGCTGATCGTAAGAATGCTGATGCGGCAGCGCTGATCGCGAAGGCCCGCGGTGCCATCGCCCAGATGCCGTTCGACGAACAGCAAGCGGCCTCGAAGGAGTTCACCGACGCCTTCCATGGCTCATCGAATACGGGGAAAGGCGCACGGCAGGCCGAGCTGGAGCAGCAATGGGCGTCTTTCGCGCGCGACAATTACGCAAAGGCGCAGCAGTTGGCGAACAAGGCTGAAGAGTTAGCGATCTGATCCATCCGGGCGGCGCCAGCTGTAAAGGCGTCGCAGCGTAATTTGCGCAGATGCAGGGATAAGGCTCGCAATGTCGTTGATCACCAAAACCGATGCCGTCGTTCGACCGGCGTTTGCCGTGAGATTGGGCCGGATTGCACTTGGTCAATATGCTTCGGCGGCGCTGATCGCGCTGTTCCTGATCGTGTTCCTGGTCGTCCCGGTGCTGACGGTGATCACCGCCGCATTCCAGGCCAAGGGCAGCGGCTCTTTCACGCTGATCAATTTCTACGATTTCGCGCTGAATGATCTCCTCCGCCGTTCATTATGGAATTCGCTTTACGTCTCCTGCATGGCGGTCCTGTGGGCGACCGTGCTGGCGTTGCCTCTGGCGTACATCACGACACGCTTTGAGTTCAAAGGCGCGCTTCTCATCCAGACGTTGGGTGTGATCCCGCTGATTATGCCGCCCTTTGCCGGCGCCATCGCGATGCAGCTGCTGTTCGGTCGGAACGGCTCGATCAATCTGCTGCTCGGCGACTGGTTCGGCATCAACATTCCGGTAATGGAAGGGTTGAGTGGCGTCATCTTTGTTCAGTCCGTTCACTATTTCCCGTTCATCTTGATCAATCTCTCAACTTCGCTGCGCAACATCGATAGCGCGATGGAGGAAGCCGCGCAGAATCTGGGAGCGCATGGTTTCCGTCTGTTCCGACGGATCGTCTTTCCGCTTGCCATGCCGGGTTATATCGCGGGCAGCTCGCTGGTTTTCGTCAAGGTGTTCGACGATCTGGCGACGCCGTTGCTGCTCAACGTGCAGGATATGCTCGCGCCGCAAGCGTTTCTGCGCATCACGTCGATCGGTATTTCCGATCCGATCGGATATGTCATCGCCGTCATGCTAATCATTTTCTCGGTGTTCGCGCTCTGGCTGGCATCCTTCGCGACGCGCGGGAAAGACTATTCGACGATCCAGCGCGGCGGTGGCGGCCTGTCCAAACGGCAGATGACGCGGGTGGATGCGCTGTTCGCCTATGGTCTCATCATCTTCATTCTCGCCATCGTCCTCGCGCCGCATATTGGGCTGTTGCTGCTGTCGCTCGCGACGATCTGGTCGTATTCGCCGCTGCCGGACGACTACACCTTCGCGCATTATTTGACGATCTTCGACGAGTCGCCGCAGCTGATTACCAATACGCTGATCTATGCGACGTTGGCCGGTGTCATCGGGGTAACTCTCGGAACCGCCATTTCCTACCTCGTTGCGCGGACGAAGGTCCTGGGCGCCCAGTGGCTCGACTATATCGCGATGTCGGCGCTTGCCGTTCCCGGCGTCGTTCTCGGCATGGGCTATCTGCGGACGTATTACGACGTGCAATTGCCATGGGGAGGTTCGCTCGCCGCGTTCTGGGGCATGATCGCCATCGCATTGGGCGTGCGGCGTCTGCCCTATGCGCTGCGGGCCTGCAGCGCGGCGCTGCAGCAGGTTTCGGTGTCGCTTGAAGAGGCGGCCGAAAATATCGGTGCGACGAAGACCGCGTCGATCCGGCGAATTGTTGTTCCGCTGATGACGGGCGGCATCGTCGCCGGATTTGTGACCAGCTTCGCAACTGCAGCTGTCGAACTCTCCGCTACGATGATGCTGGTGCAATCAACCGCGAACGCTCCGCTTTCCTATGGGCTGTATGTGTTCATACAGTCCCCTGCGGGGCGCGGGCCGGGTGCGGCGCTCGGCGTCATCGCGGTGATCATCGTTGGGGTCTGCACCTACCTCAGTCACGCTTATCTTGAGCGGCGCACGGCGTTGCCCGCGCGCGATGACGGCCACTAAACGTTCAATCTCTCCAGAGGTCATTGAGGCGCCTATGACATATGTCGACGCAATCAGATCCAAAACCACAGGAATATCGATCCGGAATATCAATCTGTCCTACGGCCCCCTCCGGGTGCTGAAGGATGTTAATTTGGAGATCCGGTCGGGCGAATTCTTCGCCTTTCTCGGGCCGTCCGGTTGCGGCAAGACCACGCTGCTGAGGGCGATCGCCGGGTTTAATACGCCGCAAACCGGCAGCGTTCTGATCGGGGGGCGGGAGGTGCTGTCACTGCCGCCATGGAAGCGCGATATCGGCATGGTGTTCCAGTCTTATGCCTTGTGGCCGCATATGTCGGTCTGGAAAAATGTCGCATTCGGCCTCGAAGAGCGCGGCCAGCCAAAGGTTGAAATCAACCAGCGGGTCGATGACGCGCTTGGTCTTGTCGGGCTCACCCATCTAGGTGCGCGGCGCCCCTCGCAATTGTCCGGCGGTCAGCAGCAACGCGTGGCGCTTGCCCGCACCATTGCCGTTCAACCGACGGTGCTTCTGCTCGATGAGCCGCTGTCGAACCTCGACGCGAGCCTGCGGGTTCAGGTCCGGCGCGATATTCTCGCGATGCAGCGGCGGCTCGGACTGACCACGATCTTCGTCACCCACGATCAGGAAGAAGCCAACACCATCTGTGACCGGATCGCCGTCATGAAAGACGGCGTGGTCCAGCAGGTCGGGACGCCGATGGAGCTGTATGACAACCCCGTTAACCTGTTCGTCGGGAGCTTCCTGGGAACGGCGAACATTCTGAATGGCTCGATGCGCAGCAACGGAAGGGAGCAGATCTTCGAACTGCCTTGCGGCAGCCAGTTCCCGGTGCCCGCTGGACATATCGATGGGGCGAAGCTGTTTTTCCGGCCGCAGAGCACACGCCTGGCGATGGTCGAGGACGCGGCCCGGACGGGCGTGGTCCGATTGAAGGGCTGCGTGTCGCACAAGGAATTTCTTGGAGCCGCCGTGCGTTACGGCATTCGAACCGAAGGCGGCGAGGTGTTTGCCGATATTCCTCACGCGCGCGGCGAGGCGCAGGTGCCCGACGACCATATCGTCGGGATCGATATTCCTTTAAACCGAATCAATTATCTGCCGGCGTAGTTGCGTTCTCATCGCTGATCATAAAGGCGTAACGCAACTTCGGAACCGCGCTCAAGCTGGAGAATATCATGGCTGCTTCCAAGACGCTGAATGTGAACGGTAAAAAGGTATCGGTCAGTGTCGACGATCCCGAGATGCCGCTGCTCTACGTACTGCGTGACAATCTTGCTTTGCACGGACCGCGCTTCGGTTGTGGACTGGCGCAATGCGGTGCCTGCACGGTGCATGTCGATGGTGAGGCCGTGCGCTCTTGCGTCGCGCCGCTGTCATCGTTCACGGAGAAGCAGAAGATCGTCACGCTTGAGGGCCTCGGTACGCCGCAGAAGCCGCATCCGGTGCAGCGCGCCTTTGTCGAGGAGCAAGCCGTGCAATGCGGTTATTGTATCAATGGCATGATCATGGAGTCGGCCGCTTTCCTCGCAAAGAACAAGAAGCCGACCGCGACGCAAATCAAGGAGGCGCTGAAGGACAATCTGTGCCGTTGCGGCACGCAAAGCCGCATCGTCAAGGCCGTCATGCGCGCCGCCAGCTACGGTTGAGGGAGGCGATCATGGATTGTCAGGCATCACGGCGTCATTTTCTGAAAAGCGCGGGCGCGCTGGTCGTTGGTTTCGCCTTTGTCGAAAATATTGCCGAAGGGTTTGCGCAAGGCCCTGCGACGCCAACGGTAAAACCACTCGCGGTCACGGAAGTCGACGCGTTTCTGGCGATCGACGCAAAGGGCGTTGTCACTGTGTATTCCGGCAAGGTCGATCTCGGCACTGGAGTCTCGACCGCGCTGCCGCAGATCGTCGCGGAGGAACTCGATGTCCCTCTTGGCGCGATCAAGCTCATTCAGGGCGATACCCTAATGACCCCCGATCAAGGCATCTCGTCCGGCAGCCTCGCGATTCAGAACGGTGGAATGCAACTTCGGCAAGCCGCTGCCATGGCGCGCGGCGCGCTGCTGGACGAGGCGGCCAAGCGCCTTGGCGTACCGAGAGATGAACTGTCCACGGTCGATGGCGTGGTCAGGAGTAAATCTGGCAAGCAGGTGAGCTACAGCGCATTGATCGGCGACAAGAGTTTTAATCTGACGCTTAATCCCAAAAAGCCGATCCCGACCAAAGACCCGATGGATTTCAGGGTGGTCGGGAAATCGGTGGCGCGTGTTGATATCCCGGACAAGGTCGCCGGAAAATTCACCTACATGCAGGATTTCCGTGTGCCCGGAATGGTGCATGGTCGCGTGGTGCGCCCGCCGGCGCTGGGGGCGACGCTTGAGAGCGTGGACGAGAGCTCGGTCGCGTCCATTCCTGGCGTTCAGGTGGTGCGTCAAAAGGATTTTCTCGCAGTCGTTGCCAACAGTGAGTGGAATGCGATCCGGGCTTCGCAACAAATCAAGGCAACCTGGTCGAAGTCCGAGACACTGCCGGATCAGGCAAAGCTGTGGGAGCACGTCCGGTCCACGAAAGTGGTCAAGGAGGATGTCACCAGCAATGTCGGTGATGCGCACGGCGCAATGGGCAAAGACGGCAAGACGCTCTCAGCAACCTATGACTTCGCAATCAACCTGCATGGTTCGATTGGGCCGTCCTGTGCAATCGCCGAATTCACGGACGGTAAACTCATTTCGTGGTCAGCATCGCAGGCGACCCACAATCTGCGCAAGCAATTGGCGCAAATGTTCAAGCTGCCAGATGTTGATGTTCACTGCATCTATGTCGAGGGATCGGGCTGTTACGGCCGCAACGGTCACGAAGACGCCGCGGGGGATGCGGCCATTCTCGCCAAGGCGATCGGCAAGCCGGTGCGTGTGCAGTGGTCTCGCGCCGACGAGCATGGCTGGGAGCCGATGGGGCCGCCCACTCTGATCGACCTTCGGGCGACACTTGGCGCAAATGGCAATGTCAGTGCGTGGGCGTCGGAATTCTTTATTCCGCAAGGGATGCCCGGCAGTTGCCCGCTGGTCGGGCAGGAACTGGCTGGCCTGCCGTCAACCCATGTCATTTCGCCTGGCAATATCATTCGCAATTCCGAGATTCCGTACGCCATCGCCAATATGCATACGGTCTGCCATCGCCTGGAATCGACGCCATTCCGTCCGTCGTGGATCAGAGCACCCGGCCGGATGCAGAACACCTATGCCAACGAATGTTTCTTTGATGAACTCGCGGCGGAGGCGAAGATCGACCCGCTTGAGTTTCGACTGAAATATCTGAGCGACAAACGAGGCATCGAATTGCTCGAGCGCCTGAGGGGGCTCGCAAAGTGGGAAACCCGTCCCTCGCCACAGGCGAGGGACGCCAGCGGATCCGGCGATGTGCTTAAAGGCCGCGGTATGTCGTATACGAAATATGAGATGGTGCGAACTTATGTCGGTGCGGCGGCAGAAGTGGAAGTCGAGCGGGCGACAGGGAAAATCCACGTCACGCGCTTTTATGTCGTTCATGACTGCGGTCAGATCATCAATCCGGACGGTGTGCGCAATCAGATCGAGGGCTGCATCATTCAGACCGTAAGCCGCACGCTTATGGAAGAGGTGAAGTTCGATCGCTCGATGGCGACAACCCTGGACTGGGCAAGCTATCCTATCCTGACCTTTCCCGAGATCCCGGACATCCTCATTGATTTGATCGACCGTCCCAACGAACGACCTTGGGGGGCGGGCGAGCCGACAACGGCGATCGTGCCTTCCGCGATCTCGAACGCGGTCTTTGACGCAACGGGAGTCAGGTTGCGGTCGGCGCCCTATACTCCGGACAAGGTGAAGGTCGCCCTGCGCAGTGTTTGACTATTCGCGTGCTCGGCAGCCTTTTGCAATCCATGCCGACCTCGAACGGACGATCGAGGTCGTGACCAAGAACGCGATCATGATAATCGACCCGCGCTTGATGTGGAGCGCAACGAGCGAGCTTCGCTGGCCTCGCGATCCGCGAGGCAGGCCTGTTCGGGCTTCAGTCGATCATGACGACGATCTGGAGGTGCTGCAGCTTGCGCTGGCGTCGGAACCAGGAGTTGAGATGCACATCTGCTCGGGCTTGCGATCGTCGGGGCTTACTGATCTCAGAATTGTTAACGATTTTTGGTTGAACGAGCCGGTGAATGGTCAAGTCTGCCAGACTTGACCGGGTAGTTGATCTGGCGTGCGCGTGTCGCACGCCGAGCTTTTTCTTTGTCTCGATGCCGATTTCCGATGACCATCGTTGTTAGTGCTCCGGCAGAGTCTTGTCGGAGTGTTCATGGACGTCGCGGATCGCGAGGTTGTCCAGGGCTCGCTGCCGCTCTTAAATTATGTCGCAATTTCAATCACATAAGAGTTCGCAGTTTATTCTGAGTGGCGCGCCAATTGACCACCATTCAGAACAAAACTGCGAACCCCGAAAGGGACGCGCAGCCGTCGCATTCTACGCATCGCGCCGAGCGCGGCGACCCGCTTGAGCAGCTCAATTGCGTTCCTAAGCCGCAATGCCAGACGCTGCATCGTAGCGCTATCGAAATAGTCGTGGGTTGAGCGAGGGACGGTTTTGCATCTCAGTACGTCCGGATTTAATTGCGGTAGGCAGGGGGTAGCGTGTCCCCAATTTGAACCTAACGCAATCAAGTAACTGCGATCGGATTCGTTAGCCGATCCGGTCAGATCAATCGTGAAGAAACGTATATTATGACCCTGAATGGCGACCGTCTCGTCTACCATTGTTCCGATTGAAGGGTGCAGGAGTAGCCCGCTGGCACAATCGGCATATGGATCGCCACGCCCAACTTGGGAACGAAGATAAGCGTAGATTTGATATATGTAGGCGCTACGCAGCGTTTCCTCTCGATACCAACCGCTTGTCAGGATGGACGTGAATTTAGCATCGATGATAATTCTCTGGCCTAATTTAACGCTGTCGAGCACAACGTCGGTTCGCATGGTCGGCAAGATTCTATCGATACCGCAAGTCTGTTGGTCCAATCTGCCATTCCAATGCGGTGCCGCGTTCTACGCGCCATCCTTCCGGGCCCAGCACCACGTCGTAGTACCCACCTGTGAATCGGCGTGGCCTTTGCCCCCAATCGGCGCCCGAGGCTGACCCCACCCCACGTACAAGCGCCGCAACTCATTCCAGATTCTGGCGCCGCACGGGGGTCAATGTTGGACGCCGAATGGGGTCAATATTCGGAGCCGAAACACAGGGCAGAGCGGATAGTCCGCGCCGGGCTCTAGAAAAGCCTGCTGGTGAGCTGGACCGCTCCGTCGGCTACGGCCAGTTCGTATTCTGAGTGAATCACGTAACTTGCTACGCATTTGATGTGTGGTAGAAGGCCGCTTGACCAAACAAGGAGCTTAGTGTGGCTAAGGAAGCAAAAAAGGCGGCGAAGAAGAAAATCGTGCGTCGCGAATGGACGAAAGAGAACATCAAAGAGATCAAGGCGCATTCAAAAGCAAAAACACCGGTAGATAGAATCTCGAAGATCACCAAGCGGTCGGTTGGCTCGCTTCGTCAGAAGGCGTTGTCGCTGGGTATCGGCCTCGGCCATCAGCGCTAAGGAAAATGGCTCCAAGATGACGGGCGGTAGCATCTTGTGATGTCCGCTTTCGAGCGATAGTTTCGGTCGCGCTGCGGTGCTACTCGGTCGTCGGGCGATTGAATTGCCTGAGGTATGATGCTCCCCTTGGATGAGGGCTTTACCTTCGTGGCTGAGCGCGTCCGCTCAGGGAGAGCGGTTTTTGCCGCGGCGTAGGCGTCGAGTTGGAATTCCTGAGCGGCTTCGTTGCGCGCGGGGGTAACACTTAATTTCGCGATCAATTGCTCAATGGGGCATGTTCGTTCTGCGCCGCAGGCAATCTATCTCATGGACCGCAGCGCGTAGGGCAGTGCGGCGGAAATATAGAAGCTGGGTAGCCGTTCTCTACTTCGAGTGCGAACGACTGCTTATGGCCGCGCAAAGCGGACGTAGGGTTGTAGATGTTAGATCTGACTGGCTCCCGCTGGCTGGACTTAGCTCAAACTTGCGCATGATGGATTGGAGCGAGAGTTCAAGTTCTCAATGTGTTAGAAGGCGGCGTGTGCACGATGTGTGCACCGAGAGATCAAAGAGAATCTAGCAACAACCAACGTAAGCAGGCTGAACTGAACGTGCCGCGGTGTCAGCGGCGGCCAGCATGCGAATCCCGATCGGGCTCTCAACGCTCGTAGCTTGCCGGGTCTGGGCTATCCGACGGATATGCAAATGCGTTGCGCAAAACCGCAGTCATCGGAGTGCGAAAATTGAGGCCGTTAGGTGGCACA
>Ga0193742_1000773_pt1 | contig 20455 bp, 18 predicted proteins | sample L2c1metaG_FD_165511 | JGI IMG/M metagenome (GOLD analysis project Ga0193742, IMG submission 165511) | Soil microbial communities from a riparian zone of the East river system, Colorado, United States - L2c1 | ecosystem: Environmental > Terrestrial > Soil > Riparian zone | place: USA: East River... | reverse complement strand
CACCCGCTTCACCTGCGCGGCGCAGCCGGCCATCACCTGCTTGCCGACCTCCGTCGACCCGGTGAACACCACCTTGCGAACCGCAGGATGGTCGACGAACCGCTGTCCCACCACGGACCCCTTGCCGGGCAGCACCTGGAACACGTCGTCGGGGAGACCCGCTTCGCGCGCCAGCTCGGCCAGTCGCAGCGCGGTCAGCGGGGTCAGTTCGGCGGGCTTGAGCACCACCGTGTTGCCGGCGGCGAGCGCGGGCGCGAACCCCCAGCCGGCGATCGGCATCGGGAAGTTCCACGGCACGATCACGCCGACGACGCCGAGCGGCTCGGCGAAGGTGATGTTCACCCCGCCGGGCACCGGGATCTGCCGGCCGAACAACCGCTCCGGCGCCGCCGCGTAGTAGTGCAGCACGTCGCGGACGTTGCCGGCCTCCCAGCGCGCGTTGCCGATGGTGTGCCCGGAGTTGGCCACCTCCAACGACGCCAGTGTGTCCACATCGGAGTCGACGGCGTCGGCGAACCGGCGCAGCAGCCGTGCCCGGTCGCCGGGCGCCACGTCTCGCCATGCCGGGAACGCCCGGTGGGCCCGCTCGATCGCCGCGTCGGCCACCGCCGCCGACGTCTCCGGCACCGTTGCGACGACCTCCTCGGTCGCCGGATTGATCACCTCGGTCACTGGCGCGCCTCCCCTACCAACGCTTCGAACAGCCTGCGGTCCACCCCGTCCTCCTCGGGGTGCCACTGCACGCCGAGGGCGAACACCGCCGCGTCCAACTCGATCGCCTCGACCGTGCCGTCGGCCGCCCAGGCCACCGCCGTCACGTCGTCGCCGAGCCGGTCGACCGCCTGGTGGTGGTGGCAGTGTCCCTCGACTCGCTCCCCCACGATTCCGGCGAGCCGGCTGCCCGGCGCGACGGTGACCGGCACCCGGCCGAACGTGCCCGGCTCCGGCAGGTGGTCGGCGGTGCCGGCGCGATCCGGCAGATGCTGGTGCAGCGTGCCGCCCAGCACCACGTTCAGCAGCTGCATTCCCCGGCACACGGCCAGAATCGGCAGGCCGACCTTGAACGCGCTGTCGATCAGCGCCCACTCGGACTCGTCCCGGTCCGGCCGCGCCGGCCCGGTCGCCGGCTCCCGGTCGGCGTCGTAGCGGTCCGGATCGACGTCCGCCCCACCGGCGATGATCAGACCGTCCAACTGGGACAGATGGGCGTCCTCCCAACCCTCGACCGGCGGCAGCAGCACCGGCACGCCCCCGGCGGCCACCACACTGTCCACGTAGGACTTGGGAAGCACCGCCGAGGGGGTGTCCCAGAGGCCGAACCGGGCTCGTTCCAGGTAGCAGCTGATGCCGATCAGCGGGCTACAGGCGTTCGAACCCACGAACCTTCTCCCAGTCGGTGACCGCGGCGTCGTAGGCGGCCTGCTCGACCCGCGCGTTGTTCAGGTAGTGCTCGACCACCTCGTCGCCGAACGCGCAGCGGGCCACCTCGCTGCCGGCGAGCAGCTCCGCCGCGTCCCGCATGGTCGCCGGGACCTGCGGTTTGTCCGCGGCATAAGCGTTTCCGGACAACTCCGGCTCCAGTGGCAGCTCGTTGTCGATGCCGTGCAGGCCGGCGGCGATCAGCGCGGCGACCGCCAGGTAGGGGTTCACGTCGCCGCCCGGCACCCGGTTCTCCACCCGCAGCGACTCACCGTGGCCGACCACGCGCAGCGAACACGTGCGGTTGTCGATCCCCCACGCGACCGAGGTCGGCGCGAAGCTGCCGGGCACGAACCGCTTGTAGGAGTTGATGTTCGGCGCGAAGAAGTACGTCAGCTCGCGCAGCGTACTGAGCTGACCGGCGAGGAACCGCTCCATCAGCGGGGAGAAGCCGTTCGGCCCGTCACCACTGAGCACCGGCGTGCCGTCGGTGCCACGCAGGCTGATGTGGATGTGGCAGGAGTTACCCTCGCGCTCGTTGTACTTGGCCATGAACGTCAGGCTCTTGCCGTGCCGCGCGGCGATCTCCTTCGCGCCGGTCTTGTAGATGCTGTGGTTGTCGCACGTGGTCAGCGCGTCGGCGTAGCGGAACGCGATCTCGTGCTGGCCGGGGTTGCACTCCCCCTTCGCGGACTCGACGTACAGACCGGCGCCGGTCATGCCGTTGCGGATGTCGCGCAGCAGCGGCTCGAGCCGGCCGGTGCCGAGCATCGAATAGTCCACGTTGTACTGGTTGGCCGGCGTCAGGTTCCGGTAGCCGGCGTTCCACGCCTGCTCGTAGCTGTCGTCGAAGGCGATGAACTCCAGCTCGGTGCCGACGAAGGCGGCAAGGTCCCGCTCCGCGAGCCGGTCCAGCTGGCGGCGCAGCACCTGCCGCGGCGAGGCCGGCACGTCGCCGCCGGTCACCCACTCGACGTCGGCGAGCACGAGCGCGGTGCCCTCGTGCCAGGGCACGTGCCGCAGCGTGTCGAAGTCCGGCCGCAGCACGAAGTCGCCGTAGCCGCGCTCCCACGAGGACATCGCATAGCCGTCGACCGTGTTCATCTCCACGTCCACGGCGAGCAGGTAGTTGCACGCCTCGGTGGCGTGCGGGACGACCTCGTTCATGAAGTACTCGGCGGCGCACCGCTTGCCCTGCAACCGGCCCTGCATGTCGGTGATCGCCACCAGCACGGTGTCCACCGTGCCGTCGGCCACCAGGGTGCGGAGCTGGTCCAGCGTGAGCCTGCCGTCGCGGTGTCCCATGCGACCTCCTGCCAAAGGACTGGTTGCGGCCCATTGCACACGCAGCCGTCATCCGTGTCAACGACACCTTCGACCAGCCACCACACCGTGTCTCGACATCGCGTCTTGACATCACCCTGTTGGCTGGATCACCCTTGACGAGTCTCAAAGGACTGATGCTGACCCATTGAAGTCGCCCGAGCAGCAGGGAGCATCCGTGTCGACGCCAGCCGGACGCCAGGAGAACGTCGAGCACCAGACCGTCGAGGACCCCTACCTGGCGCAGCGTCAGCTGCGCCGCGGCGCGGCCGGCTGGGTACTGCTGGCCGGCCTCGGCGTCGCCTACGTCATCTCCGGCGACTTCGCCGGCTGGAACAACGGGCTCGCCGAGGGCGGCTGGGGTGGGCTGCTGATCGCCACCGCGCTGATGGCGGTCATGTACACGTGCATGGTCTTCGGCCTGGCCGAGATGGCCTCCGCCATGCCGGTGGCCGGCGCCGGCTACGGCTTCGCCAGGCGCGCGCTCGGTCCGACCGGCGGGTTCGCGACCGGGACCGCCATCCTCATCGAGTACGCCATCGCGCCGGCGGCCATCGCGGTGTTCATCGGCGGCTACGTCGAGGCGCTCGGGCTGTTCGGCCTGACGAGCGGCTGGCCGGTGTTCCTCGCCTGCTACGTGATCTTCATCGGCGTGCATCTGTGGGGCGTCGGCGAGGCGCTGCGGGTGATGTTCGTGATCACCGCGATCGCCGTCGTCGCGCTGGTCGTGTTCGTGGTGGGCATGGTCGGCAAGTTCGACGGGGACAAGCTCCTCGACATCGCCCCGACCGACGCCGCAGGAGCGAGTTCATTCCTACCGTTCGGCATCGCCGGCGTGCTCGCCGCGTTCGTCTACGGCATCTGGTTCTTCCTTGCCGTGGAAGGGGTTCCACTCGCCGCGGAGGAGGCGAGCGAGCCGCGGCGGGACCTACCGCGCGGAATCATCGCGGCCATGGCGATCCTGCTGGTGTTCGCCGCGCTGATGCTCGTGCTCGTGCCGGGCACGGCAGGGTCGGCGCTCATGGCCGGGTCGACCAACCCGCTGCCGGAGGCGATCCGCGAGGCCTACGGCGGGAACAACTTCCTCGCCCAGTTCGTCAACTACGCCGGTCTCGCCGGCCTGGTTGCGAGCTTCTTCTCGATCATCTACGCCTACTCCCGGCAGCTGTTCGCCCTGTCGCGCGCCGGCTACCTGCCGCGCTGGCTGTCGATCACTGGCCGCCGCAAGACGCCCTACCTCGCCCTCGTGGTGCCCGGCGCCATCGGCTTCCTGCTCGCCGCGATCACCGAAGACGGCGCGCTGCTGATCAACATCGCGGTGTTCGGCGCGGCCGTGTCGTACGTACTGATGAACCTCTCGCACATCGTGCTGCGCTTCCGCGAGCCGAACCTGGAGCGCCCGTACCGCACGCCGGGCGGCGTGGTCACCACGGGCATCGCCACGGTCCTCGCGCTCGCCGCGGTGGTGGCGACGTTCTTCGTCGACGAAATCGCCGCCGCCATCACCGCGGGCATCCTGCTCGTCGCGCTGGCCTACTTCTTCCTCTACAGCCGCCGCCACCTGGTAGCGAACGCCCCAGAAGAGGAATTCGCCGCGATCAAACAGGCAGAGGCAGAACTCGACTAGCGCATGCCATGAAGGACGCCTTCATGGCATGCGGGACCGGGACCGCGTGGCTCAGCTCCGGGAGACAGGCATCTGTAGTTCGGTGATCCAGTTCTCCTCCGGCTCGGGATAGCTGACCAGGTAGACCTCGCGGGCGGTGCCGTCGGTGCGGTAGCCCTGGTCCTCGATCCACGTGGCGAGGGCCTGGTAGCCCTCGGTGATCCCGGCCATCACGCCGTGGTAGCGGAGGCTGGCGGCTTCCGGCAGGCGGGGCAGCTCGGTCGTCGACAGCGAGTCGACCTCGGTCTCCACCGGGAACCCGACCGTGATCGCGAGTCCGCCGTTCTCGGTTGGCCGGTACTCGGCGATCGGCGGACCGGCCGGTCGCGCGCCGGCGGCTTCGAGCGCGCCGCCCAGCTCACCGAACAGACCCTGCACCACCAGCCCGACGTCCTCGTGGGCCGCGGACGCCGCGGCACCCGAGACGGTGGAGATGCGGATCGGATCGACACTCGTAATGGAGACCTCGCGCGTGCTCATGACACCTTCCCTCTCGATCATTCGGAGGCGCGCCTCGACTCGGGTCAGCCGGTCCTGGTCGGCCGCGATCTGCTCGGCCAGCTGCGCCTTCCGCAGCCGCAGCATGCCGCGCAGCTCGGCCGCCTCGACCTTCGCGTCGAGGATGTCCCGAACCTGCTCCAGCGTGAAACCGAGATCCTTCAGCGCTAGCAGCCGGTTGAGCTGCCGAAGCTGGGCCAGCTCGTAGAACCGGTACCCACTGTGCTGGTCGACCCTGGCCGGCCGGAGCAGACCCATCGCGTCGTAGTGCCGGAGCATCCGTACGGACACCCGGCCCAGTGTGGCGAACCTTCCGATACTCACCATGACCAGAGAACCGTCCAGGCTGACACGGTGTGAGGGTCAAGCGTCCCGGTTGGGGAACCGGGTCGGCAGGTCCTGCCACGGGGCGTCGACGGGGCGTGGCTGGGCGTTGCGGGTGCGCACCGCCTGTGCGGCGAGCACCCCACCCACCGCGGCGCCGTTCACGATCTCGCCGGCCAGCGCCATCCTGGCGGCCTCGGCGAGCGGGACGCGCCGCGCCACGATGTCAGCCTCCTCGTCGCCCTCCATGATCCGGTCCACAGTGGACAACCCGGTGGCCAGGAAGACGCGGACCACCTCGTCGGTGAACCCTGGCGACGCTGCGACGTCCACGAGCACCGACCAGCGTTCCGCGGTGAGCCCGACCTCCTCGACCAGCTCCCGTTTGGCGGCGACCAGCGGGTCCTCGTCGGCGTGGTCGAGCAACCCGGCGGGCAACTCCCAGATCCGCCGGCCGAGCGGATGCCGGTACTGGTGGATCAGCACCACGTTGTCGTCCTCGTCGAGCGCGGCGATCGCCACCGCGCCCTGGTGCTCCACCACCTCGCGCCGCGCCTGGCCACCGCCCGGCATGACGACCTCGTCGACCCGCAGTGCCAGGATGCGCCCGACATAGGCGTCCTTCGTGGACACGACCTCGAAGCGGTGCCGCTGCTCCTCGTCCAGCTCACCGTCGAGTCCGCTCACGAACGGGCTCCCGTGCCGGTGGTCAGCGGCTGCTCCGGCAGCTCGACCGGCAGGCGCTCGGCGGCCCGGTAGGCCAGCGCGGCGGCGACGAAGCCGGCGAACAGCGGGTGCGGCCGGGTCGGCCGGCTCTTCAGCTCCGGATGTGCCTGTGTACCAACGAAGAACGGGTGCTTGTCGGCGGGCAGCTCGACGAACTCGACCAGGTGACCGTCCGGCGACAGGCCGGAGAACACCACGCCGGCCTTGGTCAGCCGGTCCCGATAGGCGTTGTTCACCTCATAGCGGTGCCGGTGCCGCTCGGACACCTCCCGCGTGCCGTACGCCTTCGCCACGGCAGAGCCCGTGGCCAGCACGGCGGGGTAGGCGCCGAGCCGCATGGTGCCGCCCATGTCCCGTTCGCCGGCCACCACGTCCTGCTGGTCGGCCATCGTGCTGATCACCGGGTGCTTGGTGTCCTCGTCGAACTCCGCCGAGTCGGCGTCGTCGATGCCGGCGAGTCCCCTGGCCATCTCGATGACCATGCACTGCAGGCCGAGGCACAGCCCGAGTAGCGGGACACGGTTCGTCCGTGCGTGGTGCACCGCGCCGATCTTGCCCTCGATGCCGCGCACCCCGAACCCGCCGGGGATCAGCACACCGTCCAAACCGGACAGTGCGGCCGCGGCGCCGGCCGGGGTCTCACAGGTGTCCGAGGCGACCCAGACGACCTCGACCTTGGCCCGGTTGCCGAAGCCGCCGGCGCGCAGCGCCTCGGTGACCGACAGGTACGCGTCCGGCAGGTCGACGTACTTGCCGACGATGCCGACCCGCACGGTCTCCTTCGGGTTGTGCACCCGGGAGAGCAGGTCGCCCCACACCGTCCAGTCGACGTCGCGGAACGGCAACCCGAGCCGGCGCACCACGTAGGCGTCCAGGCCCTCGGTGTGCAGCACCTTGGGGATGTCGTAGATGGACGGCGCGTCCGGCGCGGCCACCACCGCGTCGAGGTCCACGTCGCACATCAGCGCGATCTTGCGCTTGAGCCCGCTGGGGATCTCCCGGTCCGCCCGGCACACCACGGCGTCGGGCTGGATGCCGATGTTGCGCAGCGCGGCGACCGAGTGCTGCGTCGGCTTGGTCTTCAGCTCCCCGGACGGCGCCAGGTACGGCACCAGCGACACGTGCAGGAAGAAGCAGTTGTCCCGGCCGACGTCGTGCCGCACCTGCCGGCAGGCCTCCAGGAACGGCAGCGACTCGATGTCGCCGACCGTCCCGCCCACCTCGGTGATCACCACGTCCGGCGCGAGGCCGTCCTCGCCGGGCCGCGCCATGCCGCGGATGCGCGCCTTGATCTCGTCGGTGATGTGCGGGATCACCTGGACCGTGTCGCCGAGGTACTCGCCGCGCCGCTCCTTGGCGATGACCGTCGAGTACACCTGCCCGGTCGTCACGTTGGCCGTGCCGGTGAGGTCGCGGTCGAGGAAGCGCTCGTAGTGCCCGATGTCCAGATCGGTCTCGGCGCCGTCGTCGGTGACGAACACCTCGCCGTGCTGGAACGGGTTCATGGTGCCCGGATCCACGTTGAGGTACGGATCGAGCTTCTGCATGGTCACCCGGAGCCCACGCGAGGTGAGCAGCTGCCCGAGGCTGGAGGCCGTCAGACCCTTGCCGAGCGACGAGGCGACTCCACCGGTGACGAAGACGTGCTTGGTGGTTTTGGAATGCTGCACCAAGGCCCCTCGTGGAGTCGGTCCGTATCCGTTGTTGGCATTACCGTTCGCAGCGGGACGACCCGCCTGACTGTCCACGGGTTTTCACCGTATCACCTGGCCCGCGGATCGCCGACCGACACGCGGGCGACGCGACCGGACAACCCCGTTGTGACCGTGCGTCATCACGGTGTGCCACGACTGGTCCCAGCGGTAGAACACCCGCAGCGCCGTGATCGCGGCGATCGGGGGTAGCTACTCGACGTTCTCGCCAGGCGCCGGTCGCTCCGCGTTGCCCGCGGTGCCGTACCGGCCGGCCTTCCCCTCCAGCTGCTCGCGCAGCGCCAGCAGGGTGACCACCCGGCCGGCCGGGGTGTCCACGTTGTCCACAGTGGACAGAATGGAGGTGGCGGCGGTGTCCGCGCGGACAACGCCGACCGCGCCAGTGCCATCCGCGGAACCCGCGCCACCGGACAGCACCGTGCCCGCGCCGGAGCGGTCGATCTGGGTGGCGAACCGGCCGACGGTCGCCGCGTGGTCCCCAGCGCCGTCGCCCTTGGCCGCGCCGCCGGTCAGCACGACGGCCAGCTGCGCCGGCCGCAGGTCGCCGGTGGGCTTCACGAAGCCACCCTCGGTCAGGCCGGACAGTGCGGCGGCCGTCTCGTCCGCCGACGCCTGCGGCTGGTTGGTGTCCTTGTCGATCAGCACGAGTGGGCCGATCAGCCCGCCGGCGAGGGTGCCGGGATCCGCGGCTGCCGGCAGCTGCACGCCAGCCGGCAGCAGCCGCACCACGATGTCCTTGAGCTGGTCGGCCCGCTCCGGGTTGGCGAACGCCTCGGTCAGCTGCAGCTCGCCGGTGACCGTGGCGCCGGCGCTGCTGACCAGGCCCTTGACCGCGTCGCGGTCCTCCGGCCGCGCGTCGGCCGTGGTGATCAGCACGACGGTGCGCTTGTCGAGCTGCCCCTGCACGGCAAGCGGCCCGACGGTCGCGGCGAACCCGTCCGCGTCGGCGAGCCGGGCGCTCTGCGCGTTGCGCTCGCCCTCCAGGTCGGTGACCTTCGACGCCAGGTCGGTGTTCTCGTCGTTCAGGCCGGACAGCAGTGTGCGGGACAGCGTGGTCGAGCCGAGCACGACGCCGACGGCGAGCGCAAGGAAGACCGCCGCGATGGAGATGATGTGGTAGCGAAGCGAGATCACGAGAACAGTCCCTCGATCCAGGTGACGAAGCTCTGCCAGGTGTTGCTGGCCCAATCCAGGTAGGCGCCGCCGACGCCGGAAACCGCTAACGCCACGAACACCGCGATCAGCGCGGCGACCACCAGCAGCACCACCGCGCCGACGGAGACGCGGCTGCGGTGCAAAGTGGCGACCGCCTTGCCGTCGACGATCCGGCTGCCCAGCTTCAGCCGGGTGAGGAATGTGGACGGGTTGGAGCCGGACCGGCCGCGGTCGAGGAACTCGTGCAGCGTGGCCTGGAACCCGACGGTGACGACGAGGCTCGCGCCGTGTGTGTCGGCGAGCAGCAGCGCGAGGTCCTCCGCGTTGCCGGACGCGGGAAAGGTCACCGCGCCGATGCCGAGGTCCTGCACGCGTTCCAGCCCCGGCGCGTGCCCGTCGATGTGCGCGGGAACCACGACCTCCGCGCCGCACTTGAGCGTGCTGGTAGCGAGCTGGTCCGGGTCGCCGACGATCACGTGCGGCTTGTATCCCTTGGCGCACAACGTGTCCGCGCCGCCGTCCACGCCGACCAGCACCGGCCGGTGCTCGGCGATGTAGCGTTTCAGGTTCGCCAGGTCCTCGGTGTGTCCGCGGCCCGGCGCGACCACGAGGACCTGCCGGTCACGTATCGGGACCGCCAGTTCCGGCACGCCGACGCCGTCCAGGATGAGCGTGCGCTCCCGGCGCAGGAACTCGATCGTGTTGGCGGAGAACGCCTCCAACTGCGCGGACATGCCGGCCTTCGCCTCGATCATCAGGTCGGCGATGGTCTCGATGCTCTGCTGCGTCCCGCTGGCGAGCTCGCGGTCACCGGTGTACACGGTGCCCTCGTGCAGGCGCAGCCGGCTGCCCTCCCGAACCGCGCGCAGCACCTTGGTGCCGACACCGTCGACGAGCGCGATGCCGGCGCCGACGAGGATTTCCGGCCCCAGGTTGGGAAAGCGCCCGGAGATCGACGGCGACGCGTTCACCACGCCGGCGACCTCCGCCTCGACGAGCGTGTCCGCGGTGACGCGGTCGAGGTCGACCTGGTCGAGCACCACGATGTCGCCACGGCTGATCCTGCGCAGCAGGTCGCCGGTACGCCGATCAACCCTGGCGACGCCGGTGACGCCGGGACGGGTGTTGTTCGAGCGCGTGAGGACACCGTTGAGCTTCATGAGACTGATGGTGACAAATGGACACCAGATAATCCGCACGCCACGCCGCTACCGGTCCATTAACGAACAATTCCCCGACCTGCGCGAGTGGATCTTGTCGGTGGTTTCCCGATACGGCAGGCTGCGCCGGTGACCTCGTACTTCCAGCGGTATCTGGCCGGCGAGCACGAGGCAGTGTGGGCGGAACTGCGCGCTGCCGGATCAATTTCCGACGCGCTCACGGCGGACTGCGCGGCGGTGGCGACGGAGACGATGCGGCGGGTCCGCCGGCACGTCGACCGGTTGGCCGAGCAGCTGACCGAGCTCGGTCTGCGGTCGCAACCACTAGCTCCGTTCCGGTCGCCGCCGACTGAGTCGGACGTGGCGAGGTTGGACGAGTTGGCGGCCGCGATCGGCGGCCTGCCGTTCGCGCTGGACGCCTGTCTGCGCCACGTCGGCCGCGTGTGGTTCGCCGGCGACTGCGTGGCGCTCGGCCTGTACTACGAGGACGACGTGCCGCCCGGCGTCGAGCAGGTGTTGGCCGATCCGCTGGTGCTGGCCGATGTCGACTACCTGAGCTTCAGCTGGGCGGAGCTGCTGGAGATCCGCGCCGAGGAGCCGGACGCCGGCCTGCTCTTCGAGCTCGCGCCGGACGAACTGCACAAGGCGGCCTTCAGCGGCGGGACGCACGACATCCCGCTCCCCCAACGGGTCGCCGACCCGGTCCTGCTCGGCGTGCTCGACCGGCCGGGCATCACGCTCGTGGAGTACCTGCGCCTGTCGATCGCCTGGGGCGGTCTGCCCGGCTGGGCCACCGCGCCGGACCGAGTACCGCCCGCGCTGACGAAGCTGCGCGCCGAGCCGGACTTCTGACCTTAGGGTGCGGGAATGGACCGGTGCGCGGAGTGCGGCTATCACTACGACGACGACACCGCTCGGCACGCCGCGCGGGCCATCCGGGACGGGACGGCCGAGGTCGTGGCGATCATCGAGGATCCGTCGCACGAGCTGCGGACCCGTCGGCAACCTCAGACGTGGTCGCCGCTGGAGTACGCCTGTCACCTGCGCGACATGCTGCTCGTGCAGCGGGAGCGGATCCTCACCGCCCGGCGCACCCACCGGCCGGTCGCCACGCCGATGGGGCGCGACGACCGAGTCGACCACGACGGCTACGCCGAGCAGGAGCCTGCCGACGTCGCGCGGCAGCTCGTCGACGCTGCCCTGATGTTCGGCAACGTGCTCAACCGGCTGGACGATGCCGACTGGGCCAGGGTCCTGGTCTACCCGTACCCGGAACCTGGCGCGGAGCGGACGCTGCGGTGGGTCGCGCTGCACTCCCTGCACGAGATCCGCCACCACCTGCTGGACATCCGCCGACAGGTGTGATCAGCACTGGACTTCCGGCCTTGGCACGTGGCGGCACCACAGCAACTCGGCACGCGCGCCGAGGTCGCCTACCGCGATGGCGTCCTGACCGAAGTCCGCACCGAGCGAGGCCGCCGTTGCCCGATCGAGCCCCACCGCCAGCAGGCTGTCCTCGGGCCGCCAGCTCGGGTCTTCGCCGATACCGATCCCCGGTAGGACCGTCGCGCCAGTGCCCAGCAGTCGGTCCAGGAGCACCCGGTTGCGCCGCTGGTTCTCCGCCGAGGGCAGCACCTTTCCGCCGGGGCTCCACGCGGTGAGGTAGGCCCAGCAGGACACCCCCTCCCCGCGCAGCAGCGCGTCCAGGTCCGGGCAGCGCAGCCCGACGCGAATGTCGATCGGTCCGGTCGGCGCCAGCACGCGAAAAGTGGTCTTGCGGTAGGCGTCGGCGAGGTGGTCGGCGACCGCTGCGGGCTGCCGGCTGGTACCCAGCGGCCCGTGGGTGTCCGGCCGCCAGCCGGTCAGCGGCCGGGCTCGCACCCGCCCGGTCTCGTGCTCTCGGGTCAGCCGCACGCCACTCACCTCCGCGGGCAGCAGGCCGGCCTTCTGCTCGGGGTACGGCCGCTGCGGCACCGGCACCCAGCCCGACTCGTCCCTACTGACGAGCGCGCCAGAGGTGGTGCGCAGGTGCGGTCCGAAGAACATCCAGCAGGTCTGGCCGCGAGTTTCCGCGGTGAGTGCGGGTCGAGCCAGCGGGGAGAACATGCCGTAGTGCTCCAGCCAGGCCCTCTCCTCGCCGGTCGGCCCGAACTGGTGTCCCGCCATGGCGTGCCCGAACACGTCGTGCACCACCCGGAACATGTCGTTGGCAAGCAGCTCGACGCCGTCGACCACGATGCCGGTTGGGGCGAGCATGGGATGGTCTTCGTGTTGGGTGTCCGCCTCGCCCCACTTGGCATGCGTGGCCAGGAAGTACAGATGTCTGTCGCGCCGGACGTCCTCGATCATCTCGCGGCTGTTGCGGTACGGCTCGCTGGCGTGCGGCCACGGCTCGACCCGCAGGCCGAGCCAGCCGACGGCGAAGTCGTACTGTTCGCTGACCTCCCGGATGAACCGCTGGTAGGAGGCCTGGACCAGCGGGTGGCCAGGGTCGTGCGGCATGGCGTCGTAGCGGTCGGCGACCAGCATGCCCAATTCGTCGGTCAGCGGGACGAATGGCGGGAAGTCGTCATCGGACAGTTGTGCCCAGGCGAGATAGCGCGACGCGCAGTGGCGGAGATCGTCGTTCCAGCGGTCCGACGTCGTTTGGCCTGCCTCCCGATGTCCTACATCGGTAGTCGGAAAGCGTACGCCAAATGTCGTAATCGTGGTCACCTCATCCGAGATCCGCGTGCCAGGGTGCGATCGCGGCCGGGAGAATACCAGCTTCACTCCGTGTCGAGTCGCTCACCGAAAATTCGCTGCCAGCTCTCGACGAACTCGCTGGCGAGGAAATCCGGGAACGGCTGGACGCCGGGTCGCAGCCGGGCGAACGACAACAGGTCGATTCCCTGATTGTGCGCGTGGAAGACCGGGTCCAGGTAGCGCATCGAGTCCGGCGCACGCTCCGCGAAATTGACCGGGCGCTTGCCGTGCAAAACCTCGGTTGTGCTGAACGCGTCGCCGAACTCGTCCTCGCCGCCCATATTCGCCAGGTAAGCGCCGCGGAATGCGGCTGCGGCGTAGCGCGCCGACACCACATTCGCCACACCGGTCGCGGTGACCACCGCGAACGCTTGCCGCGCCCAGGCTTCGACGCGATCGCGCTCCCCGGCGTGCATCGCCACCCAGCCGTCCCGCGCCGCCGCGGCCACCGCGTCGGGATCGGCGTCGACGACGCCGATCGCCGTGGTGTGCGGAGCGAGCGCGCGCACGATGCCCCTACCGACCTTGCCGTAGCCGAAGACCAGAAACCGCCGGCCGTCGATCGGCCGGCTGACCAGGCACTGGAAGGCGTGCACGAAGCTACGCCCGGTACCGAGCAACGCCTCGAGGTCCTTGACCCGACTCTCGTCGACCGCGATCACCGGGTATGCGGGCTCAGCGGCGCGGTAGCGCTGACTCCCCGTTCCGGTCAGCTCGCAGGTCCCCAGCCGTGGCGTCACGACCGGCTGGAGTTCACCGCCGCAGTCCAGCACCACGTCGAACTCTTCGGTGAAGCGGTATTCCGCACGAAATTCGATACCAGCCTGTTCCAGCACGCCGATCGAAAGCGGGTCGGGTGTCATGAAACTTGGGCTGGTCACCACGAGGTCGGCCCCGCCGAGGGCGAGCACCTCGATCTTGCACACCGTTTCGCCGGTGAGCGGCACGTTGTGCAATACCTTCAGTCCCGCATACGGCCGGCTACGAATCGCCCGACGTTTCGCGCCCTGCAGAAAAGGCATGTCGTCGGCCCGGAACTGCGCCGTGACTTCGTGAAACGGATCCTTGTCAGTCAACCGCGGGCCGATCCTTCATGGCCGGAACCGGTCACGGTCACGACCGCTCTCGCGGTGGTTCCGCGGTGACTGGTCGGATCCACTAGCGCCGCGCTTTCTTGCCGCGCGCCTTGCGCTTGTCGGCGTCGGCCGAGGCGAGCAGCTCCTCCGCGTGGGCGCGGCCGCTCTCCGTCGAGTCCAGGCCGGCGAGCATCCTGGCCAGCTCCACGACCCGGTCCTGCTCCTCAACCCGGCGCACGTCGCTCTTCGTGATGCCGCCCTGCGCACGCTTGTCGACCACGAGGTGCCGGTCGGCGAACGCGGCCACCTGCGCCAGGTGGGTCACCACGATCACCTGGTGGCTGGTGGCCAGCCTGGCGAGCCGGCGGCCGATCTCGACGGCGGCGCGGCCGCCGACCCCGGCGTCCACCTCGTCGAACACCAGCGTCGGCACCGGGTCCGCGTGGGCGAGCACGACCTCGATGGCGAGCATCACGCGCGACAGCTCACCACCGGAGGCCGCCTTGTGCACCGGCAGCGGCACCGCGCCGTCGTGCGCGCGCATGCGGATCTCGACCTCGTCGACGCCGTCGTTGCCGGCGTGCAGCAGCGCGTCGCCACCGTCGTCACCGGGGACCCGCAGTGCGTAGGCGTCACCCGGCTCTGCCCACCGGGTGCTCACCACGACCTCGATGCTCGCCTGCCCCATGGCCAGGCCGCCCAGTTCCTCGGTGACCGCCTTGGCCAGCTTGTCGGCCGCCTCCACGCGCAGCTCGGTCACCATCCTGGCGTGCTCGACGAGTTGCCCGGCAAGTTCGACGCGGCGGCGCGCCAACTCGGCGAGCGCCTCCTCGGACGTGTCCAGCCCGGCGAGCCGCTCCTGCGCGTCCAGCGCCCAGGCAAGCACGCCGTCGACGTCGGCGGCGTACTTGCGGGTGAGCTGCTTCAGCTCGGACTGCCTGGCGAGGACCTGCTCCAACACCGCCGGGTCGGCGTCCAGCGAGTCGAGGTAGCCGCTCAGCTCGGTGCCAACGTCGGTGAGCAGGGTGCCGATCTCGGCGATCCGGGGCGCCAGGTCGCGCAGCGTCGGGTCCTCCGAGCCGGCAAGGCGGTGCTGCGCGTCGGCGACCAGGCCGAGCGCGCCGGGCGCGTCCGGGTCACCCTCGCTGGCGCCGGACACGGCGAACGACGCGCCGGACGCGGCCTCGCGCAGCTGGTCGACGTCGGCGAGTCGCTTGGCCCTGGTCACCAGCTCGTCGTCCTCGCCGGGCTGCGGGTCGACGGCACGGATCTCACTGAGGCCGTGCTTGAGCAGGTCGGCCTCCCGCGCCAGCTCCCTGGCCCGCGCGGTCCGCTCGGTCAGCTCGGAACTCACCTGGTGCCACTCGTCGCGGACCTTGCGGTACGCGGCGAGCGCGCCGACCAGCGCCTCGCCGGCGAACCGGTCGAGCACCGAGCGCTGTTCGGCCGGGCGGAGCAGGCGGAGCTGGTCGTTCTGCCCGTGTACGGCGAGCAGCTGGTCGGACAGCTCCGCCAGCACGCCGACCGGGATGGACCGGCCACCGAGGTGGGCACGGGACCGGCCGTCGGCCGCGACGGTGCGCAGCGCGAGCAGGCTCCCGTCGTCGTCCGGCTCGGCGCCAGCGTCACCGGCGACCTTGGCCGCGGCGCTGCCCTGCGGGGCGTCGAACCGGCCCTCGACGGATGCCCTGGACGCGCCACTGCGCACCCGGGACGCCTCGGCGCGGCCACCGGACAGTAGGTGCAACCCGGTGACGACCATGGTCTTGCCGGCGCCGGTCTCACCGGTCACCACGGTCAGTCCCGGATCGAGTTCCAGGGTGGCCTCATCAATGACGCCAAGGCCTTCAATGCGCATTTCGGCCAACACAAGGCGCACTGTATCGGCTCACCCCGACGAAATCCCGCAACCATCCACAGGCCGTTTTCGCCGCTAGCGGCTACGCCACCCCTGAACAGGCAATTCGAACTTGTGCACGAGTCGATCCGTGAACGGGCCGTGTCGCAATCGCACCAGCCGCATGGGCTTGCTGCCGCCGACGACCTCGACCCTGGCGCCCGGCGGGACGTCGAACGTGCGCCGCCCGTCGCAGCACAGCACCGCCGGATGGCCGCTCGGATCGACCTCGACGGCGACGACGGAGTCCGGCGACACCACGAGCGGCCTGGCGAACATGGCGTGCGCGTTGCTCGGCACCACCAGCAGCGCCTGCACGTCCGGCCACACGACAGGTCCACCGGCGGAGAACGCGTAGGCGGTCGAGCCGGTGGGGGTCGCGCACAGCACGCCGTCGCAGCCGAACGATGACACCGGCCGGCCGTCGACCTCGAGCCGCACGTCGAGGATCCGCTCGCGGCTGCTCTTCTCGACGCTCGCCTCGTTCAGCGCCCACGTGCGGGCCAGTTCGACGTCGCCCATGGTGGCGGTGACGTCGACGGTCATCCGGTCCTCGACCTCGTAGTCCTGCTCGATGATCAGCCGGGCGGCCTCCTCGACGGCGTCCGCGTCGGCCTCGGCGAGGAACCCGACCCGCCCCATGTTGACGGCGAGCAGCGGCACCCCGGCCGGCCGGGCCAACTCAGCGGCGCGCAGCAGCGTGCCGTCGCCACCGAGCACGAACACCAACTCGGTGCCCTCCGCCGCCCGCGGCCCGACCGGCACGACCGTCTGCCGGCAGGAGCGGTCCAGCTCGGGCGCCTCGTTCTCCAGCACCCGCAACGTGACCCCGGCGTCGGTGAACCAGCCGGTGAGCTTCGCGGCCATCTGCCGGGTGTCCGTGCGCCCGGTGTGCACGACGAGGAGCACCTCACGTGCGGTCATGTCGGACCCTCCCGGACTGCGACGTCGACGAGTTCAGCGGTGCGTTCAGTAGCCAGTGGCTCGCCGCGGCGCAGCCAGGCGAAGTATTCGACGTTGCCCGACGGTCCGGGCAGCGGGCTGGCCACCACGCCGTGTGTCCGCAGGCCCAGCTCCCCCGCCGCGGCGAGCACCTCGCCGACGACCTCGGCGCGCAGCGCGGGGTCGCGGACGACACCGCCGGAGCCGAGCCGAGCCTTGCCAACCTCGAACTGCGGTTTCACCATCGGCACCAGGTCGGCGTCGGCGCCGCAGCAGGCCAGCAGCGCCGGCAGCACGATCCGCAGCGAGATGAACGACAGATCGGCGACGACGAGGTCCACCGGGCCGCCGACCTGCTCCCGCGTGACCGACCGGACGTTGGTGCGGTCCAGTACGACAACTCGCTCGTCGCCGCGCAGCCGCCAGACCAGCAGCCCGCGGCCGACGTCGGCGGCGACGACGGTCGCGGCGCCACGGCGCAGCAGCACGTCGGTGAACCCGCCGGTGGACGCGCCGGCGTCCAGGCAGCGCCGTCCGGCGACCCGCAACCCGGCCGGTTCGAACGCGGCCAGCGCGCCGAGAAGCTTGTGCGCGCCGCGGGAGGCCCAGTCGGGGTCGTCGGTATCCGCGCGCACGACCACAGCGGCGTCGGTCTCGACGGCGGTCGCCGGCTTGCCGGCCACGGTGCCGCGCACGGTGACCCGTCCGTCGGCGATGAGCTGGGACGCGTGCTCGCGGGATCGGGCCAGGCCGCGGCGGACCAGCTCGGCGTCCAGCCGAGTCCTGCGGGGCATGGTCAGTCCGTGTCGATGCGAGACAGCGCGTCGTTCAGCGCGGAGTGGACGGCGTCGAACCGGGTGACGTGCTCGGCGAGCGGAACGGCGGCGAGGCCGTCGGTGCCGGCAATCACGTCCTGGATGACTTCGACCGCTCCACCGTCACTGGCCTCCGTCGCCGGCGGCACGGCGCCGGCTGACTCGTTGGGTGGCTGCACGTGTTCACGCTAGCTCATGTGGCACGTCGAGCCGTGTCAGTGCGGCCGCGGCAGTGTCGTCGCCGGCGACGACGGTGCCCTGGCCGCGGGCCGCGAGCAGCGCTCTGGCCAGCCGCAGTGGGTCGGGGTCGCCGGCGCCGCGCCAGGTGACCCGCCCATCCTCGACCGCCCAGTCGGCTTGTTCGGCGACGGCCAGCGCGGCGGCCGGTTCGCTGACGGCGGTGAGGTCGGCCGCGAGGTAGGTGGGCACCGGCCCGTCGCGCAGCACGTCGGCGACCGTGCTGACGCCGGTGAGCACCATGAGCGAGTCGAGCCCGGCGGTGTGTGCGCCGGCGATGTCGGTGTCGAGCCGGTCGCCGACGACGAGCGCGGCGCGACCGCCAGCGGAGCGCATGGCCTCGTGCAGCAGCGGCGCGGCAGGCTTGCCGGCGACGAGCGGCTCCGCGCTGGTCGCGGCCGCGACCGCGGCGACCAGCGCGCCGTTGCCGGGCAGCAGCCCCCGCTCGGTGGGCAGCGTGGCGTCGACGTTGCAGGCGACCCAGTGCGCACCGGCCCGGATCGCGACGGTGGCCTCGGCGAGGTCCCGCCAGCCGGTGTCCTTCGACAGGCCCTGGACGACCGCGGCCACGTCGGGGCCGGCCGCGCGGACCGGCACCAGCCCGACCGCCTCGACCTCCGCGACGAGCGCCACGGAGCCGACCACCAGGACGGTGGCACCGGGCGCGAGCTTCTCGGCGAGCACGGCCGCCGCGGCCTGCGCGCTGGTCGCGACCTCGGTCTCGGCGGCGGGGATGCCCAGCTCGGTCAGGTGGCCGGCGACCTCGGCGGGGCCGCGGGAGGCGTTGTTGGTGACGAAGCGGATGGCGACACCGGCCTGGTGCATGACCTCGACGGCCGCGCCGGCGCCGGGGACCGCTTCGCCCCCGCGGTAGACGGTGCCGTCGAGGTCGATGAGAACGGTGTCGTACTGGTCGAGGAGCCGCTCAGTCATCCGTCTCGCCGAGCTCCATGGCACGCTCCGCGGCGTCGGTCTCCTCGTCGGCGCCGGCTTCCGCGGCGTTGAGGAACCACCGGATCGCCTCGTCGGTCCGGCCGGCCGCGACGAGGTTGTCGGCGTAGGCGTAGAAGAGGCGAGCGCTCCACGGCTCGTGCACCTTCGGGTCGAGGTCGGTGCCCTGCAGCGCGACGACGGCGGCGTCGAGCTGGCCGAGGTCCCGCCGGGCACCCGCGGCGACGATGCGCAGCTCGATCTGGACGTCCTTGGGCAGGTCGGCACCGGCCTCCGCGGCGAGCTCGAGCGCCCGTTCCGGCCGGCCGATGGCCCGCTCGCAGTCGGCCATCACGGGCAGGTGCGCCTGGGCACCGGTCATCCGCCGCACGGCGCGCAGCTCGGCGAGCGCCTCCGCCCATTCGCCGGCGTGGTAGGCGGTCAAACCGGCCGCCTCCCGAACGACGGCGACCCGCGACGCCCTGGTCCGCGCGTACCTGGCGTGTTCGAGGGCCAGCTCGGGCTCGTCGTCGATCAGCCGCCCGGCCGCGACGAGGTGCTTGGCGACAATCTCGGCGACGGTTTTCGGCAGACTGCGCAGCTCCGCCCGCACGTCCGCGTCCAGTTCGCCGGGCTCGATGTCCGCTGGCAGCTCCGGCCCCCGGTCGGTGACCCGAAGCTGCTCTGGCTCCCGCAGGTCGTCCCGTACCGCCGGCGCCACCGGCGCCGGCTGCTCGTCGTCCTCCGCGGTGAACCTGGTGGTGGACGCCCCGAAGGCGTTCCGCTCCGTGGTCCTCGGCCGTGTGGAGTCCTCCCGGCGATCGCTGCCAGGACGGAAGCCCGCCGTTCGGTCACCGCCGCGAGCGTCTTCGCCGCGACCATCCGGTGGAGCGTCCGCACCACGGTCGTCGCGCCGAGGCGACTCGTCCTCGCGGTGAGTCAGCTCCTGGCGATCGTCGTCGCGGACATCCGCCCGACGGTCGTCGCGCCGCAGGTCCTCGCGAGGGCTGTCGGCCTGGACACCCTCGCGCCGGTCGTCGCCGGGAGTTCCCTTGCCACGGTTGTCCCGCCGGAAATCCTCGCGGCGGTCGTCGCCACGAGTTCCCTCGGCACGGTTGTCCCGCCGGAAACCCTCGCGGCGGTCATCGCCGCGAGCTCCCGCACGACGGTCACCACCACGGACACCTTCGCCACGATCGTCCCGCCGAGATTCCGCGTGGCGATCCCCACCCCGGAAATCCTGCCGACGGTCGTCGCGCTGGGCATTCCCGCGGCGGTCATCGCCGCGAGATCCCACACGACGATCCGTACCGCGAGTGCCCTCGCCACGATCATCGCGCCGAGGCCCGCCGCGACGGTCACCAGCTCGGAAGTCCGAGCGGTTGTCCCGCCGGGAATCCTCGCGGCGGTCACTACCGCGCGGCCCCGCACGACGGTCGCCACCACGGACACCTTCGCCACGATCGTCCCGCCGAGGTCCCGTACGACGGTCATCGCCGCGGAAACCCTCGCCGCGACTGTCCCGCCGAGGTCCCCCACGACTGTCGTCTCGCCGGGTGCCCTCGCGGCGGTCACCGCCGCCGAAGCCGTCCCGACGACGGTCATCCCGCCCGAAACCACCGCCGCGGACGCCCTCGCGTCGACTGTCCGGCCGGCCGTCGTCCTTGCGGTCGCCCCGGTTCACGCCATCGCGGCGGTCGCCACCGCGGAAACCATCGCGACGGTCGTCCCGCCGGTCACCACCGCGGAAGTCCGTGCGGTCGTCGCCACGGAGACCTTCCCGGCGTTCGGCCCGGTTGAGGCCCTCTCGACGGTCGCCGGCGCGGAAGC
>Ga0193742_1000772_pt1 | contig 20459 bp, 20 predicted proteins | sample L2c1metaG_FD_165511 | JGI IMG/M metagenome (GOLD analysis project Ga0193742, IMG submission 165511) | Soil microbial communities from a riparian zone of the East river system, Colorado, United States - L2c1 | ecosystem: Environmental > Terrestrial > Soil > Riparian zone | place: USA: East River... | reverse complement strand
AATGGCAGCCATGTGGCAGCCACGGCAGTGCCGCCCGGCAACGGCGAGAGCCTGACGGCTGCCACGGGGATGCCGGAGGAGATGCGGAGCCGGCGGATCATCCGCTGGATCACCACTACCGCCGTCATCGTTGTCGCCGCCTGTGCCGCCCGGTCGTCCTACGAGCACCAACGCACGGTCGTGGAGATGGCGGGCAACCCCGAGGCCGCCTGGTATCTGCCCCTGTCGGTCGACGGCATGATGCTCGTCGCCTCGCTCAACATGCTCGTCCGACGCTGGGACGGCCACCCCGCCGGCAGCCTCACGTGGACCGCTCTCCTGCTCGGCGCTACCGCCTCCCTGGCCGCCAACATCGCCGCCGCCCCACCCACCTTGATCGGCCGCCTCGTCGCCGCCTGGTCCCCCATCTGCCTCGCCGTCTCCTACGAGCTCCTCATGCAACAACTCCCCCACCGCCCGAGCCCGGAAGAGCGCCGGACATAGACGCTCGACCCTGCGCCTCACACATGCCAGGGATCAGGAGCTGCGGCTGAGCCGACGCCGTTGTCGAGCGTGAAGACCTTCGAGCAGCGCACGGTGACGGGCCACGTCACCCTCGATCCCGGCCGCTACGCGTTCTTCTGCCCCTGTCAGGACACTTCGAGGCGGGCATGAAAGGCGTACTCGAAGTCCGCTGACCGGAGGAGACCCACTGGAGATCACATCGAGACCGACCGGCGCGGTCGCGCCTTGTCGCCGTCTTCGGCGGCATCACCGGGCTAGCCCTGCCCTGTGAATGGCAGAGCCAGAGAGGCGCTCCTTCGTTCCCGCCTGCTGCTACTCGATGCCGACGATGAGCGCGAACACACCAAGCAGTATCGCTACCAGGCCGACCGCGGCAAGTCCCGGTACGAGGTAGAACCAGGTTCTCTCGAGCGTCGTCAAATCGAGCCATCGTGACCCTTCTGAGACCCGGCCACTCTTTCGCTGGTGATTGAGCGCGCGCCAACCTCCATTCGGTCTCACCAGTAGCAGATACGCCAATCCTGCAAGCAATAGAGCGACGCCACCAGAGCTGACTAACGGTTGCACATAGACCTCAACATCGTCAGTAAAGCCCAAGCAAGAAACCACAGGCTGTACCCTGTGAATGAACGCTCCAGCGCCCAGAAGCGAGAAGGTCCGAACCGATGCTATTCACTGTTTCGACCATAGGCCTGTCGAACATAGCGGCGCACACCGAAGACAAGCACTATGGCCAGAACGAAGGTAGTCCCAAAGACAAAGGCGATGTCGCCGTAGCTCTCGCCCTGATCTCGAAGCCGAAACGGAGCCAGAGCGAAGACTCCCACCACAAAGGCGAGCAGAAGAAAATTGATTGCTGTCCAGAATCGCCAATACCATCCTCTGGACGCAGAATCCGGCGGCCTGACGCGTAGCCTCCCAAGACGCTCAATTCTCCTCCCCATTAGCCTACTCCCTCCTTTACCACCAATCATACAGCCAGTTCAGAGTATCATTGAATCGGCGAACACCGACATAGTTGTGCCAGTAGGGAAACCTACGGTAGAAGGATCACCAGCAGCTGGCGCCCTCTAAAGTCCTAGAGGGTTCTCCGGGAATGACAAGTAGGATGCAGCCGAGATACCGGCTCCCAACAATCCGAGCCCAACGCCCGCTCGGGAGAAGTTCTGCCTATTCTTCGCCCGCCAGGCGCCAAGGGCACAGGCGCTGTAGTCCTTCCCGTCGCAGAACCAGCAGCTCATCTGGTCTCGCCATCCCTTCATGAACTGGGTTGTTATTCCTGGTGCTCGACGTCGTCTGCTCGCGTTTCCCACCGGTAGGTATTCGTGCGGCGGGCGTTGGTATTGCGCGTGAAATTGTTATAGCCGCCGGCTCTATTGACGCCAGCGCCCGGGCGGGGACACGGAGGTTAAGGGATGAACTCGTCGCGGAGCGTAGCGATGTGGGAACTGGGCCGGTGACCTCGCGGAGCGGGCAGGCTGGAGCGGTGTCTTTGGATGATGAGCGCCGGCATCTGGCAGCGACGTTCGACCGGGCCGGGGAGCTGTACCAGCGTGCTCGGCCGGAGTACCCCAGAGCCCTCTACGACCACCTTCTACAGGTGACCCAGCCGTTGCCCGGCGCTCGCCTGCTGGAGATCGGGTGCGCGACCGGCAAAGCGACCCTTCCGCTCGCCCGACGCGGGTTCCGGATCACCTGCATCGAGCCGGGCGCGGCCCTCGCTGCAGCGGCGCGGACGAACCTGGCCGGCTTCGAGGTCGAGGTAGTGCAGGCGCGCTTCGAGGACTGGGTCCCGGCGGGCGGACCGGTCGCGATGGTCTTCGCTGCGACCGCCTGGCACTGGGTTAATCCGACTGTGCGCTACCGCAAGGCCGCCGAGGTAATGGAGCCGCGCGGGTACCTCGCGTTGTGGGGCGCGGGCCACGTGTTCCCCTACGACGGCGACCCGTTCTTCGAGGACCTGCAGGAGGTCTACGACGAGATCGGCGAGTCCCTTCCGCCGGGCGCCACGCTGCCGCGACCCCAGGAGTTGGATGACGATCGCGACGAGATAGAAGCCAGCGGGCTCTTCGAGGTGATCGACATCAAGCAGTACAACTGGGAGACCGTCTACGACGCGGACGGCTACATCGACCTGTTGAACACCTTCTCGGGCCACATCGCCATGCAGGACTGGCAACGAGACCGCCTCTACGGCGAGATCCGCCGACGCCTCGCAGCACGACCCGACGGGCGCCTGCGTCGACACTGGGGCGGGGTCCTCCACATCGCCCGACGCCTCACGGCCTGACGCCTCTTGCGGTGTGTCCGTGAGGTAGACGGACCGCGGATCCGCCTGCTCACTGGGACCCGGGGAGCAACTGTGCACCAACTCCGATTCAGGCGATCTGCTGGTCGGGGTTCCACCAGGCCTTGAGCTTGTGGAGGGCGCGTTGGCGGGCCTTGCGGGCGGCTTCGTGGCTCATGCCCACCAGCGGTGCGACCTGCGCGATCGGTAGGTCATCGAGGCGGGTGGAGCGGATGAGGGCGATCTCTCGGTCGCTGAGGACGCCGGCACTCCGGGCGCCGGCCCAGAGCACGTCGGGCGTGATGTCGTCGGGGTGGTCGGCGGGCCGGTCGATATCGCGGTCGGTGAGGTGGGCGTTGGCCTGGTAGTCCAGCTCCCGGTCGCGGGCGGTGATGAGGTCGTGCGTGGTGTCGAGGAGCAGGTTCATGGCGATCTTCCGGGGGCGGCGTAGCAGTGGGTAGGTCCAGATCCGCTGGCAGAGCGCGGCCAGTGCGATCGCGGCCGCCTCATCACGGTCGAGGCCCCAGCCGTGCCGGGCGAGCCTGGTCCGCAGGCCCGGCAGAAGGCAGACAACGAGGAGGGTGCCGGCCTGCTCGTCGGTGCGGGAAAGCCGGACGAGAGCACCGAGCAGGTCGTCGCGCCGGTCGTAGTCGACAGGTTCGGTGTCGTCGAGCAGGACCTGTCGGAGGCCCGTCGGGTCGACGCCGACGAGGACGGGTTCCTGGGCTGCCCATCGGGCGAATCGGCGTCGAGTGGGTAGGGGCGCGGCCTCGAGGGCGTCGAGGACGTTCGTCATGGCCGCCCGTCCGGACGTCGACCCGGTCGACGGTTTCTAGGTTCCGGCGTCGGGCCGTCGTCTTCACAGCGATCGGTCCCGCCTGGGGAAGCGGGCGGAGGGACGAGCCGAAGGTGCACCGGCCGCCGCGTGCGGGCCACGGGTTGGCGACGACGCCGGGCGTCGGGCCCGATCTCAGGCGTCGCACCCTCAGCCGGGGGTGCATCCAGGCTGGGGTGTGGCAGCGGAGGAACGTCGGGTTGGGCTCCGTCGCGGCTCACCGTGATCCGGAGGTCGACGACCACGGTCGTCACGCGCCGCTCCCGGCGAGACGCCGCCGCCAGAGCGACCACCGCAGCCGTGACGGCACCGACCACCGAGCGCCACCGGCGCTCTCGCGAGACCCGATCGAGGATGGTTCGTGCGCCCACTACCTACCAACCCACCCTCGGCCTGGCGATGTGTATCGAGGACATCCCGACTGTTCCTCGGGCGCACCTCGATCGACGGCCCGAGGGTCCGGACTCGGGACCCTCGGCCTTGCCTTCGGACAAACACACCCCGGGCGCTTCGCTGCGCGGCGCTGGTCCTGTCCGATCGGCAACTCCCTCAGCTGGCCCTGGCTCGTTTCCATGAGGCAACGGTCCCAGGCGCTCTCCCGAGATGACTCCCGCGGTCGCACCCTCGATTCCCGGGAATCGGGCTGGTTGTCCCGGACGTCCTCGACTACGTCCCGAACTGGTTCCCGGGATACCTCCCGGAGATCATCCCGGCGCCGGCCCGGGCCCTCGGCGGCATGCGCGAACGCTCCTTCGCTCACGCCCGCACCCATCGGGCCTCGGTTGTCGCCGTCGTCGGTCTCTCCATGCCGATCTACGCCCGATCCGAGGGCGAAACATCGCGGCGAGATCGAAGAACTTCGTGAGCGCATCAGCCTCTACGGCGAGCCGAAGCGGGATTCTCTATCGCCCAAGCGCGATCGAGGGGCACCTGCCGGTTCGGTAGGTGCCCCTCGCTCTGGAGTTCAGGTGCCCTTGTAGTTCAGGACCTGGGTGAGGGTGTGCTCGATGGCGACCAGGTCGTGCTGGTCGGCCATGACCTGGTCGATGTCCTTGTAGGAGCGGGGGTCCTCGTCGAGGAGCGCCTCGGCCTGGGCAGCGTTCCAGGCCTTGCCGGCCATGGCGGTGCGCAGCCCGTCGAGGTCGAGGGTGCGCCGTGCCTGGCCTCGGGAGAGGCGCCGACCCGCGCCGTGCGAGCACGACATGTACGAGGCCGGATGCCCGAGCCCCGACACGATGTAGGAGCGGGTGCCCATCGAGCCCGGGATCACGCCACGGTCACCGGAGCGGGCCCGGATGGCGCCCTTGCGGGTGAGCCACATGTCGCGGCCCATGTGGTGCTCCCGCTCGGTGTAGTTGTGGTGGCAGTTGATCCGTGACACCGGCTCCAGCAGCTGGTCGAGGCCGAGCCAGCCGGCGACGGCCTCCAGCACGGCGTCGAGCATCGCCTCCCGGTTGCCCAGGGCGTAGTCCTGCGCCCAGAGCATGTCGCCGATGTACGCCTCGAACTCGGGCGTGCCCTCGACCAGGTAAGCGAGGTCACGGTCCTCGAGCTCGACGAACCACTGGGCCATCAGCGACTTCGCCCCCTCGATGTGGACTTTGGCCAGCTCGTTGCCGACGCCCCGCGACCCCGAGTGGAGCACGATCCACGCGACGTCGCGCTCGTCGAGGCAGACCTCGACGAAGTGGTTTCCGGAACCGAGGCTGCCGAACTGGTCGACCGCCTTGTTCTGCAGCCGCTCCGAGAGCGCCGTACCCGGCTTGTCGCCCGGCCAATGGGCAGCGTCACCCGTCTGGCCACCGTCCCGACGGCCGCGCTTGCCCCGGCCCCGGCCGACACCCGCCGGCACGGCCTTGGCGATGCCGGTGTGCAGCTCGCCGAGGTCGTCACCGAGCGCGCCCGACGTGAATGGCAGCTCGGCGGCGATCATGCCGCAACCGATGTCGACCCCGACGGCCGCCGGGATGATCGCACCCCGGGTCGGGATCACCGAACCCACGGTCGCGCCGAGGCCCCAGTGGGCATCGGGCATGAGCGCGACGTGCCCCTCGACGAACGGCAGCCGCGACGAACGCTGCGCCTGCTGCATCGCCTTCTCGTCGAGATCCGACGCCCACGACAGGACGTTGCCGTGCTTGTCCGGCATTGCTTCATCTCCCCGCTAGGGACCTACAGATGGTCTGAGCGGAAGGATTCGAACCTTCGACCTCCTGGTCCCAAGCCAGGTGCGCTACCGCTGCGCCACGCCCAGTCGTCGACCGGGCAGGCGCGAACCCACCCGGCTACCCGGTCGGTCGTTTTTCGGAGCGCCTCGAGCAAGCCACGCCGTCAACGTACGCACCCCGCCGGCTGTCTGGCCACGGGATTTCGCGGCCAGAGCTGCAGACCTACCTGTCGCGATGGTCGAGCCGCCGGACCCAGGTAGCCCGGTACCGCCAGCTGTCCTGCTGAGCAGCCTCGTAGCGGAACTCGACCTCCTCGCCCTCGACGAGCTCGCGGAAGCCGTCGCCCTCGATGCTCGAGAAGTGCACCCACACGTCGCCGGGCGCCTCGTCCGACTCGATCCCGCCCCAGCCCTCCTCCGAGCGGAAGAACTTCACGCGACCCCGCACCACACGCTCAGACACGACCGCGAGCGTACGCACCCTCGCTGACGACACGCCCACGCTCCACCGACCCGATGTCCCGCATCCTCGACTCGCTCCCACGTTCTCGAACCACGAACGACGAACACGATTTCAACCCCTCCGGGGTTGAGGGAGGGAGCGCAACCGGGTGGGGTGGTTCCGAGCGATGGGCGCCGACACCGTCGGCTACCACAAGGAAACCGTGATGGGCCGCGCCGACGACCACCCCGGCCAGGCGCTCGACTACTACGCCGAGCGCGGCGAGACCCCACTGCGCTGGGGCGGCGACGTCGCCGCCCGGCTCGGCCTCGCCGGCGAGGTGACGCCGGAGCAGTACGAGGCCGTGTTCGGCCCGGCCGGGCTCCGCGACCCGCTGACCGGCGAGCGGCTCGTCAACGCCAAGACACCCGGCTTCGAGATCGTCGTCGCCGCCCACAAGACCACTGCGCTGCTGGGCGTCGTCGGCCACGCGGAGGACATGCACGCCCTCCTCGACGTCGAGACCGCCGCGACGATCGGTTGGCTCGAGCAGTCGCTCCAGCAGACCGGCGGGCGCCGCGGCCGCGAGGCCCGGATCACCCCGACCGCCGGCCTGATCTACGCCATCACCCGGCACGGCACCTCCCGGGCCGGCGACCCGTCCCCACACGATCACGTGCTGATCGCGAACGCCACCGTGATGCTCGACGACCAGGGCGGCTACAAGGCCCTCTTCTCCGCCCTGCTCCGGGACCGGGTCGAGGCGGCCACGATGTACGGCCGGCTGTGCTCCGCCTACGAGGCCGTCCAGCGCGGCTACGCCATCGAGCTGGACAACGGCCCCTCCGGCCGGCTGCGGCACTGGCGCGTCAAGGGCATCCCCACCGAAGCCGGCGAGAAGCTGTCGAAACGCTCCGACGCCATCGGCGAGTACCTCTCCGACACCGGCCACGTCGGCTACCGGGCCCGCAACATCGCCGCCCGCGCCACCCGGGAGGTCAAGCGTGGCACCGGCATCGAGGAGCTCCAGCCCCGCTGGGAGGCCGAGCTGGCCGAGATCGGCTGGCCCGTCGAACGCCTCCGCCACGCCCTCGACGCCGCCCGGCTGGAACACCCTGGCCCCGCCGTACAGCTCACCAACCGGGAGATCGACGCCATCGCCACCCGACTCCTCGACGTCGACGGCGAGTTCCTGGCCCGAGGCAAGGTCTTCACCCGCTACCGACTCCTGGCCGAGATCGCTCCCCTGCTCTACGGCCACGACCCCGCCGAGCTGGACCACGTCCTCGACCGCATCATCGCCTCACCCCTGGTCGTGCCCCTCATCGGCGTCTCCGGCACCCGCGAACGCGTCTACACCGCCACCGAGGTCCTCGTCACCGAACATGCCATCTCCGCCTCCGTCGAACGCCTCATCGACGCCAACGGACCCCAGCTCGACCCCGACCGCATCCTCCGAGCCGTCGCCGCCAAGCAGCACGAGATCGGTGAAGAGCTCACCGACGGCCAACGCCGAGCCATCGACGCCATCTGCGGCTCCGGCCGCGCCGTCGACGTCGTCGTCGGCATCGCGGGCAGCGGGAAGACCACCGCCCTCGAAGACGCCGGCTATCGAGTGATCGGCACCGCTACCAGCGGCCAAGCAGCCCGCACCCTCAGCCACGAAGCCGCCATCGAAGCCCGCACCATGCGCTCCCTGCTCTGGCGCCTCGAACGCCGCCACATCACCCTCGACCACGACTCCGTCGTGATCCTCGACGAAGCCGGCATGACCGCCGACGCCGACATGGCCCGCCTCCTCCTCGCCGTCGAAGCCGCCCGGGCCAAGGTCGTCATCGTCGGCGACGACCGCCAGCTCTCCCCCGTCGGGCCCGGCGGCGCCCTCCACCAAGTCCTCACCGACCACCCCGGCGTCGTCGCGGTCCTCACCGAGAACATGCGCCAACGCAACCCTGCCGAACGCGACGCGCTCCTCCACCTCCGCTCCGGGAACCTCGACCACGCCATCGACTGGTACGCCACCAACGACCGCATCGCCAACGCTCCCGACCGCACGGACACCCTGGTCGGCATGGTCGACGACTGGATCATCGACACCGAAGCCGGCGCCGACGCCCTCATGCTGGCCTGGCAACGCCGCAACGTCGCCGACCTCAACCGCCTCGCCCGCGACGCTGCCCGCCAACGCGGCTGGCTCCAAGGCCCCGACCTCGAAACACCCGACGGCCGGCTCTTCGCCGCCGGCGACACCGTCGTCATGCTCGCACCCAACTACCGAGGCCAGCTCGTCACCAGCGAACGCGCCCACGTCATCGCCATCGACGAAGCCGCCCAAGCCATCACCATCCAAGCCGACGACGGCCGACAGGTCACCCTCCACGCCCCCGATCTCGCCGCCGGCCGGATCGACCACGGCTACGCCCTCACCGTCCACCGCGAACAAGGCGCCACCAGCGACCGCACCCACTTCTACGCCGACGGCGGCGGACGAGAGCTCGCCTACGTCGCCACCTCCAGCGCCCGCCACCACACCACAATCCACACCGTCGCCGACGACCTCGACTACGCCGTCGAACGCCTCCGCGACGACTGGTCACGCCAACAACACGACACCTGGCTCACCCCCACCACCGAGATCGGCGACGACCCTCGACTCGACCCGGCCGGCACCCGAGACGCCCAGCGCTCCCGCCTCCGCGACGAACTGCAACGCACCCTCGCCCTCGCCCCACCCGACGTCACCGCCGAGATCCACGCCACCTACACCCACATCGCCACCCTCGAAGACGAAGAGGACCACCTCCTCACGGGCACCGGAACCCACCGACACACCCCCGCCGGCCGGGCCTCCCGCCAGCTCCGAGCGCTCAACGACGACCTCGACCAGGCCTACGCCACCCGCGAGCAGTCCCCGCCCTGGCAGCGCCGCGGCGTCGTCACCGCCGAACGTCACCTCGCCCAACTCGAACGAGACGACCAGTTCAACCAGCAATGGCACCGCGAGCACCCCGAACACGCCGAACGCGTCGACCAACTCGAACAAGCCCTCCACCGGCTCGACCCGCCGGCCATCGACACCCCCGCACCCGCCACGCTCACCACGGCCGAACGACTCCAACAGCTCGACGCCGACCTCACCGAAACCCGAGAGAACCTCGCCGCCGCCCAACACATCCTCGACCGCCTCGACCAGCTCGAACACCTCGAACACCCAGCACCCGAGATGGAGCCGCCCGACAAGGCGAACGACTTCGGCCTCGGCCTCTAGTCAGTGCCGGTCAGAGCTGCTTACGGAGCAGGCCGACAATGGTCTCGTAGACGACGATCGAGCCATCGTCGGCCTCCTGCTCCCACGAGTCGGCTTCCTGACCGAACCGCTCGTAGCCGAGACGCTCGTACAACACGCGGGCCCGAGGGTTGTCGTCCTCTACACCCAGCACCATCCACGATCGGACCCGCCGGCGTACCCGGACTTCCGCGGCTGCGATCAGCCACGTGCCGATCCCGCAGCCGCGAAGCTCGGGATGGACGGCCAGCTGCCACAACGTCCCGGCGCCGGCGTGCCTCATGTAGTCGATCCCGCCCTTCGCGATCGGCTCGCCAGTCGGGGCTCGAACGACCAGGTACTCCACCTCGCCCGCCTCGACCCGCCGCAGCGCCTCAGCGCCTCAGCCACATGCCCGACATGGGTCGGCGACCCCGACCAGCCCAGAAGACCCAGATCGTCCGACCGAAGGTCGTCGACCACCAACCCCGCCGCTCCCACCGCGCCGAGCACCTGCCGAGCAGCCTGCACAGCTGTGCTGGTCACCCCTGGACGCCTACCGGGGGGCGCCGGCGGCCACGAGGCCGCGGCCGATCAGTCCACCGTCGATCCATTCGGGAGTCAGGCCGGCAGCGCGGGTGGCGTCGAGGTAGTCGTCCTTGCTGAACAGCCCCAGGACGTGGTGCTCGTCGCCCGTGTCGATCGCCCCACGCTCAGCGATGGCGTAGTGGATCTGGAGGTGGGACAGCGAGCCCTTACGTCGACTCGAGATGACCCGGACGAAGGCCCGTTCACCGTCATCGTGGTGGTTGACGATGTTGCTGCCCGGGTCGTACCAATCCTCGGGTAGTACCCAGGGCTCGACGACCAGCACCCCTCCCGGACTCAGATGCCGACGCATCGCGGCGACTGCACGAACGAGGCGATCCGTGGTCGCCATGTAGCCGATCGAGCCGAACAAACAGGTGACGACGTCGAAGCTCCGACCAAGGTCGAGCTTGGCCATGTCGCCCACTGAGATGGCCACGTCCGGGAGCCGGGCGCGGGCGATCTCGACCATGTCCGGGTTGGCGTCCACGCCCTCGCATCGGAAGTGCTCGTGGAAGTGCTCCAGGTGCCTGGCCGTGCCGCAGGCCACGTCCAGCAAGCTCTCCGCCCCAGGACGAAGCCGCGCCACGATCCCGCGCACCGTCTCGGCCTCACCCTCGTAGTCCTTGTAGCTGTAGAAGTCGTCGTACCAACCGGCCGACACGGTGAACATCGCCCAATCGTGCGCACCGTCCTACGCCCGGGACCAAGAGAATTCCGCGGTCGACGCTGCGATGATCCGGTGGGCGTTCTTACGGATGATCCAAGGTGCCGATGCGCTTGCCGTTCTCCAGGTATCTCGGTGCTCCGTCCTGGTGGGCGGCGACGGCATGTTCGATGCGATTGACGAGCCGGGGAATGGTGACGGAGGCCAGATCCGCGAGGTCGTGAAAGCCATAGCCGACCACCTCCTGGCTGTCGACGACAATCAGGTCTCGTTCGCGCTGAGACAAGCGCCCGCCGTCGAAGACGACCAACAGCATTGGCCCTCCTCGGCCATCTGTACTGTCGTGCCACCAGTCGGCGACCAGGAGCCCTCCGATGGGAGGCGTGATACCAAGCTCCTCCTGAACCTCGCGTACAGCCGCGGCCGCAGGCGTCTCGCCCGGCTCGACATAGCCACCGGGGATTTCCAAGAACGACTTGTACGAGGGCACGACCAGGAGCACCCGAGCCTCCTCGTCGAGAAACAGCACACCCTGCCGCGACACGCGGACGGACGAATGCTGCGGCAAGGTCGCTCATCCCGTCGAACCTAGGGGCGCGCAGCGTGGGCGGCGGCCGTAGATCACGGGCTCTTGACCACAGCACATCACTGGCGCCTCCCTTGAACCACCACAGCGACGTTGTGGACGCCCGCCTCGTGGCGCGCTCCAGCCTCCGGCGGAGTGGGAATACCGCGCGCCACGGGCGGGCTTGGTGAGTCGGTCCCGCTGAGCGACGACGCTGCGTGCTCGACGGGACCGGCTCATGTCCGGGGCGTGTCGGCGGCCAGCGGTTTCCGCCCAACCACGGCCAGGGTGTTGCCCACTGGCGGCCAGCACTCAACGCGCGGATCCGAGGCCAACTCTCACCGGTCGGGCTGTACCGGATCACCCTTTCCCGAGCGCCCAGGAGGCGGCCGGCGCCGGCTCGGGATCGCCGGTTATCTCGCTCTATCGGCCTCTCGGCGGGCCGGGCGATATGTGCGCGTCTGGAAGGGCAGCTCCACCAGGCCACCGACCTCATCTCGGTAGCCGCCGCAGCGTGATGCCAGAGGCCCGCCTCGGGACACGTCCGACGAGGTGAGCGAGCTGGAGGTTACGGTCAACGACAGTGTTTGAACCCAATACCACCGAGGCTGTGTGGCACCAGCTCAGGGCCACAAGGTGGAAGCCTCCGGCTGCCGCAACTCGCTCTGCCAAGAGAAGGGCCACGTATGTCTTCTCCTTGGAACAGGCCGAGCAGATGTTTCGAGCTGCCTCGACGGTGGGGTCGGCGACCCGTCCTCTGCTCACCTTCTACGGTCTCAGCCAGGCCGGCAGAGCGATCGCTGCCGCCGCTGCCAAGACCGAGCCGGGTAAGGGATGGTCGCTACAGGGACATGGCCTCCGCTCCCTGAATCTCGAAGGAGCGCTACCAGAGGTGGAGGTGCTCATCGATAGTCGGGGGAGTTTCGTTCGGCTTTCGGAGATCCTGGACTCGCCGCTGTGGGAGAGCGGGGGTGTGAGGCTGAACGATCTGTGGGATCACCTGCCCGAGAACGAGGATTGGCCACTGGAGGACACAGGGGCGGCGCGGCGAACCCCCTTGTGGATTGAGCATCGCGGCCTCCACGAGGAACCTCATCCGTTGGCCTCTGTTCCAGTAGTTCGGTTTCCGCCTTGGGTGCTGGAGGCAGCCAACAAGCGCGAAGCACTGGATCAGTACTTGGCGGATTTCCCGGAGGCGGGGGGCTACTTCGGTTTCGAACGCGCTGAACCAGGCGCCGACGCCCCACCACAGTTCAGGCGGCACAGTGATGGTTGGTGTGAGCTGCTCATGCACTGGAAGCTCCCAGGCGGCCTAGCCGGTACCTCCGACGAACGGTTGGCTCTGCTGCAGAGCTTCACACGACCCTACAAGGGTACGCTTTACATCTTCCCAGTGGTGGGGTCGAATGTTCGAAGCCTCCACCCGCTCATGGCCTGGTGGGCCCTGCTGTATGCCCTGTCCATGCTTGCCCGATATCAGCCCGCCGAATGGGCAGCTCATATCAATATAGATACGAGCCCATACGCTGTCGCTGTCGAACGTCTGCTGAAGAAGGCGATCGATATTCTGCCCAGGATCATCCTGGAGACCATCGGGCATGTTGTGGGATGACCAGGGCTCTGGTCCTGCCGAACTGGGCGAGGGTCGAGGGCTCGCAAGGCCCGCGCAGGACGTAGTCCTCCAGCCCGGGGTGGCGCTCGGCGAGCGCCAGGAACCGGGCCGAGATCTCTCGCAGGTAGCCCTGCCAGGCTCTCACGGACGCAGCGTCGGTCCCGAGCCGTTCGAACACCCCGGCACTCGCCAACGAGTAGAGGCGCTCCGCCGACTCGACATGGTGACGGATCGTCGCTGCGGACACGCCGAGGTGCGTCACCACGGACGCTCGAGCGCCGCACCACCGCGGTCGCCCTCGTGAGCGGCCGCTTCCAGGTCGACCTCTCAGCCGGCTCCGCCGTTCTGGCCGAGGAGGGCGACTATGTGATGTGGGGCCCCGGCATCGACCACACCTGGCACGCCGATGCTGGCTCTGTCGTCCTCACGATCCGCTGGCCGTCGCAGGCTCTAGCCTCGACGGAGCACAATCACCAGTGAAGATTGCACTTCTCCTGCCCCAAGTTCGCTAGCTGAGAGCACATGACATCTGAACCTGAATCACGAGAAAAGAAGACTGGCGATGGCAACGAACTTCCAATCGTTCGTCAAAGCTTCTCGCCAGAGGACCTTAGCTTCTTCGCCCAAGAGCACATCTCCTACGAGATAGGGATGCTTGTCAACGACGTATACACGTGGGCGCACTCGCCAGGAATACTGGCAGTGCCCATCCAGTTCGCACTCATGGAGTCGGCGCTCGTCCACTTGAGACTTCTGGATGACTTCCTCACCTTGCCTTCACGGCTAACCAATGAGGCCGATGCCCGTGGTGGCGGCAGACAGTTGGTCGAGCTGGATGACGTTTTGGCAACTGACTATCTAGATGAATGGCAGCCATCGAGCAAACGACTCCTGGGGGAATCTCGTCAAGGCATCAATAGTCATGTTGCCCACCTTTCGATGTCACGACAAAGCCAGCGAGCCTGGGATCTCCTGACCCTCACGGATACCGTCGCCAGAGAGTTTCTTAGATTCATTGGCAGCCTTGCGGCTGAACAATCACTGTTCGCGCTGTCGTTTGAACCAGGAAAGAGTTCGGCGGAGAGCTTCGTCCGATGGTTTGCAGACCTGGGTACCACGACGAAGACGGAGGCGACGACGGATCCGACTTCGTCGTCTCCGACGACGGAGACGGATGCCTCGGTTCAGAGTCCGCAGGCAGGTCTGCCGCCGTGGCTCACCTGGCCGCCTACAGCCCCGTCGACGACGACCTACTCGGAGGTCCGGTTCTCGACAGGCCACCGTTCGGACGAATGACGAAGCCTCCATCCCGCGCCCATTCTGGTCTGGCTCCTTGCCTGGTGCGCCCGGACCCCGAGGCGTTCCGGGCCCCAGACTCAAACTCCGACGGTTCGAGGTGGACTCATGGCCTACGCTCCCTCGCTGCCATGACGCTGGACACCGATCCCGTAAAAGACCTTGACCCGGCCGAGTTGGACGCCGCCGTCACAGCTGGAATTGAAATGGCGAGATGGTCAATATCCGTAGGCATTCTACAGCGGTTCTATCAGCCGCTCGTTGAAGTCTCAGTTGACGACATATTCGCGACACTCGAACGGCTGCGAGCCCGACGGCTCGTCTTCTGGGCCGGCGAGCTTACGAGCCAGACGCTGGTTGACCTTGAGTACCGGCGTCCTCCAGGAACTGGTCCAAGCCATCAGCTAAGCGGGGCACACTATCTGGCATTGGGTCGGTTTGTCGTACAATTTGAGCACACCATGGGATCCATTCATCATGGAATAGCCCAACTTTTGCATCGCAATAGCAGCCAGGACGACTATCAACTGGTAGCTATTGCCTTGGCAAGGCTAACAGCGGACCCCATCACTGACATGTACTTCGCGATGGTGTCCCAGGCGTGTCAACTGCCAGAACCCTCACAGCGTAAGCTTCGGAAGCTGCGAAGTAGAGTTGATCAACTAATTGCTTCGAGAAACGATCTCGTCCACAGTACCTGGTACGGGCAGGTAAAGGTTCGAGGTGAGCCACCCACAGCTTCCGAGGCCGACTTCATGCGCACTTGGCGGAATGGCAGAGGCATCACCGCCAAGATAGGCAACGTTGCCGCAACCGACATTGAAGGGCTTGCTGATGAGTCTGAAGCCATCGACCGTATTATTAGCGCGGTAAATTCAGAACTGCCCGACTCCTCCAGGGTCGGTGCAGTTCTTGAGGACGTGACGCTTGGCCCCTCAGCTTCCATCCAGCTTCGGAAGTTCGATAAGTAGCTGCGCTAAGCTGTCATCAAGGCACCGTCCGCCCCCGGCTGCGGCTCGTCGCCAGACATCGAGAATGAGCCTGACCTGGTCATGTCCCGTGTCCGTAGTGGGTCAGTCGGTCCTCCCACCAAGGCCGACCACACAGCGATGCTGCCTGGGGCGGGTCACCGTAGGGACGACCCCGAGCGCCGGATCTGAGTGCCCTTCTGGTCCTGCCCGGCTTGGCGATCTGTGCGGGGGCAGAGCGGCGCCTCTACCACCTGGCTGGCGGTGCTTCGGCCTGGTGGCCAGGGGCAGGGACCAGGTCTCTGCAGCATCGGCTGCTGCGGGTCTTGACCACAAGCACTGCGAAGCCGACACACTCAGGCCGAGGACGTCCGGTGCGTCACGCCCGGCGGTGGGCCGGACCTGCCGATCTAGTCTCGCGGTGGTGCGTGGCGAGGAGGACGGGGTTCGGGTGGGGACACCGGACAGCCAGGTGTACGCTTTGTTCAGCGGCAAGGATCGGCCCCATGGCGACGAGCTGACGGTGTTCCGGGTGCGCCTCGTCGGTCCCGACCTCGATGCCAGTGGAGCCGTCGAATCGCTCTCTGGCGACCACGGGTTCGCGGAACCGTTCGTCGACCGTGGGGACGGCGTGCTCACCACGGAGGCTGTGCGGCTCGTCACCTGGCTACGGCAACTGTCCTCGGCCTCCAAGCCATGGAACGGCCAGCGCTCATGGCGTTCCCTCGCGGACGAGCTGCGCATGCAGGCGAGCTGTAGCTCGCTCGGCCATGTCGCCCTTGTCGTCTCCCTGCAGCACCGCGCGTGGGAGCCGCCGTGGAAGGCCTCGGTCAGCCTCCGTTTCGCACTCGGGGACCTCAACAACGTCGCCGACGACCTCGACGCGTGGTTCGCCCATTGAGTCCCACCCCACGACGCCGTACGAGCCGACAGGACACCACCCACAACGCTGGCGAACAGGAAAGCGAAACGTGCACATCGGCGCCACTCGAGCTTTGCCCCCCGCCGGCCGCTGCCCAGCTCGACAGCGCCGGTTCCGCGCTCTTCTGAGGAGGTGAAGCGGCCCGTCGATATGTGCGCGTTGGAGCAGGTCGAGCTCACCGGGTGTCAGCGCCGGTGATGGGGATGCACCCCGGGGTCGGGACTGAGGGACCGGATCGCCGACACGGTGCCGGGCACCCGGCGTTGGCCGAGAGCCACAATCGGCGGGTGCGCGAGGTTCCGTCCTTCGTGGAGATCATCGAGCTCGACGCGTCCGATGCGCGGTTCGGACGGGTGCTGTCCTTGGCCGCCGCCATCCTGCACCAGGACCGCTACCTCGACCGGGAGCACCCCCACGCCAGCGAATCCCACGTCCTCGCCGCCTTTGACGCCGAGAAGTGTGTGGGCTTCCTCCGCTACCTCGTACAGGTGATCGGCGCCGAGGAAGGACGCCCGCCCGTCCTCCGATCCGGCGCCCTGCTGACCGAAGGCTACGTCGAAGCCTTCGGCGTCGACCCTGCACTGCGTCGACACGGCATCGGCTCCACCCTGCAAGCCACCGCGATCCGACGCTGTCGAGCGGCCGGCTGCCACCAGATGCGGTCCCGCAGCCCGACGACCAGCACCGAGAACTACGCCCTCAAGATCGAAACCGGCTACGTGCTCACCCCGAGCGAACAGAACAACTCGTACTACTTCCTCCTCAAGCTCTAGCCCTTCCGGACCGGGGATTGAGGTGACGGGTGGGCTCTGGGTTGGGTCATGGTGTCAGGCTGTTTGGCGGTTGCGGTGGAGGGTGAGCATCTGGCGGGGTGTGCGGCCGCGCATGTAGTCGCTGTGGTTGCGGCGCCGGTTGTTGTAGTTGATGAGCCAGGCGTCGATCTCGGCTTGGAGTTGGCGGGTGGAGGTGAAGCGCCGGCGGTGGAAGGCGGGGCGCCAGGCCTCTTGGAGGGCGGTGCCTTGGAAGCGTTCGCACACGGCGTTGTGGTTCGGGGACCGGGGTGGGATGCGGTGATGGGTCAGGCCTTTGGCGGCCAGCGCGGTGGTGAAGGTGCGGGCGATGTATTCGGGACCGTTGTCGGTCAGCACCGCCCGCACGGTGACACCGAGACGCCGGTAGCGGCGGATCACGGTCTCCAGGAAGCGGGCGGTGACTGTGCCGTTGGGGGTGCCGAGGATGATCATCACGGTGGCCCAGCGGGTGGCGGTGTCGATGGCGGTGAGTTGGTACACCTTGCCGACGCCTTTGAGGTTCCCGATGTAGAAGCTGTCCAGGGCCACGAGGTCGCCGGGCCGGGCCGCGAAGTGGCAGAACCCGAAGGGCTCGTCCTCACGAGCGGCTTCGGTGACCAGACCCGTCGTCTGTGCGGTGACCGCTGCGGCCCGGGCGACGCGGGCGGATCGCCGGCCCAGCCCGTGGCGGATCAGGATCTCCTGCACGGTGGACTTGGCGATCTGGTAGCCCCGGTCGTCGAGCCGATCGGAGTACTGGCGGCACCCCAACGTCGGCTCCACCACGGCGAGGGTGAGCAGCTCGTTGACCACCCAGGTCGGTGTCGCGTTGGGCATCTGCGGCACCCGACGGTCCTTGGGCAACAGCGCCTCGACGCCGTAGCGCTCAGCGACACTGCGCCACTTGTAGAACGTCGTGCGCGACACACCGAACATGCGGCACGTCGCCGCCACGTTGCCGGTCTCGCGGGCGACATCCAGCACACGGGCACGTCGCTGATAGATGATCTCTGCCGGGGTCACGGTGGTGGGCTCCTCTGGATCTGTGGAAGGAACCACAGGGTCCACCACCACCCCTCCAACGAGGTGGATCTGCAACCTCAACCCCCGGACAGGAAGCACCAGCCTGCCCGACGACACCGACCCCACGGCCCTGGCGTCGCCCAGCCGCTACCGCATGCCGATGCCGTGCACGGTCGACATCGAGTTCCTCCTGCCCGGCGGCGAGCGGCGGCTGTGGATGACGGCCAGCCCGGTCGACGACGCCACCTGCCGCTCCTTCTGGTACCTCGGCCGCACCGACGACCTCACCGGCGACGACCGGGAGCACCTCGCCTTCCAGGACCGGGTGCTGGCCGAGGACAAGCCGGTCGTGTGCAACCAGGTGCCCCGGGAGATCGTGCTCGACCAGACGGGCGACCTCGCCGAGCTGTCCGTCCGCACCGACAAGGTGTCGATCGAGTACCGCCGCTGGCTCCGCGACCTCGCCCTCGCCGCCCTCGACGGCCCCTCGGCCTACGCCGCCGCGCTGGCGCGAGCCGAAATCTCGACACAGCGGGCGCCATAGCGACCGTCTCTGTCGAGATTTCGATCAGACGAGAGTCGCGAACAGCGCGTCGTAGCGGGGGGCGACGACGGGCCAGGCGAACTGCTCGACGTGCTTCGCCGCCAGGGCGGCCGCGGCCCGGCGACCGTCGTGGTCGGTGAGGGCCCAGCGGAGGCGATCGACCAGGTCGGCGTCGCCGGCGTACAGGTAGCTCCCGTCCGGCACCAGCTCGGGGTAGCTGAGGCGGTCGGGCAGCACCGGCAGGGCGCCGGCGGTGATCGCCTCCACCACGGCCACGCCGAAGAACTCGTGGCGGGCGGTGCTGACCACCACGTCGGCCCGCCGCAGGAGCGCCGGGTACTCGTCGGCCGACGCCATCCCGAACCAGACGAGCCGGTCGGCGAGCTCCGCCTGGGCCCGGGTGAACTCGGCCGGCACCGTCTGGTAGCTCTCCCCCGCCAGGGCCAGCCGGAAGTCGACACCCTCGGCGACCAGGGCCCGCAGCGCCGCGAAGAACGCCGCCGGGTCCTTGTCGTACTCCCAGCGGTGGTTCCACAGGACGACCGGCGGCCCGCCGTCGTGGGCGGCGTCGGGGCGCTCGCCGCCGACGAACCGCGCGGCGTCGATCCCCACCGGCAGCACCGTCATCCGCTCCGCCACCGCGGCGATCGACCCGGTGTGGCGGTGGTCGGGGAAGCGGCGCAGCAGCCGGGGCAGGGCGGCCAGCACGTCGGCTCGGTGGTGCTCGGAGTTGAAGACCACCCGGTCGGCGGCCGCCATGCTCAGCCAGTTGGTCACGGCGTAGGTCTCGTCGGTGGTGGCGCCGTCGGGCAGCGGGTAGGTGAGCTGGTTCTCGTGGAAGTAGACGACCACCCGGGTGTCGCGCAGCACGTCGCGGGCCAGGCCCAGCAGCGCCGGGAGGTGCACCATGTCGCTGGCCACCAGCACGTCGGGCCGACCCCACGTCGCCACCAGCCGGCGGAGGTCCGCTGCCAGCGTCAGCGCCGACCCCTGCATCCGCCACTTCCAGAACCCGCCCTTGTGCGTCCGCAGCCGCACGTCGTGGGCGCTGTGGGCGGCCAGGCCCTCGGCCCACGACCGGTGCGACCCCGTGAAGTACGGCTCGCACACCACCACCCGGAGGGCCATGGTCAGTCGGCTTCGCCGCCGGCGCGGCCGTGCTTCCAGTAGCCCCGGATCGACGTCTGCGACCGGGGGAACCCCCGCTCCTGGAAGAGGTGCTTGCGGATGCGCTGCACCGCGGCGGCCTCGCCGGCGACCCAGACCCGGGTGTCGGGGTCCAGCTCGGTGCCGACGACCGCTGCCACCAGCGCATCCCCCGGCGCAGACCCCTCGGGGAGCAGGTGCGCCTCGGCGTCGGGGGGCAGCTCGGCGGCGGGGTCGGCCACCTCGACGTGGACCTGGACCGGAACGCCGGTGGGGAGCACGTCCAGGAGCTGGCTGATGGCGGGAAGAGCCGTCTCGTCGCCGGCGATCAGGAACGACGGGGCCGCGGGGTCGACCGTGTAGCCCCGGCCCGGGCCCGACAGCGACGCCGGAGCGCCCACCGCGGCCGCGCCCGCCCACGTCGACGCGGCGCCGCCGCCGTGCACCAGGATCTCCACGTCCAGCTCGAGGGCGTCCGGGTCGAAGCGCCGGGGCGTGAACGTCCGCAGCACCGGCCGCGCACCGTCGGCCATCAGGAACTCGTTGCCGTTCCACGTCGGCACCACCAGCTCGCCACCCGACCCGGGCGACGGCAGCAGCAGCCGCACGCTGGCCGCCGGCTCCGGCACGGTGAACCCCTCGAGCGACCCGCCCGCCAACGTCACCCGCACCATCCGCGGGCTGATCCACGTCACGCCCGCCACGGTCACCGCCCGGAACGCCGGCGGCTCCCGCCGGAGCCGCAGCGCCGTCACGACCACACCCGAAATTGCGTGTGTCGTGGCCCTATGACGACCACGAGGCACGCAATTTCGCTTCGAAGGCTCACTCCAGCTC
>Ga0193742_1000771_pt1 | contig 20459 bp, 19 predicted proteins | sample L2c1metaG_FD_165511 | JGI IMG/M metagenome (GOLD analysis project Ga0193742, IMG submission 165511) | Soil microbial communities from a riparian zone of the East river system, Colorado, United States - L2c1 | ecosystem: Environmental > Terrestrial > Soil > Riparian zone | place: USA: East River... | reverse complement strand
GAGACACAATTCCTTCCCGCATTGCCAAACGTATAGCCAGAAGGAGCGGCGAAAGCAGCAGGGTTGAACCAAGTCGTTGCATTGCGGGTTCCCGGACCAAATACTGGTTTCCCGGTCGCGTTCGCCCGCACGGGATTCTCCCCTAATGCAGTCCCGGCATTAGCCGTATCTCCAAATACCGAGATCGTCAGCGGAAACCCACTCTGTAACTGAACAATTCCTGACGTCCTCCAGTTCGCTGTCACCGCTTTCGTCATTCTGTTCAGCGCCCAGGTTGGCACGTCGTACACAGCGCTCAACGCGAACCGGTTGCGCACGTCACACGCGGGTCCTTTCTCCGCCGCCAGATCGTTATTGTTCTGTGGAATCGCTGCCTCAAACATTGGCGAACGGAAATCCGGTGCATTCGACAAGCTCTTAGACCAAGTAAAGTTCGCAAGAAGACTCAAGCCTTTCGCCGCGCGTCTGCGCACATTCACATACCCAGCGTCATACCAGCTCTGCGCAGAGTTCTCTAGGAGGTTGATTGTACTGACTCCAAATGTCGTGCTCACCACGTTGATATCCGGCGGCAGCACAGTATTAGGCACGAAGCTGATCTTGGTGAATGGCCTCCTCGGCTGAATTAAACCCGGCCCCGGCTGTGCGTTGTTAATCAGGTGAGCCCGCTGCAGGTGGAAGCCACGGGAGCCGAGATAGCCTATTTCGAGCACAGTACTCTTATCCAAGCTCTGCTCCACCGCTGCGCTCCACTGCTGGATGTATTGAGGTGAAGGGTTCGTCTGCATTCCAGTGAAACTCACGACGGTTACACCCAATACCGCCGGGGCAAAGTTGAACGTCGAAATTGACGGGGTAAAGTTGTCGCTCTGATTTGTCTCTGGAAACACATAAGGCACATTGTGACGTTGATTGCACCACGTGTTCATATCCACCGGCGTGAAGAAGACTCCGTATGCCGCGTGCAAAACCAATCCCATCTTCGGCATACTATGGGAAACACCCAGCCTAGGGGCGAAGTCCGCCTTGCTCGGATACATCAATCCCTCTGGATACCCGTTCTGACCTCCAATGAAAACGCTAGGTGTTCCATCTTGCGCAAATGTCAGGTTGCTGTTCGTGTATCGAATGTCTACCAACGCGCTCATATACTCGTAGCGCACACCGTAATTCAGGGTCGTGTTCTGCGTTATACGAAACGTATCCTGCGCATATCCATTCGCATACCACTGCCGAAGATTCATCTGAGGGATTCCAGCCTGTCTCTGCCTTACCGCCGGTAACCCTAGCAGGAAACTCGCCAGAGCCGATCCCGTACCATTGTTCGCTCCAATGTCGGTCGTGAATCCATTCGTGAATTGATAGTAGCCACGGTTCTGAAAGAATCCCCACATCGGCCAGATGAACCGTTGGTATACCCCACCAAACTTCAAACTGTGTCGTCCCTTCAGCCAACTTATCGTATCGCGCCCTTCGACCAGAGTGTCCCAGGCGTGCATAGGAGTTGCAGCATAGCTATCGCCGATCGGCGAGTACCCTTGAATATTGAAGTAGGGTGCGCCCCATGCTCCTGGACCGCCAAACCCAACTCCCGCTATTCCCAATTGACCTGTGATGTCGTCCTTGTTCGCGCTCTCGGTCGTGTGGTTCATGCTTAGCCGTGAGACCGCAATCGTCGCAACGTTCAGCAAGGATGGTGTGAAGACGTGGCTATACGACCCCACACCCTGCTGAGAAAGATTGTCATGCTGATATCCGAAGCCCGGAAGGTTCTCCGGCATAAAGCCATGCTCTCCGCTCGCGCTATAGCGTATAAATGCCGTATCTTTCGAGCCAAACTGGTGATCGACGCGTGCCGTCCCCTGATCCGTGTCGTGGATTTCGTTTCGCACATCAAGATAGTTATTGGAGTCGTTACCGGCTCCAACCACCGTTGGCTGACCCATCATCGTCATTCCACCCATGCCGTCCATCATCATTCCCGGCATTGGTGTGTACTGGGTCAGCATTGTCACTGCAACTTGATTCATGCGCGACTTGGGAATCTTATTGTCCGGGAAAGGCTGGCGTGTGAACTGTGGATTTTGCGAAGTCACCGGAAGGTTCGGGTTGTAGTTGGGATTGGGTCTGGTCGTCGCCGGGTCGTAGATCGTCACGCCGCTCATGCTGAAGTCGCCATTCACTTCATCCGTTGTCGGAACTGTCTGCGTCATCGAATCGGCCTGCACATGGCGTAGCCCTTCGTAGTTCAGGAAAAAGAAGGTGTGTTTTCCGATCGGAACCGGGCCGCCCAGCGAAGCTCCAAAATTGTTCTGCACCAGATGCTTCGTTCCTCCCATGTCATTGAAGGAGTGCGCATCCATTGCTCCATTTCGAAGAAACTCATATACCGTTCCATGCAGGTGATTCCCACCGGAACGCGTAACGATGTTTACCTGCCCACCGCCCGCGCCTCCCATGTCCGCCGAGTAGCTTCCGACCTGCACATTGAACTCCTGCACCGCATCCGGAGACGCGCTCAGATTCTGTGTATTGAAGGTCGGGTCGGTGTTCGTTGCGCCATCCAGCAGAAAATAATTTGCATTGGGTCTGTTGCCGCCCACACTGATCGCCGATCGTTGCCCCGGCCGCCAGTAGAGTGGATTCATGTCTCCCGTCTGCGCCCCGTGGCTCACGTGCGCGCCTGGAACAGTCAACATCAGATCCACGAGCATCCTGCCATTCAACGGGAGCTGCGATACAGAACGCTGGTCAACGACCTCCCCAACGCTTGCATCCGTTGTCTTCAACAGCTCCACCGCCGCCTCGGCCGTCACAGTCTGCTTGTCCGGTCCGACTTTCAGCATCACATCCAACGTCACCTGTTGGCCTACTTCTAGCAGTACCTCTCGCTTCGTTGGAGCGAATCCACGACTCACCGCCTCCAGTACATAGGTTCCAGGCAACAGACCACCCATCTCATAAGACCCATGCGTATCCGTAGTCGTCTCGCGCTCGCGCCCCGTCTTCTCATCGGTCAGTTTGACGCTTGCCTCAGGTATCCGCAAGCTCTGAGGGTCTATCACGATACCCCGCAAGGCCACATAGTTTGTTTGTGCGCCGGCCGCAGTCACGACAATCCATAAAACCAATAAAAGACCGAACAACCGTTTGCATCTCATGTGGCTCCTTTAAAGAACACGCACCGATCAAATTGGAAAGTCCATGTTGGCCTTCCCTTCTTGCACCCCCTGACCTTCTATTCACCGGTAGCGGCATTTTTGCACATCCGGTCAAACACTGTCCTCACCCAAATAGGGAAATCTCTCTCCACCGCGCGGGCTATAGCCATGAAAGCGCCTCTAAACTCAGCTGCGCTTCGCTATCGGGCGGCGACTGAGCCTTCCGGTCGGTAGCGCCAGTTTATTTAGGTGCTGCTGAGCATGCTTTGGAAATAGCGGATATGTTTTGGAGTGATTAAAACCTAAAGCAAACCGCGCCGAAAGTGGGTACACTGCTTGCGCCAGAGAATGGAGAAAATAAGATGCGGCGACGGGAAGTGGTAATCGCATTGTTGATGCTTGTGGCGGTGCAGAATGTGCCCGTGAAGTTGATGGCTCAGGCGAACTCTGCCGCAGAGCATAAGACGGGTGTGCTGGCAGCTTCTGAGATGGAGAGTATCGTGCCTTCCGCTGTGTTCTTCAAGGGGAGAAGCGCAACCGTGCAGATACGGAACTCCGGTGCGGTACGGTTTAGCAATGGGTCGATTCTGTTTGCGGCGCTGGTAGATACCTCTGGATATTCGAGTTCGGTGCGCGACAAATATCAGTTTTACCTGGTGACCGAGGCTCCGGTGGAGATCGCGGGCAAGAAGCTGGGGGTCGGAGCGTATGGAGGCGGCTTCCTGGAGGGTGGCGGATTTGTAGTGATGGATATCAGCGGGCAGGATGTTCTTACAGGCAAGACGGTGCGCGACGATGAGATGAATCGTCCGCGGCCACTACAGATTGTTGCGGGTAGCGCGCCGGGTGAGTTCCGCCTGGAGCTGGGACGGCAGTATGTAAGCTTCAAGGCTTCGGGACGATAGGCTTTGGCGCTTTGCGCTTTGTGCGCAGGTATTGAACGAGATCGTCGATCTCCTGTTCGCTGAGAATTTCACCGAAAGCAGGCATGACCTTGCCGCCCTCATGGATCTGGTGCGACATGGCTTCGGGCTTCAGACGCTTGCTGACGTTGGCAAGATCGGGACCTTTTCCACCACCGATGCCTGCCGGGCCGTGGCAGTGCGAACATCCACTCAGCTCGAAGAGCTGTGCGCCATGTTTCGCTTGAGGCGACGTCCCGGCAGCGGGTGCCATGGACGGCGACAGGGCGATGATCAGGCAGATCAGAGATACCCAGAGTGTGAGTTGAGGTTGAGATCGTTGTAGGCAGGGCATGGGACCGTCAGGGTTTCGGTTGAGCCTCGGGGACGGAGGCCTGAGTGGCAGACTTCGATTCGAGTTCGTGCGTATGCCACACAATGCTCTCCTGCGCAATCTCCTGATGTTTGCTGAGGTAGTCCAAAGCATAGGTGCTGGCCGTGGGATCATCCTTCTGGTCGGCAAAATAACTTGCTTGTTCCGCAGCTTTATCCTTCATGCCGAGGCGGCGATAGAGGATGGAGAGGTTGTAGTGTGCAGCGAGATCGTCGGGATCAATTTGCTGCAGGCACTCGTACTCGTTGCGGGCGAGGTCGTACTTGCGTTGCTGGTAGTAGCTGAAGCCCAGTTCACGGTGAGCATCACGGGAACGCGGAAACTGTGCGATGACTTTGCTGAGGCTGGCGATGGCGTCGTCGACGCTGCCTTCGTTTCGTTGCACGAGCGCGAGATAGTAGAGAGCGCGAGCGTTATCTGGAGAGAGCTCTAAAGACTTCTTGAGGTTAGGAAGAGCTTCGTTGTACTTTTCCCATTGAATCTGTGCGATTGCGATGTTGGTGAAGGCGTCGGCGTAGTCGGGTCGGAGCGTGGCGACCCGTTGGAAGGCCTGAACGCTGGCGGCATACTGCTGAGCATCGAGCAGGCCGATGCCGAAGTTGTTCCAACGCATCCATTCAGGGTTGTCGGTCTTTGCCGGTGTCGCGGGCTGATTCAGGCCCACGTTGAAGGTGCGGGACTGCGAGACCATGTCAATGATGGGCTGCTCGTACCGTTTGCCCATTCCGAAGTCCATGAAGTGTTGGTCGAAGCGGCGGTATTTGACGGTTGCTGTGACAGTGGCCTTTCCCGCACCGGTCGAAGGCATGGTGAAGGAGTAGCGTACGATCTGCGATCGGCCAGACTGAATAGTGTTGTTGTAGGCAACGACGCGATTATTCCAGACCTGATGGATGTCGTTGAGCGTGGATTCCTTATTGATGAGGCGATTCGTAAAGCTGTGAGCGCGAAGGTCGAGGTCTCCGTTTGGCTGGATGAATCCGCTCTCGGCGATGGTTATGCCTGAGGCGTCTTTCACCGTAAAGGCGACCCAGGACTCGTACATATCGCGCTGCTCGGGAACATGGCTGTGAGCGATGCCTTTGTTCTGGATGACGACGGATACGGTGAGGTGGTCACCCGGGGCGACGGAAAAGGAGGTGGCGCCGAGGGGGGCGATCACGTTGTCGGATTGTGTAGGCGCGGTCTTTTCCAGCGCGAAGACGTCGACATTGAAGATTGAGTTCTTGAGGAAAGAGACGATGCGCGTGGCCTGCTCGTCGAAGTTGTAGTACTGGGGAACGATCGTATTGGCTCCGAGCCAACGGTGCGATGCGAGCTGACCATTTTTTGCGCCGGGGTCTCGGCTTGCGAGGGCTTCACGCTGCATGTGGCAGGTCTGGCAGGTCGATACGGTGTCCTTTTTGTAGAAGGGGAGGGGCGATTCTTTTGCGAAGGAGGAGTTCTGCCATTCGTCGTAGACCGAGAAGGCTCGCTGCCACTTGTAGTCGTTGAGGATGCGAGGGAGCGCGGCTTTATGACACGAGGCGCAGAACTCGGAGCTGCGATAAAAAGGCTTCATCACCGCTTTGCTGTGCCGGTCGAGGTGGGCGAGAATCTCACCGTCCGTGACGGGCCGATGGATCGCTTTGCCTTCTTCATCAACGAGGACTGCAGGCGCAGCGAGGATGTAGCTTCCCGTGCCGCGGGTATCGACCTGGCGGATGGAGTGGCAGACCATGCAGGTGACGCCATCTTGATCGTAGGGGCGCTTCTTCGGTCCATTAGGGGAGATCGCTCCGGCGGCAACGGCGACGGGATCATGACAGCCTTCGCAGTGACGGGAGTATTCGATACCCTTCTGCACATTGAGGAGATTTACGTTCTTGAGATACCAGGGGGCACGATTGGCGTTGGAGTGTGCGGACTGGCGCCACTGCGCATGTGCCTCCTGATGACAGTGTCCGCAGTACTGTGCGGTGGGGAATTCTTTGGGATCGATGAATTCGCCGGTGTCGGTCTGCATGTTCGACGGCAGAAAGGGATGATCTTTGCCGAAGCGGTAGTCGTACTTCGTCGCGACCTTCTCGGTGTAATCATGACGTGCCGTGGCAGCTGCATCGGCTTCTGTTCCTGCCTTGACCTGGTGCGGAAGAAGGATGCCGGTGATAGCCAGGACAAGCGTCACGAGGCCGCACGCGGCGATCGTGCGCAGAGCCGTTGTGCAAGACGATTTGGATGAGGCCGATGACATGTTTCTGTGGGCGAATGGTACTGCATCAACACAATGAAAGTCAGCCTTTATGAGAGACAAATATAGAGGCTGACCATTGTCCCAAAATGACTATGACGCGGTTGACGAGGAGCGCGCCTTCTCCTTTCCTGAACCCTCTTTGAGCGTAAGGATCTTGTCGATCCCTTCTGCGGGAAAGGTTTCGATAAGTCCATCAGGCCAGTGAACTTCGATAAGATCGACGGTGGTTGCGGAGCCGAGGCCAAAGTGCGGACGCATATCGGAGGTTGAGGCGTAACTGCCGCCAGAAAAGATGTCTCCCCGCTGACGTATCCCCGCTGCCGTGACATAGATGGCCGCGCCGACAGCATCACGTGGAGTCTTTCCTTCGCCGATGAGACGGAACGCGATCCAATGATTCTGCTGCGCAGCTACGTTGCGGAGGAGCGCGGGCGTGGAGTCGATGTTATTGATGACCGCGTCCATGCGGCCGTCGTTGAAGATATCTCCGAACGCCATTCCACGAGAGGTCATGGGGGTGGCGAGCGCGGTGCCTTCGACGGCAGGAACCACCTCAAAACGCTTGCCTTCAAGATTGCGGAAGAGCAGGGGACGTTCGGCCCAGGTGGTACCCCAGGTATTGGCGTCAGCGTTGCGATAGACGTGGCCGTTGACGAAGAAGAGGTCCTTCCACCCGTCGTTGTCATAATCAAAGAACGCGGCGCCCCAGCCGAGAAAGGGAATGGTCATCTCGGCGATCTGCGTGTCGTAGCTGATGTCGGTGAAGTTTGCGTCGCCGTCGTTGCGGTAGAGGGGCTTGTAGTCGTCAGAGAAGGTGGTGTTGAAGACGTCGAGCAGGCCGTTGTTGCGGTAGTCTCCTAGAGCGATGCCCATGGAGGCAGTCTCGCGACCCTCTTTGTTGAGTGCGTAGCCTGAGGCGTAGCTGGCATCTTCGAAGGTACCGTCGCCTTTATTCAGATACAGATAGTTTGGGGTGGAGTCGTCGGCGACGAGAAGATCGGGTTTGCCGTCGTTGTTGACGTCAACGAAGACGGAAGAGAGGCCGTAATATCCGGGTTTGTCGGCGACGCCAGCCTTTTCGCTGACATCTGTAAAGGTTCCGTCACCGTTGTTGTGGAAGAGATGGTCGGGTTCGCCGGCGAGACCACGCGGACCGCAGAGAACAGGGACGCCACGATATTGGCAAAAGCTGACGGAGAGGCCTTTGACGCCGCTCTCGGGGATGGCTTTGGCGTCGAAGCGGACGTATCCGGGAACGAAGAGATCGAGTTTGCCATCACCGTCGTAGTCTCCCCAGGTCGATCCGGTGGACCATCCGCCGATGGTCACGCCGGCTTTTTCTGCGACATCAGTAAAGGTTCCGTCGTGATTGTTGTGAAAGAGGCGGTTTTTGCCGAAGTTGGAGACATAGATATCTGGCCAGCCGTCGTTGTCGTAGTCAGCGGACGCCGCGCCGAAGCCCCAGGCATCGTTCTGTACGTGCGCTTTGGCTGTGACGTCGGTGAAGGTTCCGTCATGGTTGTTGTGAAAGAGCGCAGCGTGAGGCGACGGTTCCTTGCCGTCGAGTGCGGCCTGCGTAGAGCCGTTGACTAGATAGATATCGAGCCAGCCGTCATTGTCATAGTCGAGCAGAGCAACGCCGGAGCCGATGGTCTCCAGGATGAACTTCTTTTCTGCTGAGCCCATGTGATGGGTCCACGTGGCCAGGCCTGCCTTTGCTGCAATGTCCTGAAAGACGATTGGGCCGCTCGTGACGGTACCGCCCGCGGTGATGGAGCGTTTTTTCGAGTCATAGACGGGCGCGAAGACCCCGCCGGTGTTTGCTCCGCCGGTAGCAGGGGACTGGGCTCCCTCCTGGGACTTCTGTGTGTGGGATTCAAGAGCGCTCTGTGCAAACATGGTCCCACAGAGCGTTAGAAGCGCAAACAGCGCTGTGGCGGGAGCGATAGAACGGAAGCGAGTGTGAGACGAGATGAGCATAAGATTCAAAACGGCGAGATTCAGCGGGTTACTTCGCTTGAGCTCTCCACCCTCTTTCAATGTGTAAAATCAATCTGCGTTGATGCCCTCGAAGGTCTGAGAGCTTCCATCAGGCCAACGGACTTCGCCTGCCTGTGTGGCGACTTCAGTAAAGGTGCCGTCGCCGTTGTTGTGAAAGAGCATCTCGGGATATCCCTTTAAGCCGCGCGGGCCACACTGCATGGGGACGTCGTGACACTGGCAGGTCTTTCGTGAGCTGAAGGTGGGCAGGTCCTTCATATCGAAGTCGACGTAATGCGGGACGGAGAGGTCGACGTATCCATCGCTGTCATAATCGCCAAAGGATACTTCTGTGGCACGATACCACCGAAGCAGTTTACGAAGAGATCGGGGTGGCCGTCGTTATTGTAGTCTTCCGCTGCGATACCCATCGCCCAGCAGAGAAGGCCCACGCCAGCCCTATCGGTAGCATCGCTAAAGGTGCCATCGTGATTATTGCGATAGAGGGCGCTCTTCGCGCGTTTTCCCGCGAGCAACATCGCGACGCTGGGGCCGTTGGTGAAGTAGATGTCGGACCAGCCGTCGCCCTCGTCGTCCAGAAGAGCCACGCCTCCGCCCATGGACTCGATGATATATCGTTGATCGGGGCTGGCAAGCTGCCCAAAGTGAATCTGGGTGGGGGTGGTGATGTCTGTAAGTTGAGGAAAGCCCTTCGTTGCACTTGGAGTGGGGCTACGATCGGAGATGGTCTGTTTGCAGACGACCGCTGGCTTCTGTGCCACCGACAAGGACGATGGCGCCAGTAGAAGGGCGAGGACAAGGGATGCTCGTGAAAGATAGTCTTCAAGCTTCACGGACGGCCTTCACTTTCGGGCCCGGAGGCGTTGTTTTCAAAACGCAGGTCTCTATAGGGACCCCTCAGAATTCGGATATTTGTGCACGGTAAGGATTCTAGTCAGAACCCGATCTTGCATGTTCTCAATGAAATAAATCCAGCATGGATTCCTCGTCAGCTTGTCTAGAGCTTGTCAGATTGAGTGTGCGGTATGTAACTGATTCCAAGGATGTGGGCTCTTCCTCAAGGATGTGGGCTCTTCCTAATGCACTTTATTGTCCGAATTCCTAAGGGACCCCTTTATACACGAAAGCGGCGTTGACGGTAATGAACGAAACGATATTGACATCATGAGACGAAGGCTCGAAGCAAACGTACTTCTGATTAAGGCTTTGGGTGGAGGATGGGATGTTAGCACGCTGCCGAAGCTCTGAGCGGGGCTTCAACCCGATCACAGGAAGGAAGTCATCTTGGCTCAGTATTAGATACCAGTCAGGTTCGACGTCCGCTGGCACGGGAGGTGGAAAAGAAAGCCAAAGTCGGAGAAACCGCCGATGTCGTCCGGCAACAGCTGGAATGCTAGGAAGATCATAAATGGGTTCTCGTAACCTGAACTAAAAATTAGATGTTGGTTTGAAGAATGATTCAAATACGACCGAAGGCCCGGTGAAAACGGAAGAAAGGATCAAGCTTTTCCTGTCGAATGTCAAGGGGGCAGCGGGTATTCTGACTTCGGACTGACAAGACAAATATCATCCGATCCTGATCACTAGAATTAAGTACACCGAACTGCACTTTGTCGATCTCGATTCCATTGCAATTAAGAAATTCGACGCTAGTTTCGGGGCTCAACAAGCGTGGTGCTTCCTGATACTCTCTCACCGCAGGTAAGGCAGCGGATTCCAGCACTAGTTTTAGCCTGTAAGAATGGGGCAATGGCCTCTGTTCTGAAGCGGCTGAGCGATTAACAGCGTCTCGTGGTGCTACTAAAACTGGGTTCACTCATGCTTACATTTGACGAACATAGCGTCACGGTCGCATTTCTTAATTTTCGACGCCGGATTTCCATTGATTGTATTGAGCGACGAGCAAACCCCTTTATTTATTGACTCCAGCGAGATGTAGCACTATGTCATCAGAGTCTGTCGTGCGATTTCGAGAATGTTCCCAACGCTGTAGTTATGGAATCTTCCCATTGCGGTGAGGTATACGGTGAGTCCCTCGCTGTGGCCTGCCTCAAGCTGCTCGATGAGGAGCTTTACGTTGGCGACAACAATTTCCTTGGCCGTCTGCGCCTTTGAGGTCGAGGGAAGGGAAGTAACGTTGCTAGTTTCGTTCGTGATAGCGATGATGCTCATCGGGTGAATCCTCCGTTTTGAATGGCCTTGCTGTGTTTGCTCACAAACACGCCTTGGCCCAGGCCCACGCCTGCAGGGGCGGCAAGTGCAAGCGGAGGGGCATCTCCCATCCTTGGAACGGAGCGAAGTGGATTGGAAAGGACGAGCGCAGCGAAGGTCTGCACAAGTGCAGCGCGGAAGACTGGGGACACTCCTTGCGGGCGCCAGGGACGGAGTCCCTTCCATGTCTTTTTGCAAGCTCTACGCGCACGAATTCACACACCGCGCCTTTTTCTTTCATCAGGGCAGTTGTTCTTGTTCTTTGGTTCTTGTCGGGTCGGGAACCGGGCGGCTTTCAGCGACAGTCGCTCAAACTTCCATACGCGGGTTGGCTACCGCACGAACGTGTGTCGTCGCAGGCTTGCCTCGGACTCAGCGCGGGCGTCGGAAGGAACTCCGGCCCAAGGGGCTCTCGAGGATCACCATGACCGGCCGCCCGGTTCCCCACCCGAGAAGGTGGAGCAACTCAACTCAAGCTGTCATCGGAGCGCGCATCTCCTGACCGATGGCCCAGATGAAGCCGGCAAGCTCTCTCGCGATCGCGGCGACGACGACGGTGGGCTTCTTGCCTCTGGCGATCAATGAACGGTAGCGGGTACACAGCCTTGTCTGCGCCTTCCATGCGATGTCGCGAATGTTCTTGGGCAGGCGGACGAGGATCTCTGCCTTCTCCTTCGCGATGCGCGCCGGATACTGATAGCTCCACGCCGCTTCAATAAGCATGCGCCTGGCTTCGCGGTTGCCGGTCTTCGTGATGCCGCCGCGGCGGATCGTCCCGCCGCTGGAGTGTTCGGACGGAACAAGGCCAAGGTAGCCCATCAACAGGCGCGGTGACTCAAAGCGGCTGAGATCGCCCGTAGACGCGATGAAGGTGGCCGCGGAGACGAGGTCGATGCCGCGTAATCCTCGCAGCGCTTCCACAAGTGGTCCAAGGGACCAGGTCGCAACCATCGCAGAGATCCTCTTGACGAGGGCATCTCTTCTATCCTGCGCGGTCCACACGGTCTCCAGGTAGTCTTGAAAGACGATACCGTGAGCCTGCTCCTGAAAGATCTGCCCCGCTAGCCAGCAACGATGACGCTGCGTCCAGTGGTTACCGGTCGTGTAGCTGCGGCCATGCCGCAGCAGGAAGGCGAGCAACTGCTGCCGAGCCCGCATCAGGTGCATGGATGCGTCGACTCTTGCCCGGACCAAATCTCGAAGCGCTTCGTGTGTGGTGTCTGGAACCCACACCGGCGTCAGGTCCCCTGAGCGGTGCAGTATCGCCAGCTTCTCCGAATCGCGTCGGTCGGTCTTGATCCGTTCGCCAGGCTTGCGCGGGATCATGGACGGCGCGGCCACGGTACACTTGTGCCCGAGGCCGGTGAGCTGGCGGTGGATGCCATAGCCACAACCGCTTGCCTCATAGCAGAAGTCAAGCTCACCATGCCTGGCGAGTTGCTTCGCCATCTTGGCTACCGCATCCGGCGAGTTCGGGATCACCCCGATGAATCGCACCGGCCCACTCCGGCCGTCTTCTGCAACGCTGATGGAAATGGTCGCCTTGTGGACGTCCATACCGACGAATGATCTGATCTGCTTCATGCCTTCCCTCCTGTGAATAGGAGAACCGATGAATGCGCTCTAGAAAAGACATACAGACTCAGGAAGGCTTGGTTTCATTGCTGGGCGCGGAGCGCATGAGATCGCACTTCGTTGTTGCTGTTGCGATGGTGCCGGCGTTGTTGCGGGCAGGAACGAGGTCGTTACGAAACTCAGTTCACGAGGTAAAAGTGGGACGCACCCGTTGTTGCTTGCGTTTAGGGGTTTGGGATTGCGAGTTCCGCTGCGCGCTATCAGACGTGATGGAACGCTTCCGTCAGTTTTGCTACGCCAAGCACGTTTATTATGCGTTTAAGGTTGTATGCCATCGTCGCAAAACCGATTCAATGCGGCTTCTCCTGAGGCCGTGACTGATATGAAGTAACCGGCGGAGTATCCTAGATACAGAAATCAAGGAGATCAGGTGCCGGATACGAATCGTGTGGTCTTCGTCGTGGATGATGAAGCGGTGATTGCCCAGACACTCGCCATTATCCTGAATCAAGCTGGCTTTCAGGCAAGTGCATTCGATCATCCGGAGAAGGCTATTGCCGCACGCTCCGAGTTGACTCCGGCTCTCCTCATCAGCGATGTCATGATGCCGGGTATGACCGGCGTCGAGTTGGCAATTTCACTTCCGTAAAGCTCAACCCGAATGCAAGATATTGCTTTTCTCTGGGCAGGCCTCAACCGCAGATCTTTTGGAGAAGGCTCGCGCAGAGGGGTATGACTTTGACTTACTCTCGAAACCCGTCCATCCTGCCGATCTCCTGGCGAAGCTCCGCGTTTGAGTGGTGAACGCTGAAGATTTGTGTGCAATGGCTCAAACGGGCTCCGAGGGCCAACCTTTACTCCCATAATTTCCTCAGATAGGCATGGACTCGCCCTTCATGCCTCGCGACTCCTTTGAGGACGAAGGTCAGAAGCTCAAAGGCTGCGAAGAAAATCTTCGACGATATCATCAGCTCGCCTTGGCAGGCAGACTGGTTGGCGCGAGCATGCACGAAGTCAATAATCGATTGGCGGCCCTCACCAACCTTATCTTCCTGGCGAGGACCCTTTCCGACTGCTCACTCCAGAGTGTCGAATATCTTGACGAGGCGGATAGCCAGTTGTGCAGCCTCGGGGAGATCACCAGCAGAAGCCTTGCCTTCATTCGCCTGGATACAGAAGCCAAAGAGATTGACTTGGTCGATCTCGCTACTTCCGCGCTTCGCCTTCACCACGAGCAGATTTCAAAAAAGAGAATCAACGTGCAGACGCGGTCTTCAGAATCCGCATTGGTTCGTGTAAAAAAGGGTGAAATCTTTCAGGCGCTTACAAATCTCCTGCTCAACTCCATCGAGGCATTGCCTCATTCCGGAAATCTCCATGTGCGCGTCGCCATCCGTCGGTCCAATGCCATCATCACGATTGCGGACAATGGATCAGGGATTCCCGAATCGATGCGCGGGACGCTCTTCGATTCCTTCAAGAGCAACAAATCTGAGGGAAACGGACTTGGACTCTGGATCGTAAGAGAGATCGTTCGCAGTCACTGTGGGACAATTCAGTACCGGAGCAGCAGTGTTGTAGGCAGGAGCGGAACAATCTTCCGCATTTCGTTGCCCATTCAATCCTTGGCGGCCGCACCATCGCCGGAGGGATCATACCTTGTGGCAACGGGCAGAAAGACGCGAACGGTCGTACCGTGATTTTCCCCATCAGGCCTGCTTTCAACCTCGATCTGGCCTCCGTGGCCTTCAACAAACTGCTTCGCCACGAACAAACCGATGCCTGTGCCCACGGTGCTGCGAGTTGTGAAGAAGGCTTCAAACCACCCTTGGCAGATCAACCGTGGGGGCATGTGTCGTCTGGTTCTACCTCGCAATGCTCGGTACAAAGCGCGAGTGCGTTCGCGTCGCCAAACATCACCTCTTCGGCCATAGCCTCAAAAGTGCGTCCTTCTTGTTTCAGCATTTCGGTCAAGCTGATGCGGTAGGGATTTGCTGTCGTGCTGCTCATGGGGTAGTTCCTCCGTTTTTGAATGGCCGTGCTGTGTTTGCTAACAAACACGCCTTGGCCCTGGCCCACGCCAGCGGAGGCGGCAAGTGCAAGAGGAGGGTAGCCCTCGCCGTCTCGACGGTGTTGCGGGCTAGACGGTGTCGAACCAGTTGTCCTCGACGGATACGACCTCAACGGTTGCCGTCTTCACGCCCAGACTCAGCTCCTTGAGCTTATCTGCCAAATCGTTTCCGTCGATAAGGTCGACTGCGGGGGCACCGTCCCGCGTGGCTTCTTTCACCGCTGCAGGCGTAAATGTCCCTGTGGTAATAAACAATCCTTTGTCAGAGCGCCCCACCATAGCCCCGCGAAAATCCCTGATCTCGGGTGCTCCGACCGCCCCCTGGTAGCGTTTGCACTGAAAGAGAACATGGAAACTCATGAGGCCTTGTATACGGGCAATTCCTCTTCCGTCGATGCCACCATCGCCGGTGCGTCCTGTCACTTCCACTTGGATGAAGCCTGACTCCCTCAGCAAGCGCTGCACGAGACGCTCAAACGCTGTTGAGCTGAGCTTCTTGGTCAGCAACCCGTGAAGCTTCTGTTTCCATTCTTCTTCGGCTGCGGTTTCCTGCGCTACGGTCTTTTCACTATCGGCGCTCTCGCCATTTTTCTTCGTCAGCGCTTTGACCGTCCTCACGACCTCGGACGTATTCACCTTATCAAGGCCGCTGGCCTTGGCAGTCAGCGCCCAGATGCCTCTGCTGGAATTCTCAAGCAGCCCGTACTTCTTGAGATAGGTACGTGCCCACGCGAGGCGGTACGCCACCTCCGTCTGCGTGCTCTTTTCCGGATCGTGTTGTAGCGCCAGAATCTCCTCAGGTAGCTGCTCCAGCTCTACGACCTTATCGTAAATCTCCTCTATGGAGCCAGAGCCGCCGAGGCTCTGAAGGGCGCGCAACAGCGGATTCATCAGCTCGTCGTAAGTCGGTAGTTTGTCTGCGGTCATTTGAGACATAAGCGTATCAGTCTTACCGTTGTAAGAACGATGGCAGGCTGATTACGCCCGCCGGCCTTTGCCCTTCCTCTTTACTGCCGTCGCTGCGTTCTGAGTAGTGAGGGGTACGGCAATGACTCGGCACAAAACGGGCTATTTCGTGCCTTGAGGACCCTGAAGCTTCTGGCCCGCAAGCGCCCTCCGCAGCCGATGTGAGTGCAGCCCAACAGCAGGGGGCAGCTCAAGCTGAGCAAGCCCAAGGTGGGCGGTTGAGAGGGGCGGGCAGGGGCGCCGCCGGAGGAGCCGCGATAGGCGCAATATCGGGCAATGCGGGCCGTGGGGCAGCAATCGGTGCGGGCATAGGTACAGTGCGAGGCGGGAGGAAACAGCGCCAGGCCAATGAGGCTTCAAAAGAAGCAGGCGCCCAGGCAGCTGTCAACCAACAGCAGCAGGCCTATGGACAGAGCAAGGCGGCATACAACCAGCGGCTTAGTACGTTCAAACGCGGATTCTCTGCCTGTATGGATGCCCGCAGTTATTCAGTGAAGTGATTTTGGTAGTGGCTGACCCAAGAGTACCTGTTCGCGGCGACAATGCTCCTTCCAGTAAATGCACAGGTCGTCACCGAACAGCTAGGCCGAGCGAAACTGGTGAGTCCGTCAAACCAGCCAGATGCGCTGCCGGCCCGCCAAGGCTGGAGCATCACGAATTTGGAAGACAGTCGGACGCTCGGAGATCTCGATGAAAATCAAAACGCTGCTCATGCTCTCCGCTTCGCTTGAGTTTGTACCTGGACTTGCCCTTATCGCGGCTCCAGGTCTCGTTGCCAACGTCCTCCTCTCTGCCGGGCTTGCACCCGGTGGCCAGGCGGTTGGCAGGGTAGGTGGCTTCGCCCTTGTTTCCCTGGCGATCGCGTGCTGGCCCCGGGGCGAGGGTGATCACGCGCAGCCTGTCAGAGCATTCTTCCTCTATCACCTCCTGACGGCGAGTTATTATCTGGGTTACCTCAGAATCGGTGGAGAGTTCAGCAGTTTTTTTCTCTTGCCGGTGTCTGTTCTTCACGGAGTACTGGCGATGTTATTTGCTCGCTCGGCGTACGGGAGCGCCGTCATTAAGGACCCGAAGATATGAATTTAATGCCGATGGTTTCCGAAAACAATGTTATGAGGAACTACGAAGAGTCGCGACACCGCTCTCTCTGGCCTCGATTGTTGGCGCCAAATTGCAACGAAAAACGGTTGAGATCGATCTGGGAAATAATTACTCTACGAGTCTCCAACCGGCATCGGGATCGAACTCGCTCATTGCAGTTGCTGTTTCTGCCGTGGTCTTCCCCAGATCCTTCTGGAGCAGCACGCCATCCTGGTTGATCATGAAAGTCATCACCCCCGAGTTGCCATACTCCGCCGGATAGGCGACCAAGGCGAAGCCACCTGTCATCTTCCCATTGACCACGTAGTCCTTCGCGCCGCCCGGCGCTTTATCGCTTTGGCCCTTCAGCATACGGAAGTAATAGCCGTGGAATGCGGTGTGCCCCTCGGGCTTCGCGCTATAACCTTCAGCCGTTGCGAACGCCGCCAGCGGCCCGAGCGGGCTCTCGGGCTGCCCTTCTGCCGACTTCCAGTACAAACCGTTCTGCTTGCCGGTGTCACTGATGAACTTCGCCGCGAATTGTTTTGCCTTTTCGCCATCGTGAGGTTGGGCGAAGTACTCCGCCTGAGCGTCTGATATCGCTCTGCATACCTCAATAACTGCCAGTTCATTCCGGCCGATACGGCGGTTGAGGACCTCATCCCTTCCCGCAGCCGTATCGAAAAACCACTGCCCGTCACCATTCTTCTTCAACGGAATCGGGAAGGGAAAGTTGTCCGCTCCGACGAGCAGGATTTGAGCACCATCCGGCATATTGCGCCAGCGATGCATCGCCCCATACCGGGCCACGAATGCATCGGCCGCATTCTTGTCCTGCACGGAATCGCCGGAGTAGATCAGCTCTTTCGAATCCGGGCCAAAGATTGCGGGCAGCGCGTTTTGATCGCCTGACTTTGCCGCTGCGAGCAGCGCATTGCTCGCGTCGTCAGGGGAGGCAAACACACTGATCGAAGGTTTCTCCGGGTTCTCGGATTTTTTGCAAGCGGCCAGGGGGAGAACAACTAACGCCAGAATGAGTAACCGGATGGTAAAGGCAATTCTGCCGTGTTTGAGCAACATCCCATCCTCCAAAACTTCAGCTGTAAGATTCTTGGCCATTAGTGCTCACTAGAGTTGGCTTCGTCCGCGGCATCCTTGGCTTTTCCTAACGGCTGCGGCCACTTCCGCGGCTTGCCGAACCACGAGCGCTGGCCTGCCGCGACTGCCAACCACCTCCACCGCCGCCTCCGCCAAAGGCCGAGGCCCCGCTACTCGTTTGCTGCCCTCCATAGCCGCGAGCAGCAGCAGAGTTGGCTCCCGAGTAGCTTGTGGGGGATTTAGGAGTTCCCTGGGTTTGGTTCCAACCGCTTCCGGTGTTCTTGTAGACGTTGCCGTTTGCGGCTGCGTACTTGTTGCCACTTGCAGTTTGTCCTACGGCGCCACTATTGCCGTACGCGCCCGACGCGGCAACACCTTTACCGCCCGCCGAGGTCTGTACCGTTCCGACTGATCCTGCCGCGGTGGTTTGATGCTGGGTGTACGCGGTGTTGCCGTTCTTGGAGACGACCGAGCTTCCGTAGTTGCCGTAGGCGTTGGAGGCTTGATGCGTCGCGGCATAGGCTCCCGTGTTCGGGTTGTACGCCTGCCCGACCGCTTGGGAGCCATACGCGTTTGAGGCTGACGCACCGCGTGCATAAGTCCCTGTGGAGGGGTTATAACCAGCGGAGGCGTGTGCGCTACCGTAGGGTCCATAGGCAGATGCACTGGAACCATAGTAGCCGCCGTGCCATGCGCTGTTTCCGTAGTAGCCGGAGCTGTGGTAGACGACCGTGCCGCCGTGCCAGTTGCAGTTCCAGTAGCTGTAACCCCAGCTATTGTTCATCGCGGCACCCACTGCGATACCAATCCCAAAGGCAACCACGGCGGTCGTCACCACGGCTGCTGTGCTGTACCCGGGTGTCGCAACCGGAGCGCCGTAGACAACCGTAGGGTTGTACGTGGGGACGTATATCACCTGTGGATTGGTAGGCTGAATCACGATCACTTGCGGGGACTGTTGCACGACCGTGATCTGTGAGCCTGACTTCAGATTGCCCGCAGCTTTTGCTTTGCCGCGCAACACCTGCACCGCCGTCATGACATCAGCGGCCTGCGAGTGGTACGCCTCGCCTAAGGAAGAGGTCCAACTGAGGTTCTTCGCCATGTTATCCAGGACCGACGGAAACTGTGTGAGCGCCTTTACACTGGGATCCCACGTCTGCTTATCAACGGCCTGTGTAAGCGCTGTGCCGGTGAGGCTCTTGTTCTGCTGCAGCCAACCGCTGGCGGCGGCAATCTGGTCCGGAAAAGTCGCGGCCCCCAGAATCTGTGCAACCAGGGCGTCGGGGTACAGCGCGATGGGTGCAACCAGTTGTTGCAACTGATCCGCAGACAGGGGCGCACCTTGTACCGAAGATCCTGTCGACCCTGCGGGTGGGGGTTGTTGACCTGCGGCTTCAAGTGGCAGAGCAGTAAATACCAGCAGGAACGCTAACACCGCCGACAATACCCGTTTCATGAAAGCTTTGATCATTTTCTTCTCCATCCAGGAAATGGCATCGAACTCAGGCTTATCTGCTAATAACGATGATGAGCATATTTCCGGTAGGTACAGCCTATTGCCTCGTTGCCAAAGCAGCTACTAGCAACAATGCTAGTCATTCGAATCGATTGCGAGAGGTATCCGGGCAGCAGCTAAATCTGAAGATCCGCAAACGGGCTTATCGCTAAATCGGTCGGGTAGCCACTCGGGCGCAATCTGGGGAGCTCAGATTTCGTGTCTGCTATCAGTTTTGCTAGTAGAAGCGTTAGCGCGGTGCATATAGACTCCGCTTCGGAAAGTACATCCGGTCAAAATATCGTTCGCCCGAGGAACGAAAGGCGAGGAAATAACAGTGGGCAGGAGATCCGCACGCTTTAGTCGCAACGGAAGAACAACGAATCTGAACGCAACCTGTTCGCGGCGAATCGGAGTCGCAGCGATATCGTTGACCTGGCCGCTGATGCTCGCCTCGCTACCCGGCACGAAAGCTCTAGCCCAGGACGCTGCCCCGCCCCGGGTGGTGCTGCCGACCGACCGCACCGTGCTGCCGCTTCCGGAACCGCAGTATCCGCATAGCACCGTGTTCGATGCCCGGAACGCCACACCTCCACCACGATTTGTCGTGAAGGCCCCCCCCAACGCGCCCAATGTTCTGATCGTACTGATTGACGACATGGGCTTCGGACAATCGAGCGCATTCGGCGGTCCCATCCACATGCCGACAGTGGAGAGCCTGGCAAACAACGGCCTCCGCTATAACGAGTTCCACACCACGGCACTCTGCTCGCCTACCCGCTCGGCGCTGCTGTCGGGCCGCAATCACCACATGAACAACTTCGGTTCGATCGCGGAGACGGCCACGTCCTTTCCCGGCCAAACTGGCCAGCGTCCCAACAGCGTGGCGACCATCGCTGAAATGTTGCGGCTGAACGGATATAGCACCGCCCAGTTCGGCAAGAACCACGAGACCGCGCCCTGGGAGGTCAGCCCGTCCGGAGCGACCGACCGCTGGCCCACCCGGCAAGGTTTCGACAAGTTTTACGGGTTCATGGGGGGCGAGACCAACCAGTGGGCGCCGCTGATCTACGACGGAATGACACAGGTCGAGGCGTCGCACGACCCCAAATACAACTTCATGACTGACATGACCGACAAGGCGATCGACTGGATGGGGTACCAGAAATCGCTGACGCCGGATAAGCCGTTCTTCATCTACTTCGCTCCTGGCGCCACCCACGCGCCGCACCATGTGCCGAAGGAGTGGATCGCCAAGTACAAGGGCCA